>Ga0129327_10001352_pt1 | contig 14591 bp, 16 predicted proteins | sample CPBDNA_6_FD_111799 | JGI IMG/M metagenome (GOLD analysis project Ga0129327, IMG submission 111799) | Freshwater to marine salinity gradient microbial communities from Chesapeake Bay, USA - CPBay_Spr_31_0.8_DNA | ecosystem: Environmental > Aquatic > Marine > Coastal | place: USA: Chesapeake Bay... | reverse complement strand
GATATGCATATTATCGAATGAATTGGGTAATTGTTTAATAAACTATGAATGAACATTTTTTCTTGGTTCTTTGACCATTGATATCTGCGCTGATGACACGGAATTCTATAACGCTGAGTTACTGTATCCGTTTGTCCTGCAAAGTCGGGTGGTATGAATATATTGACATTTACATTGTACGACTCGAACAATGTATGGAATGGCTGGGAGATGGTTTGACGTTCGATTAATCCGTTCATGGTGTTTTATGCTTGTATTGTTTCCTGTATTTTTTAAATCAATTTTTCATTTTATTTTTTACTCTTTTATGCAGTTTTAATGATATAAACGTATATACTTATTTATATCATGCGAATTTTTGTAAAAACACTCGAAGGGCTTACAATAATTCGACTTTAGCAGAAGCAATATCGACTTTATTGTCTCAGTTTTCGTATTCCACTGCTACTACAACTAGCGGAAGTTCATGTAACTACGCCGAGAATACAATTGAATTAAATTTTAATATTACTTTAATCGACGAATTATTACTGTTTTGGGTTTTAGTAATCTAATAACCGTTATTTTCTTCTTTTTGTGTTGATATTTAATATTGATTTATATGTAATAGGAAAAATAAAATATAATATAATTATATAAATATGGAAACTCAACCCACAAATTATAATATAGGCGATAGAATTTACAAAATTAAGAAGGTTCCAAATAAGAACAAATATAAATGTACTCGATTAAACGAGAATCTCGAAGCTGTATTCGATGATGAATTCACTATTGACACAGACCCTAATGAATACTTTAGTGGTGTGGGGATAACACCATACAGCCCTGGGTATAAATATGTACATCCTAAAGAAGGTGGAAAATCGCGTAAAAAAAGAAAACATAAAAAGAAGTCAGTAAGAAAACATAAAAGGAAGTCAACTAGAAAAAGAAGAAGAACTACACCTAAGTACGACTATTAATTTTCTTTTAAATTAGTATTTACACCCTTGAATATTTAAAACCGCACCCTTAAAGATTTTTATATTTTTCTCAAAATAATATAAATGACTAAACATATAACAGAAGAAAAATTTCTGCTGTTAAATACTACTTAAAACACGAACATTTCCCAAAAGAAATATAAAAGAAACCATTTTATGGCATAATCGTCAATGGGAATTCACTGACGAGCCAGACGTTGCTCAAAAAGAGAAACCGTTAACTATAACATAACTAATTTATTCTTCTACACTCATCTTCAATATAGATTCTAAGGTCATGCAGCGACATTTTCGGAATTTTCCAATCATGCGCATTTTGTGACTTTACATCGCCCTTTTCTTTCCCTTCAATTAAAAAAGATGTTTTGGTCTTGGATAAATCCGGTTTGTAGACGCCGCCAAAGGATTCAATCATCTCGCACAATTTATCTTTTCCGACGTTTTTCCCACCTCCAAAATCAAAGGTGCTCAAGAAAGGAAACAACTTTTCCCATGAAAAACAATACAACTTGGAAAACTGGCCATACGTACCAAGGTTAAAAAAAATGATTTTTATATATTACTAATATGAATATATAAATAAGTTTTCACATATACACTATGTTGCCACAAATCGCTGCTCCGAAACTCGTGAATAAATACGGTCAAATGGCGATAAATAATGTTATTCATGCAGTGTAAATGATATAAACGTATGTAGTAATTTATATCATGCGAATTTTTGTAAAAACACTCGAAGGGAAAACCGTTCTTTTTGACGTCGAATCGTGCGAATCTGTTCTCAGTGTTAAAAAAAGATTGGCTGCTGAACATGGTGTGGATTTTGACCGGTGTATACTCATGATATGTGGTAAGAAAATGGCGAATGACGAGTTGATGTGTGACCATAATATTCAAACAGAAAGCACTTTACATGTTATTTATCGGAAGGTTAAGATTGTTGGGTCACTTGTTGGGCCACTTGTTGGGCCGCCTATGAAAGATGTTATGATGGCTATGATTTTTATTGGGTTATTGCCTATTATTTTTTCTATCCGGCGTTGCAATAAAATTTGATCCTATTTATCTTATTCGTCCTCTCTCTCCATGTACTGTCCATCATGTGTCTCTATATGACGTGATTAACCATAATATAAGATAAAACGTCTGTTGTATTTTTTTGAGATTATATTGGAGTTTGGTGTCACTCATTTATGGATATGTCACTCATTTATGGATAAGTCACTCATTTATGGATAAAGTATTATATTGTTTCATTATATATGACTATATTGAATCAATTACAAAATTATAATTGGTCCAGCTCTAACATTGAGAACATTAAACGATATATTAAAATTAAAAATAAACCTAGCAAAATCAAGACTTTTATAGAACAATTAATTCAACGTTCTCACAACTCTATTGAAAAAGAAGAATTAGAAAGACAAACTTCAAAACTTTTAGATGAGTATAATTCTAAGTTTAACGAGAACTTCTACATTAAAAACGACAAACTTTTTTATAAACAATTGAATTTACAAATCGTTCCCAAAGACGACGAAGACCGCAAGCAAACCATTCTAAAGAAACACTTTCACGGTCCAGAGGGCATTGGAAAAGGTCAAAATAATTTTCACCATTATATTTTGTCGAAATACTTGGGAATCACTCGCGACGACGTGATATCATTTTTAAAAAACCAACCTGAATATCAACTTTTTCAAAACAAACCGCGAATGACAACAAGTGGCATTGAGGCGAAATATCCTTTGCATATTATCGCGATTGATACAGTGGATATTCGAAACATGAAAACGTATTACAATTACATTTTTAGCGCCATGGATATTTACACTGGCTTTTGCTGGTTCTTTTTATCGAAAGCTCACGAGGCGACCAACTCCATCGATGGATTGAAAAAGTTGCTTTCATACAACCTCCGTTTTCGTGATCGCGCTACACGCGAGAACATGATTGCAAATAATCGATTTGATTTACCACACATGATTATCAGTGACCAAGGTTCCGAGTTTAAAAACGAATTTAGCGCATATTTGAGAGCCATGAAAATAAAACAAAAGATGCAGAAAAGTTATACCCCACAACCTCACATCGAAGCAGCCAATGGTGTTTTGCGAAATATCATTCGTGCACATGTTATTCGCAGTGGCAAGAAGACGCTGACTCCGGCTATCATGGAGAAGCTGATGACGGCGAAAAATACAAACACTGATCCTGATAGTCGAACCACTTCCGAAGCTTTGATGAAAGATTACTTTTTGAGAAGCTCTAATGATATGTTACGAGAACTTGTGAAAAATAAAACATCCAAAAAGCGCCAAAAATACACCAATAAAACACGCCGGTATAAAAATCAGAATCTGAACACAGGTGACTTTGTTCGCGTGAAGCTTGCCAATTTTCAATCCGGCGTTCGTTCTCTTGTAAAAAGCGGGGAAACAAAGAAAATATTCGTCAGGTTCTCGCCAGAATTGTATATTGTTGAGAAAGTGATCGAAGTTGATCGAAACAACTTCGGATTTCCACTATACGTGTTGAAGGATGGTCAAAATAGAATCATACTGAATTCCAGTGGAAAAAAACGTATTTTCCAAGGAAGCGACTTGTTGAAAGTGCCTGCGCCTGGTGGTGTTGAAAGAAAGGCGCATTTGACATTGAAACAAGTGAACAAGTTGAATTCTAATGAAAGAGGTCGCGATTTGTATATTGAGCCCAACGCTGTTTCTGCTCTGTCTCCGATCAGCGAACCTGCTTCAGACGGAGTTGTTCGCGAAAAGCCTGTGAGTGAATGGAAAGGTGGGGACTGGACAAAAGCGTTGAAAGACAAAGAGTTCAAAGATAACGAAGACGGCGTTAGACGGATCATCATAAAAGTTGTTTATGATCATACGGACAATGTGTATAGACCTGTTTGCGTGGTGAAGGGCAGAAGAGACACGAAGAAAAACCGTGAATACCATCACTTGAAAGAAGTCCTCGACATGGCAAGGGCTAATGGCGAGAAGTGGGTTGAAGACAGATTCTACGAAGGAACTAAAATCGACTACTCTTAATCCAACGTTAAGTCTATGATACTTGGTATCAAAGTCGATTGATTGAGTGGCATATTTTTTTGGCATCCGCTACACTCATGAGAACTTGTTTCCAAAGCAAATCCTTTTTTTGGGTCCCACCAACATTTTTGGCACACTCGATGCGACTTGTCCATGTTTTTTGCCAAACATGACGCCGGCGTGAAACTCGATTTTTTGCATGTGTTTTTTTCGCACATGATGCACTTGATTTTTTTTTGTTGTCTTCGACTTTTTCTTCTGTTTTTTAGTTGTTTTTTTCGATTTGCATTTCGCGTTTTATTTGGCATATAATATAAAGGAATATTTTCTTTTTATATTATATAAATGTCTGGTGAATCTTGTCCTATGCCTCAAAAAAATTATGAGATGGTTCTTGAAAATAAAGAATATATAGATAAAGAACAGTTAACCCCAGATACTGTGGGTTGGGGTTTATGGGCTGGGTTTGGAGAAACAAAAATTACTGAAGAACAAAAGTCTTATATACGTGTGCTAAAAATGCAAATTTTGTCGAGGAATCCAGAGGTTGTAAAAAATAATCAAATTCCAGATGAGATGAAAAAACAGATAATAATTAATTTAGATTTGTTGAACCCAATTATTGAATTCGAATTAGCAAAAAAAGATGTAGAAACAAAAAATAAAGTCATGGTGGCCATCCAATTTTTTATTGACTTTAGTTCTAAAATAAGCGAAAAAGGATATAATACAATTTGGAACTTAGTACCCGACCCACTCACATCGGGCGGTAAAAAGAAAACACGAAGACGCAAGAAGAGTAAAAGGAAAAGAAAATCCCGAAGAGCGCGCCGATAAATATTAATCTATGAACTTGATATGGACACGATACGGGGTTGCCACCCCGTAAACCCCGCTCTTTTTAGTTATATACGGGGTTGCCACCCCGTAAACCCCGCTTTGATAAAAGTTGGTTTTACATACGGGATTGCCACCTCGTAAGCCCCCCTTATATGGGGCTGCACCTCGTATGGGGGTTGACGGGGGCACGCCCCCGTATGCTAAATATTCTTCATATGTTATCCAATATGTGTGTGTTCGCATATATTGTATACTAGCTAACTACTTTTATATATATATTAATTTTACATACGGGATTGCATACGGGATTGCACCCCGTAAGCCCCGCTTATATAAAAAGTTATTTCTTATATGGGTTTGCCCCCTGTATGGGGGTTTACGGGGGCGTGTCTTGTGATACATTTCACGCACCAGCGGGCGCTCGTTAAAACCGGCCTTTGCTGCACGGTTTTTGAGTCAATAAACGGATCCATTTATGAGTGACATTTTGCCCTATTTTTGGGACATTTTTAGGGGTTTTTTGAGAACGCTGACCCGGAGGGTCTGCCTGTTCCGTGAAATGTATATGTTACGGGGGCACGCCCCCGTAAACCCCCATACTATGTTACTATAACGCAAAAAGTTCGGCCCTGCGTTATCTCAACTTTTTTTTTGCTTTCAAGTTTTTTTTGCTTTCAAGTTTTTTTTGCTCTCAACTTTTTTTTGCTCTCGACTTTGTTTTTGCTCTCGACATTTTTTTGCTCTCAACTTTTTTTTGCTCTCGATTTACAATATGGATGCAACCCTATATTAGGACGTGCCTCCAATATAAAAATATAGTCATTATATATATAATGGAAGAGATACGGAAAAGGATACGGAAAGAGATTGAAGATAATAAGAAAAGACAGGTTCAGTAAGAAGACTGGAAAAAGATTCGTGAAGAGATTCAAAAAGATAAGGATAAACGGAGAGAGTGGGAAGAAGATTATCCAGAAGTTTCAGATCGCAGATTTTTGGAGCCTCGCGAGCTAGCCAGTGATTATAAAAAACGAACTCCTCCAAGATATGATGAGCCACCAATTAGAGATACACCCATAAAACAAATTATATTAAAAAAACCAATAACAATTAAATTAAAAAAACAAAATAACGGTAAGTTTTATAGTAGTGTAACATCAGAGAATAAAACGGTCACACTCGAAAAAAAATTGGAGATGGACCTAGATAACCAAATAGAATTTATCTGCCATGGGGCCTGGGCGAAGGGACATTGCGAAAATGGATTATTCATTAAGTTATACAAGTTGAAAGGTACACCGTCAAATGTATACATTTTAAATAGAAAGATAGGTTTTAAAAGAGTACCAAACAATACTACCTATGAAATAGCAGACAAAAATAAAAAAGGTTTCATTCATAATTACTATTTGGGTGAAGGTAACGCATATATAATAGTGGAATTTAACACAGAAAAGTTGAAGCAATTAAAAGATGAAGTTAATCATTATAAATCAATATTGGAAGAAGAAGAGGAGAAGTTAAAATTAGAAGAAGAGGAGAAGTTAAAATTAGAAGAAGAACAGAAGAGGCGAGAACCGGTGGGAAAAAAACAGAACAGTAGGCGGAAATCCATACTTGGTAGTTTTACAAACGATTTTGGAGGTATTTCACCGAGTCCATCGAAAACTAGAAGCAAAGGTGGCAAGAAAAAAGGAACAAGAAAGCGTTATGCATATACACGCAAAACTCATAGGAGATAGATTATCATGATTTCATTTAATAAATTATGATAAAAATATATTGTTTATACTTCCTTGTATTTGTATATTTTTGGGAACCAACTCATTAAAGGCAATCTAAACCAATACCCATGCACTTTGTATTTTTTACCTTCTTTGATCATTGCGTAATCGTCGGCGCTATTAAACTCCAACAAAAACATCGAGTCCCCTAGAACATAGTTATTTCCTTCGGTATCGACGACTTGGTAATAGGTGCTTCTTCCTGATGGTCGCACGTATTTTTGTCCTATTGTAATTTCTTTTTCAAACATTGTTAAATAAATGCTCAACACATAGAGTATTACGAGAACCACTAAAATTATAAATACCGAGGATTTTGATTTAAATTTCGATAAAACATCGCTGAGTAAACCCATTATATATTATCTTGATAAAAAATATATTGATTATATATAATGCCTAGACGCACTTTGAAACGTTCGAGAAAACAATGTGGAGGTGGATTGTTTAGCATGAGAGGAACGTCGGATGAAGATGAATTATACAACCTTTATAAGTCTGTCAGCGAAAACAACATACCAAAAGTATCTAGAACTCTAAAAAGATTAGATAAAAACATATTTCATAAATACAACATAAACAACGAATACTTTCACTACCTACATGTGGTCGATTATATCGTTGAAATCGTCACCGTCCCTATGATGAGAATTTTAATGAATCATGGTTTCGATGTAAATAGCACAAATTTTTTGGACGATAGAAATAAACGTAGTAGAACTATATTATTTAAGGCATTTACACAAGGTGAAGAAAACCCAAATAATAACTATTTCAAAATAGCTGACTACCTTTTAAATCCATCAAATAATATAGAAATTAATTTCAATTTCGTATATGATGAGGATAAAAAAACATATTTAGATGCATTATTAAAGAATTCATATTTTACTAAATCTGCGACTAAGAAATCACTCGATAAATTGTTCAATTACATCAGAATATTACATTCAAAAGGTGTTAAGATAGAGAAACGTCATATAGATCAACTTTATAATATAGGTAGTTCCTTCAGTATGGTAGCGCCCGTGAAAATCAAAGCTGAGGTTAACGCTCTATTGTTCGAATTAAAAATACTTGAGCCAAGGCCAGGGTTAGGTAACCCTAAACCTCCTCCGACAACAAACAACACTAGTGGTATCTATTTTGACGATGGCTCTTATAAACAACCAATACCAAATATGAATGGACAACGATGGCAAAATTCCTATATACCTCCTGAAGGGCCCTATCAACCATATTCTTATGCTAGAAAAGAAAGGCCCTCCCAACCATATTCTCATTCTAGAAAAGCTCCACCTAGAAAAGCTCATCCACCTAGAAAAGATTCTCCAGCCAACAATTCTAGAAAAACTCCACCTAGAAAAGCTTCTCCAGCCAACAATTCTAGAAAAACTCCTCCACCTAGAAAAGATTCTCCAGCCAACAATTCTAGAAAAACTCCTCCAGCGAGCTCACCACCTCTTAAACCAGATGATAGCCTAGAAGAAATTGTAGATAAAATTAATAAATATACAGATAAGACGAGTCCTTATAAGGTGCTGGGATTGGAAGAACCCGCAACAGATGGCGTAAGAGATAGCGCAACAGATGCAAAAATAACAAAGGCTTATAAAAAGTTAATGCTTAAACTGCATCCTGATAAATGTAAACTAGACGATAAAAGTAAATGTGACGAAGCCTTTAAAAAGGTAAACGCCGCAAAGCTACACTTTTTCCCAGACGACCACAAATTACCGGAGAAGGAACCCCGTCCATAAATGAGTAACATATCCCCCTACGGGGTTGCACCCCGTAAACCCTGCTTTGTTTAGACTCATATAGAAACATAATAAATTACCTTTTACGGAGAGCATCCCTCATAGAGGGGTTTACGGGGGAGCATCCCCCGCATGTATCAAATACCTCGACGACGCCGAGTCCTCTTGCAAATAAACAGAGCATAATTCCATTTCTTTTTCTACATGCACAACAGGTTTATTCGGCCATTCATTAAACGGCGTTGCATTAGACGTTGATTGATTCATACATAATAATTCATGTAATGCGCATAAACGTCTTTCCAATGGATTCATAGACTCTTTTATTAATTTTCGCGACAATTGTTTTAATCGCCATTCAAATTGCAGCGCGCTATTCCATGTTGGAAATCCTGAAACATAACATATTCTGGACCACGAATAGCCTTTTGAAACTTTTATTCCGGTCGCATGCGCTCCGCCCTTTATTTCTTTATTATGCTGACGTAGACGTTTATCTACGTCAACTGTTGCACCCACATACGTTGACCCGTCGTTACATTGTAATATATAAACAAACATAATATATTACATATTTTATTATTAGTCATTTGACGTTAAATGTGTTGTATCTTGTATATTATTCAACACTTTTTTATAATATTTCTCCCGGTTCTCGCCTGCCAATGTTTCCTTTTGCACCGCTAAACAAAATTGCGAAAAATTGGAATCCATGTTATTATAATCCGGATTTATATTCTTCCAATCCATTAGTTCCTGGATTCCTTTTCGCGACAAATCCTGAATCCCTTCGAATATTTTCTTCTTCGCCTTTTCCTTTTCTTTGTTCCATGCATCTTCGTCTCGTATATACATCGTTTCGCGTTTCTTATCCGTGCAGTGCAGCGGTCTTTGATAAAGAGTTAATTGATTCAAATTATCATTGATGATCTTCGTCATTCCTTGGACAAACCCCAATTGAGCATTATTTCGCAAGTCTTCGTGAGATAATTGAATGTTCTCAATAAAGTCTGAAAAATTTATGGCGTCTTTGCATTGCTCATTTAAAAACACGTTAATATTAAACTTTTGATTATTATTGATTGTATTATTATTGTTAATTGTTTGATTGCTCACTATTAATTGTTGTTGAAGTTCTCGATTTTGTTTTATCATATCCATTAATAGAGTTGCGTCGATTTTATTGTCAGCAGTAATTACAGATGATTCTTTGATTTGAAGGCATTTCTTTTTATGCAGGCTTAAGCCTTGTCTATATTTATACGACTTACCACATGAACACATAAACGCTGCGGCATTTTCAGGGGTTTTTGTGTCATCATTTGTCATCATTTTATGTTTATCGGTTGATAAATGTATAATGTAATTACTCTTCTTGCAGCATTTGAAGTCACAACTTTCACAAATGAATTTAAAGGCATTTTTTGGCATTTTTTCGTCATCATTTGTCATCATTTATATAGTGACAGAAAAAATGCCTAAATCATTTTCCGCAAAAATATTAAAAAAAAATCAGTAACAAAAAATTCATGAAAATTTCAAAATCACACCATTATGCTCTCAACCACATTTTTCAAAAATCCTTAAGAAAATTCTCCGCCGAAATTTTTTTTTGGACATACTTTTTTATGTCCAATTTTTATTTTTGGATCAAAGAATCTCGATTTGATTTTCAGATATCGAAGCTCCTTGAATTTTACTTTCTTTTGCTATATTTCGGCTCACTTTACAGTAGTTCTCGTGTCCCATTGAAAATGATTCTTTTTGCATCGTAAGGCATTTATTCGAAAAATCCGAATCTATGTTTTCGTATTCTGGATTTTCATGTTTCCAATCATTGAGAGAACCTATGCTTTTGCAACAAAGTTCTCGTATTCCGGTATATAATTTCTCTTTTACTTTCTCTTGTTCTCGTTCCCATTTATTTTCATCTCGTATATACATTTTATCGCGCTTTACGTCGGTGCAATGAATCGGTCTTTGATAAAGGGTCAATTGGTTCAAGTTATCCGTTATGATCTTCGTCATTCCTTGAACAAATCCTAGACGCGCATTGTTCTCCAAATCGTTATGTGATACTTGGATCTTTTCAATAAAGTCTGAAAAATTAATGGCGTTTTTGCATTGTTCGTTCAAAAAAATATTGATATTGAATTTTTGATTATTATTTATAGTATTATTGATTGTCTGATTACTCGCTATTAATTGTTCTTGAAGTTCTCGATTTTGTTTTATTAAATCCAATACTAAACTTGCATCGATTTTATTATTTATTGCGAGAACTTCCGTATTTTCTTGTTGATGCGTGCATTTCTTCTTATGACGCCATAATGTCGTGCGACTGAAAAAATCTGCGTTGCAAATTTCACATTTTCCAGCGGCATTTTTTGGAACTTTTTGTGTTTCATTTTGTTTCATTTTATGTTTTGCTGTCAATATGTGCTTTATGTAATTACTCTTTTTACTGCAATTAAAGTCACAAATCTCGCATGAAAAATTTACCGGCATTTTTTGGCATTTTTTTTGTTTCATTTGTTTCATATATTGTCCAAAGATTTTTTTCTCCTAAATTTTCATTGAAAATTTTCAATCACGTTTTCATATTCATTTTTTCTGGATTCTCTCCATTACGCTTTCAAACCGAAAATCACCGTTTTTTTAGGATTCTGTTTTGTATATTTGAAAATTGGACAATTTTTTCTTGTCCATTTTTTAATTTTCATTGAAGAATCTTAAGAAGTTTTTTGGGGGGCGAAGCCCCCCGTAACAAATCCTTCATATACAACGCCTATTATTTACCATCAATGCATTCAAAATATTTTTATTTGTAGTATATATATGAGCGGCAAAAGTATACATGATGCGGTAAAATCCGTTACGCAATATACTACTTTGAATGACGCTTATAAAAAAAAATTCACTCCATTTGAAAGGTGGTTTTTAGGAACTTCGTTACTTTCCGATAAAACAAAGGGACATATTGAATCGCGTTTTTTTGGAACTAACAATATTGATAATTACAATAAATTTAAAAAATTTAATAAAAAATTTAAAACCTCGGATAAAGGCTACGAAGACAAGAGTATTTGGCTTTCTGGTGGTAAGAAAACGAAACGCAAGAAAACGCATTTACGGAGAACAAAGAAAAATAAAAATAAATAAACGATTTTATACATATAGTATATGATCGTTAAAGGCTATAAGGGTATTATCGATTTGGATTTGACAAATATTCATCCTGTGTTACATAAGAGTTTGATAGACCAACATAAAATGGATATTGAAAAATATAAATTGTATCAACAAACATTAGAACCTAAGTTACGTTACGAGAACACGATTGAATTAATTTTTAAAAAACGAGCGTTTTACAATAAAAAAAGAAATTTAAAACACACGACTACATATTGGCATGACTACGATGGGGTTTTCGCAGACGACACTGCATCTTTTCGTCCCTTCTTATAATATTATTTATTTATTACAGCACCCCTATATAGCGCCCGTCCAGAAATGAGTGACATATCCATTTATGGGGGATGCTCCCCCATGTCCCCCTCTATGGGGGTATACCCCCTTATACGGGATTGAAACCCCGCTTTCTTAGTATGGGGGATGCTCCCCCGTTAGCCCCCTTATACGATATTGAAACTCCGGTTTTATGGGGATGCAGTCCCGCCTTGATTAGACTCATATATACACACACAATAAATAACTTTTTATAAAAGCGGGGTTTATGGGGGTTTACGGGGGCACGCCCCCGTATTTGGGTTAAAGAAATTTTCGATTTTACTAATTAAAAAGAAAAAATTGATTCTTTTTCTTCCTTTTTTTTTAAATGCATAAACTATCCATTAGAAGATGTCCAATAACGCTATTAATATGATCCCTACCGAAGTAGAAACTATTCCTACTCCAATGTCAATGAAGAATTTGCCGCCAAAGTATGTTCGTTTCATGACTTACGTCTTTTGGTTAACGAATCAGATGAGAAACGCCGATTTACTTTCCGATGAAGCATATGATGAAGTCGTCAAGGCTCAGAAGATGTTTGCATCTGTTGAAGTTCAATTTGCGCATTTCGAATTGTTTGATTCCGAATTCAAGACTACGGAGAAGACTATGAAAAAGGAGATTCGCCAAGCGATGAAGCCAAAAAAGGAAAAAAAGGTTACCGAAAAAGACCCCAATGCTCCTGAAAAGAAGCGGGGACGTAAAAAGAAAGAAAAGGTTAATGCTGACAATAGCACTGATGAAGAACGCTATATTGCCGGCGTCGTTTCTCTTGCTACGGGGGATGCTCCCCCGTTAACCCCCTCTATGGGGGATGCTCCCCCATGTCCCCCTGTTTTGGGGGAGAATATCCCATGTCCCCCTGTTTTGGGGAACAGCGCCGATGAGACAGCCAATGAGAGCGCCAATGAGAGCGCCGATGAGACAGCCGATGAGACAGCCGATGTCAAGGTTGAGGAGAGCGCCAATGAGAGCGCCAATGAGACAGCCGATGTCAAGGTTGAGGAGAGCGCCAATGAGAGCGCCAATGAGACAGCCAATGAGCCAGCCGATATAGAGGCGCCGATTATTGAAACTATGGTAAGAGAACCTATTTGTCCATCTACACCTATTTTGAATGAAGAAAATGATAACGAATCAGAGGTAAGTAAGTCATCGATTGAGTCTAATGCCGATAAGAAAGCATTGAAGCTAGCTGCAAAGGAAGCTGCTAAGGAAGCTAAGGAAGCCGAGAAGTTAGCTGCTAAGGAAGCTAAGGAAGCCGAGAAGTTAGCTGCTAAGGAAGCCAAGGAAGCTGCTAAGGAAGCTAAGGAAGCCGAAAAAAAAGCCGCCGTTGAATCCAAGGAAGCCGAGAAGTTAGCTGCAAAGGAAGCTGCTAAGGAAGCCAAGGAAGCCAAGGAAGCCGAGAAGCTAGCTGCGAAGGAAGCTAAGGAAGCCGCCAAGGAGTCCAAGAAGAACACTGCTAAAAAGGTTTCTAACACGCAAGTTTCCGACTCTGACCTCAGCCAAGAAGCGCCTACCTCATTAGAGCCCGAAGACTTTATTGAAAATCATGTTCAAGAACAACATGATATTCTTCTAGACAACGCCGATCACAACGCCGACGAAGAACACGACTCCGATCACAACCCCGACGAAGAACACGACTCCGATGACGATGAAGAACTCGAAGTTACACCCACTATTATCAATGGCGTTCACTATCTTATCGACAACCTTGACAACCTTTATTCCCCCGACACTCATTTATTGCTTCACCACGGGGGGAAACCCCCCGTTAAACCCCCTATACGGGATTGCACCCCGTAAACCCCGCTTATTTAGATACGGGATTGCACCCCGTAAACCCCGCTTAAGCCCTTTCTCTCTTAAGTCCTTTATGGGCGACCTTTTGCACATTCTCTCTTTGTTTGATTATATTATTTTAGCTAGAGTTTTACATTTTAGTAGCTAGGTTTTTTTACGGGCGACTTTCCCCCTTTCACATCTCTATTATTTTTACAAATCCTTCTAAATGTTCCAAATTTCTCCCAAATGGCATCGATGCTAAAATCGATTGACGATAAATAATCAAATTTTTCAAATACAAAACATCGCGTTCTTTCAATAATTCCAACCCGCCATCCAATAATATTAACGGTAATATTGGTTCATAACACTCCGGTAATTGCAAATAAACCTCATTCATATATTGGTGAATTTCCTCCATAAGTCGAGTTTTTCCGCACATCGGTGGTCCTGTTAAAACAATCATTTTATCATTAACGCGAGGATCTTTCCGAACATTTTCCAAAAATTCCCGTAAATAGTTCATATCATCTTCCATGATTTGCGCATTATAATTATTAAGAAATTCGAGTGACATGATTATAATAAATCCACAATAGCAAATATTTAAATCAATTTTTCTTCTAAAAATCGTTTATGCTTTTTGGCGTCTTGATATCCTTCTTTGATTAATTCTTTGATATTCAAATTTTTCATATTGCTAAATTTATCAATATTTTTATTGTCAAACATTTCAGGGTAAATTATTAAATCGGGTTTCACGTGACTCGGGTGTGGGTCTTGAAAAAAACCGCCGTCAATACAAATATATTGTTTGTACATATATATCGGCTCCAATTTCGTAATATAAGGAATATGAGAACT
>Ga0129327_10001342_pt1 | contig 14637 bp, 8 predicted proteins | sample CPBDNA_6_FD_111799 | JGI IMG/M metagenome (GOLD analysis project Ga0129327, IMG submission 111799) | Freshwater to marine salinity gradient microbial communities from Chesapeake Bay, USA - CPBay_Spr_31_0.8_DNA | ecosystem: Environmental > Aquatic > Marine > Coastal | place: USA: Chesapeake Bay... | reverse complement strand
CAAAAAAAGCATTGGAAACAGTCCAATGTAAACACCTAAAATTAAGTGTAAACAAGGCCAGAGCAGCTTGATTTTTCTTGTAAAAAGTTGGGGAACTTTTTAGCCTCGTTTGCACAGCCTAAATTAAGAGGTAAACATATAGCAAAATTAATTCCTGAAGTACAGGAAGATGGACAATCTTCTTGGGATTTGATTAAAACTATAACTAAAGAAGTATTAGTGCAAGGGAGTTGTTTGCGTGTTTTTCAAAATATTAAAAAAGATAAAACCCTTTTTGAAGCGGAAATAAAAGTAGGTTCGTTTGAGTTAAGTGGAGTGACTTATTTTCAGACAATTATTCGAGATGTATCTGAAAGAAGGAGAGCAGAAATTAATTTGCAGAAAAGCGTTGCAAAATTTAAAGCCTTATTTGAATTTGCTCCTAATGCAATGCTGATTTCCAGAGGTGGGCAGTTTATTCAAATCAATCCAGCTTTTGAAGAAATGTTTGGGTATAATGAAGTGGATTTAACGGATTTAAGCTTAGCAAAATTGACGCATCCGGAAGATAGACAATTACATATAGAACTTGAAAGAGATTTAAAAGAAAAACAGTCACAAAAATATAGTCTTGAAAAGCGTTATGTGAAAAAGGACGGAACATTTTTCTATGGCTTTGTTAATGTTTCTATCATTAAAGGCGAGACAAAAGAATTAGATTATTTCATAACCCAAATTATTGATGTAACAAGACAGAAGAAAGCGGAAGAACAAGTACTTAGCCATCTAACTGAATTGGAGAAAATTAATCAAGAATTAGACCAGTTTGCTCATATTGTTTCACACGATTTAAAAGCGCCATTAAGAGGGATTACTGCTATTGCCAATTTCATAGAAGAAGACATCAACGATGAAAATTATGAGGAGGTACTAGGAAACTTAGGTTTGTTAAAAAATAGAATTGCTCGGATGGATAGTTTAATTACGGGTATCTTGGCTTTTTCCAAAGTGACAAAAGTCATTGACAATAAAGAATATTTAGACCTTCATCAAATTGTTCAAGGGGTCATTGAAATGCTTACTCCCTCGGATAATGTGCAAATAAAAATCTTAAAAATATTGCCTAGTATTTATACTTCTAAAGTAAGTATACAGCAAATTTTTCAAAATCTCCTTTCTAATGCTATCAAGTATAATGACAAAAAAATATGTGAAATTATTATAGATTATCGCTTAGAAGAAAAAGCACATCTTTTTATAGTGGGTGATAATGGCCCTGGTATCCCTTCCAAATTTCACGATCGAATTTTTGATATTTTTCAGACGTTACAACCAAAAGATAGGGTAGATAGTACAGGAGTAGGGCTTGCCATTGTTCGGAAGAGAATTGAAAGTGCTGGTGGTAAAATTTGGGTGGAATCTGAGCTGGGCAAAGGCGCTAAATTTATATTTACGCTGCCCCAATTAAATAATAATTAACTTAAGTGCTACCAGTTAAACCGATATTATTCGCAACTTGGTTTAATTGGCAAAAGTGATTCCTATTACCACCGCGCTTTAGCGATTGCTAAACTAGAAGATTTTGCTGCACTTAAATTAAAAAATAACATAGATCTAGGAGTGGCCTATTTTTGGACATCAGAATATAATAGAGCAGTTAGCCACCTATAAGATGCACTAGAAGCCCCATCACCTATTGCTACCTCTAAAGATTCCGCTACCATTTATTTGACCTTGGGTAATTTTTACTATTACATGAGGAAAAGAAATTTATCTTATCAAAATACACTTAAAGCATTAGCAATAAATTCAGATAAAAGCGACCCGAAAGTGATTGCTGATAGTTATTATGCATATATTGGCTTCAACGAATTTGCCGACTACTTTCAATTTTCTGTGAAGGATAATGGGCCAAGCATTTTCAAAAGGTCTTTAACAATCTTTTCTACAATGGAATCGAATCAACTGGTGTTGGACTTTCCATTGTAGAAAAGATTGTTAAAGACCAAGGGAAAGGAACTATATGGATAGAATCGGAGGAATCAAAAGGAGCGACATTTATTTTTAATTGGCAGAAATAAAACACCCTGTTGTCGTTTTAAAAATGCTAATTGCTTACAAACTAGTTAATTTTTTTCCGCTAAAGTTGAAGATGCCTCATTCTTCCTTACTTTTTAAGGATTTTTACCTTATATTCGTATAAGTAAAATACATATTTGTTGTTCATAAACAAACAACAAATAGGCTACTTATAGATAGTCAGGTAAAAATTGATAATTATCCGCTGCCCTACATCCGTTGCCACTTGTATATATTGATTGGCAACGGATGCATGGCAACGGATTTGACGAGCTAGATTAAATATTAAATAATTTTTTAATATCAATTTTTCATCTGACGCGCTATATTTGATATTTTTAAAGTGGCTAAAAAATCAACAAATACCATGAAAAAAAACACACCTATTATTACCATTTTTTATTGTTGTTTTTTCCTCCTTTCCACCTTTAGTCATCCTATTTTTGCTCAATCAGAATTTAGTGATTATCCTTGGCTAAATGATATTATTGATACAGAAGATTGTTGCCAAAACCAAAGAGTCACGGCTTATCAATCAGGAATTTTTTCTTTTATTTATATTGAAAGAGGCGCTGAATGTGCCTCAAAGGGCAATGAATTATACTTTGAGAATGGTACTTTCTATTGCGCAGATGCGTCGAATTATGATTGTCGAAGCGCTTATAACCTAACCGAAGAGAATGCCACGATTTTATGGGATTGTAGAGGCACGACAAGTGAGCAGATATTTACAATATGCGCTGGAGAATCTGTCTTTCTTCCTGCAGTGCAAGAATTTCCTATTCCTCCATTAGGTCCAACAGGCCCAAATGGCGAACCACCTGTACCATTATGTCAACCAAAACTTTCTTTTATTGACATTGAGCCTGTTGCGGGAAGTATTGCCGATGGACTAAAAGGATTTACGGTTTCGCCAACAGAGACAACAATTTATGAAGTAGTTAGCGGTGGAATTTGTGGTGGACCAGGATCTTCTAACTCCGACGAAATCAGTATTTTTTATGAAGTCATAGTCGAAACAGATGGCGAATGTATAGTCATCCCTGATACATGTAAAGCTTTAGCAGCCTTAAACATCAATCCAAGTTTCTGTGAGCAATGCATTAGTGAAGTCGCCACTTATACTTATGAAGGCGAAACCTATTTAGTAACACTCGCTGATAATGAGAACTGTGCCGATGCAATTACTACGGTGATGCATTGTGATTCGACGGTCGCTTTTTGCTATGATGGCGGTATTGCAGGCTTTGCCCAATGTGAGAAATTCTTTGCAGAAGCAAAATTATTAGAAGTCATCTGGTCTATAAAAACGGATTGTCAAGTAGTCGAACCTAAAGATTGTTTACCTTTAGAAGCCTTAAATATTAATCCTAGTTTTTGTGAATCTTGTATTGGTGAAGTCTCCATTTACGAATATCAAAAAGCACAATATTTAGTAACGATAGAAGATAATCCGCTTTGTTCTGATGGAATTACGACCGTTACGAATTGTGATTCTACCTTTGCCTTTTGTTATGATGGTGGAATTGTTGGATTCAGTCAATGCAATGACTTTTTCAAAGAAGCCATATTAATAGAAACACTTTGGTCAAGAGCAAAAGATTGTGAAGTAGACAACATAAAAGTAGCTGCCCCCTGTACAGATTTAGAAGGCGTAGATTTTGGTCTCTGTGAAGCAGTAATGGGCGTAGGGATTGTTAAAGGGAAATGTACCATCATTAGTGGTTGTTTGGATTTTATGATAAAAGGAGTGGATTATTCCAAAGCTATTTTTCCCACAGTAGAAATTTGCGAACAGACCTGCAATGGAAATGGTGGCAATGGCAGTACGCCCGAAATGTTTGAAACGTTTCCTTGGTTAGCAGCTATTATTGATGTAGACGATTGTAAAGGCACCACCGTAGAAGTTTATGATTTAGGCGCTTTTAGCTTCTTGTTTGTACAAACCGAAACATCAGGCGAACTCTATTTCGAAAATGGCGGTTTTTACTGCATGGAATTACCTAATTACGATTGCCGAGCTTTATATAATCTAATCCCTGACCAAATTACGGATAAGTGGACTTGTGGTGAACCGAGTGGTCCATCAGGCCCTTCTAGTCCAATTAGTGGTGGCAATTTAATTCAAAATAATGAGGTGGGTAATTTGCGCATGAAGGCTTTTCCAAATCCTACGACTGGTTTGGTAAATGTGCAGTTAAATCCTACCGTTGCTGACCAAACGGTTCGTGTTTTTGATTTATATGGTCGATTGGTGCAGGAATTGACGACTGATGCTACTACCATTTCTTTTGATTTAGCTGGGGAGGATGCTGGCGTTTATTTGATAGAGACTTGGAATGGTGATGTGCGAGAAGTGGTGAAGGTTGTAAAACAGTAATCTCCTTTTGTCTGTATTAAAAAAGGGTTATAATCTGAGCGGTTATAACCCTTTTTTAATAAGAAACGACGTACGGGAAATCTTCTACCCCAACAACTCCAACAAATGAACACACTTAATAAACTCCCGATTAGTTCCCTCAATTTCCGTCTGTCCAGCCGTACGATAGAACTGAATGCGTAGTCGTCGCAAACTACCTTCCAAGTACCGCAAAGACAAAATCAAAAAGTGTAAATACTGATAACGTTCTATATCCGAAGTTTGTAAAGAAGCCAAACGACGAGTACGCAAATGTTGCCCATTCACAAAGTGGTCGTATAAATCAAAAAACTCTTTGACGGTATAACCTTGGAAAGCTTTTAGTCGCCGCAAAGCAACTTTGGTCGCCTCTTCGGGGCTGAAATCCTCAATAGAATCTAGGACATCAGGACTTTGGAAATATTCTCTGATATACGATTGTAAATTATCTCGCTTGACCTTTTCATCCGTTTTAGGCAATAAGGAAAACTCCAAAAACTGTCTCGCAAAATAAGCCGCCCGTTTACTCACATCATCAGGCGCATCGGTATAAGCGAAATATTGTCGAATCAAATCTTGCATCGTCAATAATCTATCTCTGCTTGGTTTATGAATGTTATCTAAGTAGGTTCGGTTGACTTTTTCAGGCGCATAATCATATTCGACCACTTCTACCCTTGACCAGAAATCAGCAGTAAAAGGTTCATCGTCTTGGCGATACATCGAACCTAAATTAGCAGCCGCACATAGTAGAATATTATCACCAATTGGATAACGAGTCCCATCTGGTGCTTCAAAGATATTACTGCCTGCAAAGAATGGATTTAAGGATTTTCGCAAAGCTTCTGGCCATTCTTTGACCTCTTCGATATTGACTAAACTATAAGGCGTAGTAATTGCTTTGGTAAATCCAGCGGGTGTTTGATAAGGGCCAAACTCGCCAAATTTTATCGCAGTTACTAAACTATTCTTTGTCTGCCATTTATCCGCTGCATGCTCAAAATACTCTCGATTCATAGTCGCAGCAATGAATTTTAAAAACGCAGATTTCCCTGTACTTGGTGGGCCAGATAATAAAATCAAGCCTGCCCCATTCACCAATTGCAATTTAGCTTTGACGATAAATTCTTGCATTTTTTCTTGGAAGTAAGGTGTTTCATCAATAAATTCTGGTGATATGGTAGGGACATTTCTCGTTCGAGTACGCTCTAAATGTTCTCGGTATTTTTTCTCCAAGCCACAACGCAATCCTTTTTGGGCAATCGTTGTCGATGGCAATAAGGCATTCAAACTATCCTTTTCAAATTGCGGAAAATTCTTCGCTTTATTTTTACCAATAGCAATCAACCATAAAGCATTAATAAATTCATAAGAATGGTCTGCTGAACTATAAATTTCATAAGCAGCAGCAAAGTCATCATATTCTGTTTCCTTAATCTCAAAAGCTCGTCCTGCTTTTAAATTATCGGTCGTGGAGGGTCGATAAACTTGTAAATCGGTATCTCTGATAAACGTAATTAGGTAAATACCACTACTTCCCTTTTTCTCAATAATATCCATCTCCCAATTAGGGTAATTACGGATATTAGAGTCCATGTCCACATACAAATCGGGGTCGTTTTGGATATAAGCATATTTACCCTCATAGGCGACCATTTTTTCTAAATCTGCCCGATTTCTTTCCAGTATCTTTCGCTCTAATCTTCGACGCAAATCAATCGCCAATCGAATGTCTTGAAAAGTCCGTTCGACTTTTAGAATATCTCTTAATAATTGTTTGTAAGTCGCATTATTAGACAATTCCAAATCTGCAAAACCACCCGAGTGATTTTGTACAAAAAAGTCAATACTCGTTCGGACCATTCCAGCTAATTGCTGTTTAGCCGCATTCTTTTCTGCTTCTTTCTTCTCTATTTCTGCTCTTAATTCTGCCTTTCTTTGGGCAACTGCTTCGTATAGCCGCTTTTGAATACCAGCAGGAGAAAGGCTTCTTTCTTTTGCAATATTTTGTAGAATAAAGGGCTGTTTTAATAAAGACATCAATTCCAAAGCAGCAGGATGCGTACTAATTAGAATTTCCAATTGCCTTGGGTCATGCGTATTACTAATGGCGGTTTCAATTTGCTTGATTTCGCCTGTAATAAATGTTTGTAAAGCCGTTCCATCTTTAGCAATTTGCTCCGAAAACGTATGGTCTAATTCTTCTTGAATGGTTTTGAATTCGGTAAAAACCGTAGCTCGATTTTCTGCAAGCATCCCCAATAATTCCTCATTGAATTGTCGGACGGTATTTAGTACTTCTCGATAACCATCAGGGTCGGTCATTCGCTGAATCTTTAGCTGAAACGCCTTTGTTTCTGCTAAAATGATGGCTGCCCGTGATTCTTCTACTAAATTTCTAACCCGTTTTTCCGCAGGACCAATGATGGTATTAATCGTCGATTGCAACCGTTGTCCTACTAAAAAGACGCCTTCTTTTTCAGCCGCCGTACTCAACTCTTCTGCAATATTCTGTCGAGCAATCGCGATCTGATTTTGGATTTTTAATAGTTCTTCGTAGCTATTGCCCGCTTCGACTAATTTATGTTCTACATTGCTTTCAAAATCATATTTAGCCCCTTCAAAAGCTTTAGGCAATAAGCGTTTTTTGGCTCGTTTAGTCTTTTCTTCCGTGACAATTCTAGCGAATATTTTTTGGGTAAATAGACTTTGCCCTTTAAATAAATGAGATAAATTACCTAAGACGGTTGCCAAATTCCGTTGCTCATACGGAATCTCTAGTTCAATCACATTGGTCGATACTTTTACCAATTTATTCTCACTCAATTCTTTCACCAATAAATCCCCCGATTGGTCTAAATCATACCCTGGCGCATAAGCCCCAAAACGAGCGACTTCAATTGGATGGTCGGTCGTAATATCTAACACTATCACTTCTCCACTTAAATTCTGCACAAAAGCAGTACACAAATTTTCATCTACGCGCATCCATTGCATGGCTTCTGGCAAGACCACTTTTTTCGGCCATTTATGCGGGACAATCGAACGATGTGTATTAATAATCGTCATTTCCTGTTCATTGCTCAAAGCAACAATAATATTACTATCCGAATGCAAGACTTGGAAGCAATCATTCACTAGCGGTACTTTGAGTAAATTATCGGTATTATCCAGTAAACTATCAATGGCAATTTCGCCTAAAGTATGGTATAATTTATAACGGTCAGTCGTCCGAACTTCCGTATCACCTGTAGTATCAAAAAAGGATTTGATATCTTCTGAACGAAAAACTAAAGCTTGTTCGAAGGTCGCTACATCATGCGTTCGGGTAATCGTCCATTTATTAGGTGGTAGCAGCTTATTTTCTGCATCTTTCGTTTCCAAAATAACTGCAATACCATTTCTTTTATTCAATGGCGTGATAATCAAATTATCCTTGGGCGTAATATGGATGTAGCCCAATTGCAGCTTTTGTTGAATTAGGATATAATCTTCTAAGAACTGATAGAAATTAGTAAAGTATTGGGTAATTTGAGTAGCAATTTCCGCAGTACCTTTAATATCATATTGATTTAAAAAAGCTTTAGTAGCACCTTTAGTAGCTTCAAAACCAAATTTTATTTTTAACCCATTGGTTAAATCATTTTGTCCTGCGATGAGCGTCGCTTCCAATATTTTTTTAAAATCCCTATCATTTTTTGCCTTATAAATATTCAATCCTCGCAAATTACTAATCACCGCATCAGCACCAGACATATCTGCGGTCTTATATTCATCAGGCAAATAATGGTCAACATCGACCAATTTTCCTTCCGCATCATAAAAACTAAGATTTGGGCTGTCTTTATATTCTACTACAATAATGTCTTTTTCGGCAGTTTCTCCAGCTAAGACATGGACTTTATAAATTTCTAATCCTTGGACGTGAATATGGGTATCCCGTTCAAAGTGATTGGATGATTTTTGGTAGGTAAATTGGTCAGCAATAGCCGCAGTTTTCTTGGTTGCTTTTGGATTCATTGTCATATTAAGTGGTTTTAAGTTATCGTGTCCACAATATATTCGTTTTGTTAGCAGGTTTGTTACTTTTTTCGATAATTCTAGTAAGAAATTGGATGAAAATTATTCCCGAACATTCAATTTAGGACGACCGTAGCTTGGACATTCTTGTCCGAGTAATGTATAGTCCAAATTTCCCCACGAATTTTGATTTCCCCACGAATTTCTATAGATAGTCAGATAAAAAGTTAGTAGTTATCCGCTGCCTTACATCCGTTGCCAATCAATACATGCAAGTTGGCAACGGATGTAAGGCAACGGATTTGACGAGCTAGATAATTTATTAAATAGTTTTAAATATCAACTTTTTATCTAACACTCTATAATACCACAGATGAATTTATCGTAACTTATCCGAGAATAATGGGGCTCCCGCAGGAATGCCTAAGCTACGGTTTTATCTTTTTATCGAAAACACAAATGACAAACTATATTTTTACTTATCTTGCTCCTAACAAATTAGCTGGATTAATAAACAATAGCACTAAAAAAGAGAAAATGAGCCAAAGCAAAGCGGATAAAATTCGTACAAATATAGAAAATTGGACAACCTCCATTTTTACAATTCTAGGGCGTTTCTTCATTGCCGTTTTAGTCCTAGCAGTATTTACAATGGTTTATAAAGGGCTAAGCAATGACCATTATTTAATCCAAGCTTTTCAAGTGCCTTTCTTTATCAAAAAGTAGCTGAAATAACGCCTGATGGTATCGACAAATATATGTCTTTAGCAGGAGCCTATATGCTAATGGGAAAAAGAGACAAAATGTTAGAATATGCGCACAAAGCACTTGAAATTGAATCCAATAATTCCGTGGTATTATCAAGTGTAATTACTATATCATATATGGAGAATAAATACGAAGAAGCACTCAATTATTTAGAAGCCCTTAGAACTATTCCTAATGATGCCAGAGACAATAGACGCGATAAGAAGCAACAAGGTTTATACTTCTTAGTAAAGTGTAGTTATTCTCTTCATAAATACGAACAAGCAGAAACTTTAGCAAAGGAATGCATAGCAGTAAACCCTAATAGTTCCTTCCCTTATGCTACATTGGCAGAAACTTATAGTCTAATGGGCAAAGATGAAGCGTTTTATGAGGCATTAGAGGATGCGTTGAAACGTGGAATACTTGCTAAAACATTAATAGAAGATGCACCTTATCAGCGCTTTTTAAAGAAGAAACGCTTTAAGGATTTATTGAAGAAATATGAGCAAAAGACAGCACCTTTAGACCAAATAGCTAAGAATTAAAATAATCGGATTTTTACTTGTTTCCGTCTAAAAAAATATACTTTTTAGCAATTCCTTCGTAAATAGCCCTATGACTAGAAAAACCAAACATACAAACAGCGAACAGCCGCCTACCTTCGGTAAGCCCTTACCACCCAATCTCCAACGATTCTGGGAAGAATTACAACGCAAATATTATCCAGAAAAATATGGATTAATAGATTTTGTTCCTGAAACAGAAGCAGATAATTATTGGCGTTGGGGAATTAAAATATTTAACTATAAATCACCAATCAAAGCAAGTTATCGAAAACAATTTGATGCGATTAAGCCCTTTGAAGATTTTGTAGGTAATGATGATTTAAAGATTATCTTTCATGATGGTTATCGACATTCTACGCTCTTATGGACGCAATTAGAAAATACGATTCAGCCAAATGGATTTTATATTCCAAAAGGAGAAATTGCTCGATTAGAAAAAGAGCATATTGAGCCCTATTTATTATACTTAAAATTATTGAAAGAAGCCTTTCCCACCATTCAATTATTAAAAGCAATAAAAAGAGGTAAATCAGAATTGGGAATGAAAGAAACGCTTTTACCTTTGGTTGGCGTATGGCAATACTTTCAATTTTACGCTAAATTTTTAAAGGATGTAAAAGCTAAGAATATCAAAGGGTTTAAGGAAATTACTAAGGTTTTAGCCCAAACAATTTCGGCAGCTAATTTTAATCAAAAATTGCCTTCTGAACAGATTTGGGCCTTGCTACAGTCAGAGTTTCAAGTCTATTATTTTAATGGGATGACGGCTGTAGAACAAGAAACTTTGGTCAAAAATGCCCATCAATCTGTACAAGATTATTGGACGATTTATAAGGACTCTGTGCGATTTATTGTGGAAAATGGTTATCCTGCCATTTCAAAACGGTCGATTGGGAATCGCAAGATGATTTATTCAGGAAAAGACACTGCAAAAGCCTTTTATAATTTATTCCTAGAAGAATTAGAATGGGTGAAAATTCAAGAAATAATTGACCCGCAATTTGAAAATAAATATACCGCTTTACCTTTAGATAATACCCGTTGGAAATTTAGAACAGATAGAGTACAAGATACTGCCACCGCCATGAAACAAGGGATTGGCGATAAATCTATTTTAGATAGAATTAAAGAAAATTCAACGGCAACAGTCGAACTAAAAAAGCCACTTTTTACACGTCCATCCAAAGATTGGTTATCAACAGAAGGTCAAAAATGGTATGATTTCACGATTGAAGAACGAAAAGAATTATTAGTTTCTGCGGAGAATGATTTAAATCATTTTCAACAAGATGAAGTAGCCAGTAATGCCCAGAAAAGATGGAATGTTTATTTAGAAAGTTTTGCCAATCAAATATTTAGTCCTTTTTTCTATTGGACAAGTGTAGAAGATAACCTAGTTCCCCAATGGAATGTATTACCCACTAAAAAAGCACATGAATTAAGCAAAGCTTTCGAGGAGACACTATCAATTGAAATAAAAGAAAAAGCCAAACTAGAAAAGTATATTACCTATTTATACACAAAAAAGACCTTAGCCAAAACCCAAGAATTTGTTGACCAAATCAAACCATTTCGATTTGACCACTTGCAACAACAATGGGATAAAGCGGCCAAAGCGCAGTTATTATCTATCCGACATAAAGGAGCATATCGCCTACGTAGAATGGAAGAATTTGGAATGCTAAAAAGCAATAAAGCACCTGATAAAAAACTAGAAGTATGGTTGGATGAATTATTATCAATAGAAAAAGAAGTGGGTCCCTATATTCCTTTTGTCCAACAAGCATTTTTGATGGCATTGCCCAGTAAAACGTCGGTAGAATTTGACCCCTATCGGCACAGTCATGATGGGATTGAATTTGATCCAGAGACCACTCAAGACCAACATAAATGGTTGCGAGGAGAAGTCATGAAATCTTTACGGGTACGATCTGGCAAAGCAGATGCAGAACAAGTGAATGCTTTTGCACTCGATTTTTCGGGTTCAATGCGGCACAAAAGAATGCGAAATTTATTTAAGATTTTGTATTTAATGGTGTTAGGATTAGAAGACCGAAAATCTTATGATGCCTTTCATTTTTTCGGGACTGATTTTATTGAAACAGTTAATTTTTCTAATGACTACACCAATAAATCCTTGTTATTTCGAGTATTAAAACAGATTGCCCGAATAGATTATGAAGGCGTTCGATATGGCGGAATTGGCGGAACAAATATGAGCCAAGGAATCATTGGTTGCCATGACCGAATTAAGGTCTTTGCCAAAAAACTAAAAGAAAAATATCCAAAGCGATTTTTCTTAAAATCTATCTTTGTCATTACCGATGGGGAACCTTCTTTAGGGATACATATTCCCGAAGCATTAAACCTCGTCATTAATAAGAAACGAAAGGATGGTAATATTGCGATTAAAGGCATTTATTTAAGACCAGAAGATGAAAAATTTGCTTCTTTTATGGAGCGTATTTTTGGAAAAGACCAATTTGTGGAAACCGATGATTTTGCCGAAGCCATCAATCGTTTAGTTTTCATTATGACCCAAACTTATAAACAACAACGAATTAACTTAAGACAACAAAAAATCAAAGAAAAATATGAAAGAAGCCGCAATCTCTATCAATAAACCCCTTCCGTCTCCTATCAAAAAAATTGGGTCAATGATTTGCACTTATATGCAAGCCTTTGGCGATTTAGTCGTGATATGGGGAACAAAAGGAGAAATCCGTGCCTTTACTAAAGCCAGTTTAACAAGTGGCAAAGTAGCAGATTATCAAGTATTTGGGAAGAACGTCCAACAAGTTTTTATGCCCAAAAACCATGAATTAATTATTTTACAAACAGAAAAAGGTATCATCGTTCGAGATTACCAAAATCAAACCGTCAAAGATGCAGCGAATTGGGCAGATTTTTTTATAGAACCCCATACGTATAATTTTTATCGCCAAAACGAGCGAGGCAATTGGTTTAATATTGAAGGCAATAAATTAGCGGTGCCTATTTTTTTATTAGGCAATGTATTGGTGTCTTTAGTTGGTAAAAAAAGCAAAAAATCACTAGCCTTCAAAGGCGTCAATTTATTGGTTAGCCCCAATTTAAAATTGATACAAGCAGGAAAAGTGGTGTTTGATAATCAGCTGAATCCAATTAGTGTTTTTGGAGAGAAAGTTACGGGCTTAGGCAAGAAGAATATTGAATTTGGGGATGGTACTATTTTACAAGAAGTCTTGACAGGATTTAAAACGTCTACTTTTGTAAACGAACAAACTTTACAGCCCTTTTTAATCAACGACGAGCAAATTACACAGCATGTAAAAACGGTTGTTAAAGATAATAAGCGCTATGAAGTTTTCAAGACCGCTACTAATGAATATGTACTTGCAGGATTGACGAAGGAATGCCTAAAATGCGATAGAGAAATTGTAAAAATTGATTTCAATTCCTACCTCAAAATGGGTAACCAAGAATTGGTGAAATGCATAGGAAAAAGCGGTCGTCGATATATGGATTTGCAGACACAAACGGCTTATTCCTTAAAAGAAGTGAGTGACGAAACCATTACTTTTATTGATTTAGAATTATTAAACGTAGATGGTGCGTTTTTGCGAAGTATGGCAACTGCCACCGACCGATTTGTATTCAATGAAACCGACAAAGTCATTTTTACCTTAAATAATGGCACTATTCGACCGAATGCAGTATCTGAACCAGCTTATTTTAGCGAACATTTAGGCATAGCAGATATTAAAGGAGCGCAAAAGTATTTTCATAAAAAGAAAAAGGAACTTCTCCAATTAGATGCCGAGCAAATAGAAATTGAAACCATACTGACTCAAAAAGACAATCATAAATTACTAAATGCCCTATCGACCAAAGGAGAAAAAATAGTACTAGATATCCGCAAAGGATTTGACCACTTAGAACGAGCTTATGCTAACGGGCAAGCGGTGACAGAAGTCTACGAATATCCTCGAAATGTAGGTCGAAAAATGCTACAAAATGCAGCTTTAAATACGCTAGGCGGTACAGAAAAAAGAGTCATAGATTTAAACGCCAATCAATTAACCATTTTTTCCTTACCTGAAAAATTATCTGCTGACCCTGCTGGTATTTCGCCTTCTTTATACCAAGGCAATCCGTTAATTGAACTAGATTTTAAACATCCAATTAAACTAATGGGAGAAGCTTTTTTTAAAGGTACTTTTTTACCTTATCACGATACGCCCAAGGAAGTTTTAATTTTAGAACAAAATAACCAACCACTTCCTTTAGAAGGCAATGGGCATAAAATGGAATTAGCGACCGCTTTTGTTTATAATACCAAAGCAGATAAATACTACATCGGAGATAATCGTATGATTGGGGCAAAAACACTAAAGGAAGACGGACAAGAAGGACAAGTCTTATTTGCGTTCCAAAGAAAATCGACTTGGATTCCTTTTAATGAAACTGCTTTGCCCGTTACCCAAAATGTGGTCAAAGTCAATACGCCTGGTGATTGGGATTATTTGCTTTTTGAAGTGAAAGATGTGGATAACACTTTAAAATTTATGGTGGTAGAAAAGCAAGCACCACATCGGGTTTTGGTGGAGCGAAAGAAGGGAAAAGAGCAGCCTAAGTTATTGGATAAAAAGGCGGTATTGCCTTTGAAATTGCCGAAGGAGTTGTCTCAATTCACTAAGTTTTTTGTGGATGACCCTGGGTATTTGAAGGAGATATAAATTTACAATAGTATCACTCTCAAAAAAGTGATATAAAATCAATTTATTCATTTTAAAGTTAAATATTATAAAAAACAAATAACCCTTTTGGTTATATTAAAAATAAGCAAAAAAATAAAAAAAGTAT
>Ga0129327_10001335_pt1 | contig 14667 bp, 19 predicted proteins | sample CPBDNA_6_FD_111799 | JGI IMG/M metagenome (GOLD analysis project Ga0129327, IMG submission 111799) | Freshwater to marine salinity gradient microbial communities from Chesapeake Bay, USA - CPBay_Spr_31_0.8_DNA | ecosystem: Environmental > Aquatic > Marine > Coastal | place: USA: Chesapeake Bay... | reverse complement strand
CGCCTGCAGCCTCAACGCTGCCTCTGTCGCTGCTGCTGCCTGATCGCCCTTTAATAAATCGGCCCGCACATTCTTGTCGTGCACAGCCGCCTGTATCACAGCTGTTGCCTTTACTTCTGCCTCCACTGCTGCCTTCCGTGATGCCTCTGCTGCTGCCGCCTGTTCCTTCTGTGCCTTCTGTGATGCTGCCTCCGCCGCTGCCTTCTGTGTTGCTGCCTCCGCCGCTGCCTTCTGTGTTGCTGCCTCCGCCGCTGCCTTCTGTGATGCCTCTGCTACCGCTTTTGCTGCTACCGCCTCTGTTGCTGCCTCCTCGGCTGCCTCCGCTGCTACCGCCGCTGCCTTCTGTGCTGCCTCCGCCGCTACTGCCTCCTCTACCTCCTCTTCCTTCTTGACTACTGCTGCTACCGCCTCTGCTGCTGCTAGTGCCTCCTCCTCTTCCTTCTTGACTACTGCTGCTGCTAGTGCCTCCGCCTCTGCTGCTGTTAGTGCCTCCGCTGCTACCGCTTTTGTTGCTGCCTCCTCCGCCGCTGTCTCCTCCGCTCCCGCCTCTGCTGCTGTTAGTGCCTCCGCTGCTACCGCTTTTGCTGCTGCCCCCTCCGCCGCTGTCTCCTCCGCTCCCGCCTCCTCCGCCGCTGTCTCCTCCGCCGCTGTCTCCTCCGCCGCTGTCTCCTCCGCTCCCGCCTCCTCCGCTCCCGCCTCCTCCACTGCCTCCACTGCCTCCACTACCCCCACTGCCTCTACTGCCTCCACCGCCTCCACCGCTGCTGTCGCCTGTGCTGCTGCCTCCTGTTCCTTCTGTGCTGCCTCCTCTGCCGCTGCTGCTGCCGCTACTGCCTCCGCCTCCACCGCCTCCTCTGACAAGTCCGCCCTTTGTGTTGTCATCGTTGCTCCCCAGCTTGCTGGCACTTGCTTCAGAATATCTTCTTTGTTTTTCCATAATAAACCTGCCCCAAAAAGAGCAACGCCCTGAGCAACGCCCTGAGCAACGCCTGTGTGTGTAGGGTTTCTATAAACTGGTGCAGCAAGTGCAGAGGCGGCGATAGCTGCTTTCCCTACCACAGGAGCATTTTCCGCCACTGCACCTGCCACTGCCCGCGTCCCTTGCAAGCCTGCTCTCACACCCTGCACTGCTGCTCTCACACCCTGCACTGCTGCTTTCACACCTGCTGCCCGGGCATCCACTGTATCTGACGTGATCGTTCTTCTCGCTAACTCTTTTTTCTCAGCAGTCAGGGCCAGCTCTCTCGCTTTTTGAAATGCATCGGCTTCATTCGCACGTGGCAATTCACGTGGGCGAGCTTGGCAATCCTGGCACACGCCATTGTAAAATCGGAAGCATGTCCTATGCACCCAATGGCCGCACTGCATAAAGATTACATCGTTGCTTTCTAAGCCACCACATACCTGGCAATAACTGTTTTTTTTCTGCTTGCGTTGCACATTAGGGTTGCCTTGCACATTATGTGGGCCCCCAACTGGTTTGCCACGTCTCCATGGATGTATTCTGTAATGTGGGTTCACTGGTTGCTTCGCGCCTTGCACAGGCGTCTTGGCCAATAATCCTTCCCGCACAAGACTGCCCTCATTGTAAGACAAGAGAAATCCAATACACGCCACGAAAGCTAGAAACACACTCATAACGATGGCTGATGTCTGTGTGAAGTAAGGGTTGTATTCTGATTGTGCCGAGTAAAGTAAAAGCAGGCATGCCAGCAATGTTGTAATGAATAACTCTACCTTATTGGTCACCACGTTGGGTATAAATTGCGCGGCTGTCATCAGTAACACCCAACTACTCATTAATACTATGTGTGTTGGGTAGCTCACGTGTCCCGTGGCATGGCCAATGTATGAGATGGCGATGACTGTGCCCATTAGTGGAACCACAGAATCAGGCATTGTTACTCATGTCCAACATTTAAATGCTATCATCATTTTCGAGCTGTCACGCTAGACAACCTGAAATTGTTGACCTTGTGGAGTCATCCTTTCAATTTTTTTGTTCTTTCGTCAATGTTTGATTCTATTGGTCCGTGTCACTGATAGTGCACCTAGTAGGGTAATAGCTTCTTGTTTTTTTTTACATCGCCTTTGGCTTAGTACTCTTCGCCTTTGCCTTAGTACTCTTCGCCTTTGGCTTAATACTCTTCTCCTTTGGCTTAATACTCTTCTCCTTCCAATCCGGATTCGCTTTCACATTCCATTCATTCTTCTTTGTCGGTGGCATATTTTTCCAGGCATCTACAAGGGGCTGCAACTGATACGCTAGTGTACCCGGCTCTTTCTTTGTCTTCACGTACAGCTGCCACCCGCTCAGCTTCCTCTTTGGCTTGGCATCCAACGCCGCTTGGCGATTTGATTGGACAACTTTGGTCAGCTTCATGGACTGGGTTACGTAGGGCCTCTTTTCTTGCTGTGACATTTGTTTCCAATGCGCAGCAGCGGCTTTGGACAGGTATGAAAATCTTTCTTTTCCAGTAAGCTTGGGCTGTTTTTCCTTAGCTTCTTGGCGTACAACATCAGCTGAAGTTGATTTCAACCACAATGCGTACGCACTTGGCGCGCGAGTGGACTTCTTGGGGGGCATCATGCATCTCTTTTTCTTGCCGTCTTTGGTTGTCTGCTTTGTCTTGGGGTCATTGCACTCCTTCTCTTTGGGGGACGACTTGGGTGCACGCTTTGGCAGCCATTCTTCCTTGTCCTCCTTACTCATTAAATGCCAAGCAGCCAAGGCTGCCTTTGTATTTCCGTATGGACTCTTCTTCACTCCATTCATCGATTTCAACCACTTGATGAATCCCTTTGGCTTTGCCTCCTTTGCCGTCTTGGGCATCATGCATCTCTCCTTCTTACCGTCTTTGGTTGTCTGCTTTGTCTTGGGGTCATTGCACTCCTTCTTTTTGGGGGGCGACTTGGATGCACGCTTTGGCAGCCATCCTTTCTTTTCCGTCATGGGCATTTTGCGCCAAGCAGCCAAGGCTGCCTTCGTATTTCCGTATGGACTCTTCTTCACTCCATTCATCGATTTCAACCACTTGGCGAATCCAGGTGGCTTGGCAAGGGGGGTCGTCTTCACCGGTGGCTTGGCAAGGGCCAGTGGCAATTTTGTATCTCGCGGACCAATGGGCACCACAATCACCGGTGGCTTTTTATTTTGTGGTGATGGGAACTTTTCAGCACTTGCTTTAGTCCGGGCCATGTTGTTTTTTATATGACCCACGATTTTTTTCAGGGCAATAAATAAGGAAAAAACGCAAAGATCTAGCTTCGTTTATTGGAAAATCTGACGGCTGCCTTGATGTGGGTGGGTGTGAGCGTTTTGTGTTTGAATGCTTTCTGTAGGTAAATTGCATCGGCAACTATAGACACGGTGTGCATCTCGACGATGCGCTGTAGTTTCCTTAGTGCAGTGGCTGACAACTTTACGCCGTGTTGTTGAACAATTCGTTTAAATGTCTTTGTCTGCAATGCTTGTACCAGCACACCTTCCTCGTCAAGCATCTTTTTGTATTTGGCGATCTTCCGTTTAACCAACTGACCAGGCTGCATCACTGCATGTAGCAGATACTTTTTTATCCAGTACTTCGAAGTGATGCCAGAAGTCGAGGTTTTTGTAGCTCACCACGTCGAATGCGGTGTTGTGTATCTTGACACCAAGAAAAGTCTGCGTGCTCGATGAATGGAGGTCAAACACAGAAATGGCATTGTGGGGCAGATTTATGCTTTGCCCGATGAACAGCTCTGCACTGACCGCATCCAGGAGCATGGGGCGCTTGCCCGCGAAAGCCAACTTGTACCTCTGACCATTCCACATGTGTGGCACAAACGCAGTGACTGGCCACTCTAGCTCTGCCCCATGTGGAGAAGTTATCTTCATGGACCTATGATCCACCAACGAGCAGGTATTTAAGTCGACGCGATAGGAATCACCTGACTTGCCCACGACATGCAAGTTGTTGTGGTGCGTGTATGGCACCCACGTTGCATTTTCAATTGGAAGCTTGATGATCAAGGTGTCATGGGTGCCTGGGCTCAGCCTTAGTAAGTGCATGCATTGGTGGTCGTATGAAAATGCATAGTTTCTATTGTTGTGCTTGATGTGCATGGTCACACTGTCGCACATGGGCACATCTGCCCCACACCCATGAAAAAGGACACGGCCTTCCTTGACTGTGTACTCCTCACGAGTGCACACTGGCGACAACTCTTGCGACAATGTCTCGAACATCGTGTTCTGCAAACCTCTGCTTGGTGATTGGAATGCTTGCATCGCACGTCTAAATAGGTGTTGACTGTTAGCTCTGCCATGCACCCCCTTAATGTCCTTGAGCTTGCTCTTGAATTCCGCGCTCTCTGGAAAGTATGGCAACTGCTGCACATTGACAAATCTTATATCAATACCAGTCAGTTTGCAGTACTCTGTCCAGAGCTCGTCGTCAATGTATAAAGCCTCTGGAAAACGCAGATGGAACAGTTTCATGTGTTCCACATGGAATGTGCTTTTTATAAATGCATAGCCACCACCACCAAACAATATGCGGCCGTAATGGATTGGTGCCACGCTGCACACTCTTCCAAGCGATAGGTATTGCAACAGCAGCTGCGCCCACCCTTTTCGTTTTCTGCAATCGTCATCGGACACAAGCACGGCCATGTCATCTGGTATGCATTCATTTAGCATGGCGCCAAGCACCTTAGTAGCCGGGCCCCAATCCATTTCAGTGTGGCACACATGAACGTTTCCCTTGGCATTCAAGAAACTGGGAATTTGTATCCTTTCATTGGGGAAACGAATGTATCTAGGAGGTATGTGTATGTACACTGCGTCTGGTGGTGGTATTTGATCCAAGTACGAGTCTAGCACAGGTTCAATCAATTTCATCCTGCAAGGTATGGTTGAAATACTGACACAATAGCGCATTTGAAGTCGACATTATTTTCAACGTGTCAGTTGTACGCACCTTTATCAATGAATGATAGACACCAATGTTGGCAAGAGACTGCGGAGTGGCATTGGACAGTCAACCTTTCTATTTGGTAGCGTGACGTGTGCTCTTGTTTGTGGTGCATCAGATTTTATTTATTTTCGCAAAGCAACACTACTCACGGAGCAGAGCTTGACCCCACACACAACAGCCCACGCTTCTCATCAAGTCTTCATCGGAATGGCCACTGACCAGCATTACCATTACCAAAAATTAAAGCATGGCAGTCCTACATGTTTTTGTATTTACAGACGATGCGTCTTTGTGATGAGTCACATGCACCAATATGTGCTCTGCACACTGTCTACATATGTAAGGACCACTCGTGTGTGGGCAGTCCTCGTGTGGATACACATAATGCAGAGATGCACAATGCGTGTACGGGTGGAGCTTGAGTCGAATAACGGCGTGGTGCATGACGTCGAAAAGATGTAGCTGTTGTAGGCTTTTGCATGTATGGCGGAAACAATACCAATCCTGGTGTGTCAAGTATGACACCATACACACCCACACATCTGTAGTGACGTCGGACAGCCCGACCATGTGGTTGTCTTATGAACACCCCTTTAAAACTTCACCCTCTTACTGGCCGGTGATGCACAGACCTGCCTCCGCTTCGTCCGCAAAGTGCCAGTGGGAGATGAGCACATTTCATCCAAGCCATAAAAGCGCCCTATCTCATTGTGCATGTCTTGCTCTTCATATACGGCAGCAATGCACTCATCAGTGTCCATCCAGGCATCGTCGTAAGCTTGAAGGATCCCCTTCACGAAATCATCATCGGTGGTGGTGGGACCCCCGTATACGAAGGTGGTGTGCATGCAAGACAAGTGCTCGAGTAGGACAGGTCCGAGTTCCTCCCAATATTGAGCATTGACCCAGTTGTCATGTGCAGTAAGGGTCAGTACGTACAGATGTGAAGGCGACACCTCCATATGAATGTCCTCTATGACACAAAATCTACAGTAGTCGTTGTAATTGCGGCAGTTGGCATACTTTGTGTCACAGCTAGTGAAAGGTGTAGATGTTTGCACTTCCGTGATTCGGCTGTAGATTACATCCATGTACGCCCATTCCAAGGGGTAGTGGTCCTTGAACTTGCAATTGTAAACAGGGTCTACCCGAAAGTAGTCATGTGAGACGTACTGAATGATATGGAACACCTCCCTCATTATCATTCTCAGGTCGATTTTGGGTGCAACGTCAGGGTGCTTGAGATGCAAAGTAACGTGAGGTCCCATGCGTTCTGCCTCCAGTGCCAGATTGATCACCTCGCACGTGATGGGCGTCTTCAGCAGCTTCTCTGTGACGACTAACGCGAATGGATTCACATCAGAGTTGCTGATGGCACTATGCAGCGCTTCAACATCAGGGTCGAAGGTGTGGCAGGGGTCGAAGGGGCACATTGTCCTTGACTTTTGCACATCGATGTTGGCGCCTCGACTGGTGGGCCTTGACTTTTTTTACATTGACTTTCTTGCCTTGACTTTTGCCACATTTCTCTGGGCAATTGCTGTTTTGACTTTTACGAGCCAGTCTAAGCATGCATGGCCCTGGAAACACGACGCGCGTGGTGATGGTGCAGAGCGTGCATGAGTGCTGCCTCTCATTCACAAAAATCGTGGCGAAGAGGACGGGCAAGTGGAACCATCTCTTCAAGATGGTGGAGAAGGCTGGCGCGGGCAATGAGTTCATCGTGAAGCGTGACAGCGACCCAGCTTGGTTGAACTTTGCAAGAGGGGCGAATTGGAGCGACGAGGCCTTCCCTGGTGGGAGCAGGCGGGTGTTTCTGCAAGTGAAGAATCATCACATTGGGGCTGGTAATGATCATATGGTTGGTGTCGTCGCCGACGTGCTGATCTTTTTGCTATAGTGTCGTCGCAGTGGAGGACTTAATACAACATCATGGATACCAATGCGATGGAAGTGTTGCATCCACTTGAATGTGAGGTGCATCGTATGCTGCAAGTTCTGCATCACCAATTCCATTGAAGCATTCTACCTTGTTGGTATCTGCATTTCCTGCCATGGTGATTGGTTTCCGATATACAGCAGGATGCAAAAAAAGCCACACCGCTATACTGACACATGTTAGTACCACAACTAATAACAGTCTTTGCATTTCCTGCAATATGCTTAGTAAATTTGACAGCCTGATACTTTAGGCAAGCAGGTAGCTTATCAATTTTTATATATGAATATATCATTCTGTGTCTAATGAAATGGATATATCGCTCTATGTTTGTTGCAGTGCTAGCTGCGTCAAGTTGGGCAGTGTGGTGGTACTACAACAATAAACAGCATCTTACATGGTTCGGTGGTATTCAAGTCAATTGTCCATGCTTGGGTGGATGGTGTCGCGAGAAGTATGACATCGACCTACCGACGAAAGACTGGGAATCCACATCGTTTTGTAGCACAGGGTATGCATTGGAAACAGATGTGGTGGCATCGAGAGACGAAGTGTTGCTACGTACGTGTCTTGACGAGTGCAAAAGCGATGCAGACTGCATGGCTGTTTATTGGAAACAAAACGCCGACAGCAATGCTCCGGTGGGTGGTGCAAAGGGCACCTGCATGCATTTCAAAGATTACTTCGAAGCAAGCAATGGTGCAGACGCACGAATGGCCTTCATGAACAAGAACCCAGAAAAGTCCAGGCACCGTGTTGGTTTCAAGTATGACAGGGGTCTGTCACCCACTAAGCATGAAGGAAGCGTTTGGCGCAACTTCTCCGAGAATTCTCCATTCGGTTTGACCGCCAACAAGTCCATACGTTTGTCCAAAACTCAACACGCGAATGCAAATGAGTGGGATGACGATCCATACGCGTGAGTGTGTCAGGTCAAGGTAACAGAGCAACAATTTGCAGCACAACGACCGATCGCGAGAGCTGAGCAATCAGAGAAATAGCAAACCATTGGAGAAAGCACCCCAAGAAACTGCCACTGAAATTCAAAATCAATGAATAGGTTGACTTTCTGCAGCAATTGACTTTTCGTCGCAGTGGCTCGTCAGAAAGTCAACCTTTCCAATTTTCAGGGCCAACAGCTTTCATTTACATACCCTGCAAGCATGTGGTCAGTTGGCCCTGAAATGATCCTTTTTGGTCCAGACTCTGGTGTTGCTGGTCCTTATTTAGCAAATGGAGACTTTCACCACTTCCCCAGGGACATACCACATGACACTGCACAATGCTACAGGGAAGAACTTATCGCTATGGAGCTGCCTGCTGAATATCAGGTGACCGAGCAGGCATTTGGGGAGGATACATACCCTGCAAGCATGTGGTCAGTGGGCGCTGTGATGGATTTTGCATGCGTGCCACAGTCGAAAATGCAATTGGCCGCAGGAATCTGTCTGGTAGTAGTAGAAGAGTGTGCAAGACAGCATGATGCTCACATGGCCGACCTGTCAGCATTGGTGGTCCACGTCAGCACGACGGTCAGGAAACTCAACGTAATTTGTGACGCAATCTATCACAGTGACCCTGACTATAGACCATACCTGATGCATGTATTCCTCCTGTTATGCGATGGATACGGCTGGAAATTACCATTGTCCCAACACAGAGACTTGATGTTCCACTGTCGCCATGAAGATGCCACTGCCCTCAATGTGAGCATTATGTTCAGTATGATTCACAAACATGGGACTCCAATGCACGGAGATACACTGCTTGCTGCGAGTGCTGCTTGAGATCATGGGAGTCAACATGTTCAACCACCTAAAAGGACAGCATTGAAAAGGTCATGTCCTGTGGAAATATACATGCTTAAAAGGCATATCCGAACAGTTTGATCTCCCTGTGGAACACTTTGGCCACGTGCCATCGTGATTGTATGTCATAAAAGTCTTTGTATGATTTCCCATCCCTATATTCTGATTTCTTGTAGTGCGGGGTGGGTGGCAAACTTTTCAATCCCAGCATGTCAGAAAGGGACTGCAAGTCTCCATGCATGCTCTCGTATCGCACGACGTAGTCCATGCAAAACAAACCACCAACGCACATTCTATCCCAGTCGTATGATTCGGTGACGGTTTGCACATACATGCTAAATGTGACATGGGCGCTCATTTTAGGCTTGAGCCACGAGTACATCGACAGGACTTGATCCCATGGGTTTCTCACGACACACACTTTCGTGTAACAATCGAACTCAAGTGGGAGCAGCCTCTGCACCTCGGTCGCAGTCATGTGGTTGTAAAACGCATCCATCCGCGAGTCCACTTTTCCAATTTCTAGCCTGCCGCCACATATGCCATTGCTGCACTCGCTTTTTGGCGTTGCGTGCGACACGACGTGCGATCCCATAGACTGCACAACATACTTGTCCAGAACAGCTTCTATCGATGTGCCTGCTACCTTCATGTTTTTGATGTAGATGAATCGATGCGAGTGAGACACCAACACCATGCTGTTTAACTCTAACACATGACAAAAAGAAAGAGAAGCAACACGCAATCCGGTAGATTTATTTGTATTCTTTAGACAACAATTTGTTGCTTTTAAATAATAGTGTGGTGTTTCATATGCAATCTACTATCTTAGCTCTTACAATCGCAATTTTGATATTGCTATTGGCGTCTGTTTTCTTCATAAGGCGTTGGTGTCGTGACAACCCATTGAAGTGCGCTGGAGTTCCTATGATGGGTGCAGTTTTGCGTGGTGCATCCAGCGTTGCTGCTGCTACTGCTGCTACTGCTGCTACTGCTGCTACTACTGCTACTGCTGCTACTGCTGCTACTACTGCTACTACTGCTACTGCTGCTACTACTGCTACTGCTGCTACTGCTGCTGCTACTGCTGCTGGTGGTGCTGCTAGTGGTGCTGGTGATGCGGAGGGGGCGGAGGGGGCGGCAGCAGTGGAGGAGGCGGCAGCGGCAGCAGCGGGGGAGGCGGCAGCGGCAGCAGCGGGGGAGGCGGCAGCAGCGGGGGAGGCGGCAGCGGCAGCAGCGGAGGAGGCGGCAGCAGCGGGGGGGGCGGCAGCAGCGGGGGATGAGGGGGATGCCTATGAGATTTTTGAGGAAGCATTTGAGCATGTTGATGGTGCCGGCGACATGTACATGACTGCGACACTTGAAGCCGATGGGTCGCCAACCAAACCACCCATTACGCAGCCAACCACACAACCCACTGCGCCGCCAACCACACCACCCACTGCGCCGCCAACCACACCAGAACCCGGTGAGCTGGATTGGGATGCAATCGGAAGGTGGTCCGAAGGTGGCCCGTTACTGGTGGGTGACGGTGAGCCAAACTTCACACACAATGGCATGTTAAACTTGCAAGAACCCGAAGACCAAACGGACAAATTTCAACAACTACAAAGGGACATGCAGTCGGGGATACAACATGTATCGCAAAACACTGGAGCAGCACCCATGCTGCCGGCACAAGGGGTGGTGAGTGGTTTGCTGGGTGCAGTTTGATTTAAAATGTGGTGCATTGTATATGGATTTCTTAGCAATAAGCAGAACGAAACTAGCCAATCAACGAACATACATGTCGTACATGAGCGCAGGATTTAGCATAGCGGCAATCTCAGGCTTGTTCAAAAAACCATATTTAGTTGCGTTTGGGGTGTTGATGATCGCGATGAGCACTGTTCAATTCGTGCGCATCAACCAATTACTGGATAGTGGTCAAGACCCCAACCAAGGATGGATGGATTCCATGCTATTGGCCTATGCTGCTTTGGCATTCATCGTGCTATTTCTCTCATATCACAAGTGAGCGGGCTCTCGTGTTGGCGCTACACTTAATTCCATTCCTCCACAGCATGGGCAAAAAGTTCACGAATGGCATTCCGCAATGTTGACATCCACGTGTTGTGGAACGCTTGGCTTGGTGCGTGCCCTTCGTCAATGGTGAGTATGTTCAATGCATTCAAATGCATGCGTACTTCTTCATATCGTGCATGTATGGCACTGCCACGCTTGCACACTGTCATTGCATGCTTCCAAACCTTCAGATATTGAGTGCTTCTTCCTCCATGTGTGCGTATGTACCTCCTTTCTACATGCCCCATGTGAATGAGTGCTCGTAATAGCACGTTGAGGCACTGCTGGGAGCCATTAATGGGGATAGGGCGGATGATGACAGGGCGCTCATAAATGGGGGTAGGGTGGATGGTGGCAGGGCGCCCATAGATGGGGGCAGGGCGGATGATGACAGGGCGCTCATAAATGGGGGTAGGGTGGATGGTGGCAGGGCGCCCATAGATGGGGGCAGGGCGGGTGGTGGCATTCCTCATGAACCACTTGCTGGGATGGACTTTGTGCCTAAAAGTGGAAAGATTGACTTATGTGCCTAACATTTGACTTCTGTGTCTAACATGTGAAGAGGGCCCTGGTGATCTTTTAACTTTTGCTTACTGGGTTGCCTAAAAGTCAAAAGAGGCACCATGCGAGCGACTGTTTGTGGTGATGAGGTAGAAGATGTGCTTCGTGGCAATGGTCTGATATATCACACTCGGCCAAGCATTGCTGTGTTTGCTATGAACGTGCTAAGTGGGCGGGTGACAGTCATGCATGTGAAGGGTTTTAATCACGTCGAACAGGTTTCAAATGAGAATGACTATGATGAGCTTGCCTTGGCATTCCAGCACGATGGCGCTGGCCTCTTTTATGGAGCAGCTGCTGAGGTGGTGTTGACCCAGCTTGAGAGCATCCCTCGTGGGTTGCCCATAGTGGCATCAACGTGCCCATACAGCATCATGTTGGTACCATATAACAATGGCGACACCGATGTCCCTGTCGAGCTATGGCAGCACATCTACCGTGCTGTGATGTGCGATGGTGCGAGGGCTGCAAAAGAACTGGTGAGTGCCGGTGTCTTGAGGGACTGGGGCGTGGGCGATTGCGAAGGGCACACTCTGACACAAGGGCAAAAGGATGACTTGATGGATGCGGTGGTGCTGCACCCAACTTACAGGCAGCCTGATGCAAGAGCAATGAGTTTTCACACCTGCATCTTCACTATCACATTGATGGTGTGGATTGGTGAACGCGAATCACAGATGGACGAGGCTTTCCTGCGCCAGTACGCTGGAGAGAGACTGATGGAGGATGGGGAGATCTTGGACCCTACCTATTTGATTGGTGAACATTCGTATGCTTTATCGCTGGACAGTGAGGGCTTCGGCTGCTTGAAAAGACATGCACCCAGCATCCTCGCCAACTTGGTGAATCGTGACGACAATTGTGGGTGCAAAGCATGGCAGCGCGAGGTGCGTCACATCATCAAGAACATGCCATCAACTATCACGATGGTCGACTAGGGTGCCTTGTTCTCTCGTCTCCCGTGCCCGTGCCACGAGGCAACCTCCTAATGCTCTGGGAAACGACTCAGTGGTCCGGCCATTGGGTTGAAGGTTGCGGGTCGTCAGCGTCGTAGGGAGGGTCGTCAGCGTCGGAAGTGTCGTCATTGTCGGAAGTGTCGCCATCGTCGGAACTGTCACATGGTAGGTTCTGACTAAGACCACAGGTGTGGGGGTCGTCATCGTCGGAAGTGCCAATAGGGTCAAGATTGTCGGGGTCGGGAGTGTCGCTGCTGCTGGTGCCACTGCTCCATGGTAGCAAAGAATAATCTATTGTAATTACTTCAAACGACACTAAGGCCATAACCAAAACCAAAATGAAAACAATGACGAACATGACTCCTATCATGTGTATTATCAAGTATGTGGAATTAATATGCAATTAATTGTCAGCACATGTTAGGTTCTTACTAGGGCCACAGGTGTAGGGGTCGTCATCGTCGGGAGTGTCAATAGGGTCAAGATTGTCGGGGTCGGGAGTGTCGGGGTCGGGAGTGTCGGGGTCGGGAGTGTCGCTGCTGCTGGTGCCACTTATTGTAATTACTTCAAACGACACTAAGGCCATAACCAAAACCAAAATGAAAACAATGACAAACATGACTCCTATCATGTGTATTATCAAGTATGTGAAATTAATATGCAATTAATTGTCAGCGTCGGGGTCACATGGTAGGTTCCGACTAGGGCCACAAGCCGCTACCGCGGAGTGTCAATAGGGGGTACTGATGGAAATCTATGTCTCCCACGTGAGAGACACCCCCACACTACCACCACTGGAAGTAGTGCTGAAGCTATTGTCACCACTATCAAGAGGCAACTCAATGCGGCAAGTACTGGTCTCCGTAATGGTGCAAGCCTTAGTCAGCGTTTTACTTCCTGGCAATGGAGTAAACTTATAATACTGGAACATGTTGTACACTGCGCTCCCAGTTGATGAGGTGAGTGTGAAGTTGGGGTGTTCTCCGGCGGTGTTCGAGACCATTAATTTGCTGCCATCCGGTATGCTGATGTAAAGTCTCACTTGATTCACGCGCACTGGCCAATGTTCGGAAGTTCGGTCACATGTATGGTCCTGAGTAGGGCCACAGTTGTGGGGATCGTCAGGGTCGGAAGTGTCAATAGGGTCAAGATTGCCGGGGTCGACAGCGTCGGGAGTGTCGCTACTGCTCCATGGTAGCAAAGAATTATCTATTGTAATTACTTCCAACGAATGTAAGGCCCATATAACCAAAGCCACAATAACAACCATGGCAACCATGAGTCCTATCATGCGTATTATCATAGAGGTGAAATTAATATGCAATTAATACGGGACATTTTGTCATAATTATGAATACTACTACACACCACATGAACGCATGTGACTTACAACAAGTATCCCGGTTTTAATCTAATGTACCAAGGTGGATGAAGAGGACATTTATTGGACTGGGATGCCCCCATGGCTATTGAAATGAAGCCCACCAACTACATCACTCAGGAGTTGTCACATAGACTGGACAACTGTAACTGTCGGATCACCCGATTGACCTCATGTAGCTCATCGATGGTGTTTTTCACAAGCTCTGCATGTTTCAAGACTGCCAAGCGATAACAATCCGGGGGTTGCGTTGCTGCATTTTGCTGCTGGGTGTTAGCATGCAGTTTTGTAGCACACTCCACCAGGTGTCTAGCAGCCACAACACTAGCACCGCCTTTTAAGCGGTGGGCGAGGTGTCCAACCTGTGCAATGGATGCAGATGTAAATCCTGACTGATACTCGTCGTATTGATCTCCCCACGCAGCAGCTATCTCATGAATGTGTTCAGGACCACCAATCGCACTCAGAAGCTGTGCTTGTGTAGGAGGCATGGTCACGAGTCGCAGCTATTCACTTTGTGAGGGTATATTCACTTTGTGAGGGTATATGCACTTTTTGAGGGGGTGGGCACAAGTAATTTACCTAAAAGTTAATTTCTCAATACAGCAAAAAGTCATTTTGTGAGACAGCAAAAAGTCATTTTATGAGGCGCCGAACCATGACTCGCCCCATCAAGCGCCACAAGACTGGCAACGAGGCTGCTGCTGATGCCATCAACGAGGCTGCTCCTGCTGGTGTTCCTAATGCTCCTGGTGCTCCTGATGCTCCTGCTGCTCCGGGTGCTCCTGCTGCCGCTGGTGCTGCCGACGAGGTCACTGACACCACCAATGCCACTCCTACGGGTGCTGATCTTGGTGCTGCTCCTGGTGCTGCCGATGAGGTCACTGACACCACCAATGCCACTCCTGCGGGTGCTGATCTTGGTGCTGCTCCTGGTGCTGCCGACGAGGTCACTGACACCACCAATGCCACTCCTGCGGGTGCTGATCTTGGTGCTGCT
>Ga0129327_10001334_pt1 | contig 14668 bp, 7 predicted proteins | sample CPBDNA_6_FD_111799 | JGI IMG/M metagenome (GOLD analysis project Ga0129327, IMG submission 111799) | Freshwater to marine salinity gradient microbial communities from Chesapeake Bay, USA - CPBay_Spr_31_0.8_DNA | ecosystem: Environmental > Aquatic > Marine > Coastal | place: USA: Chesapeake Bay... | reverse complement strand
TTTACGGTGTCTTCAAGCACGGTGGATGTGAGCGCAGGCGCCCAATTGGTGGCTTATACATTGAAAGCCAGTGACGTATCGGGAGTAAACTTTAGTAACTCTTCTATGCATCTTTGTTTTCGAAGCGGTGGATCAAACCAGCGTCGATACATTTATGGGAATAACTCTTCCAGCGTTGTCAGTGCCGATGGAAAATCCATCACCTACTACGCATTGTTTACTTCAGATGACGAAGTAGGCGAGTATACGGTTTGCACACTATGGTTGACAGATTCTCTAGGTAATGGAGCAAATCGAGAGGTTGGCAACCAACTAAAAGTAACTTTGTCAGGTGGCAGAGCCGCAGATAGTATCGACACTGAAGCGCCGACGGTAGTTTCATTTACGGTATCTTCCAACACGGTGGATGTGAGCGCAGGAGCCCAAGTGGTGGCTTATACATTGAAGGTCAGTGACGCATCAGGACCAAACCTTCTGTCCTCTTATATGACTCTTTGTGCTCCAAGCGGTGGATCAAACCAGCGTCGAACCATTTTTGGGTCTAACCCCAGCGTTGTCAGTGCCGATGGGAAATCCATCACCTACTACGCATTGTTCACTTCAGATGACGAAGTTGGCGAGTATACGGTTTGCACTCTATGGCTGCGAGATGTGCTAGGTAATGGAACAAATCGAGAGGTTGGCAACCAACTAAAAATAACGTTGATCAGTCTTGATTCCGACGGAGACGGGGTGCTGGATAATGTTGATGAAGCACCAAACGATCCTAGCGTTACGGTTCTACCAAAAGCCAACCCGGCTAGCTTCAGTGTTGATTTGTTGCCGGGGATTAGCGCCTCAGTGTCAGGTGGGCTGACAAGTTGGGTTAAAGATGGACGAATGCCAACGTATACTATTGTCAGTGAGCCGATATTGGGCGACATATCGTTGACCGATGTAAGCACGGGAGCGTTTATATATTCAACGTCGTCTGTAGTTGCGGGCGCTGACTCATTCACGTTCACAGTAAATGATGGCGTCGCGGACTCAATTGCTAAGAAGATCTCGATTGAATTAAAAGCAGATCCCCTATATCGATACCAGTGGCACTTGGATAATTCAGGCCAAACAAACTTTTCGGACACGGTCGGCGTGCAGGGCGAGGATTTAAACGTGGACACAGTGATTGCCAGTGGTTTAAGCGGAGCCGGGACATTGGTCACTATTTTGGATGATGGCCTTGATATTGCTCACGAGGATCTAGCGGCAAACATTGTTAAAAATGGATCGTGGAATTTCCAGACGGGATCTAATGACCCGACCGGCTATAGTCGAGCACGGCATGGTACAAGTGTCGCTGGCATCATTGGTGCAGTGGGCTGGAATGATCTTGGAGTCAGAGGAGTAGCGCCAAAAGCCGGCTTGAAGGGCATTAACTTGTTGACTTTCTACACCGCGTTAAATGAGGTAAAAGCGTTAGGCCTCGAAAGTTACTCGGCTGATACCGAAATCTTTAATATGAGCTATGGCTTGGACACGGTTAACTCGAGCATTCTGAGTACTTTGACTGAAGAAGCGCTTTGGTACGGAGTTGCAAACCTTAGAAACACAAAAGGCGCGATATACGTGCAGTCCGCAGGCAACGGTTTTGAATTTTATACCGATAATTCAACTGGAGAATCAGCGCTCTGTGCAAAAGCTGCTGAAAAAGGTTTAAGTTGTCAGAGCACCGCAATGGATCCATCATTTGTCCACCCTGCGATTATAGGTGTTGCAGCCTTGGATGCCACCGGCATGGCTGCCAGCTACTCAACAGCAGGGGCTGCCAATTGGATATCTGCGCCTGGGGGGGAGTATGGGCGGAACATCAGTTATGTTGGCGATGGTAAAGGTGAACCTGCGATAATGACGGTCGATAGTTCAAGCTGTTCTTTTGGTTATGTGACAACTAATGGAGGCTCTGAAATGGTGGCGAACGCATTCGAAGACAAGGGCAACCAACCGGAGAACGCGAGTTGTAATTATACTTCTACGTTCAATGGCACGTCAGCCGCAGCACCTATGGTGTCGGGTGTGGTGGCGCTCATGTTGGAAGCTAACCGATCACTAACGTGGCGAGACGTAAAGCACATTTTGGCGTCGACCGCGCGGCAAGTGGATGCAAACCGAGTCAGCATTGAAGACAATGACTTAGTTATAGAGCCTAGCTGGACGACTAACGCTGCGGGTTTCAATTTCCATAACTCTTATGGTTTTGGTGCTATAGACGCCGCAGCTGCAGTTGCGAAAGCTAAAGTTTATGTGGCGGGTAGCTTGGGAACTTATTTAGTGACGCCTGAGGCTAATAGCGGCACTCTGGATCAGCCGATAAGTAAGCAGGGGACAACGACTCATTCTTTGAAAGTTTCAAGCGGCGGTGTAGTAGAGGGTGTTAGGATCAAACTCATTGCTAAGCATCCAATGCCAAGTGGCTTAAGTGTTGCTCTTATATCTCCGCAGGGTACGCGGTCGGTGCTGCTAACCCCCTATAATGGCTATAAGAGTTGGGCAACCAGCCGTTACCTAGAACTTGCTAGTAATGCGTTCTACGGGGAGCCACTCACTGGCGATTGGACGATAGAAGTTAAAGACCATCTAGCAGGTAGCACTGGTACGCTAAATCAATGGAGGCTGACCATTTATGGACATTAAGAGATTTTTGTTATTTGCAATGCTTTTGAGTTCGTCGAGTTTTTCTGGCGCCGCTGAAGAAGAATCGCAACGCAGTTCACCCTACGCCCGTTGGGCCGAGGAACAGACTACGAACGTTGGAGGGAGCATTCCAATACGTATAGTGTCTCAGGGTCAGTTACGATATGCCCCGTCGCTCGAGATTGAACAAGGAAGCGGGTTGGTGAAGAGTGGAGGATACGTAGTTAACGAAGAGGGCGTCGCATTGTCGGCTAACTCTGTGCGGACTTCTTTGGCTGGAGAAACTTCTGGTCAACTGCCATCTGTGATTATTGGTTTCAACGAGTCTACCAGTCAAAACGTTCTTCTTACGGGCAATGTCATAGTGAAATACTCCATAGGCTTCGACCCAGAGTTATTGCCAAGCCAGTTTCCGCTTAAGACCATGCAATCGTTTCCTGCGCTAAATACGACTTTTTATCAAATCTTAGAGCCATCGCAGCTTGTCTCGATCGCAGAATCAATTGGGCGGTACCCTGGGGTGATATATTCCACACTCGAAGAGATAAATACCGGGAAAGCTACAAGGTAGATATTTTATGTAACATTATCTACCTAAGTCTATAGCGAAAGTCGTGGTTAGGAGTTTGTTTGGAGTATTGAGCTGCCGACTATTATGCGCAGATACGTAATCGCGATAATTGCTGGGTTTTGTGTCTTTATAGTAGGTAATATTTCTCTACCCAAAGCGAGAGACTGGCTGTAACTGACCGTCAACTCACAGGTGACGAATGACAACCGCACTCCCACCTGGACATTCAGAACACTGATATTGCCAGCTTTGTAAGTACCTATCGACACACAATCCAGAGGGTATGAATTCGTTGTCATGTTTAGGTCGGTGGAGCAGTTTAAATTAATCAACTTAGTCATTCCTTCACTAGCATCTTAATTCGCAGGCTTTATTTAACATAATATAGATTATGCGCATTTTGTTTGGTGATTGTGGCGGTGTAATAAAGCGCTAGTTGTTCCTTTGCAATAATACCCAGTATACCCCTTGTACCTGTGTATTCAGGTCCCGCATGTCGGTTACACTAAGAAATTCGTAAACTAAAAGATTACAATTTTATCATTTAACTTTACGTGAATTGCATTTTCAGTTTTATACCTCGGGCGCGATAACTTGGATTGTTTGGGTTAGGTCGAACGAGTTTTTTGGAGGAACCATTAGTGACCAAAATTCTTATTGTAGAAGACAACGAGCTGAATCGAGATATGTTGTCGCGCAGGCTTATCCGCAAAGGCTACGAAATTGAGATGGCTGTAGACGGCGCTTTGGGCGTTGAAGCTATGAAAAGCTTTATGCCAGATGTCGTACTAATGGACATTGGTTTACCAGTAATGGACGGCTGGGAGGCAACATCAACAGCTAAAGCTACAGATTCCATCAAGCATATTCCAATTATTGCGCTTACAGCGCATGCATTAGAGGAAGATCGTCTTAAGGCGCTGGAAGCTGGTGCGGACGATTTTGATACCAAACCAGTGGATTTGAAGCGTTTGTTGCAGAAGATTGAGCAATGGGCTCCGTCAGAGGGTTAAAAATTTGTTTAATAACAGCTCTAAACGCCAGCTCTAAAGAAGATGAACGGCGCCACCACGCATAGATATGGCGTCCTGACAAAGCGCTTACCGCCGGATAGAACCGCAGGGGTCCTACACCCCCCTTGCCAGAAACTCAGGCTATTTGCGCTGAAAGCGTCTGTAGTCGTTTCTCTAACCCAGAATCGTTCTTATCTAAAATTCCAAGTCCCATACCCTCTAAAGTCCCTCGCAGAGTGTCATCAAGATCCATGCCTGAGAAGACTATGATTTGTGGTGGGTTGTTCATTTGCAGCGCATTGAAATGGGTTAAGAACTCGAAGCCATCCATCACCGGCATAGATAAATCCAGAATGATTAGGCTTACGCCCTCCTCTAATTTGTCTAAACCCTGCTGTCCGTTTTCCGCAAATGTCACAGAGAAACCATCTTTTTCTAGCAATCTAGAGACCAAATCTCTGGCCTCTGGGTCATCGTCTATGACGAGGGCCGATAACCCCTGCGTATTGTCGCCATACAAGCTGTGTATTTGATCAAGCAGCAATTGTCGGTCAATAGGTTTTGTCATGTGCGCAGCGGCGCCCAGCGCCTCAGCTTGCCGGTCGTCTTCCAACATACTGATAATAATGACCGGTAAATCTCGTAGCGTCGGATCGTTTTTGATTTCTGAGAGTACTGACCACCCGTCTCTACCTGGCATTTGGATATCCAAAAGAATTGCATCTGGCCGATGTTCGCGCAGCAGCTTAATGCCCTGATCGCCGTTCTCTGCAAACATCATTGAGAATTCGTCACCGAAATTGCGTTTCACCAGCTCGTGGACGTTTTTATCGTCATCAATAACTAAGACCTTTTTACTACCAGGTTTAGCGTCATCCCATGCTTGCGCGGGCTCGCTGGTTTGAATATCTTCTTCTACAGTGTCCGCAAGTTCTTTGACGTGCTTGGGCACTCTGAGTTGGAATGTAGAGCCTTTACCAACCGTACTTTCTACAGAGACAGACCCGCCCATCATTTCTACTAGTTGCTTGGTAATGCTCAAACCAAGACCCGTACCGCCGAATTTTGCGGTCGTGTTGCCTTCTGCCTGCGTGAATTCTTTGAATACCTTATCCAACTGCTCAGGCGACATGCCTATGCCAGTATCCGATACTTCGAAACTCAACCATTCTTCGCCGGAGACCAATACGTTTTGCGCAGTTAATGAAACCACACCGTTCTCGCTGAACTTACAGCCGTTGCTCATTAAATTGAGTAGGCACTGTCGCAGTCTGGTTTCATCGCCATAGACACTGCCTTCAACTGAAGAATTTATCACCAGTTGGTTATTGTTCTTTGCCGCCAGCGGCTCGCCAACACTTTGCATGACTGACATCACGCTGGAAATTTCAAACTCACTTAAGAACAGTTCTAGCTTGCCGGCTTCAATTTTCGACAAATCTAAAATGTCATTAATCAGACCAAGCAAGTGCTTGCCTGAGTCGTTAATTTTACTCAGATCATCCTGCATGCTGTCGAGGCCTTCATCCTCGGCTTCTTCTGCCAACAATTCGCTATAGCCAATGATGGCATTTAGCGGAGTGCGTAACTCATGGCTCATATTGGCAAGGAATTTGCTCTTTGCTAGGTTGGCCTCCCCGGCTTCGTCACGGGCCGTCTCAAGTTCGTTGGTTCTTGCTTCTATTAATGCAACTACTTGGTCTGACATACGCTCGAAAGCAATGGTGATCAGTTCGTTTTCTTCAATTTCCGCCCCGCTTGGATTGGACGACTGAGAGAACATGCCTCTAATTTTTTCGATGTCTTTAACGATCAGCGCGCGCGCGTCTCCATCAAGTTGGGTTGCCAAATTTTCCATCTTGCTGATGATTATTGAATTGGTCTTCTTGCGTGTTTGCGCCTGTTTTTTGTGTATGTCATCAATCTCGTGGAGTTTATCTTTATATGCGCGCAGTGCTGATACTAACTCTCCTATTTCGTCATTATCACTGGCAAGGAACGAGTTTTGGCGGCGGATTTCGACATCACTATTACCTTCGGTTAAAGATTTAAGAACAAATATTGCGCTACCTAAACCCGACAACAAGGAACGCTGAGCAAAAAACACGATGAGGAAAATCAAGGTAATTACAGCTAGCGTAATTGCAATCATTTGATAGGTGTAAGTGTTTTTTTGATTTATCAGAGCGGTTATATCATTGGTTAGGGCAAGCCAAAGAGTAGATTCTACTGCCTCATCGTTGAGTGGCAGTTTGACGAAACTAGATTTGGTTTGTTGCAGAATACCAAACAGTTTATCTGGGTTTAGATCTATAAATTCTCTAGAGGCGAGACTGGTCGCGTCGGTACTCGGAATATCATTGGTAAGGTCAATGACAGAGACATCTAGGTTGAATTCTTCGCCGAAACGCTTCACCACAGGGGGTAATGGCGCCGCAACGATGAGAATAAATTTGACCTCGGATCCCACCATAATTGGCGATGCGGTAATCAAGTTGTATTCTGAACTGGTCGTTGATTTCTGCCTCATGTAGCCTGACCAAGTTGTGCCAGTTCGCACGATTTCGTCGTACAGCTGTATACGAGAACCTACGCCCTCGAAAGATGCTTGAAATTTTGCCGAGCATGGATCATAGGCTCTTGCGAAAAGTGATTTTTTACAAATGATTTGCTCAAAGTCTGACGCTTGCGTTACTGAATAAAAAAGTACTTTGCCCCTTTGTAATGGCGCTCCGAAGAACCTTCTAAGTAGACCATTAGCCTGACGTGAAGCCCCCTTCTCCTCAATAATCCCTTTGATAACCGGGTTGGCAATGCTATCTATACCAGCGGTCGAGTAGTCTACATCGCTTGAATAGATGGGTACTGAGGTGCTGGACGCCAGTGGATCTGCATTTTCGGCGCGCCAGAAAGATTGGTTTTTCCCCTGGGATCCATATTTATCTAGCTCCAACAGTTCTGCAGATTCAAGCCTTTGCCAAGAATCTGAGTAGATTTGCCATCTTAGCTCTGAGTCTGCTTGCATTTGCGCAGCTTCCCGCTGGGCACTCACAACCCAAACGGTAATAGCCGTTAAGGCGCTACCAAGTAGCGAAATTATGAGTAGTAGAGTTCTGATCTGCATGACTTTTAGGCCTACATTGTCGGTATTGTGGAAATCAGTGGCCTAAATTTTCTGCTATCTCGGGGAGCAAAAATTGATCACTGTTGAATAATTGGCTGACGAAAATACCACCTTCAGATTTATCCGCGTTTAGCCAAAAACCTGAGCCTGAAAACCCTGACCAATATAGATAGTCGTAGGTTGTCGTTTTTGCTAACGAGCCGCCGTCTTCTAGGTGGATTGCTAGTCCATAAGACAAACCATCTCTCTTCGCTCTAGGTAAACTTCTACTCAGAGGAGATTTGCCCAAATCTTCACCCAGTTGGTGGGTGAAAAATGACTGCATTACAACTTTGTTCAAATAAGCATCGCCGCTTTGTAGCCGCATATCGTTGAGTAAAAACTGCAAAAATATTTGCATGTCTTCGACTGATGAGACCAGTCCGGTTCCTGCGCTAATACACCCAGGTTGTTCGCCTACTTTGGCGCCCTTTTCAGAAAACACACTCAGCGGTTGATACCTTTGATAGTCGCCCGGCACTGGATAGGTCTTTACCAAGGGTTGGTATAGTGGCAACAAGTTAACTCGCTCCTGGACCGGTACAGTGAAGAATGTATTTTTCATACCAAGTGGTACAAATAGCTCTTGCGTAATCAGTTGTTCAAATGGTTTTTCGGAAGCTACTTCTAGCACAGCTGCTAGAACGTCTGTTGCTACCGAATATTTAAATACGGTTCCTGGTTCATTTTGCAGTGGTACAGCCGCTAGCCTGTTGATCATTACATCAAGACTTTTTTGCTCTTTTCCGTGTAAGCAGCTCACACCAAAAATGTCATCTTTACGGTATTGATCCGCAATAGGCCCTAAACCCATTAGTTCAGTGTTCTGCGCGAAGCCTGCCGTATGCAGCAATAGGTCTCGAATGAGGATGTTGTTCTGGGTTATATTTGCACTTTTACGGTCATCAGTGATTACACTAACTTGTGCCAACTGAGGTAAGTACATCGCAACAGGATCGTCTAGTTTGATGCGCCCTGAATCCACCATCTTTAGCGCCAATAAATTGGTCAAAGGCTTGGACAGAGACAGCATCGCAAACAAGGATTCGGGCTGAGGCTCGGTAACTTCGACTAGGCCGTCGACATAGGCTTTCGACCTATAGGAACTGATGCCCTTAGAATTTACAGTGGAAAGCTGGTAATGAGGTAGAAAACCTCTTTCTACCAGACGGTCCAGCTTCGCCAGAATCTCACTTTCTGACGCGTTAGCTAAGGTTACCGAAACGCTACTAAACAGTGTGATTAGTGCTAGAGCTATGGCTCTAACCGATGTGAGAAACTTCACTTAGCCTGCGCCTGGTCGACTATTTCTTCAATTGTATTTGAAAAATTGTAGAGAGACGGTGCCAGTTGTGTTGCAAACACCCCGATCGTACCATTTTCAACGTCAACCCAGAAAAACGTATTCGCAGCGCCGCCCCAGAAAAAATAATCTACCGATTCGGAGTTATCTTCCTCATTGACAACCATTTTGCGGCCAAAGCCTGCAGCAAACTTCATATAGCTTGAAGCATCGTCACCAAAGCCGCGCCTGAAAGCTTCTGGGAGCATTTTAGTAGTTTGATCCTGAAGGTGTAAGGTTATAGAGTCTTCCGACAATATTCTTACGCCGTTAAGTTCGCCGCCGTTAGCAATCATGGCTAAGTATTTTGCGAAGTCATTGACGCTGGCAAATAAACCGCCGCCGCCACTGTCACAATTTGGTATGCGATTTCGTATGCCATTGTAAGGACTAGGAATAATCTTCCAGTCGATGTCGCTGTCGACATCTATAGTAGCTAATTGCGCAGCCGTTGCTGTGGTATAAATTTCAGACGTTGAGGCTAAACGATCTTCGGGAATTTCAAAAAAGGTGTCCTGCATATTCAGCGGCTGAAAAATGATTTCATTGAGATAGACGCCCAAACGTTTGCCCGTGACCTGTTCAATAATAGCGCCTAGTACATCTGTCGACAGTGAGTAATTCCAAGATTCTCCGGGGTGCGCAATCAAGGGTAACTGGGCGAGGAAGCGTACTTCCTCGTCGAGGGTCTGACGGCCTTCGGCATTGCACTGCATCACACCTAATTCGTCGTATTGTTCGGCAACGTCACCAACACCGGTTACTGTTGTCCAATAAGTGAGCCCTGAGGTATGTGATATCAGGTGGCGTAGAGTTATTTGAGTTTTTGCGGACTCAAGAGTGGTGTCGTAACTGCCACCTGGCGCAACCAACATATCTTCAAACTCAGGGAAAAACTTACTCAGTTTGTCGTCTAAAGAAAGTTTGCCTTCTTCAATCAATCGGATAATGGCCGTAGACACAATGGGCTTGGTCATGGATGCAAGCCAGTAAACAGTGTCTAGGTCGACAGTTTGCCCGCTTCCGACTCCGACTTGGCCATTGACTGCTGCATAGACAAGGCTGTCTGGCGTATAAACGCCAACTGCATAGTTAGGGATTCTTCCATCTAAGTAGAGCTCGTCGAATTTGACCTTAATCTCGTTTAGTTTCTCGCCGTCAAAGCCAGATTTTTCTGGTGAACTGGCCTCGAATTCAAATGCCATCGCCGATGCAGAAAGCATTGTTAACAAGCCAACAAAACCACAGAATTTAGCCTTCATAGTCCCTCTCCCAATAAATAAATTTTTATCCAGCGCTTACAAACAAAGCGTTGATCGTTATCTTTGCGTGGCGTGCCACAATTCTCACTGTACGACGAAGAATGTTTCCATACTTCCCTTGCCCTTTATCTCAAGCATACCGCGGCTTTCTAGGGCTACATGGCCTTTGATTAGCTCAGCGGTTATTGATGACACATGAATTTTGTTTGGTAAGCCGTAAGATTCCATGCGCCCTGCTGTATTTACTGCATCACCCCATAGGTCATAGACAAATTTTTTCTTGCCGATAACGCCAGCTACCGCAGATCCTGAATGAACGCCAATACGCATTGAGATCTTGTGTCCCTGAAGCTCAGGTAACGAATTTACGAAACTCAACATTTTGGCGCCCATTCGTACGGTTTTGATTGCGTGATCTGGGTCAGGCGTAGGTACGCCGCAAGCGATCATATAGTTGTCGCCAATGGTCTTTATTTTTTCTACGCCAATGTCCTCGCAGAAATCGTCAAACTGGGTGAAGATTTTGTTTAGCATTTCGACGATTTTTACTGCGCCAAGGGCCTGGGAAAGAGGGGTAAAACCGACAATGTCGCCGAATAAGATGCTGCAGTTATCGACAGAATCAGCAATAAGATATTCATCGGCCTTCATGCGCATAGCGATGGGTTGAGGCAGAATATTGAGGAGCAGTTCTTCGTTTTTTTGCTTCTCTGATTCAATTTTTGCTAGGTGTTCTTCCTCTCGGTCGAGCAAATATTTGCGATCAAGGGCCGAGTTTATGCGTGCGGCAAGAATCATAAAGTTGATGGGTTTGGTCACAAAGTCTTCTGCGCCAGATTCCAAGCAGCGATAAACGGTTTCTTGTTCATCTAAAGACGACACTACGATGACCGGAATATTGCGCTCTTTGAGCAACGCTTGGTTGCGCCCCAAAATTTCGTAGCCGCTTAAATCCGGCATCAATATGTCTAACAAAATTAGGTGTATGCCTAGATTGTCGGCAAGAATTTGCTCGGCTTCGCGACCTGAATTAGCCACAAAAACCGTATGTTGTGATGCTGTGAGCTTGCGCGCTAGGTACTCGGTGTTGGCTGGGTTGTCGTCTACTACGAGTACATTTGACGGGTACTTAGTTTCCAATAGATCAGGGGTTTCATCTAATGATTCAGAAAATTTTTCTACCAGTGCCACGTCGTCTTTGCTCAGCACTTCGTGACGTACCAAACTGTCTACGGAGTCGATGTCGCCACTTTGCAGGCTTTCAACATTGCCTTGCAGCGCCGTTGCAGCTGTTTGAATGCGCGTAAAATCTTTCTCGAAATCTGCTAAGAATGCGCTTTCGCCGGAATTTTGGGCTGATGCTAATTCTTGATGAATTTTGCTTAGGTATTCATCTGTATAGCCCTTGAACCCAGAGGCTTGCACATTTAGCTGGGAGAATAGGTCTTCTAAGGCAAAGTTGTGAGCGGCGAACATTTGGTCAATGTGCTGAACAATACTGTCGCCACATTGATTGATGTTTTCTAGGGAGCTGCCTAGTGGGGGGTTATCTATTTCCTCCTCGTCCTCCAGCTCTTCAAGAAGAAGTTCTGAAAAGCCGCAGATGATATTTAGGTGAGTTTTAAGATTATGCCGGATCTTGCCGATTAGCATATCGTTCAGTCTCTTACTCAAGCCGCTGCCCTATTATTATTATTAGGTCTTTTTGTTCTTCTATGACCTGAACAGGCCTATTTTTATTCTCAGCCTACTCTTTCAGCAACACAATGGTCACGATCGGTCACTGATCATAGCTGTTGCCCCGCAAATTTTGCAACGACTAAGTGCCGATACAGGCATTTTCCCATCATAACAATTGAGTTGCTTTGACCTCATTGGTTTGCGCAGTGCTTTGGCCGGATCGACCCTGCGCAAGACTGTTTTGCGCTAGCCACTTTTTAGGCGAAAAAAAACGGGCTTAACGCCCGTTTTTTTTATAATCACTTGATTAGTCAACTGGTCATCGACTCTGTTCGATTATAGACCCAGTACCAGTTTTGACATGATGTTGCGCTGAATCTCATTTGATCCGGCATAGATGCTCACTTTACGCGTATTAAAATACTCTTGAGCCACACCATTCGATGCCTGCGGGCCAACGCTCTGGAAGTTGTCGCCAGGTGCTGGTGTTGATGAATCTAATGGCAACGCGTAGTTACCGGTGATTTCCAACGCAAGTTCAGTTACTGACTGCTGTAACTCTGAACCTCTGGTCTTCAACATTGAACTCTCTGGACCAACGTTTTGGCCTGCGGCTAATGCGCCCAAAATACGGAACTCCGTGAATTCCATCGCCAAAATTTCTACTTCCACTTCATTGAAACGCTTCATGAAATCTGCGTTTTCAGCATAGGTAGCCCCGTAGCCATCTTGCTCAGCAGCCGCTGCGCCGCGCAGATGCGCCATTGCGCCCTTGAGTGCTGGCGAATATGCGTTACCGCGCTCAAATTCAAGCAGGTACTTAGCACAGGTCCAACCTTTGCCTTGCTCGCCTACTAGGTTTTCTTTAGGCACTTTAACGTTGTCAAAGTAAACCATATTGATTTCTTGGAAGTTCTCAGCTGGCGTATCCAATGTGACAATAGGCTTAACGCTGATACCCGGTGTGGTCATGTCCATTAGAATGAAGCTGATGCCCATTTGGCGGATGTCTTCGTTGCTGGTTCTGACGAGGCAGAACATCCAATCAGCGTGCTGGGCTAATGTGGTCCAAGTTTTTACGCCGTTAACCAAGTAGTGATCGCCCATATCTTCGGCTTTAGTCTTGAGGGACGCCAAATCTGAACCGGAACCTGGCTCTGAGTAACCTTGGCAGAACCAAACGTCAGAGTTAAGGATAGAGGGCAAGAACTTAGCTTTTTGCTCGTCTGTACCAAACTTCATGATCACGGGTGCAACCATGCTCATTCCGAATGGGATAACACCAGGCGCACCGACTTTGGCTCGCTCTAGGTCCCAGATGTAGCTTTGGGTTGGTGTGAACGCTGCGCCGCCGTGCTCTTTTGGCCAGTTGACTGCAGCCCAGCCCTTTTCTGCCAAACGCTTCTGCCAGCCAACTAAATCGTCTTTAGACAACTTGCCTAATGCGCTGCGTGCTTTCTTGTCGCGCATTTCTTGTGGCCATGCGCCTTCGAGGAAAGATTGCACGTCTTGTTGAAAGTCCCGGTCTTCTTGTGAAAATGATAAGTCCATTACAACTCCAAGTTTTTTGATTCAAGTTAAATTGTATTAATACGGCTATCGAAAGGGTGTGAAAAAACTCCTCGATAGCGCCAAAATTCCGTTCTAGATCAAATAGATCTGATTTAAATACGCCGCAAACTCTGCTTCTGCGCTGAGTCTAATTCCGCGCTTGATCGAGCAAAGACTTACCTACTACACGAATAGCCAGTGTTTCTTCCGCGCCTTCAAAAATCGAAAGGACGCGAGCATCGGCGAAATATCGGCTTACTGCAACCTCTTCTGCATAGCCCATGCCGCCATGCAGCTGTACGCCTTCTCTGGTTACCCACTCGGCGGCGCGACAAGAGAATAACTTTACTAAACTTGCTTCCATTTGCCCAAGGCCTTGATCCATTAATCCGGCTACATGAGCAGTGAACTCTCTGGAAACGCTAATAAGTGCGCCCATTCTTGCCAATTTGGCCAAAGACAGCGGATAACTGGCGACAGAACGGCCAAACACTTTGCGGTCTTGGGTATAACGCTTACTTTCTTCAAAGGCGGCGCGCATTAGGCCGCACGCTCTGGCGGCGGTTTGTAATCGCCCTCCCATAAACCCGCGCATGGTGAAATAAAAGCCTTTACCAATGCCCGCTTCACAGCCGATTAGACAATCGTCTGGTACAAAAAAGTTGTCGTAGAACATTTCATAGGAATGCATGCCGCGATAACCCAAGGTGGGAATCGAGCGGCCAGTCATGCGCCCGCCCTGCTCCTGCTCGTATTCAAAGTCGTGGCCTTGATAAGCGGGTTTTTCAACGATGAATAGAGACAGGCCCTTGTGCGCAGGCTTAATGTCTTTGTCTGTTCTTGCGAGTACTAATAATGCGCTGGCAGCACCTGCATAGGTACACCAGGTTTTGCCGCCGTTCAACAACCAGCCACCTTCGGTTTGTGTTGCCCGTAAGGCAACGGAGGCAACATCAGAACCCGTGTTGGGTTCAGTTACTGAGACCGCACAGAGTGTGTCGCCGCTGGCAATGGCAGGCAGCCATTTGGCTTGCTGTTCTTCGGTGCCGCCTTCCATCAGTGCGCGTGCCATAATTTCTGGGCGCGTAATCAGGCTGCCGGCAGCGCCGAGTGAGCCTCGTGATAGCTCTTCAGTTACTACGACCATGCCCATGCTGTCCTCTTGGGTATCTGGTTTAAGTCCGCCAAACCGCTCGGGAATACTCAGGCCAAACACGCCCATTTGCTTTAAGGGTTCCAGTATTTCATCAGGCACCAGCAGATCTTTTCTATGAATGTCTTCTGCTAATGGCATAACCACCTCTTCTGCAAAAGTTCTGAAGGTGTCGCGGATAATGCGCTTGTCTTCATCAACATCGCTTTCAGGCAGGCCGTCATCCAAAAATTGCTGGCCTAATGCTGAGACGTATTCTGGAG
>Ga0129327_10001333_pt1 | contig 14673 bp, 26 predicted proteins | sample CPBDNA_6_FD_111799 | JGI IMG/M metagenome (GOLD analysis project Ga0129327, IMG submission 111799) | Freshwater to marine salinity gradient microbial communities from Chesapeake Bay, USA - CPBay_Spr_31_0.8_DNA | ecosystem: Environmental > Aquatic > Marine > Coastal | place: USA: Chesapeake Bay... | reverse complement strand
ATCCTGTTGTGTTGTCTGGTGCTGTGGTCCAGGGTGGGTATATTGTAGCAACTTTAGTTGAGCCAACATAATCATCAATAAACCTAGATTGTCCTGATCCAGTGCCAGAAGTAAGCGTGACAGACATTCCATTGGGAGCATCATCAGCCGAATACGCAGACGCAGATTTGAGTGTAATTGTACTAGCGCCCCCAGCTTGAGCTGTTCCTGTATCTGTCGTTACGCTTGAGGCTGTAATAGTAATGTTACCGGATACTGCGCTGGGGGTAATTGTGAAATTTGGTGAATGTGTACTTAAAGCATAAGGATATTGCGGAACATTTGTTAACGGTAGGTTTTCTAACGTCCAGTTTGTATCTGTGTTTCTAACAAGTCTTTTTGTCTGCAAATCTTCATGGCATAGAATAAGTGTATCGACCGCCTGGGTATAAGTAATTTCATCTAGCATAGCTGCCGTAATGTCTGAAGCAGCTATATAATCATTGCCCGTTCCGTTTATGTTTGCTTGCAGAACACCAGCCTTGAATACATAGATCCGGCCAACAACTAGAACTAAAAGAAAACTATCTGTGACGCTAAACTCAAAAGGTATTAGCTTAAATGCTGTAAAGCCTGTTCCAAAGTTGTAGATAAACTTTAGCCCATCTCTACGCTTTAGACCGCCTTGAGGCTGTATAATAACATTTGTCGCTTCCTCCAAGGCGTTCTGATATTGTGCTAAATCTGTCCTGGCTCGTAATAGCGGATCTAGTTCACCAACAGAAAAGTTTGTTTGAAACTGAGTAATACGCATTTACTGCCTCACTTGGATTAGCGAATAGTCCTCGACAATTTGTGTTGATTGCCCCCTGGCATCGATGTTCATGGCTTCACGCATCAAACCACCTCGACCATTTTCCCCAGGAGATCCAAATGCGATTGCTCTAAAATAATCTGCTTTTGAAGCTTGGTCTGTAATAACGATTGCTAATTCAGCTGCCAGTGCTGTTCTAAGCAAACGAACAAAATAGTTTGGCATCTTAGCTTCAGCTATAGTTTGTTGGTAATCAATATAAACAGTTTCCATATTGCTGACTAATTGATCGCCATATATTTCCCAACCATAACGAACAGATCTTTGTGCTGTACCGTCAGTCTCGAATACCGCTAACGCACCAGTTAAATGGTCGCCTGGCATTTGATAAGCGTATTTCCATTCGTTTATTGGTGTAGCTGATAATCTAGCCAGTTGGATTTTGGCTAGTGACCAAGACCAAACATAAGTGCTTAGTAATGTATTTTTTAAATCTGGGTATAATCTGTCACAAGCCTGGGCGCTATCAGTTCCTTCTGTAAATGAAGAAAGGGGCGAAGCCCCCAGCGCGATTAAAGCATCTGAACAAATAGATAAATCTGTATCGCCTACGGCCATCATAACCCTCCAATGTATATAAGGGGCCAGTTGCCCAGCCCCATATTTATTAGTCTGAGTCGGTCGCTGTAATTGTTAGACCGTCTGTTACGTCAACAACGCCACTTGCGTTGCTTGCAACATAAACCCATGACAACGCTTGTGTGCCGCCTGTTGAGGAGCGAACCAAAATCGTGTCACCGACCGCTAGTGTATTTGCCAAGCTATTGAAATAGCCAGCAGTATTTACTGTAGCAATCGTATCTGCTGTTGAATAACCGTAGAGGCCAGGAGCATCGCCCTTTTTGCCACCACCGTAATTTACGAAACCAGTACTTGAAAAAGCCATGTGTTAGTCTCCTTACTCAGTACATGAAATTTTTACGATACCTTCGTCATCGATCGCTATAGCTCCAGCTGAGAACATGGAACTTACTAGGAAAGATGTCTTTTCAGGTATGTAGTTAACTTCGCTCTTTTGCGAAATGCTTTCGGCATAACCCATTGAACTTTCGTGCCATGCAAAACATGTACGAGTAGATGGTTTTGGAACACCACCCTCATCACGATCACCCATAGTCATTATGTTAAAGCCCATGAACGATGAAACTTCACCGCGAACAAGAGCCTTGACTACAGCAAAGTCACTCGAAGTTACTTCAGTCTCACTGAGCAACGCATCAAGCTGAGAAGAGTGCATCAATATGTGACGACCTTCAGCTGGTACGTTTTTCTCATTAAGAGCTTTAGCAGCCGCACGAAGTTTTGCAATATTCATATTGGTAGTAGAACCACCAACACCAGTTGCAACCGTTGACGGTGATGAAGCCGCATCAAGAGCATCGATGCAAAGTTGATCCATACGTCTAGCTATTGCTTTGGAAACAACTTGTACCAGCTCCCTACGCTCATCAAAGTTAACATGAGACTGATGAAAGATATCTGAGTACTCTGCAGCGATAAAATCAGACATTGTCGCCTGAACATTGCTATAGGTTACGTTTAACGGAGTTACGTCAGTTTGCGGAACGCGAACCGTTGCAACGCCTTTGCCGATTTTTGGAAACTTAACTGTGTTTCCCTGAACACCTGTTCGTGTTCTCATAGTGCCGCGAAGCAATGCCTCGCCTTGGTATGCCTGTTTCACTTCTTGATCGAATAGTGTTACAAAGGCATTAGTGATACTCTGCGCCATAGCAGAAGCCTCCTTTTAAGGTTTCTAATATAAAACGCTTACCGTTAGCCGATGTTTCGGGCGGTCGCTTGCGTGGAAGTGGTCACGCCAACCAGTGGATTCACCACATAAACGGGCCGCCTTTGGTTATCCGTTACACCACATATACACACAAACTACACACATTGCAACAATATCTAGTTGTTAACTTCCATCCATTTCTTTTCGATCTTAGTTCGCCATACAGCATCGTTCTGCCATCGAGGATCTGCGATCGCTTGCTGAAGATCTGTTACTGTCATCTCTGGTTCTGAAACAACAGGTTTTATTGGGATATTCTCATTGGTGTACCCTTGGATAAGTTTAGTTAAAGCATTGATACTATCGGCATTGTTTATGCTGTAGCTGAGAGCTACTTTCTCTGCTTCGTTTAGATCAGCCACCTTAATGTTTCGCTCAAGGAAATTAATTTTCTCCTGGGCATTAGCACCAAGCTTTTGCATTTCAGCTCTTCGATCATACTCAATATCTTCGGCCTGTTCGCCATTCATCTCCAGGATCTGACCAGCCAATTCCTCAAACGCTTTCTGTGAAACGCCATACGTTTTAGCCCATTCTTTATATACCTCAACAGCCGGATCTTCCAGATCGAGGCCACGATCAACCAAATCCGAAACATCGTAATCACCTTCCGGTGCTTTATGCTTGCCGGATCTAAATGCTTTTTCCAATTCTGCATAGCTCTTTGCAAGCTTTTCAACATCTGGTCCATCTTCATCCCAAAACTTCTCTGGATAATAATCAGGTCGATCAATAGGTTCGTCATCATCTTCTGACATTTCCTGTTGTTCTGGCTGTTCATGCACAGGCATAGGAGCCTCTGCTTGTGGTTCATCTTCTTTTGCGTCTACGTTTATTAGCGGTGCTTCTGTTTCCTGTGCTTCAACGGCTTCTGTGTTTTGTGTTTCTTCAGACATTATCGCTCCTATCCACCCTTTTCATAATTACCCGAACAAGATCAGCCGCACCTTCTCGAAAGTAGCCTTGACTTGGATCTTCTCCAGGAAACCAGGATGGTTGTTCTATTGTTATCTGCCTCAGATGACTAAGCACCTTTTGGCCTTCCTGTGATTTAAATAACCTACCATATAATATATCTAGGTCATCCGCTTTCTGCGGTTTCGCCTGTGCCTGGTCTAATCCTTCCCAACCTTCAGCCGAACTCATTGCAACGCTCCGGCAACAGTTTCATCTGTTGGCATTTCTGGCTGTTGTTCAGCCATCATAGCTTGCTGCATTTGTTGCATCATTGCCTGTTGTTCTTCTGGTGTATTGAGCAATCGAGCATCTATACCCATCTTTTCAGCAATGAAATCTACCATCTCTGGTATGTTTAGTAATGTCTGACCCATTGGCCCCATCGCATTAGCAATTTGCATAAAATTAAGAAGTTGATTTACCTCTTCCATTTTTGGCGCTTCTGCTAATGGTGACACTGGCACAACTTTAACTTGAACGCCATTTACCTTTAGAGGCATACGAATAAATCCCTGGCGATCGAGAACGTATAAAGTCCTAGATACCAACGGTATCATTATCTCTGTCATCAATCGACCAAAGGCAGACCCAAGATTTGTAGCCAGTTCACGCTGGCGCTGGGCAATCTCTGTAGCTGACCTGGCGCTCATTGTATCTGGTGGTAAACTATCATCCATCAAGATCTTTTTGATATTCATCGTAAGATCCTGAATAACAATCTGACTTGTGTTAAAATCCCCAGCTCGGGGTAAAGGAGCCAGGGAAGCACCTTGCGGCCCACCATTACGCGCAACTGGAATAATTGCACCTGGTTGTATTTTAATATTCTGGGGGTTTAATACACCATCGTCAGCTGCAAGGAATACACCGGATATCGAAAGACTTGCGTTCTTTAATATCAATTCTTTTGTTTTGTTGAGTGTTTTAATATCTGCAATCGCATCAATTAACGGGCCTCGACCATAGACTTCACCAGCTGTTTTACTAAACCTGGCAACAATAAACGGACTGCTATCCATTTCTCGATACACCAACTCTTGCTGTTTGTGTGGCCAAACCACATGATAGTGATACCGTCCACTTTCCTGATCAAAAATTATAGCATCGAATAAATCCAACTCTTCGTGTGGCTTATCATCAATCGCTGTTTGAAGCTCTGGCGTTATTTTAACGTCACGAAACTCTCGCTTAATGGCTTCAGATTTAATCCGTAGCTTACGATATACGTTGTCGATCATACCATAAGCGCCTTCTTCGATCGCTACCAAGTATTGCGGAACAGCTAAGAAACGAACAGGCGTTACTTCATCGCCTGGCGTAATCATCATAACCGCTGTGCCCACAGAGAGATCTAAAAGAAACTCACCCATTGCCAGATCAAAGCTTGTCTGCCGTAGCTGGTCAAACATAATATCTACATAGGCATCGAGTATTTCTTGCGCCCGTTCTTTCTCATCATCTGGAACAGCTGAACCTGGTTCTAGCCTACACCATTTACGCATTGGTGGGAAAAGGCCGGACTGCATTCTGTTCGCAAATCTTTTTGTAGATGATACAGCCGTACTATCAAAAACTCTTTGTGTTTTGTTTTTGCCTGGGGTTTTACCTTCGTAATAACCGCCATATAAATTTCTTTGGGGCAGAGCAAACTCATAACAATCTTCATAGATTGAACGCCATTCATCTTTTCGAGCCTGTGCTTTTGCCTCACGACCCATCACTTCTTTTACATTTAACTTAGGCATTTCTACTCTCGTTTCGTTTACTTATAGACGCTGCTTTCTTTCTGGCATCTGCTTTTGAGGAAGCACCCCAGGCGCGGAGGGATAAGAGCAGCCTAGTAGGTCGCCCCTTGCTATCACGCTCCGGCCCAGAGTTCCCTGCCATTCGAGCCAGGAAGGACGCTCGGCGAGGGTTATCGCCTGTCTTTACCGGAGCTTTTAGTTTTGAGCCTGTTGTCCGATTAAAGAAGGCCCGACCAGCAGCGTTTAAACCGCCTTTAGGATTTTGATGTACTTTTTTTACCACGAGGCTTTGCCTTTTTCTTTGGGGCTTTTTCCTTTGGAGCCTTGCCACCTTCCCACGCTTCGTTGACTTCGGGAGTGGAAGGGTCATCCGCGACTAGATGACCCTTCTCGTTTCTTGCCCTTTTCGGGTCTGCCTCATTTCTATGAAATACTCTTGGATCTTCTTTGATTTTTGTCATGCTAAATTCAAAAGTTTAGCTTTTAACTTTGCTAACCTTTCGTCCTTCTGTTTATAAAATTTCTTACGTCTTTCCTTGCCTTCGGCCTTTCGTTTTTCTAAGGCTTCTTTTTTTAATCTTGCCGCACGTTCAGCTGCGGTTTCGCCTCTTGGCCTACCATCACCCTTGTTGATCCGCTCTTGCATTTCTTTCATAGCTTGCTGGCTACGGTTTGTCCTATCTTCTAAATCACGAAAATAAGCCTGATTTCTTTCCTTGACGCCTATATCCATTAAGAAATCATCTTTAGCTGAATTTTTTGGCGCTTTTGAACCAGAAAATTTTCCAGTGGCTATATCTTGCTTTTGGCTTTTTGTTACTTTGAACACATTTGAAAAAGAAAACTTTTTCTTTGTTGTTTTCTTAGCCATGACTAGCCGCCAAGCTTTTTCTTAATTTCATTCATAGCTGCACCTTCTTGCCTCAGAGGTGAGAACAATAATCGCATACCGCCAGTTCTTCTCAAGCGCCTACGCTTTTGCAGTCCTTGCATCTGAGTTGTCTCTTGCGCTTCGGCTCTTTGCTCTTGCCGATCAATCACTTCCTCTGTTGGTGTAGCAACTGGCGCTGGTGCTGGTGGTGCTTTCTTTTTTCCAAAAATACCGCTCATTTATTCAAACCTTACCATTGAATAATAGTCAGCCCCCTCTGGGCCAAACTTTCTGTGTTTACACTCTACCTCAAAATGTAGTGCTTTGGCAAACCTTAATGCCACCATATGTTGTGATTTTACAAAAATCTGCATCCTTCTGATACCAGATGTAGCCATTACCTCGCCTAAAAGCGCTCTTGCGCCTATCAAAGTTGACCTTGTGTGATTTTCTAGACCTTCGCCTGGAATAAACCATGCCTCCACTACGCCAGGCCAAACATCTCTTACACCAAACACGCAAATAACTTTGCCTCGACCGATAGCTGCCCAGCTCCAGCCATGCTCAGAATTTTCCCAAACATAATCTAAATACCCAGAGATACTATCGGCATACTCTTTTTCGTGTGGCCCCAGGTCTATGCTTAGAAGATGATTGTATTGTAGCGGCACGATCTGCTCATCCGGCCTCATTTTGAACGTAGGGAGCTGTATCAGGCCCATTAAAACACGCTGAAGTCACTATTCGCAGTATATGACCCCTGTTGAAACGTAGAGCCATACGATCCTCTTCGTAAGCGTCTTTGCTCACCACCACCTAGCATGAGATACCCAAAAGCATCGCCACAGTGCGAATGTTCGTTCTTTACTGGCGCATCCTTAAATCTTTCCTGACCAGCGCCCAGGCTTTGCCTTTTGAAAAAATACCCACCGCTAAGTGATTTACGCAGCCTTAAGCATTTTTTATCAACAACTAGCCCTGGTTTACCGCCTACGAGCCTGGACATTGGTGAAGCACCAGCCTCGCGCCTGACCTGGAAAGCGTTACTATCTGTTGGTTGTGCTTTAAATCCTATCGATCTTAGATGATCGAAGGCCGTAACCTCATAGATCTCATCACGTTTATTACCAGCCGGATCACCCCATATCAGGATTTCATTCTTAGAATATCGTTCTGCTATTCTTCCCAGGAGTTCTTGGCCAAATCGTTCAAGACCCATATCAAACGTGACCAGCTCATCGCAAACACGCCACGCACCGCCCTGGGTACGCTGACCAAAGATAGCTGCCGGAGTTAAACCAAAGTCTACACCGATTTGTATTGGATAATACGGATCTACTTCCACATCACCCGACATAAGTTCATCATCATACTCAGGCCAAACTGGCCTACCTTCCTGGACAAACGTATACATTCCCTGGGCATAACATCGAATCCAGTCTACATTCTTACCACCAAGTAATTGCTGATAGTAACCTGGTGGCAGATTGTTAGCATTTTCAGCATTTTCATTTACGCGCCACCATTTTGCTCCGGAAAACACAAAGCCTTGCGCATCGGGATTATCATCCGGCACTTCATCCGGTGCAGCTTGCAATACGCCACCTGGTTGTCTAAAAAATGTCCAGGGGTAACTTCCCTTGATCGGGTTCTTTTCTGCTACCTCATGCCACCAATGATCGCTATCTGGTGGGTTTGTATCCATCCAAATGCCATACCAAGTCGGACCGCCATCAGATTTTGTAGGGTATCGGCCCACTCTGTGCGTTAATCCATCGATTACTGCTTTGGGCAGCTCTCTAGCTTCATTGACCCAAGCACCAGTTAGCTCCAATGATAATAACTTTCTTACATCTTGCGGAGAAGATAACGCCATGAATATCACTTCACAATCGATGCCTGGGATATCGCCCCTGGTCGGGATCTTAATGTGGTGCGAGATTGGTGGTTGCCAGCGCATACCACCCCACACATCCTCGGGAAATAATTCTTGCCATGTTTTTATAGTTGTCGTGCGCAGCTCGGGATATGTGTTCCTCACGATGACAAAACGCGAGTACTTGATCCCATCTCTAGGAGATGGCTTTTGCTTGACCGCCCTTAACATTATCTCGGCTGCGCAACCATAGGACTTACCAGATCCAACCGGACCCATCAAGCCCCTAATAAAACTCTGGTCATGTAAAAACTTCCAAACAGTCGGGCTGTTCTCAAAGTTTAAATCAAGGCTGGGGATCGCGCTCATTTTTATCCTGTAATGTTTCCTGGCTAATCTGTCTTATTTTTCTTAATGCCTCTTCGAGAGCCTCAATCCTTTGCTCAAGCATAAGAAGTGCTACCTCAAGCCTTGCTGTCTTGTCCATCAATGACCTCCGCATACTCTGTGGTTTGCGGCCCCTTCATGTTAATACCAACAATCGATGGCTTATCACTTTCCTGATCCGGACTATCGAGCCAACCAGCTGCTTTTGCCAGTACTCTCAGCACCGAAACCTTATCATGCATCTCAATTGCAACCCGACCATCCGGCATAGGCGTTATTTTTTTAATAGCTCTCAACGCATAATCCGGAATATCCTTCGGATCTTTCATCGTACCATCAAGATTAATAATCTCAGTAATTGAAGTTGTACCCAGGGCAATCAGTTCCTGGGCAACAACCTCTTTGTTACTTTCTAACGTGGCACTCGTTCTGACCTTTTTCTGTGTAACGCGTACACCACCAAACCGACCAATAGGAGTTTGCCTGGTTCTAGCCATTATATCACGCACTCCCCAAAATCTTTTTGGCAAAGAAAAGCTTCGTCATTAAAAATGAAATTACTTTGCCTAGATACAAAATTACCAATTTCAGCGTATGTTCTATTTTTATGAAACCGTGCATTAGTTTTGGCCTCCAAATCAGACCACCACTTCATTCTATCTGGATGCTCTCTCCACATAGCCGCAAGCGTTGCTTCAGATTTTAAAAAGCATCCATCACAATTTCCAGCACCCTTCATAATTCTTAAATCAAAATTACTTTTCTTCCAGAAATCGCCCACATCTTTAACGGAAACAATAGCCTCATTTAAAGGAAACCAGTTTTGCCACCGTTTATCCTTTGATGGCTTTACTCGATGGGCCTCGTCAGCTCTTATTCCTACTGTATTCATCCACCTTTTCCATCCCTGACTAACAAGAAAACGCTTTATCGTTAAAACTTTTAGCTGTTGGGTGCAGTATCTTTGCGCCTGGTTTGGTAAGTATCTATCTTTTGTAACGCTTGTTACAGACTGCAAAAAAGGCTCTCCGTTACGGCTAGCAGAATTATGACTAACAATTTTAAACTTAGGTTTCGGCAAAATATATTCTAGCCAAGTGATTTTTACATTCCACCTATCAGAACATTCTTGCACAAAATCTAATGTCTCAGGCATTTCACGACCAGTATTTGCAAACACTACCTTACACCGATCAGGTAAATCACCATTTGCTTCAAGTATCTTATGCAGCATGAAGGCGCTTGTGCGCCCACCGCTAATACTTAATAAAACATTTCCATCAGGTAATTGATATGGACTAGCCATTAAAATGGTATCTCATCATTCAAATCACCAGAGCTGTTATTTTGCGGAGAAGGCTGATTATCAACTTTGCCCTTATCGTCCATCGGAAACAGGCTTAACCAAATCTCTGCTTCCTGGTTAGGTATCGGCAACGCATTTAACTTAATACGCATACCCTTACTATCCTCAAAGGCTATACCCATCTTCACCCAATCAGATTTATCAGGATCACTTCTTCGTTTCTGACCTTGTACTACGTTATACATTTTTTTCATTTTAGTTCCTTCCTATTATTCTGGTATCGCACTTATCTCAGGAAAAATCCAGAAAATATTTATGTGGTACACTGTAGCAGTACGCCAGGGGGGTGGGGGCCAAGGGTGTCACTTTTGCAGAACGCCTGACATTTTTTTTATCGCGGCTCAAAAATTAACATAATGTATATTATGCGAAAACCTACGGTGTTTTGTCATACCCTTATAACCTTTTACCCTTTACTATTCCTTTTATTATGTCGTTTGTTCTATAATCCTTAGACTTTCCGAGCGCTTTTGATACCGGCACTTGGAAATAACCTATGCCACGCGCCATATCTCGTCTGTTTTTGTAGCAGTATTCCGCATGGTTCTTCAGTATTGCAGACCATTCCTCCATTGATAGTCCATCCTTTATCCAATGAGATACAGTCTGAATATCTCTTTCATTTATATTACGAGGTGTTCCGTAACTTTCACATATCCTCAGAAACAAACTACAAAACCTTCTAGCATCATTATATATATTATCTTTATTATTCGTTATAATGTTCTCGTTTGTGTTACCTCTAGATGTAACCGCATGGTGTGACCTCTGGGTGTAACAGGTACCTGAGTTATCCACAGGCTGTTGTATTGGATTTAATCCTTGTTTTTGTCTTGATTGATTAACTAATTTTAGTTGATCTACCTTCGCTTGTTCTCTTCGTTCTTCTATTGCAATTTGTTCACTTGCATTAAGATTTGCTTTTGCTTCGTCTAGATCTTTTGGCGCTCGTTTGAATACTACTTTTAGACTGTCACTTCTTTGGTGCTTGCTAAACTTCTTGACCTTTTCAATATATCCAAACTCTATTAGGTTTTTAATCTGCCTTGTTACTGCCGTTCTACTGATACCCATATCTTTTGCAATTCTGCCTTGTGAAACCCACGTTACACCTAATCCATCCGTGTAAGTACAAAGAACGCAAAGAACACTCAATGCGGCTGTTCCATGCAAGCGCTTGTCTCGTGCAGCATCAAACGGTAACACCGAATAATTCCTTAGATCTTCATTCTTTTTGCGCGGTACTAACATTTAATCCCATTCAAGAGTTATTATTACCATAGGATCGCCAAACCGTTTTTGTACTGTCATTTTGTATATTAGCCGATCATCTTCGTATAGGACGCCATTACAAGCGTCTGTGATAATCTTAAGCACATTGTCAGCGTCTACCCTAGTCGGGATGATTTCCCCCATTGTAGCGGCTTCTCTGCGCTTCTTAGAATATGATTTAGGAATAGCAAATTGAGCCATCACAGACACACGGCAGGGAACATTTATAGGATCTAGTCCTAGTTCTACCATTTTATCTGAAGCTTTAGCGGCTAGTTTCAGCTCATAATCTCGCGTCTTTTTCGGTGTGTAAGCTCTGCCTTGCCTTGTAAATCTCGGGCGACCTTTTCCGACCGGCTCACCTTGAAACCAGAAATCAATTCTTTTCATGTTTACTTAACCAGTCTTTAATTTCTTGCTTAAAATCATCCGTGCTTTGTTCTATTGGGAATGGAGCCGGAGCTAGTGAAACAGCCTGACCTGGTAAATGATCCCTGATTAAATTACTAATGATTAAAGCTTGTGATTGATTGGTTTTATTGCTGTATTCAATCAATCTTGCCTTACTTAGTGACGGGATACGAACCGTAAAATTGACGAGGTTGTCATTTTTTTTGAGTACTTGTTTCCTTTTTTTCATAGCAATTATCATCCTCAATAAATTATTTATCTGATACCGCTTGACTTATAATGTGGTGTCACTTACTTATCAATATGTGATTTGTTAGTTTATAGGAAGGACAAAACAAAATGCAAACTATAACAACTAAATATCTAGGCCCGACTAATCATAAGGGATCAAGGTTCAAGGCTACCCACACAGGCGGCTTCACTAGCGTAACGCTACCATATGACTATGAGCTTGAAGCAGAAGAAAACCACCGCATAGCGGCCAGAGCATTAGCCGCAAAATTAAATTGGGAAGGCGAATACACTGGAGGCCACACAAAGAATGGCATGGTTTGGGTAAACAGCAACCCAATGTACACATTTAAATCTTAGGAGGCTTAGACAATGACAATAACTACATTCAGAAAAGTCTTTGTTGAGAATATGAAAGATTGGGATGAGAACAAGATAAGCGGTTATGTGTATCTAACTGAGGGGCAAGAAAAGCCAACATCAGATGAATATATGGATCACTATCTGCACATTGTTAAAAATGATTATAAGCATAAGCATTATGGCAATAAAGACTTTATGCTTTTTGTTGATCGGAGTGAATACCAAAGCGACCAACTCACAGACCTAGAAAACATTTTGTTTGAATGGGCAAACGGTGAATATCATCAAGGCACTTATAAAATTGAAGAGGTGAAGCAATGAGACAAGCAATAGAACAAAGATCAATTCATAATCAATTTTCAAACTTTGATGACAAGCAAGGATTTGAAAAGCTTTTAACAGATTTATCTAAATATGATTTTGTTGACGAGTGTTGGCACAATGAAGCAATGCCACACGTTGCTAAAAATATGCCAACAGAAAAATACCCCGACAGAGCTTTAAGAGTTTGGATGGATTGGCAAGACCATGAGTGGAGTGATTTGCACCACGATCTAAAAGAGGGTCAGACTTACTATAGATTTAATGTTCAATTAAATGGTGAGTACGGTGACGGAGACACGACAGAATTTAGTAAAGACTTTGAAACAATGGACGAGGCTATAGAGTTTGTTCAGGAGCTTTTAAAATCTAAATATCATAGCCTTTTGGTTGATGAATGGAATGAATGGCTAGGTAAGCAAGACAGCATTGACGACAAAGAAGCAGACGCTCAATCGGTTATTACTTGTTATACTTTAACCGAAAATCAAAAAGAATTTGTAACAGATTTTATTGAGAGGTGGGAACAATGAGAGATTGGATTGAAGCAATAGTTGGTGGAGTGTGCTTGTTTGGCACGTTTTATATGTGGCTTGTAATAGCAGGGGTTTTAGCATGACAGCTGATGAATTGATTGCGCTGATACATAGCGCCATAAAAGAAACTAAAGTGGACTGCGAGAGGCTCACAGACTTTGAGCAAGATCCGGATGAAATAGTAATGAGATTTTTTGATTTAGAGGAAGAAGATGAGTAAAAAAATTAAAGTCGAATTTACTAAAAAACAATTTATGGCAGTTATCTCAACTGTTTTTCACGACATCAATGATATGCGTTTTGAAAGAGATGAGGAAGGCGTACCACAACCAGAATTAAGAGTTTTAGAAAACGCTAATGACGCAATGTCAAAGGGATTTAAAGAATGGAAGGAAGGCAAATGATTGATCAAGTTGAAGTAAAAAAAATGCACCACCGCGATGGCTCCGATACGGAGATTGCGGCAGCGCACAAGGTGGCTCCAAGGGTAGTCGGGAGAAGACTGCTAATTCTTTGCGGAATGGCACAGCTAAATAAAGCTGTGACAGGCAGTGAGCTTGCAAAGAACCTCGGGCTATCAATCCTCAGTGTAAGGCCACGCTTAACAGAATTGCAAGAAATAAATTGTATTTTTGACACAGAAACTAGGCGCAAGAATGAGTTTGGAAACACTGAGATAGTTTGGCAAATAACAGAGAAGGGTTGGCAATATGTTTATTAAGTACGAAGAGATCAGGCGATTAGCTGATAGTATCAGGGAGATGTGCAACGATGATGAGGACACTTTTCTTGATACACTTGACGGAGAAACGGACGCTCTCGACATTCTAGGTAAACTTATTCAAGAGCGCTCAGAAGTATTGGGCTACGAAGCCACAAACAAAGAGCTTGCAGATCAGTACAAAAAGCGAGCTGACAGAATGGCAAGCAAAGCTGACGCCATAAACCAAACCATGAAGCACTTGCTAACTGCAATGGGAGTAAAGAAGGTTAACCATGCACTAGCAACGGTAACAATAACCAAACCTCGATGGTCAGTTGAGGTGGTTGACGAGGCACAAGTGCCAACGCAATTAAAGATAACGACAACTAAACCTGATTTGAGAGCTATTAAAAAGCATTTAGATGACGGTGAACCAGTGCCAGGATGCCGCCCCAAGGTGGGCTACGAAGGCGTAACAGTGAGGATAAAATGAAAAACACAAGCGAAAAAGAAATAAGGCAAGTTTATGCAAAAAAAGCTGGCAAAAAAACTTCTCTGTATATTCAAATAAATAAAAGGGGAGAAATTCTTTATATAGGCGTTTCACTAAATGCTAGTTCAAGATCAAAGGATCACAAAGCTCATTCAAAATGGTTTGAAGAAATAAAAGCTATACACATTGAATGGTTTGATAATAGATGGGAAGCCGAAACAATGGAGCTTGTTCTAATTAAATTATTAAAGCCAAAATATAACATAGCACATAATGATGAAAGACCATTAAGAAATAGCTTGATGGATCAGTGGAACGGCAGAATAAAAATTATAAAGAAAAATTTATCTGAAACTGCGCTGAAAGCAACTGAAAGCTGGCAACTTAAAGATGCAAACGATGCATGGAAAGACGCTATAAATATGTATTTTGATGGGTATTTTGGTTTACACCCTCAAATTATTTTGGATCGAACTGCGCTTGCTCCAGAAACATT
>Ga0129327_10001331_pt1 | contig 14680 bp, 11 predicted proteins | sample CPBDNA_6_FD_111799 | JGI IMG/M metagenome (GOLD analysis project Ga0129327, IMG submission 111799) | Freshwater to marine salinity gradient microbial communities from Chesapeake Bay, USA - CPBay_Spr_31_0.8_DNA | ecosystem: Environmental > Aquatic > Marine > Coastal | place: USA: Chesapeake Bay... | reverse complement strand
GACCAAATCAGAGAAGTTATAATAGAACAATATCCTGAACATGATAAATCAATAAAAAAAGATATAGAAACACTAAAAACATATACACAAAAAAATGAAGAATTATTTGATGAAATAACAACTCATGATGAATTAATTAAATTAGAATCGATAATTAATGAATCTCTAGATAAAGATGAATTAATATTAAAAAGAAAATTAGAAAAAGAACAAGAAGAAAAAGGAGAAAACAAAGTAAAAGAAGAAGAAAAAGAAGGAGGAGGAGGAGGAGGAGGAGAAGAAAATGAAGAAGAAGAAGAAGAAGAAGAAATTGAAGCGACCGATACTTCACGGTGTTGGCGTCGTCAAATCCTTAAAAGTGGCGAAACGAATAACCGCGGAGTTTCACCGGAAATCAGAAGCGGCGTTGGAGCAGGCGGGAGAAGGAGCAGCAGGAGCAGCGTCGGAAACGGAAAGAGACATGTATCAAAAAGCGAGTCAAGCTGCTCTTCAGCGAACCTCACACGTGAGAAAATTCGTCTACTCTACGTTGACTACTCTGAACAAGAGACCGGGAAAAGGCGAGGAGAGGAAAGTTTTGAACGGGTTAGAAGTTGGAGCGGTAACCACGGAGTTTTGCTGCCAGTCGCCGAGCTGGATACGGTTTCGCTCGATCGATTTGAACTCGCAACATCCAAAGATTGAAAAGCGAGACTTTTTCGCTCTCAAAGTTTGCGAAGACGAGTTCGACGTCGTTCTCAATTCGATGGTTTTGAACTGCGTGGCGGAACCGGAAGATCGAGGAGAAATGTTGCTACGAATGGCGAAAATGTTGAGGAAAGAAACAGGGGTCCTTTTTATCACGATTCCTAGGAGGTGCGTGGAAAATAATCCGTTTTGTTCCGTGGATATTTTCAACGAGTGTTTGCGCGCGTGCGGTCTCTCTGTCGTTCTGACGAAGTTCTCTCCTAAAATTGCGTTTTGGGTGTGCGAGAAAAAAGGGAAGAACGTCGCGAACGCGCCGAAATTAAACCGCCGGGAGAAGAAGACGAAGAAGACGAACTCTTACTTCTCCGTTCGTTTTCATCGGAGCGAGCGGAGGCGAATCGCAGAATAGTTTATAAAGTAAATAAATAGGAAGTAAAAAAAGTTGTAGTAAAAGTAGAAGGAAGCGCGCGTGTGGCAAAAACTTTCACGCGTGCGCCTCGAGTGTATAGTTCTTGTCTCTCTGATACTATCGTCTTCGTATGCTCTTATTCTCTTCTCTTCTCTCTCTCTCTCTCTTCGTAAAAAATGTCTTTCACTCTCTCTCGCTCTCTTCTCGACCAACTTTGTACACATCCGTACTTCGTAATTTGAGTGCTCGCGTAGTTTTTTAGAATTTTTGCCCCATTGCCCATGGAAAGACGCGACAAATCTTGAGAGAAAATGAGAGGCGTCGTCGAAACGCGAGGAAGAGGAACTTACCATGGCGACGGTGGGGGTAACTTCAACAACAGGCAAGGAGGAGGAGGAGGAGGGAACGGAGACCACTCTGGAGAAGGAAGAGACGAGGCCTACGAGGAGGAAGAAGAGGAGGACGCGGAGACGTGCCCGCTGTGTTGTAACGATATGGATGCGACCGATTTAGCCTTTAAACCGTGCAAGTGCGGCTATCAATTATGCGCGTGGTGTTGGCATCAAATCATGGAAGTTGGATTTGGCGAGACGGTTGGGAAGTGTCCCGCGTGTCGACAGGATTACGACCAAGATCTGCTCGAGTTTGACGCGGAGCAAGTAGCTTCTTTGACGGATGCGAGTAGCGCACAACAACGAAGGGAAAGAGGAGGAGGAGGAGGAGGCAATTATTCTTCATCTTCGTCGTCGCTTTCATCTTTGCAACATCATCATCATCATCATCATCACGGTAGTCGATCATACCGATACCAAAACCATCCCCACAGTAGGTACGCAGAAAATTACGACGGTGCCGGCGGTGAGGGCGAAAACAACATCGTATTCGGTGGCGGCAGAGGCAGGGGACGGGGCCGAGGCGGAAGACGAGGAGGGGTTCTCTTCGGCGGAGGAGGACGAGGCAGAGGTCGAGGGAGAGGAGGGGGCGAATTTGATGGTAATTTCGGCGGCGATGGTGGTGGATATTCATCGTACGATCCAAACGCTCCGATTGACAGTAGTCGTAAGCACCTCGTCAATGTGCGCGTCATTCAGCGAAACTTAGTCTACGTGGTCGGCATTCCGACTGCTATGTGTAAGGAAGAGATACTGAGGAAGGCGGAGTATTTTGGAAAGTATGGTAGTATCATCAAGTTACAAGTGTCCTGTCCGACAGCACCGGCCAATGGTAGCGGAAATGATGATAGTAATGCGGGAAATTTAGCAGGTTGCGCTTACGTAACGTTTGAAGCAGAAGCGGACGCGGAGACATGCATTCAGTGCATTGACGGTGTCCCTGCTCATCCAGACGGTACAGGAAGACCTCTTCGAGCATGCCATGGCACGACGAAATATTGTAACGCCTTCTTACGCAATTTTCCATGCGGAAACCCAGAATGTTTATATCTTCACGTCGTTGGAGAAAAAGAGGATTCTTTCACGAAAGAGGAAATGCTAGCGTCGTACAGAGAGAAGAAGAAAGCCATGTTCAAGGGAGCGAGCACGAATTTCAAGAGCGGTAAGAGCGGTAGAAGTAAAGACAATGTTTCCACGGTAAACGCCGCGAATAAAAACAGGCTCGAAAACTTGAAGCTCAACAATGCTCACAAAAAGAACAGCAAAAGGTTCCCGACGAATATCAATAGCAATATCGAAGTTGACGAAGATAACGATAACAATACTAACGCCAATGATGTCGATGAGGGTGGTAGAGATAGACGCAACGTTCACCATACTGTTAATAACTTGCGGCAGAACAAAACTAAATTTGGCGAGCGTGACGGTGGTAAAGCGATGGGAAATAGAAAAAACCTTCCCGGCGGAAGGGAGAAAGGATCGTCGTCGCTTCGCGACATTCCAGCGCCGCGGAAAATCGTAGTTCCTCCTAAAAAAGGGGATCAAGCGTAAAATGCAGCGGCACATCGCGCGATTCAAGGCTGATCCGCGTAGAGAAAGAAAGTATATCCTTTTATACAGTAATAAAAAATGTACAGTTTCGATGAAATTTAAAATTCTGCGTTGATTCTCGCTTTCCTCTCTCTAAGTGTTGATATGTTTACTATTATTACTCCCACAAAGATTTTCCAATCTTGACGCGCTTCTTTCTAGCTTTGTTATCTCTGCGTTTTTTCAGTTGCTGTGGCCAATGCGCCGCTGCAAACGCCATCGCGCTCTCTTTGTAAGAACTCGCTCTAGCGTTGGCACTTCCACCACCTCGCCCAACGCCTTGTTTTTTTGACTGCTGACCACCGGTGCCTTTTCCTTTCTCTTTGCCAGGTTTTCGATTCTTCTCACCAGATTCATCGCTATTACTAACACCGGCGCTGTTCTGCGCATTATTGGCAGCCGCAGCGTTGGAGCCGCCGAGTCCGAAGTTGATCTTCTCTCCGCTCATTTGTGCATTTCTATCATTTTCTTCAACCGAACGATAACGTCGAGCATCGTAGATTCCGAAACGTCGATCTTCCGAAACAGAGCGAAAGCCAGATCCACCTCGTCCAGATCCGCCACCACCAGAACTCTTCTGGCCGCTACCGCTGCTCTTTTTCTTCGAGTCTTTTTGATCCGCTTGTTGCTTGCTTTTGCTATTATTCGCATTCTTAGCCGTCGCTTTTTGCTTTCCGACATTTTTATCCTCTTCATTTTCTTCACCTTCTTCACCATCGTCAGATTTTTTTTTCCCATCCTTTTTTTCAACAGCAGCACCACTTTCTTCTTTCTTCTCGTTCCCATCTTTTGATCTCAGGTTCTTTCTCGTGTTTGCGTTGTCTCTTTCCGCGGAGTTCTTGGCGCCACCAGATCGAGTCGTTTTTTTCATTTTCTCTTCTTCTTCTCCTTCCCCGTCATCATCATCATCATCGTCGTCGTCGTCGTCGTCGTCGTCGTCGTCGTCGTCGTCGTCGTCATCATCGTTGTCGTCATCTTCATCATGCGCATTCTTTCTCTTCTTGCCTACAACTTGCAAATCGTCGTCGTCCTCGTCATCTGTGTGAATGTTCTGAAGATCGCTCGGTAAAGATCCCGTATTTGTTGTCTGCTCACGCAAATCGTCGTCGTCGTCTTCGTTATACACACCAGCTTTCCTAGCTTCCGCTCTGGCAAAGAGCTCGGAAAGTTCAGAATCACAAGCTTCCAAAGCAAGTCGAGCATGCACTAATTTTGTATTTGCTTGTTCGAGTCTCTTTAGTTCTTGCAGTAATACGTTCTCGATCTCTTGCATCGGCGGCAATCCCGCTCTCGCTAACGCAGTTTGTGCCTTCTCCCAAGCTGCTTTTGCAACAAGTTGCTCCTCATCGAGTTCTTCCTCATCTGACTCATCGCTGCTGAGATCATCATCCGAATCGTCCGTATCGTAATGTCCGTTTGGATCTGACGGAATGAATTGATATTGTTGTTGTTGTTGTCGTCGGTTTTGTTCTAGAGCCTTCGTAATAGCCATAGTCGGTGTAGCCGTTTTCGTAGCAGCATCCTTGTCTGAGTTACCCGCACTCCCGGCTTGGCTCCTAAGCCTGGGAGATTTTGGTGCTTTATTCATCTCAGAGTCGGTGGCGTAGTTTTTTCTTTTCTTTTCATCTGAAGCGATCTGCGCAGCCCGTTGCATCTCGGACATGTCTTCGTCGTCTTCTTCATTAGCGTTATCTCCTCCAAACGCCAAGTACTTGTCCCACTCGGCATCGTCAACTTCGACATCTTCAACATCGTTCAAATTTGGAACAGACTTTGGACTCACGTCTTCGTTCGATGGCTCGTCCTCATCATCGTCAACCTTTATATTTTCGGTCGTCGCGGATTTGGGTTGCTTTGACGCCTCGAGTGATTTCCTCGTTGTAGCCCCCTTCGATTTATGACCATCTTTTCCATCGTTATCGTCATCGTCGCTCTTTTTGTCATTCTTGTTGTTGTTGTCGCTGTTGCTGTTACCTTTCTTTTCTTCTTCTTCTAATAATTCGCCATCGGATGCCGCTGCTTTTTTCTGCTCTTCCAAAGACTCCATGGATTGTTTTCTACGCTTTTCAGCAATTTCTTTCTGCGCCTGTTGAAGCGTCTCCTGTGCTTTCAGGCGAGCTTCCGAATACACTTTTTCTGCTTCCTCGACGAGCGACTTTAATCGAGCCAATTCTCTCTCGGAATACTCCACGTCTCTAACCATTTGCGCTCTGCGCTCCTTCGTCTGCTCGATTTCCCTTTCCATCTCCTCTGTAAATCGAGCCATGCTCGCTGAAGAAGCAGCGCCGCCATCCTTGTTATTCTGACCTCTTCCAGAAGTGGTAGCTAAGTGATGCGCATCTTCATCTTCATCGATATCAAACGTCACGTGTCCTAAATGTGCTCCTACAATATCTTGTTCATCTTCATCTAAACTATTGATGTTCGAGTTCAAAAGTCCTCCGCTCCCTATTTGATTGACGTCGGATATACCGGCGGCCCACGCGGCGGCGACCCGCTTTCTTGGTGGAGCGTTCGATGGCGCGTGCAACGCTCTCGCTTTCGCATCTGGAGTTCCCGCTTTCTTTCGCGCTTCCGCTAAAAGCTTCATTTTCTTCTTTTGTTGCTTGAAAGCTTGTTTCTTTGGCGGCAACGCCGGCGAGATTGATCGACCGATACCTTCGCCTCCGTTACTCAAATGATCGAGATTCGTGTTAGCATCGATAATATTCCTCGCATCGGCGCCATCCGCGCCTTTGCCAAATCTCCCTCCTTTTGTTAGTTTACTCCTTTTCCCTTTTGGACCTTTTTGAAACGTATCCATCAAGTCGCTGCTATTTGTTCCTTTCTTGAAGCCGGAAGCGTTGGTCTTCCCTTTCTTCTTCGCGATGTTACCACCTTGATCAGCCGCGTTTCGTTTCTTACTAGCGCTCGCTGTTTTCCCGCTCGCTCCACCACTCTTTGGTGCCTTCGTGGTATCAACATTTCCTTTCGCCGCCGCGGCTGCATTTTGCTTCGCGCGAACCGTCGCTTTATACGGCGCCGATTCAATCTCTCCTCGTCGCAAGTGTTGAAACTTGATCAGATTTCTCCATTTATCTTTCAGCTGCACTCCGGTTCTTCCCCTGGAATTTTGGAAACGTGAAGGAAGAAAGACCCGCGTTAATTTTAAATGTTGTTTTTTGAGAGAGATTTGACGCCACGCTCGATGATTCGACTTTGACGACGACGACGACCAGGTCGCCCAACCATCGAAAACTCCCACATTCGAAAACACAACAACAACAACGACAACTTTCTTCTTCTTCTTCTTTTTTTTGCTCAAACGAGAAGAAGAAGAAGAAGACAAAGAAGAAACTTTGTTGTTGTTTGGAAAAAAATGCTCCCAATACATTTGGAGGAAATTTCATCGAAGAAGAAAGTTTTTTGTCGCCGCCCCTCCTCGTCGCGAATTTGCCTTGTCTGTGTCTCTCTCATCATCATCACCGCGCAAAGAACAACACGAGAAAACGAGAAAACGATAACGAAAACGACGAGTAAAGCTTAAAAGAAACGCGAAGAAAAGCAGTAGCACGTCTCTCGTCGCGATAAAATACGTATCGTGCGCACCTCAACGCTTTGAAATCAGGATCTGTTCTCATCTTCTCCCACGCGCCGATGCCGTGCTTTTGTACGGCGGCGCGTAACGCCGTCTCTTCTTCGGCTTGCCAGTACCCTCGCAACGTCCCGGTCGGAGAAAGCGAGGTCGTTGCGTTTTTCCCACCTTTTATTCCCACCGCCACAGGTGGTGGTGGTGGTGATGGTGGTGTGGAGGCGGCCCCCGCTTTGTTTTCCCCCTTCTTCTCCGTCGTCATCTTTGTCGTCATTGCGGCTGTAGTAAGTTGCTTCGCCAATTTATCTTTCATTTTTCTCTTCTTTTACGCACAACAAAAGTATTACTTTTTCTCTCTCTGAGTTCCGGCACGTCTCGCGCGCGTGTGTCCGCGCGATGATATTAATTGTGTGTTAAATTGTTCCTTTTAAACGACAATCACACCACAGACACGCGCAGACACGCACGCATAAACTTTGGAAGAGGCAGTTTTTTTTTAGTGTGTGTCTGTCTAAAATCGAACGTGTGTGTTGTGCTTTTGACGAAAAAAGTACAAAAAAAAGAGAAAAAAAAATCTCGCGCCAAAAAAAGTTCACCAAAAACACACCAAAAAAAGACACGAGAACGAATTCTTTTTTGCGTAGTATAGAGTATATAGAGAGATATGATGACGACGACTGCCACGCGCGCCCAGACGACGCCTTGGAAACAGCAACAACAACAACGACCACGCTTTCTCACCTCCCGAGCTTCCGTTTCTTTTTCTTCTTCTTCTTCTTCTTCTTCCCTTCTTTCCAAAAGCTCGTCGTCGAAAGGGGGTGGACGTCAACAACCAAGAAGAGGTCATCGTCGTCGTCGAAGTCTTCCTAATGAGGACGCAAAAACTGGTCGAGGGGTGGTCGTCGCGGGACGATTCCCGGACGAGCGCACGTACATCATGATCAAGTGCGTCGTCGTTTACGTCGTCGTCGTTGTCTTTCGCCTTTCTTCTTGACTTCTTCTTGACTTCTTCTTGACTTCGTCAAACTCTTTCTTCGCAACAAAACCTCAGGAGGTTTTTTTTATCCACTTCTTCTTGTTAAAAAAAAACTGACTTCAGAACAACAACAACTCTCTTTAACGATAAATACGTATTATTATAAAACTTTAGGCCGGATGGTGTGCAAAGAGGAAAAGTTGGAGCAATCGTCGAACGCTTCGAGAATAAAGGCATGCAGTTGAAAGGTTTGAAGACGTTTCAGTGCACGCGAGCGATTGCGGAGGAGCACTATCGCGACTTGTCTTCGAAACCGTTTTTCAAAGATCTCGTCGATTATATCATTTCCGGGCCGGTCGTGTGCATGATTTGGCAAGGCCCGACTGGTACCGTAGCCGCCGCGAGAAAGATGATTGGAGAAACGAATCCTTTAGAGTCTTTGCCCGGGTCTATCCGCGGCGACTACGCCGTCGAGGTTGGCAGAAATATTATCCACGGTTCCGACTCGGTCGATTCCGCCGAGAGAGAAATCAACTTATGGTTTGCGGACGGGAACGGCGTCGTGGACTGGCAAATGACGAACAACGGTTGGATTCGCGAATAATAATAATAATATAGAACGACGACGATGACGATGACGAGAGAGAGATAAAGAGAGGAACCTTTTTAATACGGGAGGCTTAATAATTAATAATTGGTGTTTATAATATAATTATTACGCGATGATATTACTTGATGAACAACTTTCTTCGACGCATCTCGCGCGCACTCTTCTTCTTCTTCTTCCTCCTCCTCTTCTCGTCGTTCCTGTCATTTTCGATTTCATTTTCATCAGATTCCGTTTCTCGCGCGATAATACTCTTGCCATCTCTGTTGCCACATAAACTGGGTCGCCCCTAACTTCTCTCGTCGGTTGATTTCCGGTAACCCTTTCTTTCTTCGTTTCTTATTGTCCGCTTCTTCCGCCATGGCCAAGGCTAAGTCTCCGTTCATTCTAGGTCTGGCGTCTAAAAGTAATCGCGAGCCTCCCAGACATTTCATCAAAACTGCCGCGTTTAAACTAATAAACCCGAGCGTGAAGCACTCTTGCTCGCATCGCGCCGAGTTCGGGTCGCCGGAATACGACGGAGGCGTGAATTCAGACATTTTCTTTTCTTCTTCTTCTCTTATTATAATTCTCTTCTCTTTCTTCTTCTTTTATCTCTGCGTGTGTAATTCTCTTTGTTTCTCGTTCGTTCAAAACAACTTCTTCTCTCAAAACCAGGTATCAATACACTCGGTAATACAAGTCAACTCTTCTTCTTCTCTTACGAACGAGAAGAAGAATACTCTCGCGTTGTTGTGTTCTCTTCAACAACAACAACAACAACAACAACAACAACAACAAAAGTGTGTTGTTGTTTGGATAATTTTTTGTCGTTTTTTTTTTGTCTTTGATTTTTTCCTTTTTTGCTCTCTCTCTCTCTTGCTCTTCTTTTTTCTCTCTCTTTTCTCTCTTGGACTAAAATTCAATCGTCTCCTACAAACAAAAGACCTCATTTTTACACAAAAACACAAAATCATCATGGTGAAAGCACACGTGGAGTGCTCCTCGGAGCTCGTATGGCAGTGCGTGAAGAAGAACAACGCGTACGTCCGCGCGTCCGTGAACCGAACGCGCATGTCCGCGGAGAAAGGCAACGTGACCGCGAAGCACGGATTTAGCAGCTCAGGTAAAACGTAACTCGACTACTTCGTAGAGAGAATTTTTTCCTCGCGAATCGTCTTTTCTTCTTCAATTCTTCTCTTTTTTATTATTGCGATGACGACGACGAAAGAAGGAGGAGGAAGAGGAGAAAGAGAGAGAGAGAAAGAGAGAGAGAGAGAGGGTGAAGAGTCGCGAAACACTTTTTTATTGGAGTCGTCTAAATTGATGAGAAAAAAGAGAAGGGAGAGGGGGTGACGGTGTCAATGATGTTGTGAATGCGCTCCTCCTTCCTTCCTTGGAAGAGAGAGGGAGTGAGAGACAAAACGAGACCGGTTTAGGCTGTTCAAGGTCTCGGAAAAGCCCTAGAAAAATGAATTTATGGATTTCTTTGGTGCTGGTGCGCGCTGGCTGAAAAGAGTTTGTTGTCTCGAAGAGAAGAGCAAAAAAAACAAAGAAAAGAGAAGGAAATTTTTGACTCAAACAAAACAAACAAAAAAGAAGAACCAACAAAAAAGAAACGACCGAAACGAGAAACTGACCAAACACTTTCCTTTCTTTTATTACGCAACACACACTATTATTATTATTAAACAACAACAACAACAGGCATCGCCAACATGAACAACACGGTGGACATCCAAGAATTGGCCGGCGCGAAGACGCCGTCCTCCACCTTGAACGGCGCGAACAACAAAGGCATCTTTCGAAACCAAGCCAAGGCGGTGGACGCCGCGTGCGCGAATCGCTCGGATTTACGAAAGAAGGCGTTAGCGAGAGTTTCGGCCGTGCACAAAGCTGGACGCGTCGCGAGAGCGAAGAAGTAGAGAGGTTTTGGTTTTGTGTTCTGAGAGAGAGAGAGAGAGAGAGATTGATTGATTTGTAATGCAAGGAGTACTAAAACATTTTAGAAAAGAGAACGAGAACGAACCAACTCGTAGTATTAGTATTCGTTTTTGTGTCCCCATGCTGCACTTTTTCACTCACACAACAACTTATTGAGATAATTTACGTTCACATAATCACTCGCGAAGAAGAAGCGCGTGAAGGGCAAAAAGAAAACAAACAAACGAGATATATATAACAGAGAAGAATACATCGAGAGAATCGCACGTAGTCTTCTATTCGCACTCAACTCGACTCTCTCATCTCTCCCAAAAGCTCTTCTCTCTTCTCTTTTAGATATACTCAAAAGAGTTTAAAGGATAAAGAATGGCCGCCACTGAGACAAAACGAGAGGAACGACGGGAAGAAAGAGACGAGAACCAAAAAAGTTCGGAGGAGATGAACTTCATGCAGCGCTTTCACGCGAATCACGGGTTCTCGGACACGCCGTTGTGCGGCCTCGCGTACGCGAAGGAATCTTTCAACTTTTACAAAAAGAACAAGTTACGATTGAAAAATGAAATCTTGTCTGGTTTGACGGTGTCGATAGCGCAGGTGCCAGAATCGGTGGCGTTTAGTTTCGTGGCGAAAGTAGATCCGTTAGTTGGATTATACGCAACGTTTTTTCTAGGAATAATCACCGCTCTCATCGGGGGGCGTCCAGGAATGGTTTCTGGGGCGGCGGGCGCGATGGCGGTTGTCGCCGTCCAAATCATGGAACCGAACGGCTTATTGCCGGTGGAGAAACTCGTCTCTTTAGGGGAAATTGCGGGATGCACGGAGATTACAGATTCGTGCAAATCGTTAAGAGATCAAGCGTACGATAAACGCGTGGAATATCTGTTTATGGTCATGATTCTGTGCGGCATTTTGCAAATAGTTCTCGGTCTCATTCAAGCCGGTCGCTTGGTGCGTCTCATTCCCAACACGGTCATGACCGGTTTCGTAAACGGTTTGGCGATTATAATTTTCAAAGCGCAGCTGGAGTCTTTTCAAGAAGTGGACTGGAAAAAAGGATTCAAAGTGTTTGATTCGACCGGAGCAGGGGAAATTTCATCCGCGGACATTACGCGCGTCTTTGCCGAAGAGTTGCCGGATTTATCTGCGGATCAGTTGAACACTTACGTCGGCGCGATTCTGAGCGAAGCAGACGCGGATAACTCATCGACGATTTCTTTGAGTGAATTCAAGTCAGACAAAGATTTTCTCATTCACACTGGTTACGAGGAACAGAAAACGTGGAGAAGTGCATCTGAAGCATCGACGTGGATTATGCTGCTGTACGTGTTTGGGTCTATGTTAATCGTCCATTATTTACCGCGCTTGACCAAAATGGTCCCAAGTTCACTCGTATCTATTCTTTCGTGCTTGATTTTCGAGCACGCTATAAACAGAACGGCCATAGGAGCAGACACACCCACCGTAGTAGATTTATCTCCGGTAAAAGGAGCGTTTCCGACGTACCACACTCCGGATGTGGATTTAACGACGGAGTCGTTTGGAATTATCGCTCCGTTGATATTTTCCTTGGCGGCGGTCGGGTTGATTGAATCTGTATTAACCTTACAGCTCGTGGATGAAATCTTGGAGGATACGTCCGATGCGACTGGTAGATGCACGCAAGAGTGCGTCGCGCAGGGCGTCGCAAATCTCTTGAGTGGAATGTTCAAGTCTATGGGCGGGGACGCGATGATTGGCCAAAGTACAATTAACGTGAAATCAGGAGGAATCGGAAGATTATCGACCGCTTTTGCGGCGACCATGTTTTTAATATTCGTAGTTGCGGCTTCAAAAGTTATCGAGTTAGTCCCCGTCGCCGCGCTCACGGGTGTATTGTTCATGGTTGTTATTTACACCTTTGATTGGAGTTGCTTATCCCTCATGACGGGAAACGTTCGATCTCTTTGTATTCCAGGTAGAAGAGAAGGAGAAGACGCGCAGCAAGAAACCACGGGAAATGACGAGCAATCGGCAAAGAACAACTCGTACAGGGTGGATTACGCCGGTCGTCGCCGTCGTAAATGTTTCGCGGATACGACCGATCGCGTGCGTTTGCAAGACACGTTTTTAATATTGTTGGTAACGATCTTGACGGAGCGCACAAACTTAGCCATCGCGACTGGTACCGGGGTAGTTTTCGCGGCACTATTGTACGCGTGGGATAATTCATTCAATGCGCTCGATGTAGTACGTACAACTGAAACTTTAAGCGATGGAACGGAGAGAGCGGTGTATCGATGCTCCGGGGAATTATTCTTTGGAACGGATCGCGCGTTTAAAAACGAGTTTGCGCTTCGCGTCGATCCAAACGATATCGTCCTAAACATCGATAATTGCAGAGTGTGCGACTACTCCGGCTTAGCAGCTATGAACTCCTTGTGCGATAGGTATCTCGCTCTCGGGAAGACTTTGCGAATATCAAACTCCAACCCGGAAAACGCGCTCATCATGGAAAAACTCGGAATAAAATTCATCCCGGCCGTTTTTGATTCCAACGAAGGAGTCATCCCGCCGTTGACGAACTAAAATATTAAATAATAATAGCTTTTAAAGTCATCATCCCATAAAACTAGTTAAAAAGAAAGCGTGCTTTTGGAAGTCGTACTACATATGTGCTACTAACATTAAACAAAAATATGTATTAAACAACACGCTCGAGAGGAAAAGGAAGAGATCATTGTACTTCGTTATCCTTTAATACCTTGGCTACTTCCGCGGCGATGATGTTTGCCCACGCCTTGTAGCCCATATCGTTTGGATGCACGCCGTCTCTCGCGGTAAACTCGCCTTCTCGAATACCATCACCGCTATCCCCCCCATGCATTCGGACGGCATCTCTCAGCGCTTGTAGCGTGGGAGAATTGATAAACAAAGCTTTACGTTTCCCTAGCTTATTCGCGACTTTTTCTTTTTTGTCGTCCCAACAGTCGTTCAGTTTCAAAATAACTTCGCGAAGTGGATTCGGAAATAAAGGCGCGATGTGCAAGGGATTCCCCGGCAACACGACGAGCGCGTCGCTCCCGACGACGTTCTTGATTTCTTTGATCACGTTTTCCAACTCGTTCTCGAAATTCTCCCGAAAAAAGATTTTTCCGTGAAGAAAGCACGTTTTCACGTCATTAATCCCGCACAGAATTATCACCGCGTCCGCTTTCCTCGCACACGACGACGACGCTTGTTGTTGTTGTTGTTGTTGTTGTTGAAATTGTTGTTGTTGGAGAAAAAACTCGTTCTGTGCGTTTTCATCCTCCTCCTTCTCCTCCACCTCGTTTTCGACTGAATCATGACCACTGCTATTACTACTCCTACTTCTGCTGCTACCGCCGCTATCGTTACTGTTACTAACGCTTCTTCTACTGTTGTTACTCTCTCTGAGCTCGGGAAGCACGCACGACGAAATATCGCTCAACGCTGCGCCTTTCTTTCCAACCGCAATCCATTCGATCTCCACCGATAAAAGCTCCGCCAATCGCTCCGCGACGATTCTCGCCAGCGCCGGCGTATTCGTCGTGCAACCCACGCCGGTGGCGAGCGAATCGCCCACAATCACCACGCGTTTCCTCTCCTTACTTTTACCTCTTCTTTCTTTTGTCGTCGTCGTCGTCCTTTTTGTCCTCGAAAGCATCATCTTTGTCGCAGAAACAAAAGTACTCTCATTCTGTTCCTCTTCTTCTTTCACTTCTTCGTCTTCTTCGACGAATCCACATCTCGCCAGTCCTTTAAACGACGTCCCTCTCGTCGGCTCTTCTTCGATGGGTTCGTAACTGTAGTGCAAAAACATCGCTTGGGAGAACGTCACGGTCAAACCCGCTGCGAGGAGTGTCATCACGGAAGAGACCGTTGAGCGTGTCAGCGAGAACAACATTGATGTTGTTGTTGTTCTCGTCGTCGTCGTCGTCATCTTCTTCTTCTTCTTCTTCTTCTTCTTCTTCTCCTTCTGGGTTGTTGTTGTTGTTGTTGGAATCTCTTTTTCTCTCGTTCTCTTTCGTCTGTCTGTCTGTCGTCTCTCTGCGAAAAAAACAACAAAACTCACACGTGAGTGCACTTTTCTCTTCTTCACAAAAAAATTTCTTTCCTCTCTCAGAAGACAAAAGAAGCAAAAAGACGTGAGAAGAGATGACGGCGACGACGATTGCATCGACGACGAGGATGATGATGATGAAAATGGTTTCGACCACCACCACCACGAATAATACACGTCGTCGTACTACTACCACGAAGAGCATGCCTTCAAAAACCACGAATAATGCGTTGTTCTCTTCTTCGAAAACTTGTCGTCGTTTGGAAGCAACGAGAGGAGGAGGAGGAGGAGGAAGAGAAAGAAGAAGTTTCGCGAGAGGCACTCCTCGCGCAACATCATCATCATCAGAACAACAAGAACAAGAAGAGCGAAAAACGAATACCCCTACGAAGAAGAATGCGATGAATTTCGATGTACCTAAAGTGGTGAAAATTTGCGGCATCACCACCGCGGAAGATTGTCGCG
>Ga0129327_10001324_pt1 | contig 14738 bp, 8 predicted proteins | sample CPBDNA_6_FD_111799 | JGI IMG/M metagenome (GOLD analysis project Ga0129327, IMG submission 111799) | Freshwater to marine salinity gradient microbial communities from Chesapeake Bay, USA - CPBay_Spr_31_0.8_DNA | ecosystem: Environmental > Aquatic > Marine > Coastal | place: USA: Chesapeake Bay... | reverse complement strand
GAGGAAAACGATCAATACATCGAAGTGATCAGTGGTGTTTTTCCCGGCGATGAAGTAGTCATACAGGGTTCCTATGTCCTCAGTTTTGTGGGCGGCGGTTCTGGAATGTCCTTAAAGGAGGCACTCGATGCTGCGCATGGACATGCGCATGCAGAAGACGGCTCGGAGCTAGGCGAAGGTGAAGAATCATCCGAGCATGATGAGGGGCATGAAGGACATGACCATGATGGCGAGGATGCGCACGCCGAGCACGGAAGTCACTTAAGTATGCCACTCATGATTTACGCAGGCGTGATGACGCTGGTTTCGCTCATCACCCTTCAGATGCTCATGAAACGACGTCAGGAAGAAAGTGAGGCTGAAGATGCTTAATCGACTGATCCAGCTTTCGCTCTCTCAAAGGCCTCTGATTTTGGCCTTTGCCTTAGTCGTCTTTATCCTCGGCATCAAAACAGCAACTGAGCTTCCGGTTGAAGTTTTACCAGATTTGACCAAACCGACCGTCACCATTTTGACGGAGTCGCCTGGTTTCTCGCCAGAAGAAGTTGAAACCCTAGTCACCATCCCCTTGGAGAATGCACTCATGGGTGTGACCGGGGTCACTCGATTAAGATCAGTTAACGACGTAAGTCTCTCTCTTGTCTTTATCGAATTCGAATGGGGAACCGACATCTATCAAGCACGCCAGTTTGTGCAGGAGCGGCTTGCCGGTGCAAGTGAGGCTCTACCTGAAGGCGTCACTCCCTACATGACGCCAGTGGCTTCATTGATGGGAAATATCATGCTGGTCGGTCTGGTCGATCCGTCCGGTAATACGGAGCCGCGTGATCTGCGGACGTTGGCCGATTGGACGGTATCCAGACGATTACAGTCTATTCCCGGTGTGGCTGAAGTGCTCGGCATGGGCGGTGGCGTCAAGCAGCTACAAATCCAACCCAATCCCGACAAATTGCTGGCCATGGGCATTCGCTATGAAGAACTCCACGAAGCAGCGGCTAACGCGGTCAGCAACAGCACTGGAGGCTTCTTAACGGAATCATCCCAAGAAATCATGGTACGCAATCTTGCGATGACCACTGACCTCGATGCGATTGGCAATACAGTGGTGACTCACGTCAACGACCGCCCGATTCGGATCAAAGATGTCGCCAACGTCGCTTGGGACATCGAGCCAATGCGAGGCGATGCGGGTATGGGTAGTAAGCTCTTAGGTGATCATGAGGATGCCAAAGGTTACCCTGGCGTCATTCTTAGCGTGACCAAATCACCGGGATTCGACACACTCACCTTAACCGATGAAGTCGAAACTGCGTTGGAGGATTTGAAAGCTTCGATGCCCGAAGGAGTCGAACTAGTGACTCTCTACCGCCAGTCTGATTTTATCGATCTAGCAGTTGGCAACTTAGAAGAGGCTCTGCGCGATGGCGCGATCATGGTCGCCATCATTTTGTTTCTCTTTCTACTCAATCTGAGGATCACACTCATTACGCTGACAGCGATCCCCTTATCCTTGGGCATGACCATTTTGGTTTTTGATCTCTTAGGCTTGAGCGTTAATTCGATGACGCTCGGCGGCCTCGCTGTCGCCATCGGCATGGTCGTGGATGATGCCATTGTAGATGTGGAGAATGTTTTTCGACGGCTGCGCGAAAACGCCCTCCTCGCAGAACCACGTAACAAGCTCGAAGTCATTGCCAAGGCATCTGCCGAAGTGCGCTCATCAATTCTCTACGCGACCGTGCTGATTATTCTGGTATTCTTGCCATTGATGGCATTGAGCGGCGTTGAAGGACGGCTATTCACACCGATCGCCGTGGCGACGATTGTCAGTATGGCAGCATCGTTTCTTGTATCCTTAACTGTGATACCGGTGCTAAGCTCCTATCTGCTTAAACCAAAGGCCGATCATAAACATGCGGATGGGATTGTCGAACGCGGGTTCAAAAAGCTCTTCAATGCGACCTGGCTAAGACTTTCGCTCTCTCAACCTTTTCTCGTCCTATTTGCAGCAGGTGCACTTGTTGTATTGGCCGGAATCTCATTTTCAAAGATGGGTGGAAATTTCCTTCCCGCTTTCCGCGAGCCGACCGTCCTCGTTGCTATGACGACTGCGCCCGGGACATCGCTAAAGCAAACGCGCGACCTGGCCGACACCGCGCAGGACCTGCTCCTTAAAATTCCTGAAGTAGAGACGGTTGGTTATCGCTTGGGTCGCGCCGAACGCGGCGATCACGTCGTTCCTGTTTCGACGGTCGAATTCGATCTCGAATTTGCCAGAAAAACCGAGCGCGAACGCAGCGAGATCGTAGCCGATATTCGAGCTACGATGCAGACGATCCCCGGAACCTTCAGCGCTCTCAGTGGACCGTTGGCGGATCGCATTGGGCATATGCTCAGCGGCGTGTCGGCGAAAGTCGCGGTCAAAGTCTTTGGCTCCGACCTAGACGAACTAAGGCGGATCGGAACCAATATTGCTGAAATCGCTCGCGAAATTCCCGGCATGGAAGAAGCCCGCGTCGAGCAGCAAGCCCCTATCCCTCAACTACGTATCGAAATTGATCGCAAACGTGCCATGGCTTATGGCGTCACTCCAGGTGCGCTGAATGCAGAACTCTCTGCTTTGATGGGTGGCGAAGCGGTCAGTGAGATCTACGAGGGGCAACGTGTCTATGACTTAGTCATCCGGCTTCCGCAGGAATGGCGGGAATCACACCAAAAGCTCTCGCAACTCTACATTGATACGCTGAGTGGCCAACGCATCCCGCTGAACTACGTCGCAGATATTCGCCATGCCACTGGCCCAAACAACATCCTTCGCGAGAATACGGTGCGCCGTTTCGTGGTCTCTATCAATCCGACCGTCGATGATTTGAATGCTGCGGTCGAGACGCTACAACGTGAAGTGGCTGAACGTATAGAACTCCCCGAAGGCTACACACTGTCCTACGAAGGTGAATACGAAGCGCAGGCTAAAGCAAAACGCACGATCTTAATCACCTCGGCAATCGTGCTCTTGGTTATTTCCTTCCTGCTTTACAGCTACTTCAGGAATTTTGCTTTCGTTCTATTGGTCTTCACTATCGTACCGATTTCACTGGTTGGCAGCATATTCCTAACGGGGCTGACGCTAAACAATATTAGTATCGCTACCCTGGTCGGCTTCATCGCGGTGAGCGGGATCTCTGCACGAAACAATATCATGCTGATTTCACACTACCTTCACTTGATGCGCCATGAAGGCGAACGCTTTACCCGCAAAATGGTGGAACGTGGCACACAGGAACGCCTCATCCCGATTCTAATGACCGCGATCTCTGCCGGTCTGGCCTTGGTGCCACTACTTTTAGCCACCGATGAACCGGGTAAAGAAATCCTCAATCCAATTGCAGTCGTCATCGTCGGCGGACTGGTCACCTCGACTCTGCTGGGGCTCGGTGTGACACCGGCGATTTTCTACACCTTCTGCCGCAAGTCGGCAGAAACATCCGTCAAACGTAAATCCGCAGCATCGGAATAACATAATCTCAAACCCCAAAAAGGAAAAACACATGAAACAAAGAAAACACCTAATCGCCGCACTAATCACCTGTATGCTGCTCGCGTGGAGCACTAGCTACGCAGACGATCATGATCATTCCACACATGCAGGTGAAACACATGATCACGATGCTCATAAAGATGCGAAATCTGAAGACGACCATTCCGAGCACGAACATGCGTCACACGAAGGCCATGACCATGAAGAACACGGACATGCAGCAGCTAAAGCAGGCCCCAATGGTGGCCGGATTATTACATCCGTTGAACCGCATTTTGAGTTTTACCTCACGAAAGAGCGTAAGATTCAGATCTCATTCCTGAGCGACGACGGCGAGGTTGTTGCCCCTAAGGAGCAAGCCGTCTCCTTAATCGGTGGCGACCGTCAAAACCCAGTACGTCTTCGTTTTGCAAGCAAAGGCTCTGTTCTGCTATCTGACAACGCACTGCCGGAGGGCAACAATTTGCCAATTATCCTCTCGATCAAGTCAGACGCAAAATCGAAAACTATCCGTGAGCGATTCAACCTGAACCTCAGCGATTGCCCGACCTGCGATTATTTAGAGTATGCCTGCATTTGCGAGCATGGCGAAGAGGATCACGAAGGGCACGACCACTAGGCTGAGCCAATCGTTCGCTGCCAACGTGAAGGAACTTAACAATGGGACATGATCACAACCACTCACACGGCACAGAAAATGTCAGCGACGGCGTTCTGTTGTGGACGGTCATTGTTAATTTAGGGCTCTCGGTCTTCGAGTTCGCTGCTGGAGCGATCTCGGGGAGCGTGGCCTTGATGGCCGATGCGTTGCATAATACAAATGATGCTGCGGCACTGCTTATCGCCTATATTGCCCGCAAAATTTCCCGCAAGGGTGCCGACGAGCAATATACTTTCGGGTATCGACGAGCCGAGCTGATCGGCGCGATGATACAGTTAACCGCACTGATCCTTGTAGGGCTCTACCTTGTCTACGAGGCAGTGCGCCGATTCTTCGACCCAGATCCACTACTTGGGGGCTGGATCATGGCAGCGGCTGGCGTCGCACTCGTGGTAGATTTAATCACCGCGTGGCTCTTGTGGTCGATGTCCAAGGGCAGCCTAAATGTGAAGGCAGCGTTCCTACATAACCTAACCGATGCAGGCGCTTCGGTTGCCGTCTTGCTCGGTGGCGCAGCTATTGTGTGGCTTGATTGGACTTGGGTCGATCCCGTGATCACACTCATTATCGCGGGATATATCCTCTACATGTCGTCCGGCATGATAAAGAAAACCTCGCGTATTCTGATGGAAGGTGCACCGGCTGATCTCTCTGTGAATGAACTGAAGGAAGCCTTACAAGATCTCGATGGAATCGAAAATGTGCACCATATCCACGTGTGGGAGCTCGACGAGCATCACCGTGCGCTTGAAGCACATGTCGTGATCAGGAAAGCCTCCAGCATGAAGGAACTCGAATCACTTAAGGCGAAGGTTAAAACCTACTTGAGAGAACACTTTTCGATCCACCACAGCACTCTGGAATTCGAATCCACGGAAAACAGCTGTCGCAATAATGCAGAGGGAAAGCACTGTAATTGCTAGCCCATCTACTTTATAGTTCCATTTCGTATACGAAGTTTCAACTCCTCGATACTGCAATAGAGAACGGGGACGACAAATATCGTCATGATGGCCAGCAGCATGCCGCCAAAGGATGGAATTGCCATGGGCAACATTATATCAGAACCTCGACCGGTCGATGTGAGCACGGGGAGCAATGCTAGGATCGTGGTGGCACTCGTCATCAATGCAGGACGCACGCGGCGCGACGCAGCTTCGATCACGCGTTCGTGAATTTGACTCCAGTTCTTTGGTGGTGATTCGCGGAAACGTTGCTCGAGATAGGTCGACATGATGACGCCGTCGTCGGTCGCGATGCCGAACAGAGCGAGAAAACCGACCCAAACGGCGACACTTAGATTGATCACGTCCATCTGGAAAAGTTCACGTAAATTCTGTCCGAAGAAATTCAAATCAAAGAACCAAGGCTGCGCATAGAGCCAGAGCATAATGAATCCACCCGACCAAGCGAACGCGATTCCGGAGAAGACGAGCATGGTGGTGGCAAAGCGCTTGAACTGGAAATAGAGGATCAACCAAATGGCGAAGAGCGCAATCGGCAGAACGACGCGAAGCCGCTTCTCTGCACGCACTTGGTTCTCATAGCTACCAGTAAACTTATAGCTCACGCCCGCTGGGATATTCAACTCACCCATATCAATTTTTTGCTGAAGAAACTTGCTAGCCTGCTCGACGACTTCAACCTCAGCAAAACCGTCGCGCTTATCAAAGATGACGTAGCCGACAAGAAAGGTGTCCTCACTCTTAATCACTTGCGGTCCTCTGACGTAGTTAATCGAAGCCAGCTCACGCAGTGGTATCTGTGTGCCGTCTGGAGCTGCGACTAAGACCTGCTCAATCGACTCGATGCTATCCCGCAGCTCACGCATGTAGCGCACCCGAACTGGATAACGCTCACGCCCTTCGACCGTCATTGTAATGGGTTTTCCGCCGACAGCGACTTCGATCACGTCCTGCACCATTTGGATACGGATTCCGTAGCGGGCAATGGCATCACGGTCGATGTCGATTTCGAGATAGGGCTTACCGACAATGCGGTCGGCCAACACGGCCTCGGCTTTGATCGAAGGCACTTGCTTGAGAGATTCCTCGATGTCCAACGCGACCTGTTCGAGGGTTTCCAAATCCGGGCCGTAGACTTTCAGGCCCATCGGTGCACGCATCCCACTTTGCAGCATGACGATGCGTGCGGCAATAGGCTGAAGCTTAGGTGCGGAGGTCGTCCCGGGGATCGTGGCTGCCTTTACGATTTCATCCCAGATATCGTCAGGACTCTGAATCTCGTCACGCCACTGTCGGAAAGGACGACCGTCTTCATCCGGTATTAGATCGCCGGATGCGTCGCGCTCAAACACGCCCGCAGCGTGATCATAAGCAAAAGTCAGAATGCGACCATCCTCATCGCTTAGATACTCTGACTTATAATTGATAATCGTTTCGATCATGGAAATTGGCGCAGGATCGAGCGGACTTTCGACGCGCCCCAATTTACCGACAGCCATCTCCACTTCCGGAATCGCGTTGATCGCCATGTCTTGTTTACGCAACACATCCATGACCTCTCCGATGGAGGCATGCGGCATAGTCGTTGGCATCAAAAGGTAGGAGCCCTCATCGAGGTCCGGCATAAATTCTTTGCCCAACCCGGGCACTGCATGGGCCACTGCTACATAGGGATCAGATTTTTTAACGAATTCAGGCATCCACCCAAAAACTTTTCCCCAGCCCAACCAGATGGTGAAGCCAAAAAGAATCATACAGACACAAGCAGCGAGAAATACTGTTTTCGCTTTTAAGAGGAAAGCAAGGATACGCCCGTAGAATTGGACGAAGATGTAGAAGAATCCTAAAAGTCCACCAATGATGAGAACGACAAAGAGAAAGTTCATCAAAGTTGCTTCAACACCCAATGGCTTCCAGTCTGCGGCCAAGAACCAAGCAGTGATGAGTGCGACAGTAAGACAAATCACATAGCGAGAATACTGCTTAAGCAAGCCGAGCCATTTCGGGACGGCTTTAGACACTTTTCGTATCCGCCTGGCCAATACCCAGTGTGCCAGTGGAGGTATGATCGTGATCGCCACAAGGATAGAACCGATCAGCGCGAACGTTTTGGTATAGGCGAGCGGCTGGAACAATTTACCCTCTGCAGCCTGCATCGTGAAGACGGGTAGAAAGCTGATGACCGTAGTGAGCACAGCGGTGACCACTGCCCCACCGACTTCGCTACAGGCTCGATAGACGACTTCCAGACGGTTCTCTTCCGGTGGTGCTTTATCAATATGCTTGAGAATGTTCTCAACCAGAACAACGCCCATATCCACAATGGTGCCAATCGCGATCGCAATTCCAGATAGCGCGACGACGTTAGCATCGACCTTAAACAGCTTCATCCCGATGAAAGAGAAGAGCACCGCGAGTGGTAACACACCTGCGATCAACGAAGCGCTGCGCAAATGCATCACCATGAGCATGACAACGATGATAGTAACAAGTATCTGGTGCCGCACGGCATTCTCCAGCGTGCCGAGGGTCTCGTAGATGAGGCCGGTTCGATCATAAAAAGGAACCACTTCGACTTGGCTGACGGTGCCATCTTCAAGCGTCTTTTTTGGCATGCCCTCCGAAATTTCACCAATCTTCGCTTTCACCCGCTTGATCACTTCGAGCGGGTTTTCTCCATAGCGCGTGACGACCACACCTCCGACTGCTTCTGCTCCCGCCTTGTCCAATGCACCACGCCGCAGCGCGGGACCGTATTCGATCGAGGCGATTTGATCGAGGGTCACTGGCACATTGTTGCGTTGGGTAATGACTGTCTTGCGGAGATCATCCAGACTATCGATAAACCCTAGTCCACGAATGACGTATTCAACTGCATTGATTTCAATCGTGCGCGCTCCGACATCGAGATTGCTCCCCTTAACTGCGGTGAACACTTCGTGTAAAGCGACATCATAGGTCCGAAGTGCATCGGGATCGACATCGATCTGATACTCTTTCACATAGCCCCCAATGGAGGCCACTTCGGCGACCCCATCGACGCCCTGCAGCGCATAGCGAACATACCAATCCTGCGTGCTGCGTAGCTCGTCCAAGTCCCAGCCACCGGTCGGATTGCCGCCCGTATCCATGCCTTCCAGTGTATACCAGAAGACTTGCCCTAAGGCGGTGGCATCCGGCCCCAACTGGGGTGACGCTCCTTGCGGCAAGGTGCCCGATGGCAGGCTATTGAGCTTTTCGAGAATGCGACTACGCGTCCAATAAAACTCCGCATCTTCCTTGAAGATGATATAGATAGAGGAGAAGCCGAACATCGAGTAACTGCGGATCGTCTTCACTTCTGGCAGACCCAGTAATGCAGTCGTCAGTGGATAAGTGATTTGATCTTCGATATCCTGCGGGGAGCGCCCCATCCACTCGGTGAAAACAATTTGCTGGTTCTCGCCAATGTCGGGAATCGCATCGACGGGAACAGGATCGCGTGGCAGGAATTCAGACTCCCAATCAAAGGGAGCGACGGCAATTCCCCAGAGGATGAGAACGACCGTGAAGAGTATGACGACCAGCTTGTTCTCCAGACAGAAACGTATGAGCTGGTTGATCGGATTTTTTGGATTCGTGCTCATATTTTAAAAGGCTTTATAGATCATCCATATTGCCATTCCCACCATCATGAGATTCTCGGTGAGGGAAATGAAACCTAGTGGCACGTCGCTACCCCCGCCGACACAGGCGCAGTTCAAGTCGCGCTTATCAATATAAACTGCTTTTATAATCGAGATAGCACCAAGCGTCGTGGCCAAAAGGACGATGGGAGCGACGACCCAGATAAAGAGCCCCGAGATCATCAAGATTCCGCCAATCGCCTCGATAAAAGCATAGACGTAAGCGTAAGGCACATAACGTCGTGCGAGCAGATCGTATTGGATGAATCCGTTAGCGTAGGACTGTAGATTCTGCAGCTTTAGAATACCCAGCACGCACATACTGAATGCAACAAAGAATTCCAGAATTGGTATGATGGGCAAACTCCCGTGCATCGCCCAAGCCGTCGTCAAGGCCATCCCAAACGTGACTGCGAAGATGGCGATGATTGGTTGATAGGTCTTTCCTTCCTTCGGATCAGGGCCAAGCTTCAAGTGCTCGCGCAATTGATCATAACCGCCGATGAGTTTACCATCGATTAAGATCTGCGGCGTCTCATCGACACCGTTTTCTTCTTTATATCGCTTATTCGCATCCATCGATTCGAGATGACGGTCATCAACTTCGTATCCATTGCGCTTCAATAAGTCCCAAGCCTTGATACCCCAAGGGCACAGGTGATCGGGCGTCACCATTCTGTAGATTATCGCCTTTTTCTTCATTGTTAAGTTCTCTTAAAGATTAATGTTTGTGTTCAGCTTCTTTAGTGAGCTCTGGCTCAACAAGCAGACCTTTCACTTCGCCACAGCGTAACATCATGGCCCCGAAGTAAGGGTTCAGGAGTGAATCCTCAGCTTGTAGCCAACTGGCCCCACGGTCGCCGTAAACCATCGGGCAATGCATCAGATAGAGATCCGTTTCAAATGAGTTCGGATTGGATTCCACGGCTTCGATCAGTGCGTTCGAAAGCGTCTCAAAATGCGGTCGCCGGATCGTATCCAGACTGTCTGCTGCAAGCATCGCATGTATCAAATCGGGAATATCCCCCTCATGACCGGTTGCCTGCGTCATCGACTTTAGAGCAACTTTTGATGCATCCAAATCATCCGCAGCAAGGGCGGCTTGCAGCTTCAAATAATCGGGCACCATAGACACAAACAAGTCCTTGGAATTCGTATCTGTAGCCGCTTCGACTTCAGCGTCTTTCAAACTATCCACCTTCGCTTTAACCTCACCACATTTCAGCATCATCGCTCCATAGTAAGGATTTTGAAGTGGCTCAGTATTTTGAATCCAATCGGCCCCACGGTCATCATAAACCATCGGACAATGCATCACGAGAAGCCCTTCGGGAAAGCTCGATGGCGTATCCATGACTGCTGCGACTAACAAATTCGAAAGCGTTTCAAAATGAGGCCGCCTGATCACATCCAAGCTATCCGTTGCGAGCATCGCATGTATCAAGTCGGGTAGATCGCCCTGATGGCCGGTTACCTCCATCATCGCTTTAAGCGCCGACTTGGATGCGCTGAGATCGTCTGCGGCCAAGCTCGCTTGTAGTTTCAAATAGTCATCCAACAAAGACAGTGCCATTTCCACTGACAGCTCAAGCGGAGCGGAAGCCATCGCCATCTCGCTATGATCATGGCCGACTGTTCCAGAGGCAGCATCTGGATTCATCATGCTGGGCTTGGCCTTAATCTGTAGCGCACTATCAATCTTGAAGGCTCCATTGGTGACAACCCGTTCGCCCGCAGCTAGCCCCGAAGCGACAACGTAGTGATCGCCAGCCCGCACACCTAACTCAATTTCTCGCCCTTCATAAGTCGGGCGCTCCGAATCTGGTTTTTCGACGTAGACAACGGCCCGCTGCCCCGTCCGTAAGACGGCTGTAGACGGAACCAAAATCGAGGCACCGCTACTATCGCTAGAACCACTAACTGTCGCCTCGACAAACATTCCAGGTTTCAGGCGAGCTTCCGAGTTGGGAACATTGACACGAACGGGAACGGTTCGAGTAGCCGCATTGATCACTGGTTCGATAAAAGCGACCTCTCCCTCAAAGGCTTCACCGGGAAACGCTTTTAAAGAAAGCGCCGCTGATTGGCCTACCTTCAGCCATGCCAGATCTGACTCGTAGGCATCCAGTTCAGCCCACATATTACTCAGATCAACAATGCGGAAGAGGACTTCGCCTGCTTTAAGGTAATCACCTTCGCTTACATTCTTGGCGACAACGACGCCGCCCACCGGTGCTTTGATCGTAAAGTGATCCTGTGCTTCGCCGCTCTCAAGGATCTCATCAATTTGCTCGGGCAACAGATCCCAAAGAAGGAGCTTCTTGCGAGCAGCCACGGTGTAGATGCTTTCCGGGTCGGCTCGATAAGCATTGAGCAATTCGCGTTGTGCCGTGCGAAGTTCGGGACTGTAGACCTTGGCCAATGGATCGCCGGCAAGAACTTGCGCACCCGTGAAGTTGACGAACAGTTCATCGATGCGTGCAGGGAATCGTGCAGTGAGCGATTTTTCCAAAGTCTCGTCATAGCCGAGCTTTCCGACGAGGCGGATGTTTATCTCGGGAGACTCTTCTTTAACCAGAGTCGTTTGAATATCAGCCAATGCGCGCGAGCTCTCGCTCATGCTTAAAACACGTTCACCTTCGTCGCCGTCGCTATCATTTGCGAGGGGAATCAGGTCCATGCCGCAGATCGGGCAATCGCCTGATACCGGCTTTTGAATCTGAGGGTGCATGGAACAAGTCCACACTTCTGGCTCGCTAGGTTCGACATCCCTAGTGCCATGATCGTGGCCAAAAGCTCCTTCCGGTGCTTTAGAAGGCAGGAGGAATCGACCTGCAAGCAGACCGAGAATTAACAGCCCGAGAGCCATAAGTATTTGTTTCGTTTTCATTCGATTTAAATTTTCCGTTTTAGATTATTCGCCGATCAGGGCGTTGATTTTGGCGACCGCTTGACGCGCGTTTGCGGCGGCTCGCAAGTAGTTCAGTTTCAGTTCGAGCAAGGAGCGCTCGCTATCGATCATTTCCAGAGCACTGAGCTGGTCGCTCTCGTAGGCGGCTCTCGAATTATCCAGAGCTTGCTCCGCCAGCGGGATCAGGGTCTCCTCGTAGCGTTGCATACGCCTCGCGCTATCCTGAAAGGACGCCAGCGTTGCACTCAGCTCGGCCTTCAGTGCCAACTCTCGATGAAGGTAGGAGCTGTCTATAGATCGCCTATGAGCATTGGCCGCACGTATGTTGGCACGATCCTTCCCCGCCCAAATCGGGAGACTCACAGCCAACGAGACATTCCATGGATCGTTGCCTGCATCTCGCGCCGCGATTCCGCTGCCATCGACTTGAATGTAGTTCAGCCCCACCGTGAAATCCGGACGACGCGCCAATCGGCTCAATTCCACATATTGGCTAGCTCGGATGCTACTTTGACGTAGAGCCAGCAGCTCAGGGTTATTTTCAACTAGTTTCCGATGGAGCGAACTTGCGTTGTCTACAGACGAATCAACCGTTTCTAATTCTCCAACTAAGGAGAGCTCAGCTTCTGGCATTGCAAGTAACGCAGCTAATCGATGGCGCTGTTCGATTCGCTCTTGTTCGAGTTTATCCAAATCATCTCGCTTACGTTCATACTCCAGCTCCAGACGAAGCATGGAATTGACCGAAGCCCCGCCGCTAACTTGCTCCTCTACGATAGAACGCATGTCCTGAATAAGCCCCAGATTCTGCTCTGTCGTTTCGACCGAGTTCTCTAAATAAAGCAGCTCCACATAAGTAATCGCTACCTCCCGTCGAAGCTGCGCCAAAGCATGCTCATAGGCAAAGCCACTTATGTTGGCATCACTCAAGGCGATATCTTTACGCGTAGAGAGCTTACTCAGCCAGGGCACCGTCTGGCTAAACGAATAGATGGCCTCTTGAGAACCTGTTCGGGTCTCTACAGACTCGCCGAAATAGGAAACTTGTAGTTTCGGATTCGGCAAGGCATCCGAGGCGTCAACGCGCTCCGTCACACTCAGGCGATTTTCACGGAAAGCCTCTAAGCTAGGATTTTTCGACTCCGCACGTGAAAGGGCTTGGTCGAGACTCAGACTCTCGGCCTGAGCGATTGAAATAGATAGCCCCAATAGAAGGCTCAATTGAGTGCCACGAAAGGCACCCTTAAAAAAGTGTTTTGTATACATAGATCATGATCGATTCGATAATTGCTCAAAAGCCTGTCATCCTTCATGGGACGTGGCATGGATGTGCCGCACAACAGCGGCACGTGAACAACACGGATCAATCAGATCCTATAGACACAATAAACCTGCGATAACGAAACAGGTGGGGACCCCAACACTGACTCCAGCATCTCGGGATGAGTTGATTCGATAACTGGTTCATAGACCAGCAAGTCGCGAACAACAAAAAGCACCGGGAGTAGCGAAAACGTGGAGTTTTGCGTGCCAGCGTCTTTGTGAGACGCAATTTCAAAGTCCTCTAAAGCTTTATGCGGACAATCCTCTGGATCATGCTGATCTTGCGAACTCTGCTGATCGCCAGTGCTCTCACAGCAACTAGGGATCGCTGCCACTTCAGAACCATCCGCAAACAAACCCGCCGCTGTGCAACAGCAGAACGGATTGAAGATGGCTAGCACCATCAGCAGATGAACGAGGTTAGAAAACATTTACGATGTGTATTACTGAAGCGTTAGATGAATACAAACATTCTTTATTCCCTAAAAGAATAACTAGAATAACTCTTTAGTAACGAATGTTGCTCCTCGGCAATAGCCAGGCAAAGAATTCTAGCGCTAAATTTTCGTCAGCCGACTTACTTCCAGAATTCCGATCTCAATGTAAGCAAGCGCGCGGACTTGGTTGGAATATTGATCTGGATCACTCAGCTGTTATGCATTTGTAATGTTAGCAGAATAGCAAAAACAGCGTATGGGGTAGTCTCTCGACTTCACTCCTTAAATTTGCCAAAAATTTGCCGATTAACATTCAAAAGGCTGCATTTCATTTCACTTACCTACAAAACCACTTTTTTATAAGATGCTGATGAACAATACTAAATGCAACCAGATGTAAATTAAGGAAAACTAATAACAGGTTCAAATCCTGTCGGCCCGACCATTTAAAAACGTCAACTTGTTGGCGTTTTTTATGGGTGCTGGCCGCCAGCGGTTTGGACCTGCGAACCAGCAGGTTTAACGAAGCATAGCCAAGGAGTAGTTGGAATCGACATGAGCGCCCCTCTTCCTTTCACTTTACAGACATGGCTCCTTCTACTCGCAGTATTTTTGATCATGTGCCGGCGCGCCCTGCCTTTGAGCGCCGCGGCTTGATGCTGGATATTAGTCGCAACCGAGTGCCGACGATGGACTGGCTGAAGACACTGATTGATGTGCTGGCGCAGCTGCGCTACAACGAGCTGCAACTCTACACGGAGCACACCTTCGCCTACGCAGAGCACGCTGGAGTCTGGAAGGATGCATCGCCAATGAACGCTGCAGAAATCCGCGAGATTGACGCTTATTGTAGCGCCCGCGGTATTGAACTAGTGCCGAACCAAAATTCCTTCGCCCATTTGGAGCGTTGGTTACGACACCCTAATTATAAGCACTTGGCAGAATGCCCCGATGGGTTTGAACATCCGATCGCGGGCTGGCGTACCTTTGGCGGCACGCTGGCACCCACGGCTGAGAGCGCGGCTTTCATCGATACGCTGTACCAAGAACTGTTGCCCAATTTTAAATCTAAGCGGCTACATATCGGCTGCGATGAGCCGTGGGAACTTGGGCAAGGCCGTAGTCAAACGCGCGTTGATCGGGAAGGAAAGCACCTGCTGTATTTGGAATTTCTCAATCGTTTGTTTGCGTTGGCTGAAAAGCACCAGCATCAGGCACAGTTCTGGGCCGACATCATT
>Ga0129327_10001321_pt1 | contig 14752 bp, 14 predicted proteins | sample CPBDNA_6_FD_111799 | JGI IMG/M metagenome (GOLD analysis project Ga0129327, IMG submission 111799) | Freshwater to marine salinity gradient microbial communities from Chesapeake Bay, USA - CPBay_Spr_31_0.8_DNA | ecosystem: Environmental > Aquatic > Marine > Coastal | place: USA: Chesapeake Bay... | reverse complement strand
TTAACTTATTCATAGTTTAACTAACCGCTCTAGATTTACGGGCAGCAAATGCGCGTTTAATATCATCTTCAAGTAATAATATTAGGGCGCCGATAAAAAACAAACCATGAACAAGCCATATCATAAGAGGCGGCTGCGCTTCCATTTCAATTTTATTTCTGACACCTGTAATGGCGACTATATATAAAAGGTAAATCACTATCGCAGGCAACATTTTAATATATCGACCACTGCGTTGATTCGTTTTACTTAAAGCTAACGCTAACAAAGCGACCACAAGTACAACCACCGGTAAGGAAAAACGCCAATGAAGCGCCGCAATATCACTTACTTCACTGGACATAAATAACGCCCTTGTTGTTTTAGCATCACCCTCTAGCTGCAATTTTTCAACACGTCGACGCTCAACCGTTTTTTGAGAGTAAGATGTAAATTCCGTAATTTGATAATCACGCTTACCGACAAAGCCATCGTAAACTGAACCGTTTTCTAATGTTAAATATTGAGCACCTAAATTCGCATTATCAGTGATTCGGCCAGAGTCGGCGCGAATGACAACCACACTGCCATCACGTCTATGCTCAACCATCCAGACATCATTAACGGCATCACTCTCAGGATCAAACTTCTCGGCGTAGATAACGCGCTTGCCATCGCTGGTTTCTTGGAATTTGCCTTCTTGTAATATAGCTAAGCTATTCGTGTTCGCCGGGTTCTGCAGAATAGATTGCACTTTACTTAAACTGGCTGGCGCACCAAATAAAGTAAGATAAGCAACCAGCATACTCATTAATACGGCCGGAATAGCGGTAATCGTCACCAAGCGTTTTTTACCTGTACCACAGGCATTCATAACGATCATTTCGTTATCGACATACAAACGGCCATAGGCAAGCAACACGCCGATAAAAAAACCGAGTGGTAAAATTAATGGCAAGAAATCAGGAATACGAAACAGTATGACCCAGAACACAACATCTGAAGACAACTGACCGCTACTCGATTGCGCGAGGTATTTAGCTAAGCGGCCACTGGTGACAATCAGTAACAAAATAACTGTTACTGCAGCTGTCGCCTGTGAAACCTCTTTAATTAAATAGCGGAATAAAATCATGACAAACTATAAGCGTCTCAATAATAAATAATAAAACTAAAAACAATAAAAATAAGATAACAGTAATAAGATTTTTTTTAAGCACAAAAAATCGTCATTTATCACTAATAAGCCGATTAACTTCAATAAAAGAACCCTAACACCTCATACACGGCCTGTGTGAATCGCAACCAAACAGAATACTAAACATTCAAATCTAACGATTTATAACCGCTCACTAGTGCTAGATAAGTAACTAATCCACATTCCACTGCACTAAAGTGGCGCTTTACCCTTTTACTGCTAAGATTATTTTAATAGTGAATATAGTATTTTTGATTATCGCTATTAACTCCAGGTCTACATAACCTCTTCGAAGGGCGTCCAATTGGACGCCTTTTTTTTGCCTAACTTTTGTCTAAAACGCTTCAGCAGCACAGTTATCAATTCAACAACCCTTAAGTGTTAACGGTTTGTATTAGCACCCATGGCGCAGTCACAACCGCCCACATAAGCTGATCACATTCTTGCCAATCAGCTGCTTGCTGATCATTGACAGGTGATAACTGTTGCAGTTCAAGCCATTTGCTAACTTGCTCGGTATCATCGGCTGATACAGCAGCAGCAACCTCAACTAAATTCAGCTTAGCATCGATAAACAAAACTTTACCCGCGGCAAAAAATCGCGCCAACTCGCTCCAAGCTAATTGCGCTGTCTGACCATGCATATGGGTCACGTTGTCTTGATCTGGCATATCGCCCGGCCTCATAGATTTAATTATGGATGTCTGCAATGTATCAAGCTGGCTGATCAAACGCACGAATCAAACCAGCCCATTAAAAACGACTAGCGCACACTATAAATTTTACTGGCTCGCTATTCACCTAATATTGACGACAAATATTGACGGAAAACAGTGATACCGCACTCAAAACGGTTCGCTAAACCTCACTCAGTTCACCGTTTTAACAGCGCGCTATGCCACTCAAAATCTCCCCGACATACACTAGCTCCATTAGCGGTAAAGCCATTGTAAAGCATTAAGCCAGCCTTACATTTACTGCAAAACATGACCTATAGAGATATTTATAACGCTATGAATATAACGCTATGTAACACGATGGATAGAGCTATGAATCCTTTAAAAGTATGTGCCGCAACACTCTTAGCCATAAGTTTATTAGGCTGCGGAGGCTCAGGTGACGATAAGGCCGAAGCCAACATAGGGACAAATGAAACCGCCATTGCGGTTAATGGTGCAGGCGTCAAGGGACCATTAATCAATGCCAATGTAACGGCTTATGAAATTGACCCTTCAAAAGTTGACCTCAAAGGTGACATAGTCGCTCGCGGCAGTTCAGACACCAATGCCAGTTTGCAGCTCACTATTCCCGAAAACCTTTCCAACAACGGTCCTTTTTTAATTCAATACACCGACGGCACTGAAATCAATGGTCAAATACCCGTCATAGAATCATTGAGTACAATTATTACGAGTCAGCAATTACTCGCTGGCACTGCTGTTTATGCAACACCTTTAAGCTCCTTTGCTATTGAGCATGCCAGACAAATTGCCGATGGCCTTGAAAGTGTCGCCGACCCATTAACCGTTGGTTTATCGGGCAACAATAATGGCAGCATTAGCATAGCCGAATTTCTAGCTGCATTAGAAACAACAGCCACAAACATTAAAGCAACACTTGGGCTTGGCTTATTAACCGAAGACATTAACCTATTTACCACTTCGCCACTAATTAATGCCGATACGGATGCTGAAGATACTCTGGCCATAAGAACTGCCAATGAAGTGTTTGCCGCCATTGTTAGCACATTGAAAGATGAAATTATTGATGATGGCTCAACCGCTAGCGGCACAAGCCTTATTGCGGCCTTAGCCAATGACTTTGCCGATGGTAGCTTTGACAAAAAAAATGCTGACGATCCTATTGCATTGTTGAACACTATCGATGATATTGCTGCCACATTGACTCAGGACCCTGCATTACTCGGCGTCCCGAATAGCGATAAAAATATTAGCCAAATTAATCAAATACTGGCTGAAGAAGCAGAAACTCTAACACCTGAACTACCTACCGTTTCGCTTCAAGCGCCGGAAATAACAGCACCATTGGCTTCTCTCTATAATGAAGATAATCCTAAACCAACGCCACCCAATAATACTCCCTCAACGCCAACGGTAATCTTTAGCTCCGCGACATTACAAACAACAGCCATTGAAGGCGATAGTATTAACGTAGAACTCATTACCAGCGATGACGATAACAACATTGCCTACTGTGACCTTAGTATTGATGATGTATTGGTTAGACGCGACAGCAACGCTCCTTATCAATATGGGAGCAACACTGGCTTTAATGATAACGGCCTCAATGATCTCTCGGCAGGAAGCCACACGTTGTCAGCTGAATGCGTGGACACAACGAACCTAAGCGCATCCATTACCGCCAATATTGACATTGCCTCAAGACCTAATGATGGTGGCGGCGAACCTATTCTGCGTGACGTAGCGCTAAACTGGAGCACACCAACCACTCGAACCGATGGCAGCCCACTGTCGACCAATGAAATTGATCACTATGAAATTTATTATTCTTCGACAAGTCAAAATGGTGATAATGAAAATACGATTTCAGTCGCGGCAACGAACAGTAACAATCAACTGGTTAATGACTATGAGATAAATGCCTTACCCGTTGGTGAGTATTATTTTTCAATTGCTACCGTTGATACTGCCGGCATTGCCAGTGAGTTTATCAATCCTGTTGCATTGACAATTCAGTAACACGTTTACTTTAAACGTTTACGCTGAAAATAATTAGGCACGTCACTTGAGCCTAAAAGATAACGTCTTAATAAATCTAACGCCAACGCACTTACCATCGTTTGAAACATTTTGCGGCCAACAGGATAGTGAAAGAGATGACTGTTAATGTTATCTACCCCGCCCCATGCTACCCACACTGAACCAACAGGCTTATCGTCTGTACCACCTCCAGGTCCAGCAACGCCTGTGACTGCAATAACACAATGAGCGGCTGAGCGATTTAGTGCGCCTTCGGCCATTGCTCTCGCAACCGGCTCACTCACCGCGCCATGCGCATCAATTAACGCAGCATCAACACCAAGAACACTGGCTTTAACAGCATTAGAATAAGAAACAAAACCGGCACCAAAAACCGATGAAGCACCGCTAATCGCTGTGATATTTGAAGCAATCATTCCGCCCGTACAAGACTCAGCCAGGGTTAATTGTTTATTCTGCTGCTGCAATAAGGCAATAACAATCGCGCCTAATGTGTCATCATTTTCACCAACAATAAAGTCACCGACCACTTGTCTTAATTCGACTTCACACTTATCACGCAATGGTAAATGGGCTTCATCTTCGATTTCCAATTTGAGTTCTAACAGCGGAGCACCGGCACGAAAACCCACTACCACCTCACTAGGCCAATGAGGACATTGATCTGCAATTATTTGCTGAAGCGACGACTCGCCCATACCGAATAACTTTAAACGTCGCACTAAACGTGCAGTGGCATCTGGAAAGCCCGTTTGCAGCGCAGACAATACTGAACCCTCTAACATAGCAGCCAACTCAGGTGGCACGCCGGGAGTGCACAGCAATAAACACTCCTTATAGCGCAGCGAAATACCCACTGCACTGCCAACCGGGTTAGCAAGTACAGAGGAACTAACCGGCAGTAATGTCTGCTTAAGGTTGGCAGCATTAGCAGCAACGCCCCGCCGCTCACACCACTCATTAACATGAGCCAATGCTTCTGCGTTTTCAGCCAAGGGCTGCGCAGTAAGCATAGACAGCGCTTCTGAAGTAAGGTCATCGACTGTCGGGCCTAAACCACCATTAATAATAATGGCAGGGTATATTGCCGCTAGCTTATCTAACTCGGCAACGATTAAATCAATATCATCACCCACCGTCACTTTATGTGCGACATCAAACCCTTGCACTGCAAGCGATTGTGCAATCATAGCGGAGTTAGAATCAACCGTATCGCCGGTCATTAATTCGTTACCCGTTAACAATAATGCTATTTTCAAAAAAACACTCCAAACAATAAGTAGCTAATAAACACCATTATAATAATGGTATTCGATATAGGTGATGGCTGAGCGTTAAAAAACGCATATGAGTGGAAAAAATTAATAACGTATGGACGTCTGAGCTTGTAAACCACCCACAATAAAATCAATTAAATTATCGGTTCGCCATCGAAGTGATTTCGCATCTAAGTCAATCGATTGATTTCTTCGCGCCTCATCCCACTCAGCAATTGCCGTCATCGATTGACGACCCATTAATTGTAATCTTAAATGCACTACGGCTAGCGGTAAGGGCTTTAATGCTTTAATCATCAACGACGAAATTTCAAACATCGCCCGATTCCTTTCGCGATTTTTTTGAAATAAATCGCGACCTGGCTGATACGCATAAAGCTGAGCCAATAATGACACATAGCTAGTATCTTCAATAGGCTTAAGTAACTCTTCGGCAAAGGGCTCAACAAACACCTCTGTCAGTCTTTTTACCGTCACTACATCACCGCGGTGTTGCAAGGCATCTAAACGTCGTAAACGCTCCTGATTTATCGGCGTTAGTCGATAGTTTAATATCGCCTCAATTAAACCGTCTCGATTGCCAAAATGATATTGCAGCGCAGAAGGATTTTTCTGTCCGGCTTCGCGGGCAATCATCCGAGTAGAAACCGCTTCTAATCCATGCTCAGCAAATAATCGCTCTGCCGTTTTAAGCAGCAGTGCAGCGCCACTCTCCATCGATGAAAAACGAATATCAGCCTGTTGATCACTCACAAAGCATCTCCAACCAAGGTGTATATAAAAAGGTTAATCATTGAGTGCGGTATCATCATTCATCGCCGAATAATCAGCTGGACGCTTTTCTAAAAAAGCCGTCATGGCTTCTCTGGCTTCAGGTGAGCGCAGTGCAGCGCCAAACTTTTGCATTTCAAACCTTACTCTGTCTTCAATCGCTTCTTCATCACGCTTAATTAATTGCTTCACATTACGCATCGCTTTTTTTGATAAACCCGCCACACGCTTCGCGTCCTGCATCACCAAGGGCATCAAGTCATCAGGCTGACACAGCACACTGACTAAACCACAGGCTTTTGCCTCACTGGCATCTATCGCCTCGCCAAAAATTAGCATTCTACTTGCCAATTGATAACCCAAATACTTAGGCATCAGCAAAGATGAACCGGCTTCAGGTACCACGGCTAAGTTAATAAAGGGCGTGCTGAATGAAGCCGTATTAACCGCATAGACCTTATCACAATACATTAACATCGTGGTGCCAACACCAATCGCTCGGCCATTCACCGCCGCCATCATCGGTATATCGGTGGCCGACAACGCCAGCAAAAACTTAACCACTGCCGATTCTTCGCCTTTGGCAGGATGTTCAAGAAAATCACCAATATCATTGCCCGCGCTAAACACCTCTCCAACGCCCGTAAATAGCAGTAATTTTATGTCTGCCTCACGCTCAGCACGATGAATAGCCGCCGTTAGAGCCTCATACATGGCTGCTGTTACCGCATTCTTTTTCTCTGGGCGGTTAAATGAAACCGTTAGCACGCCTTCATCTAGCATGGTTAAAATATCGTTACTCATCGCTTTATCCTCAACAATGCCCCAATGATAAACCAGTTTAGGCAACCGTCCTTTTTTTCTATTAGGTATATTTAACGGTCTAGCAACAGTATTTCAATCAATACTTGCTGTTCATAGCCAGCTTAAATACACTACAAATCAGTTCAACAGAGGTTTTTTGTTCTCGCTAAAAATAGCTAGAAGAAGCCACTAGCCCGAATTTATTAATGAGTCAGTCATGAGCTTTACCCTATCGCAACTTTTTATTTTATTGGCCTGCCTAGCTATAGCTATATACTTTTTCTCTGAGCTGCATGTCAGAGAAATCGCTTTAAAAGCGGCTAGGCAGCACTCCGATGAGTTGAGCGTGCAGTTACTTGATCAAAGTGTTGGCATTCATCGCGTTTGGCTTAAGCGTGGGCGTGATAATCGACTCCATATTTGGCGTAACTATCAATTTGAATTCACGTCAACGGGCGATGAACGCTATAAAGGGCACGTTATCACTCTCGGTGAGCAAGTCGAAACGGTTCAACTGCAGGTTCATAAGGTGCCTATTCATCAGTCAAGTCATCAGTCAAGTCATCAGTCAAATCATCAGTCAAGTCATCAATCAAGTCATAACCCTAGTCATAGACCCACTCACAACCCGAGCAACCATAATACAAGTAATGATGACGCGCCGACGAACACAGACTATAAGCCTTAACGATTATGACTGACGCAATAGCTAATAATAGTTTTGATAAAGTAATCAATTACAAGCTTGTTCGAACACGCCGCCGCACCTTAGGCATTTCAATTCGTCGGGGTATCGTTGAAGTGCGCGCGCCTCTCAAAGCACCTAAGCATTGGATTACTGATTGTCTTGAAGAAAAACGCTCGTGGATTATTAAGCAAGTCTCTTTGCAGCAATTGCAATTACAAGATATCTACCGAATTACTGATGGCGCGATTCTGCCATTATTAGGTGACACGCTCGCCATTCGTATAGGCAACCATTCTCGCTTGAGCGGCAAAGTGGTTAAACGCCCCAGTATCGCCGTTGAAGACACTACCTTATGGATTAGTATCCCGCCCAGTATCACCACAGAAACCACGTTATCGGCAGAACAATTACAAGAAGAAAAAGCCACGCTGTTATTTTTGAAATGGATAAAAACACAAGCCGAAGGCTATATGTCAAAAACGACTCAAGCACTGGCTAAACAGATGAACCTAGAAAAGCTAAACAACATTAGTTATAGACGCACGTCTAGTAAGTGGGGTCATTGCACAAGCGAAGGCAACATACAGTACAACCCACTATTAATGCTGGCGCCACAATTTGTTGTTGATTACATTATTGCCCATGAGGTTTGCCATTTACGCCATACCAATCACTCTAAGCAGTTTTGGAATTTAGTCGATAGCGTTTACCCGCAAAGAAGCCATGCTGAGCATTGGCTTAAGCAACACGGTCACCGGTTGGCTATCGCCTAGCCATCGTTTAGTCACTTTACCTAGCTACCCGCCAACATCTGTTTTTTCTGCTTAAGAAAATCGGCTAAACCATTAAGCACATCACTGCGTTCAGGTTTACTCAGTAATAATGCATCGATATTCTCTAACTCTTTATCCAAGCGGCTAGACTCACCTGACAAACATTTATCGCGACAAAATTGCAGCCACTCTTCTCTCTCATCAGCAGATAAACTATCGGGGAAGTTTCGCGCTCGATAACGGAATAATAAATCGGGCAGCCGAGCATCTGAAAAAGGGAAAACACTGTCTGCTAATAATGTGGCGTCTGCACCCGGTATCTTTTGCATTAAAGGTTTATCCCTATTAGGAATAAAGCCATCGTATAACAAAGCCTCAGCATCGCGACCACTATTGTCAAATTGATTCGCCGTTACAACCGCTTGTAGTTTTTTGGCCAAGCCTGAAAAAGCTAATAATTGCTGACGATGCGCCTCACATGTTGACCAATCTAACGATAAACGTTTGGCCACTTTATCATCCACTAACTTAGGCGTTAATACGATAGGGCAACGGTTTATATGAATCGATTTAAGAGGGATTCGATCAATGCCTGCAGGTAAATCAGCCACGCGTGTAAATAATAAATCGGCTAACTGCTTAGCATCTAAGTCAAATAAAGGCTTTGGTGAATAACGCAAATCTACACAGATAATTTCATTTTTATTTTTAGGGTGCTGTGCAATGGGCAGTACCAATGAACCACAGCAAAACTCAGAGCCGAACCGAGAAGAAATATGAAGTACAGGCTTACCACTACCTAGCGCCAACGCCTCTTGTGCATTTTGTTTTTGGCGTAAAGCAAAAATATGCTCAAATAGCTGAGGATGCGTATCTTTTATCAATTTAGCCACAGCAATGGTCGCATAGACATCTGAGAGCGCGTCATGCGCTGCCTCATGTGATAAACCATTCACCTCAGTTAACTGCTCCAGACGAAAACTAACAACGCCATCGTCACGCTGTGGCCAATTAATGCCTTCAGGCCTAACGGCGTAGCATAGGCGCAACATATCAATAATATCCCAGCGGGTATTACCATTTTGCCATTCACGGCCATAGGGGTCATAAAAATTGCGATATAGACCGTAGCGCGTCACTTCATCATCAAAGCGTAAGCTGTTATAACCGACACTGCAGGTATTGGGCTGGGCCAACTCAGCATGAATAGCCGCAAAAAAATCACGCTCACTCACCCCTTGTTGATCAACTTGTTGCGGTGTCATACCAGTAACAAGGCAGGCCTCGGCATGGGGTATAACATCAAGCGCTGGACGGCATAAAATATTTAAAGGCTCACCCACAATATTGAAGTCGCTGTCAGTTCGCACGCCAGCAAACTGCGAAGGCATATCTTCGGCAGGGTTAATGCCCCACGTTTCATAATCATGCCAATACAAAGTATCCATAAAAACCTCCCTATTTAAGCAATCGCAATAAAAACCGAAAAAAACCGTCAAATAAAACTGTCATATAAAAAAGCCCACTCACTCTACTGCTAACACCCAATCACTCTACTGTTAACAATAGAACCATTAAGCCAAAGGCTCTTTAAACTGATAGCTGGCTAATTTAGCATATAAAGCAGACTCATTTAACAGACTCTCATGGGAACCCTGCGCCACTAACTCGCCATGATTTAACACCGCAATGGTATCTGCATGCAAAATGGTTGAAAGTCGATGAGCAATAATTAACGTCGTTCGATTCTCCATTAGTCGCTCTAGCGCTTTTTGGACTTTAAACTCACTCTCAGTATCCAATGCGCTGGTCGCTTCGTCTAACATTAAAATACGTGGATCTTTTAATATGGCGCGCGCTATAGCAATTCGCTGCTTTTGCCCACCAGATAAACGCACGCCCTGCTCACCCAAAAAGCTACTATAACCATTAGGCAACTGACTAATAAAATCATGTGCGTAAGCCGCCTTAGCGGCAGCAATAACTTCTTCATCAGTAGCGCCAGGCCTGCCGTAACGAATATTACTGGCAACATCACTGGTAAACAATGTGGGCTGCTGCGCTACCACGGCTAGCTGCTGACGAAGCGCCTGTGGATCTAACTCACGAATATCTTTATTGCCTAGCGTGACTAAGCCAAGCTGTGGATCATAAAAGCGCTGTATTAACTCGAACACTGTCGATTTACCTGCGCCCGATGGCCCCACTAAAGCAACACATTGACCTTCGGGCAAGACTAAAGAAAAGTTTTTTAAGGCCGCGTCATCTGGCCGTGAAGGATAATGAAAACTCACTTGCTTAAAGGCCAACTCTGGCCGCAAAGATATTGCGTCGGCGGCGATTGCAGGGGCTGCGATAAGACTGTCAACCTCTAATAGCTCAACCAAGCGCTCTGTTGCACCTGCAGCGCGCTGCAAATCACCAAACACTTCTGACACGGTTGCCACGCCCATGGCAACCATAAGCGCATAGAAAATAAAAGCGGCGAGATCACCCGCTGTCATCGAGCCATTAATGACATCACTGCCACCCACCCACAACATTACTGATAGCGCAGTAAATACCAGCAGAATCACCGCAGCCATTAAAATGGCGCGCTGAGTGACTCGACGCTTGGCTATACCAAAAGCCTCTTCAACATGAGAGCCAAAAACCTTTTTCTCTTGCTGCTCTTGGGTATAACTTTGAACCGCTTTAATATTCTGGATAATTTCACCAGCATAACTGCCGACATTGGCAATGGAGTCTTGGCTGTCACGAGAAAGCCTTTTAACCTTTTTGCCATAAAACAGCATGGGCAACATCACTAGTGGTACGCAGCCAACCACGATTATCATCAACTTAGCATTAGTAATGAATAACATAATTAACGCGCCCACTGTCGTCAGCGAGCTACGTAATGCCAATGAAAAAGAACTGCCAATAATGGTCTGTAATAGCGTTGTATCGGTGGTTAGCCTAGAGGTAATCTCGCCACTGCGGTTAGTTTCAAAATAACTGGGATGCAAGGTAACCACATGATTAAACACGGCAGTTCGTATATCAGCGCTCACTCGCTCGCCCAACCACGAGACTAAATAAAAGCGCGTAAATGTGCCTAGCGACATTAAAAAAGCCAACGCTAAAAGCACTAAGACCGCCTGATTAAGCAGCGCCAATGAGCCCTCACCAAATCCGCTATCAATTAATAACTTAACCCCTTGGCCCATCATTAAGCTTAATGATGCCGTAAACAGCAATGCCGCCATCGCAGCAATCCAGCGCCATTTATAGGGCTTTAAATAACTTAGAAGATGATAAAGAGAGGAGAGTTTCTTGGGGGCCGCAGCCGCTTCATTTTTTAATTCGGCGCCATCGACCGATTTCACATCTACTGCTGACATCATGAATCTCTATAAAGTAAATCATTAATTGGCGGTGTTAAAAAAGGCAACACCTTTGCAATTAGCCCAACGCTGTAGTTGAGGCCAATAGTATTTCACAGACGGGAATATGCCTAGGAGGTCAAGAACGGCAAAAAAGCCAATTAGAGCTGCGATAGCTGTCATCGTAGCACTTTTAACCATGTTTAGGCTGAGTCTTTACCGATCGCATTTTACGCTTTACTTGAAGCAAAAAAAAGCCGGGCATATACCCAGCTTTTTTAAGGTTGTAATGTCTAGCACTATTTATTAAGCATGATGAAAAGGTGTCACCAGCGTTGTATCTTCACCGGCTTTACTCAGACCATGTTGATTCATTAATAAAATTTCTATAGGCGCTTTTTGCTTAGGCGTAACATCAACCATTAATAAATAACCGCCATGCTCAATTACATCATGAAAACGTTGAATTTTATAATTCTCAGTTTGCATGCCGACAAAGCCACCAATCCATGTTGAAAAGCCAACAGTGATCGCACCTATGCCTAATACACCTATTAAACCAAACATATCAAACCAAGTTGTTAGCTGGCCAACTAAGACAATCATAATAATTGCCAGTATAACGCCGTAAAAGAAACCCCTCTCACCCGAGCGAAGAATGTCTAGCTGGTGAATGGGCGTTGCTGCATGTAAATGATGCTTTTGAATGCCGGCCTCATCCTTACTAAGCACATGAAAATTCCAATCACTAATTCCATTAGCATGTAGTAATTTCGATACCGATTCAGCAATATCAATATCATGCGTTAAATAATATAATCGTTTCATAATAAAGCCCTTTTATAATGTTGATAATTATTATTAGCCATAAAAACAAACTACAAAGCACAAACGTATCTTAGAGCTCTATAGTTACGCGAAAAGAAGAAAATAAGAAGAGAAGCCGTTAGATCATTTAGATCTAACACTTATACACAGTAGGTATATTATTGAAAACATTATTATTTTAATATCTGTGCAGTTAAATTCGACTAAAAAACCACCTTAAGATATCGTAACTCTCAACTGAAAAAAACTAGCGAGAAGCAATTGCCTCGCTAAGTATTTCTCTAAACTCGTCATTGTCCCAGGGTTTTGTACAGTGACAAAAAATCTTACCTTTATCGATAGCAGCTAACGTCGCCTTTACTTCAGAGTAGCCAGTCAATAGTATTCTCACCGTTGATGGTGAAAGCGCTACCACTTGCTCAAGAAATTCTGCACCATTCATTTTTGGCATACGCATATCAGAAACCACAAGATCAATGGCATGCTCATTGATAATAGATAAACCTTCATCGCCACTTTCTGCGGTATAAATTTCCCAACCGGTATTACGACACAAGCGGCGCAAGGAAACGAGTATTGATTTTTCATCATCGACAAATAATACTTTTATCATCGATTCAGTCTCCTCTATGGATTGAGTCTCAAAATTTAAAAATTCCAAATCGTCCATATCATCCCTGCTCTTTCAATAATGCTGTCAAATTTGCTAACTGTTGTTTTTGCTGACTCACCACATCATTTAATTCTCTATTAGAATGGAGTAAATCAAAATAGTGAAAACATTGTTTTAGTACTGTTTTAAGCTCTTCATTATTCCACGGCTTCGCCAAAAATCGCTGCACATCACCGCGATTAATCGCCGCTAAAATATACTCTAAATCAACCAAGCCCGATAAAATGACGGGGACAATAAAAGGCTGCTGCGCTTTAATTTTTTTAATTAAGTTAAGACCATCAATATCAGGCATGTGCTGATCAATTAAAACCACCTGTATTTCATTCTCGGACAGAAGCTGTAAAGCCTCCCCACTATTACTCGCTGTCAACACAGTAAAGTGCTCATTACGTAAGGCGCGTGCCAACGATGACAATATTCCAGATTCATCATCAACACATAGTAAGTTCTGCTGCATACTCATCTGTTTATTTCCTTATGAGGTCAGAATAATGTGACTGAACGTTTCTTATCTATAAGTTATCTATAAGGTTAACTATAAGATCAACTATGCATCCAGCCCTAATATAGGCAGTAAAATGGTAAAGCTTGCTCCCTCACCTATCTGGCTATCCACTGAAATAGTCCCCTGATGTGCATCAATAACACTGCGAACAATATGCAAACCTAGACCTGTGCCTTCACTTACATTTTTAGTGGTAAAGAAAGGATCAAAAACATTGGCAATGATATTCTTAGGAATACCGACACCGGAGTCAGCCACAATAATACTGACGTAATCACCAGCCTGCCTAGTCGTAATCGTTATTGATCCACGCTCTTTAATAGCATGAGAGGCGTTTAGTAATAAATTAAGAAACACTTGGGCAATCTTACCTTCGTTGCAATAAACTGCCGGTAAGTCACCAAAATCTCGATTAACTTCCGTTTTATATTTAAGTTCATTCCACGCCATACTCAGCGTTTTCTCTAACAATACGTTAATATCAGCATGCTTATAATCAGACGTATGGCTACGAGAGAAATCCAATAAGCCAGCCACAATTTTTCTTATGCGATTAACACCATCAATAGATTCATCTAACAAATCATTCATATCTCCCATTAAAAAATCGAGATCAATCGTATCTAACAAGGCCTTCAAATCGGCCATTGCCTTGGTATTAATTTCAGTATAGTGCTCGACATCACGACACTCAGCACCTGTTTTAATCGAAAATCGCTGAGCATCAATCACTTGGCGAACATCTTCAATATAGTCTCGCAAGGTATCTAGATTACTAGAAATAAACCCCACGGGGTTATTGACTTCATGGGCAATGCCCGCAGCCAGCTGGCCTATAGAGGCCATTTTTTCAGATTGCAGTAGCTGTAAGTTAGATGTTTTTAATGTCTTGATCGATTCTTGTAACTCACGATTGGCGAGAAAGAGCTCCACGGCTCGCTCTTCGAGTAAACTTTCAGCCAGCTTTCTAGCCTTACGTTCACGCATCAAAGCATTTGTTAACGCTTTATTTTCGGCAGTTAAATCGTGTTCAGACATGGCGAGTAATCACCAATTCACAATAATCGTGGCCATCATGAATGCACACTGGCATAGCTAAAGTCACTTCCTCAGCAAACATATTGGCAGCGCTTTTCAGCATACCCAT
>Ga0129327_10001311_pt1 | contig 14781 bp, 6 predicted proteins | sample CPBDNA_6_FD_111799 | JGI IMG/M metagenome (GOLD analysis project Ga0129327, IMG submission 111799) | Freshwater to marine salinity gradient microbial communities from Chesapeake Bay, USA - CPBay_Spr_31_0.8_DNA | ecosystem: Environmental > Aquatic > Marine > Coastal | place: USA: Chesapeake Bay... | reverse complement strand
TTTGCGCGAATACAAACCACTTTTATTATAAAGTATTTGTTGTGATGATTTTAAAAAATGAATCCACGATGTGATTCCTTCGTCGAAAAAGAACCCCCACACATTGAAAAAACAAAAAAAACTGAAAAAGGAGAAAAAAAAGTCAAAATTTTTTCAAAAGTATTTCCTCTTTTCTGCTCTTTTCTCTCTCTCTCCATTTTTACAATCTTTCTCTCTTTAGATTCAGCGTTTGAAGAAGCTGCTGCTCTCTTCTCGCTCGTTAAAGTCAGTCTCTTTATGGCGTATTTTTAGCACAGAAGAAGAGAGAGCGAGAGTGGGTTCTTTTTTTGACAGAAACGAGATTATTCACCTACCTTTTGGGATGAAGGACGACGACAAAGAAGAAGAGATTTTTCTCTCATCTGTTTGAAGAAGATGAGTGAACGAGGAAAAGGAAAAGGACTGGCGACGTTTGCACTCTCCTCCTCTTCTTCTTCTTCTTCTTCTTCTCCTGAATCTTCTCTTCTCGACCACCACCTTTTGGGAGATGAAAGGGAAGAAGAAAGGCTGGAACGACGGCGGTATGACTACCAGTATTATTCAGGTGATGATGATGGTGATGAGGATGCGCTCTTATCAGACTTTGACGAACTCGAATACGACGACAAAACCATTTTCGACATCGAAGGAGAAGAAGAGGAAGAAGAAAAAGAAGAAGAAGAAGAAGAAGAGCGCGACGTTGCGAGGACGACTTTGGACAGAAACGCGTTGGTATGGCTACGTCCTGATGTTATCGATGGGAACGACAAAAGTACCGGCGCGAGGAACAAGAGCGGACGTGTTGAAGAAAAAGAAAACGAGTTGCTCGCGTGGGATGCCGTGCGTGAGGACGAGAACAGATTTACGCTTTTGATGCCTTCGTCGTTGTATTCTGCGAGCGCGCGGCGTTCCGCGGTGGATTTCGACTTCCTGTACGAGCGCGCGTTCATCGGCGCGAAAGATTTTAATTTTAACAGCGGCAAGCATGGAAACGCCACGAAATGCATTTGCGCAGACGAGTCGAATTTAGTGACGATGTGTATCCGCGCCGTCATGGGAGACGTGTCTTCGAGACGCTTGCTGAGAGCTATATCGTTGGATTCTCTCGACGACAGCGGAAGCCTTTCCGTGCGTTTTCGCGGGGCGAGCGTTGGAGCGACCAAAAACGTACTGTCGCAGTTTTACGAAACGTCTCGTCTGCAAAACCGCGCGCGTGCGTTTGCGACAAAACAAATGGAAAAAGAGAGCGGCGATTCGACTGCAAATGCATTTCAAAAGTGCGTTTTGAAAATACTCCAGGCTATAGATGCGTCATTGAGCGCGTTCGCGGAAGCGTGCATTCAACGCAGAGCCGACGAGGGGGAAGAATACGAGAATGAAGATGAACACGAACGAAATGCAAATCGAAACGATGCATCAACGACGCTTCTCGAGTTTGCATTCCACACGCGGGATATACGGAAACAGATTGCCTCGTTGGCGGCTTTGGTCGACAAGGTACAAAAACGGTGGCGCGCGATGAAGCACCGCAAGTCTCGCGCTCTTTTGTTGCCATCGGTATCGCCTCATCGGTATCGTCAAAATGGTAATAAAAGTACTGCTTCTCACTATTCCTACGGCAGCGTAGCTCTAGATGTGCTCTCTCGGGAGATTCAAGATTTACACTACAACGACTACGTAGACATCGAGCTCGAGCAAAGGAGCGTACTGAAGCTCTTTGAAATTTTATTCATTTCCACGGCAAAACCTGTGCTAGTTGAAGGCATCGTCAACGCGTGCTTTTCGTCGAATAATTCTTCGTTATCTAATGACGGTGAATGCTTAAAGAAGGCGTGCGATGTGTTGCTTCAGAATAAATCCGACGCGATTCGAAAACTGAGAAGCATAAAAAATTCCACGCGGGATATTCACCGAGAGCAGAAGCTTGCTCAATTTAGTGCGGGCATGCGCGCGTGTAAATTGCTGCTCTTCTCATCGACGTCCAATATGGCGAATATCGATTCAGATGCAACTTCTATCGTTCACTTCTTCACCAAAGAAATGGGTGTCGCTCGAGAAGAAATCTTTCGAGAAGTTTCTCGAACGTTGGATGAAGCTATTGATACGACGGATACTCTTCGCACGCAAGAAAAAGACTCAATCGAATTTGAACACAGAGAACGCGTGCGCGTACAACGGGAGATATTTGAGGCGCGCGTGCGCAAACACGAGCTCGAGCGAGAAGAAATTCGTCAGAAAGCCAAGGCCAAGAAGAAAGAATTAGGGGATGCCAGACGCTTGGAAATGTTTGAACGCGCAGAGAGGAAAAAAGAGGCAAAAGTGAACGAGTTGACTGAAGATTTAGAAAGATTAGGGACGTTTAGCGGAAGTGCTGTGAAAAAGCGTGTGCGACTGTTGGAAAGTCAAATGAATCGAACCGGCGAAGAGGACACGACAACGGAGCCAAATGCAGATACAACTGGGGATGTTTTCCTCGACGTTGTTGTCGCGGTTGAAGAAAATCACGAAGCAGCAGCAGCAGCAGAAGAAGAAGACTCGAAAGACGCGGAGAAGTTGGCAGAGAAGACCATCTTGGCTGCCGACGACACGATGGAAACGGATCTGCCACCGCGTCCTTCATCGGTGACTAATTCATCCCTTCCCTCACGCGTCGTCATGTGTAAACGATCGCTCGTGGACGTCACCGCGAGTAACCTTTGGGCGTTTCTCGATTTTCTTCACGAAAAAGTTTCTAGAGTGCACGTTTCGTATCTTCTCAAAGATCATGAAGTTGCGAGTCACGCGAAATATATCGCCGAAATCATCTTCGGCTTGAGTGGCGATGTCATAGAAACGCTGTGCGAGAGGAGAGATGATGATTCGTATGATGATGCTTTCGTCTCTTCTTCTTTTGAAATCACCTACTTCACGAACGATGAGTTGCGAGATGCGTTAGAACGCGCAAATATTTCTTCGAATGTCGTTAAAGATCGATTTAGAATCGTCTACTCGAACGAGAGCACGTCGTCAAGGAATACGAAATCTATCAAGTGTCTGTCGTACGCGCTTCCGGAACAACTGAAGCGTTCGAATCTGTTTGGTATCGACTTTGAAGAAAAAATTGAAGCGGTTTCGGAGTTTGTTTTGAGATTGAAATCCATTCGCGCGATGCTCCAAAATTTACGAAAAATTTCGAACGATCTCGACCGCGCCACGTACGTTCACGATAACGCACGGAAATTAGACCACGCTTCGAAGGAAGCGACCGTTTTGAGAAGACGATTACGAAGTTTCCAAGAGCAGTTGTTTGAGTTGGAGCGGTTCGCGACGCATCTTGAAAGATCGTGCGGAGAAAATATCCGGCACGCGACGGACGTATTGATTTCGTCAATGAACGCGTTGTCCACTGAAATCGATGCAAACGATGCAAAGGCAATGCTTGCAAAGTGGTTAAATGCGTGTGTGGCGGCTTCGTTCTCGTCGAAGGATTTTGCCAGGGCGAGAAAGGTCATAGAACAGGGTTTTCGAAATATTCATTTGTTTGCTCAGCAAACGTTCAACGCGTATAACGATGCAGATCCGAATGCGCTTTTACTTAACGCGGTGTTTATCAGCACGACAAACGGTTTGCGAGGTGAGTTCATCGGGAGTGTCGTCCGTGTATTTCCGTTTTAGTTATTACTTAGTTTAGTTAGAGCTCTTTTCGTGAAAATGTATTATTACACAAGGCGTTTAGCTTTAAAATCACACGTAGCTCTCGTGCTTGACAATATCCTTATCTCGTCCACTTTGGTGTCTCATGTCGCCATATCCGTGCTCCATTAAGCTCGCTAAGTCCTCCCCACTTAACTTTGTCAACTTATCCAACAAATCCTGCGTCGAAATCTCCACCTCTAAATCGTCGTCCTCGAGAAGTTCGCTGAGAAATGGAATGGCTTCGGGAAGCAAGACTAAGTATTCTTCTTGGGTATTCTCGATAATTTTAGCGAGCGTGGCAATAACGAGAAGCTTTGCTCTGGAATGTTCGTAATTTCTGGAAACATTCAGGATGTTTCGGTGTAACGTTTTCCACAACGCTTCGTCGGGCGCAGCGGCGAAAAGAGCGGCACAACAGCCGACACACTCGGCGCCGAGATTGAATTTTACTCCGACGGAGTCGTTTTCATTCAAGTCCTTTGCTCCATCGTCACCTTCGTCCAGTAGTTCATCCAGGGTGCTCATTGCGTATTCTCGACTCTTCTTTGGCGGTTCTTTAGACAAGTGCTTCGCAACTAAAGGCGCAAACTGGTTAAATCGTTCTTGCGTGAGAAAATTGACCGAATCGTATGCGAAACACCGACGCAAAGCGGCGAGCGCGAACGCCTTCATGCGCCACTCGTCCATCACATCGTCGTTGTTTTTGTTGCTCTTCTCATCATCCGTCTTCTTTTTCTTCTTTTTCTTGTTCGATTCTAACATATCCAAGGCTTCGTCGTCTAAGCATGCCGCTGTCAAGTCCAGAACGTGTCTGTAAAACGGCACAAAAACAGCTCTCAACTGGTCCGCCAAAGCACTCGTCAATCGAAACAACGCCGATAATCGCCATCTCGCGGCATCTTTCTCTCCAGCTCTCGCTTTAGCCCACTCCACGCATTTCGCGTAAAACGGCGTGAACTCTTTCTCGGTACATTTTACTGCTAAATTCGCCACCGCGTTCACGGCTAACGTTTCTACTTCTTCCATCTCCGAAACGCTCGCGTCGTCTTCCTCCGCGAACTGTCGTCGTACGTCCATGGCTTCCAAAGCAATCGAAAACAGCGAAGCTCTGTGCGCAGACGTAGCATCCTTACGATCGGCTACCTTGTTTGAAACTTCCAAAAATGCCAGTCTCGAACGCAATGCCTCGTTTGCCGTGCGTGCGGATTCGCTCTCACGAATGAACGTTACCCAACACTCTTCCAGAGGAGGCATGAGCACACGGCATTCGAACGAGGTCGCTAAGCGTTCCGAGCGTAATTCGGCAGCAGCTTCTTTGGCGGCTATGAGAGATGTAAGATTTGTTTTTACGCTATCTCTGCTCTTCTTTTTCTTCTTTTTACCAGACACACCTTCGTCGTCTCTGTCCTCTTCCTCCTCTTCATCGTCTGTCTCTGTCTTTGCGCACAACGCCGGATGCGTCGCGACGGTCAAAATGTCCAAGAGGTATGGACTCATAAACTTCGCTAGCTGGTCTTCACAAAACGCGTCGATCGCGGAAAGCGTTGCTGATAAAACAACCAAAGCGTTCTCTGGTGTTTCGCCATTTCTCGCGGCAGCGCTTTTAGAGCATATTTGAGTGGCCAGTTTGGCGATTCGAGTCATTGCCGGCGCGGCGAGCGCCAACGCGCCGATGAACTTCGGCCCTGTGGCTCGAGCAATTTGCGCGAGACACAAAGAGGCTGAACCGAGCACGTTCGACGTGGTCGAATTAATAGCTTTCAGCGCATTTTCCTCTTCCGTGTCTTTTGCAAAACAACATTTTTCTGCAACCTGTTTCGCGGCGTTCACCAACGCATTCGCATAATGCGTGGCGTCTTCATCGCGACCAAACCGCATGGCTGCGGCTTCAAGCGCGACAAGAGCCGCTTGACGAGCGTTTGGAGTACCATCTCTGACGGCAAGAGTTGCGAGTTCGTCGATGAGTTTCAAACCTGCAATCTTAATGCTCTCGTTGGATTCTTTCTGTTGCTTCTTGACGGAAATCGTCAAATCCCTCAGCGCGTTCTCGTTGTTTTGCAAACGATCCGTGAGGAGATTCAACGCCGCTTTACGCACCGAGGTTTCTTCACAAGATAGCAATGGCGTCAACGTTTCAAGAAACTTGCCTGGGTGCAAAACGGCATCCAACGCAGAGAATAAATCTCTACCCGCTTTAGAGGCGGAAGGACCACTCGCGCATGACGCCTTCGTATCTAGCAACGTCAACGCTCTCTCAGCTAACGAGGAAAACGCGGTTTGTAACACGTTTGAGTTTGCCACAGAATGTGCGCTATATTTCTTCTGCGCGAGAAGAAAAGATCGAGTTGATATGAATCGCGACGCGGCGTTCGCGACGACGACGACACCTCTACTCGCTTCCGAGCCTCTCGAGGCAGCAATCTGTTGTGTTGTAAAAAGAAAGGCAAAGAAGTACACGTGAGCGTCTTGAAAAGAGGAAGAGGAACAAAAGAAGAAAGAGAGGTTTTCTATCGTCGTCGTAGACAGTACATTTCTCAGAAGGAAAGCAGCAGATCGTTTGAAGTTCTCATCACGAAAAATCAGAATCCTGACACATATACGAATTCTTCACCGAAACATACGCAACGAACGAACGAGTTTAAAAAGTCACGCGCGAAAAACGAGAAAGAAGGAGAAAAAAGTCGTACCTTCATTGCATCTACCAGCGTTACGACCGCGTTGACTGGTTTCTCGTGACCTAGCAAAGTCATAACCAAAGATTTGACCCACGTGTTCGACTTTGTTTTGTTGTTGTTTTCTTCGTCTTCGAGCTCGTCGTCCTCGTCGTCAACATCATCATCAACATCCGCGTTGTTATCGTCGAGGTCCATCAAATCTAAATTCCCACCCGTCTTCTTCTTCGCATCATTTTGATACAGCATCGCGTACATCTTCTTTTTGTGCGCTTCGGCGGACTTTTCCAAACTGTTTCTATTCTCAAGTACTTGTAAAATCAACTCAGACAAACCTTTCGAGCCTTCAGGACAGGCGCGAATGAGCGCGGCACACAATGGCGCGCGTCTTCGTTCCGGCGCTCTCGTCGACGCCTCTACGATTGTCCAAATGACTTCCTTCACGTCAGCTTTACCTGAGGAAAGCCACACGGGTACGACAGATTTCAAAGCATTTTCTAAAGCTCTCTGTAACGTAACGTCGTCGTTTTCGCCGGCAATTCTCGAGAGCGTCGTGGCAACGTCCACAACTTTCTTCACAACCATTTCTGGCTTGATCTTTGCCATCTCCGAGAGAAGCTCTAGAGCTGCCGCGCGAGAACTCCCTTCAGAAGCTTTAGACGCAGAAACACAAATGAGATCGATGTCCCAACTATTGACGGTCTGACCACAAAGCTCAGCTAACTTTGTTAAAGTTTGCAAACTTAACGTCAACGCGTACGAACGCTCAGCGATTTGTTCGTTGAGCTTTTTCGTTTCGGAATCATTCTTGTTGTTATCGTCGTCATCACTTTCGCTCATTCTTTCATCGCCATCGCTATTATCATCGCTCGACGACGACGATGAATTATCTTCCGCGCCGTAGAAGCGTTTCTTTTTCTTTTTGAAATTGTTTGCCGCGTTTTGTTCTTTGAGAGCTTGGCGACGAGCGTCTTCCTCGACGTCGATTTCGTTTTGCGCAAAGAGGGCTCTGCAGAGATTTTGGCAAGGGTGAATCAACGCATCGCGATTGACTGCTGTATCGGAACGCCAAGAAAACACTTCCATAGCCGCGACCGCGTTCGCTAACGAATCACCTTTCGTGAGACCAACGACGATATCCTTATCTCCAAATTTACACGCTCCGGAAATGGCGACTACGGCATCTTTGCAATCCAAGGGGACCGACGCGATTGCAGCTCTCGCAGCGCCACGCGCGGTCTTATCGCCGTCGCTTTTATTCGCGTGGAACAAAACGTCCAAAACCTTTGCGCGCGAAGTTGGTGGTATTTTCATGAGCGGATAGCTCCCGCTCGCTATTTGCTCAAAACAGGCGATGCGCACGGAAACCGAAATTTGAGACTTCATGGCGTTCAAAAACGAGTCGAAAGCAAACTTACCGGACGTCACTTCCGCCGAAGAAGCGAGCTTTTCTCCAACGAAACATCGAACTGCTTCGATAGCAAACGCGGCAATTTCAAGTTGATCGGGTGCAGTCTCGTCGGCATCAAAAGAAGTGGCGCGTTCAAGCGCTCGAGCAATTTCAACCGCCTTTACTTGGTCGTCCCCAACGCCTCTTAGAATGAACAAAAGAACTCGGGCGGCGTGCGGATTCATCAGACAAAACGTAGACGACTGCGCGTTAGTAGATCTATCACCTTCTCCTCTTCTAAAAAGGTCGTCTACTTTCACCGCCGTTATTGGCTTCAACAAGCGTTTCGTATCTTCAACTGAAACTTGTACGCTTCGCATCGCCGTCCTCACAGCGCTCGCTCCATCGATGGTGATTTGCGCTCTGGCTTTCGCAGCGGCAGCAAAAGGCGCAAATTCACTCGTCGTTGGTGCGCAGTATAGCGCGTCTGCTGCAGCCCGACGAATAGACGACACCGAGCTTGCACAAGCGACTAAGAGCGCTGTTACGATTTCGTCGGAATCCTTCACGTCCTCGATTTCGGATTGAATCATCTCTAAAGCGACAATCTTACCTCGCGTGCTCGATGCGAAAGTTTGTTCGTTCGTACCGTCCTCCGCGATTATTCTGGAGGCGAGGAACCTCGCTGAATCAACGCCTCGTCGGCTTGACGCATCTAAACACTTGCGCAACAAATCTTGCACTATCGTTTCGAAGGATTCGTTTGTTTGTTCACTTTCGCTCCCGGCGAGCATATCAAACGACTCAATCAAAATAGTTTCAGCGACGTTACTTTTTGCATCTCTCTTTGTGATTTTGGAGAACAAATCTTTCGCAATGTCTCTAGAGACTGGTGAAATCCAAGGCAGAGCACTAGATGCTTCGCTGAGAGAGAGCCAACACTCGATTGGAATTTTACCATCCTTGAGTCTTTCGTCGTGATGGGACCGAAACTTATCACCAAATCCGAGACATCCTTGTTCCCAGTCGTCTTTCAATACCGTCCAGATGCTCTTGCGTATGATATCTTCCATTGGAGACGAATTACACTCTGCCAAGGCGGCTTTCAGCGATAAAAGAAGCGTCAGCTTCCCGGCGCCGTCCGCGTCGCGGTACGATTCGCGAACCCACAATTCGATATCAAACTCTCCTATCGCGGGTGGTTTCTTTGCGGCTTGATTGAATCCGTAACCAATAGCGTGCACGACACTCGCTGCTATTCTCGCATCGCCTTCGTGTCGCACATCCTTCTTAGATCCGCTACTCTTGCTGTCTTCCGCGGAGGAGAAGGCTTGCTCGATAGCTCTCTTCTCGTCCGTAAAACCAAGTAAAATCGGGTGCTTACACCTGGAGGCGTCTTTTACGACAGATCGAGCGACCGCGCGGGAGTGCGACGCAGAAACTGCGCCGTAACATGCCAAAGCGGCGGCTTTATCGCGCAGTGTTCTTAACTCGTCGTCGTCGTCGTCGTCTATTCTGTCGCCTGACATTTGCCTCAAAAGTGTCGCGTATGCCTTCTTACATACTCTGCGTTCAATGTCCGCGACTTTATTGGCATCTCGCTCGTTCGATCTCGAGCTCAACTCTCTCGCAGTTTCTAATCGATGCGAGATAGCTTCGAAAAGCGACGTTCGGTTTTTCGTCAGCATGCTCAAAGACGGAGTGCCGAGTGCCAACGCGGCGACAGTTGGATCGTCATCGGAGCATCGACGGCACAGCGCGTCGGCTAGGAAACCGCCCTTCTCCAGACCTGGTGGCGGAAGAAGAGTGTTGTCTTTGTCTTTTGCCTTCTTTTCGATGAACTCGACGTGAAGGTCAATCAGACGTTGCGTCGCGTTCTCTCGAATCGACGCAGTGGGATGATCTAACGCAGCCGCCAACGATCGATTGCCGAGCTTCTTGTTCTCAATAGGCCCCGAGGCCGAACCAGCTAAAGCCTCGCGGAGGAAAGATGCGGATTCAAAATCGAGTCGTAACTGTTCTTCTTCCTCTTTCAACTTTTCCTCTTCTTTTTTCCTCGTCTCTTCGTCAATCATCATTCGATCTTCCTCGGCGTTCGTTTTGTCATCGTCTTCATCGTCGTCTTCATCCTCTTCCTCCTCTTCGTCGCTCTCCTCCGAACTACTGCTACCGTTATTTACTTTCTTCTTCTTCTTCTCCTTTCCATCGATTTCTTGTTTTTCTTGCAATCGTCGTCGTCGCTCGTCGTGCGCTCTTTTTTCTTTCCTGCGTTCCAAACCTCTCAAAAACGAATCCACCGCTTCCGCGGTGCTCTTCGGAAACCTCTGATCCGCCGCACGCAACGCTCTTTCGATGCTCTTTCTTTTCACTTCGTCCGATTTATCGCTCCTCGCTAAACTACAAACTAACTTTTTCGCTCTCGGTTCCGTCAGTTCAATCTTCTCCAAGGCTTCCATGAGAGTCTTTTCGTAATTTTCGTGCGTCCCGCAAAACTTTCCGAGCGCTTCCAACAACGGATTCACCAAACAATCGCTCGCGGTTCCATACTTATCACATATTTCCGCGACGTGAGAACTCGCGTTGTCGATTTTTACGAAATGCTTAAACGTCCGGTCCGGTATAGTCTCGATTTTTTGACTCGAACACAACACCAGTAACGTTTGCATAGCCTCTCGAACGAGCGGCGCTCGAGCACCTTTCGAAACGCCTTCTAAAAGCGCCACCGAAAATGCCTCCGTGAACGTCGTCTTCGCGCATAACGCCGCGATGAGCATCAAACACCCCGCGTAGTGTTCAGACGAGGCTTTTTGATGCAATCCAGGCTCTAAATACGTCAAAAATCTTTGCAAATGCGCGCTTTCAATGCGTTTCATCCAATCGAGACTTTCAATCATTAAAACGACGTAAAACGAATGACTCACCGAACTCGCGGAAGTCGTACCGTTCGTCGCGTTAAAATCGTTATTACTTTGGCCGTTGCAGCATTCCACCGCGCTATCGCAAATGTAGGTTAAAAACGCCTTGTCTTTCGCCACTCGTTTCGCCAAGTACTCTCTCGGCACCTTGGCGCCGCTTTCCTTCACCCCTCGCATCCACTCGAACTTCTTCGCGTTTTCGAAATTGCACGTTTGCACCACCTTCACGAACTGATTGGTTCCGTGATACGGCAACAAAGACGCGATGACGTCGTCCACGTTATACACGTTAACTTTAAACCTCCGTATGAGATATTCAAAAATATGCGCGCCGTCCGCCGCTTCTTCTCTCAACGTCTCGTCCTTCGCCGTCGCTTCGTCCTCGTCGCCGCCAAAAATCTTCCCGCACGTGGACGCGAACAGCCTCAGAAACTGCCTGATGATTTTATTCAGCTTCTCGTTCTCTTTCGCGTCCAGTTTTTCTCGATGATTTTGCTTTTGATACCCTTCCAACGCTTCACCTTCTGCGTCATCTCCAAACATCCCAACGCCGTTCGTGTTCGCGGTATAAAACAGTTTACTCCCGAACGCGTCGAACCGTCCATCTCTTCTCCTCACGTTCTCGAACGCTTTTTGCGCTCTCTCTTGAATCTCTTCCAATCGAACGTCCGCCGCATCTCTCGCCGTGTGAAGTATCGACGCTTTGCCTCCTTTCAGAGCTCTGGTATTTTCCTGCGGGAACGCAGACGCGAGCTTCGAGAGTTGTTCCGACAACGCCGACCGAGTATTGTTCTGTTGTTGTTTCCGTCCGGGTGGTGCCATCTTCTTCGTCTGCGTCGTCGTGAGGTGAGATATTCAAAGCGAAAGCGCGAAAAGCGCCGTCAAAACAGAATGAATGAAGAAGAAAACACCATCTGGGGGTGTTGTTTGTTGTTGTTTGTTGTTAAAAACGCTCGCCTTTTCTCTCGATCGATTTTTTTCTCTTTTCTTTTCCTTGCCTTTTTGATGACTGTTTGACTCAAGCTTTTTTTCTTCTTTGTTTGAAAGACTTCTTCACTCTTTTCTCTCTTTTCTCTCTCTCTCTCTCTCTCTCTTTCTCTCTTTTAGTTTATTACAACACAACACTATTATAATAAAATGGAGTGGTATCGAACAAAGTTTATCAAAACCGGGTCGTTTGGACCGGTGAAACACGCGATGGTACGTTCTCGTTCTCGTTCTTGTTGTTGTTATTCTTGTTTTGCGCGTTGTTTTTCTCTCGTCTCATCGTTCTCTCGTGTGTCATCACATCTTCTTCCCCTAAAAACACTTGAAGAAGGTTTTTGAAAGAGTATACTACCACGCGACGCTCCTCGTCGTGACGATTCAAGTTTGGACGACGACGACGATGATGATTTCGATGATCTCCTTTGTCTTCTTCTTTTCTTTTTTACGACGATGTGCGTTTGAAACTGACACATGTAATAACAACACACGAACAACAACAACAACAACAACAGATTGGAACGTTCGTGGTCGCCTTCGGGTTAGAACATTACATGCACCATAAGTATCACTCGCATCACGACGAGCATCATCACGACGAAACACACGGAGGAGGAAAAGGAGAAGGAGTTAACGAAAACAAAACCCACCAATCGCACTCGCCGAAGGAGTTTTCCGCGGAAACTGCCTCGTTAGATGAAATCACGAAAGAAATGACCAGACTGAGAGAAAGAGTTGGCGAGTTGCGAAAGGAAGGGAAGCACGTTTAATATCACATCATACTAATATCACAAAGTACAGTAAAAGATCTCGTTACAACAAAGGATGATGATATTAGCTTCGAGTTTCTTCAACTTTCAAATCGCCCATGCCTAAGGTGGAGAGACTGTTCAGTCTTCTCACGACGGGAGGGCCGTTTTCGCTCGCCACGTTCTCGCCTCGGGAATATTTACTGACCGGCGTTTGGGAACCAGAGTCTTCGCCGAGAGAGCTCGTTTTTGTGATTCGTCCGTCCGCGGATCGAACCATTGCGACTTGGGTGTTCTCTATGCCGGCGGCATGCGCGTTGACACCAATATCCATCGCGTCCCCAGTCGCCGGTTTCGAGCGTTTCCGATTGGCCTTGGCGCCGTTGTTGTTAGTGTTGTTAGTGTTCCCGTGCGCTTCAATGACTCGTCGCCGTAAAGACGTCGTCGTCGTCGTCGTTGGTGTCCCCGTTCCGTTCGTATTCGTTCCGTTCCTATTTTCCGCGTCTGCTACTGCTTGCACAGCTGCTTGTACAGCTGCTGGAGCTGTCGTCGTCGTTCCTTTTTCTCCCATTCTTCTTTCGTCTTCGAGCATTTTTATCAACTCGCGTTCTTTCGCTTTCTTGTTCTTGTTGATTTGCTGATTTTCCTCGTCGTCGTCGTCGTCGTCCTCGTCCTCGTCTTCATCGTCGCTATGCTTTCCTCTTTTACCGTGCGTTTGCGTGCGCCCATTTGTTGTCGTCGGCGTTTCGCCGTGTTCTAACCCGCTCGGAGAGTCTTTCCCTTCCTCTTCCTCTTTCGGCGCCACTTTCTTAAACGTCCCGACGTCCATCATCTCCGTGGTCCAATATCCGACTCGTTCGGTCGGATTCGGATTCCCCCACACTCTGTCGTTCGCCGTCCACGACTCGCCTAAAAACTCGCGACATTTCGCCAGGCACATCGCCGCCGTCGGTCGAGCTCTCGGATCTTCCTCGCAGCACGCGTTGCCCAAACCGGTGACGAAATCAACCTCGTGCGGATGCGATTTCCGTCTCCTTTTTTTCACCTGATCGATGAGCTGAAAGCACATGACCCCGTATCCGTACACGTCCGAAGAAAATGCGTACGTGTGATCTTTCTCCGAGTCGTGTTTTTCCACCTCTGGCGCTCGATATTTCGGTGGACCGATTTTCGGCGTCGTCTTCGGGTTCACGTCTCGCCGGTCGTTGGCGTATTGCGGTAGGATGCGCGCCAGACCAAAATCCGTCAGTTTCGCGGTTTCAAAGTCCTGTTGTTTTTGGTGATTGATGAGTTTTGGGTAGTGGAACGTAGTTAGTACGAGGACGATGACGAAAGAGGTGGTGAGTACACAAAATAAGCAGCCACAGAGTAAAACATTTTTGTCTCTTTTCTCTCTCTTTTGGTACTCGTTGTTCGGAGCAGCCAAAAGAGAGAAATAATAATTGTGGACTCAAAGAAGATTTTGAAGCTTTAACGGCGGCGGAAAAGGAAAAGGCTAATAATGCTCTTTCGAGAAGAAGAATAACGAGAATCGTACCGCTGAAATCAACACGTTCCTCGCTTTCACGTCCCTGTGAATGTGTCCTTGCGCGTGCATCCTCACCAGCGCTCTCGCCACGTCTTGTAAAACTCGTACCACGTTAACCTGATTGACGACGCGTTTATTCCTCAAAGAGTTCGGGACGAATTCCATGACCATGTGCAGCATCCCTTCCTCGATGAACGCGCCGTAAATAGGAACCACGTTCGGGTGCGTCATGCGCGAGAGGTAAAATATGTCTCGTTTCAAACCGGCGACTCGGTCGGGTTTTAAATTCTGAATCACTTTCACCGCCACTGCGGTCCCCAACAAGTGCGCTCGGTAGACTTTCCCGAAAGAACCGTCGCCGATTTTTTCCCAAAGCGACCGAGGGGTTAACTCGTCCGGGTCGAACCACGGGCCCGAGTCCACGTCGTTCCTGTTGGTCGTCGAGCGGTCCGTCGTCTGGTTTTCGCGGTGGTGGTCGCCAGGCTCGTTCATTCTTTTCTCTTCTTTTCTTTTCTTTTTGCGTTGTTCGTTAGTAATTCTGGTGTTCTTTCTCTGTTTTGGTAACGAACAAACAAACAAAGCAAGAGGTGAAAAATAATCGTACGCTTTTTGGCAACAAAAGAGAAGCAAGGAGGAAGCAAGGGCAGAGGGACAAAACCCCAATAGAAGAACAAAAAATTTCGAAAGAGCGAAATCTTCCTCCATATATAGTCTTTAAGAGAAAACGACGTTAAAAACTCTTGCTAATAAATTATTTTTAAACCAGTAAACCACGTTACGAGCGCGCGCTTTGGATTTGTTGTTGTTGTTGTTGTTGTTTAATATCATCGCGTTTCCGCGGTTTCCGACG
>Ga0129327_10001310_pt1 | contig 14791 bp, 21 predicted proteins | sample CPBDNA_6_FD_111799 | JGI IMG/M metagenome (GOLD analysis project Ga0129327, IMG submission 111799) | Freshwater to marine salinity gradient microbial communities from Chesapeake Bay, USA - CPBay_Spr_31_0.8_DNA | ecosystem: Environmental > Aquatic > Marine > Coastal | place: USA: Chesapeake Bay... | reverse complement strand
TAAAAGATTTACTGTTATTTATCAATTACATAAAGTGGTATTTCAGTGTTCTTAATAGTGATTTACCAGTAGTATAAATAGCTTGTTGTATCGCTCTGGCTCTATTCTAGAGCGTATGTACCATAGTATCGTCTTTTGTATCTCTAATAGGTCCTCTGCGAACTCTGGGTTTATAATGTATCAAGGGCTTCCTTTCTTTAAATAGAAGGGTGTTTTACTGTTAAAATTTTACCAGAAAGTTAGAAGGCACTATTCTTCTTTTCTATCCTGAGTAGAATGAAAGCCAGAGGCGGACTCGAACCGCCATTTGAGGATTTGCAGTCCTTTACATTACCCTTATGTTATCTGGCCAATAAGACCTAAGTCTCATGAAAGCAAACAAAGATCGATCTCAAGAACGAAAAAGTACTTTTGTCTTAAATAATGGAGCTACCTTTTCTTTACCATGTCTTCTTCCTCTTCCTTATCTCGGATTAGAAAATGATCCTTTAATCCATTCTCTTTGGCAATCTTACCGAGATGGAGAAGATTGGGCTCAAGCTAAACAGATTCAAGCCTTTCACGAACGTTATGGTAATCTAGGTCTTGACAAAGATTCCTCATAATTCTTAGAAGGATAAGCTCTTTTTAAAAGAAGATAAAAAAGAGCTACCTCATAAAAGAAGAGTAAAGGAATAGCTAGGAGTATCTGAGAGAAGAGGTCCGGTGGAGAAAGGAAAGCAGCTACTACAAAAGAAGCAAGTAAGAATATTTTCCGTTGACGGACCATTCTATTTTCCTGAAGAATCTTTAAATCGATAAGACCCAAAAGGAGGAGAGGATATTGGAAGAGAAGACCCACTCCCAAAAAAAGAGAGGTACTCAGAGATAGATATTCACTTATTTTTGCTTCTAAGTGAAGACGAACAAGATCCTCTCCACCTCGACTTTCGAAGGCTAGCAGAAAGTGCCAAGCCAAAGGAAGAAGAATATAATAGGCGACTAATGTACCCAGAAGAAAGAAGAGAGGAGAAAACACAAAAAGAATAACCATTCGTTTCACCTCATTGGGATATAAACCCGGACTTAAGAATAGACCTATTTGAAGAAGAAAGAAAGGAAAGACGAATAGAATAGTAACATAGAGAGAGAGCCATAAATGAGTAACAAAGGCTTCAGTCATATTAGTAAAGATCAAAGATCGTTCTGTCAATGAGGAGGAAAAAATTAGGCCTCCTTCTTCTACTAGGGGTCGAGTAAGAAGATAAAGAATTTCATTGGAGAAAAGGGAAGAAGTTACAAAGGCGAACATCGATGATAATAGGGAATAGGTTAATCGCCCTTTTAATTCGAGGGTGTGTTTCTTAAATATCATTATTTCCTAAGTTTGAGATATTATTCTTTGAAAAAGTTTGTTATAAAGTGATCGTACATATGAAATTTTATAAAAATCAGATACCATCGGGTCAAAGTGGGAGTGCACTCCCTTTTCTTATTAAAGCTTTCCCATAAAGTTACTCTTTTCTAAGGAGCGTAAAAAAAACATAAAGTTAAAAGATGTCACAACAAAAGATTACTCTTGACCAGCGTCACCCTTATCATTTAGTTGACCCAAGCCCTTGGCCTTTAACAGCTTCTATTGGTGCTCTTACCATGACTTCAGGAGGAGTTATGTGGTTCCACTCTTACTCAGGAGGAGGTTATGCTCTTGCTACTGGACTTCTTACCGTTCTTTTCACAATGTTTGTTTGGTGGCGAGATATTGTTCGTGAGGCTACCTTCGAAGGACAACACACTGAGATGGTTCAAGCAGGTATGCGAATGGGAATGATCCTCTTTATTGCTTCAGAGGTTATGTTCTTCTTCGGGTTTTTCTGGGCCTTCTTTCATGCTGCTCTCGTTCCAGTACAAGAAATTGGTTGTGTATGGCCTCCTCAAGGAATTGAAGTCTTCAACGCTTGGGAGGTTCCTTTTCTAAATACAGTAATCCTACTTACCTCTGGAGCGACCTGTACTTGGGCTCACCATGCCATTGTGGCTGGAGATCGTCAATCTGCAATTCTTGCTTTAGTCTTCACTTTAGTGCTTGCAGTTCTTTTTACTGGCTTTCAGGTTTATGAGTATCAGCATGCTTCTTTTACTATGTCGGATGGTATTTATGGTTCTTGTTTCTTCATGGCTACAGGTTTTCATGGGTTTCATGTACAGATTGGTACCCTTTTCCTTTTTATCTGTTTAATTCGTCTTTGTCGACATCACTTCACTCGAGAGCACCACTTTGGGTTTGAGGCAGCTGCTTGGTATTGGCACTTTGTTGACGTTGTTTGGTTATTTTTATTTGTGGCCGTATACTGGTGGGGTGGTGCTTAACCTCCTTACAGAATGATTCTTTCTTTTTTCTAAAAAACAAAATATGATTTCAAGTCCTCTGGAGCAGTTCCATTTGATTCCTCTTTTACCCTTTCGTTTGGGTTCTTTTGATTTTACCCTTACTCATTCGACTCTGATGATGTCGATTGGTATCTTTGCCTTTTTTCTACTTCTACGAATTCTTATTCTTGATAATGGTGGGTACGTGGTACCCCATCGATGGCAGGTTTTTGTAGAAAGTACTTATGACCTGTGTATGGGTCTAGTTAGCGATTCGATTAGCGGTGGAAAAGGACAAAAGTATTTTCCAATTGTGTTTAGTCTTTTCCTTTTCGTCATGGTGTGTAACGTAACTGGTATGGTTCCTTACTCTTTCACTTCTACTTCTCACCTTTCGATTACTCTTGGTCTAGCTATGATGGTATTTGTGGGTTACCATATCATCTGTGTTCGAAAGCATGGAGTTCGTCTTCTGGAACTTTACTACCCCGCAGGTGTTAGTTTAGCTCTTGCTCCTCTAATTGTACCTATTGAGCTTCTTGCTCGATGTTCTCAGGTAATCTCTCTTTCGGTACGTCTTTTTGCCAACATGATGGCAGGTCATACTCTTCTGAAGGTTATTGCTGGCTTCGCTTGGCAGATGATGGCAGGTGGATCTCTTCTATTTTTTGCCCATATTATTACTCTTCTTGTTTTAACACTTCTTATTGGTTTGGAGTTAGCTGTTGCCTTTATCCAGGCTTATGTGTTTGCAGTACTTACTTGTATTTATTTAAATGATGCAGAAAACCTACACTAGGATTCAGAGGGGGGGGTAACTCAGAAGGTTAGAGTATCGGCTTGTCACGCCGAAGGTCGCGGGTTCAAATCCCGTCCCTCCCGTCTCCTCTCATTCCTGGTTAAACCTAACCTTTAGTAAATGCCCTTTCTGTATGTAGAATATTTCCCCCTCTTTGTATTTTTGGCTATCGCTATCCTTTTGGCGGGAATCATCTTCGGGTTGTCTTACCTCCTTTCGAGCCATGAATCAGACGCGGAGAAATTGTCTACTTACGAATGTGGTTTTGATGCCTACGAAGATTCACGTAATAGTTTTGACGTACGCTTCTATTTAGTAGCCATTCTTTTTATTATTTTTGATTTAGAGATTAGTTTCCTATTTCCTTGGGTACTGTCTCTAGGTCTCATATCAGCTTTCGGTTTTTGGACTATGGCTGTCTTTCTCATTATTCTTACTGTAGGGTTCGTTTACGAATGGAAGAAGGGAGCCCTTGATTGGGAATAAAAACCTTCTACGAAGAAAGGAGGATAAATGTATCCTTCTGGATTCGAACCAGAGACCATTGGCTTAGAAGGCCAGTGCTCTATCCTGCTGAGCTAAGGATACCTTTTTTAAAAACTACCATTTAAATGACAACTCTTAATCAGTTACTTGAAAAGAAAAGGAAAGTAAAGAGCAAAAGCTCGAAGGCTCCTGCCTTGGAAGGAGGGCCTCAACGTAAGGGGGTATGTCTCCGTGTTTTTGTTCGCAATCCAAAGAAACCTAACTCTGCCTTACGAAAAGTAGCCCGGCTTCGATTGACCAGTGGTCGTACTCTAACAGCATACATTCCTGGAGAAGGACATCCCCTTCAGGAACATTCTGTAGTCTTAGTCCGAGGTGGACGAGTTAAAGATCTTCCCGGAGTAAAATACCACCTCATTCGGGGTGGTTACGATTTAACAGGCTTAGTCAAACGCCGTCAAGGTCGATCGAAATATGGAGCTAAATTACCTATCTAAACAAATACCCTTTTATGATGAAGCATCTTTCTTTACAACGTTCTTTTTTCGGGCATGTAACTACCCGTCTTATGAAAAATGGGAAACTCTTTAAGGCAGAAAATATATTCTTAAAATCTCTTCATCTTTTACGTAAGCGGAGTAAAATACCACTTTCTCACCTTATCCTAAAACTTTTGGTAAATATATGTCCTGTACTTGAAGTGAAATCTATTCGTCGAGGTGGTGGAGTCTTCCGTGTACCTTTTCCTCTATCGAAAAAGAGACAATTCTTTTTAGGACTTTCATGGTTGATTCAGGAAACTCGAAAACGTTCGGGTCTTTCTTTTCCAATAGTATTTAGTAGAGAGCTTTTGGAAGCTTCTCGAGGACGGGGATCTACTGTTCGAAAGAGAAGGTCTAATCATAAGTTGGCGAGAGCTAGTCGAGCCTTTGCTCATTTTCGTTGGCGCTAATTATTTTTGATCTTCAGTAGCTCAGTCGGCAGAGCGGACGGCTGTTAACCGTTAGGTCGTTGGTTCGAATCCAACCTGAGGAGTATGGTACTTTTTCACTAATAAAGCTATTTGAATAAAAATGACTCCTTATGCTTCTTACGTAGGAGAAGATTTAACCTAAAACCCTTCTTATTTCTATAAATGGCTAATCTCCAGGGTAATCTCCAAAACCTAGTACCTCTTCTTGACAGTGCCGAAGCATGGCAAACAGGTTTTCAGGATCCCGCAACCCCTGTAATGGAAGGTATCGTGAATCTTCACAATGATATCATGTTTTTCCTAGTAGTCATTGGAGGGTTAACCTTCTGGGTACTATTTCGAGTAGTTTATGGCTTTGACGAATCTCGAAATACTTTGCCCTCGAAGACTGTTCATGGTACCACAATAGAAATTGTTTGGACGATTACTCCAGCACTTGTTCTGATGATCATTGCTGTTCCATCTTTTGCTCTATTGTATGCGATGGATGAAATCATTGATCCTGCAATTACTCTAAAGGTTATTGGCCACCAGTGGTACTGGTCCTATGAGTATTCAGATTATCACACCGTGGGAACAGAGCCTTTAGCTTTCGACTCTTATATGCTTCCAGAGGAGGATTTAGAGCCAGGAAATCTTCGGTTATTAGAAGTGGACAACCGTATTGTTCTACCAGTAGACACTCATGTTCGTATGATTATTACTGCAGCTGATGTTTTACACTGTTGGGCTATGCCTTCTTTTGGAGTTAAGATGGATGCTTGTCCTGGTCGTCTGAACCAGACTTCTATCTTCATAAAACGGGAGGGTACTTATTATGGTCAGTGTAGTGAAATCTGTGGTGTAAACCACGGTTTCATGCCTATTGTAGTTGATGCGGTTTCTTTAGAAGATTACATTCGATGGACTTCTTCAAAGATTGAACTTACTGAAGAATTAGTCTAATACTATTATTTCCTTTTCATAACATCTAATATAGATGAATCTTAGTTTCGGTCAGATCATCCTTCTTATCTTCTTAGCTCTTCTTCTTTTTGGTAACCTTCCTAATGTCGTTAAAGATTTGATAAAAGCTTCGAAAACTCTACGTGAAAGTTGGAAGACTCCATCAGATAAAAAGTCTTCTCGAAAAAAGATTAGCAGAAAAAAATATTAGGGTAATTTTTTTATGTTTATTCAGGAGAACAGGGTTTCGAACCCTGAACCTATGGTTTTGGAAACCATCATTCTACCAATTGAACTATTCTCCTATAATGTGATACCCTAAGGCTAGAAAAAGTAAAAACCATACAGAATTGGATAGTAATCTATATAAAAGATGGTATCTACAGTATACAACTGGTCATCTCGTTGGCTATTTTCAACGAACCATAAAGATATTGGAACATTGTATCTAATTTTTGGTGGAGTATCTGGAGTAATGGGAACTACCTTATCTATGTTGATTCGGGTAGAACTTTCTCAACCAGGAACACAGATTCTAGCAGGAAATGGTCAGCTTTATAACGTAATCGTAACAGCTCATGCATTAATTATGATCTTTTTCATGGTAATGCCTATTCTGATTGGAGGGTTTGGAAACTGGATGGTTCCTTTAATGATTGGAGCTCCAGATATGGCTTTTCCACGAATGAATAACATTTCATTCTGGTTACTTCCACCAGCACTCTTCCTCCTTCTTGCTTCTTCTCTTGTAGAAGCAGGTGCAGGTACAGGTTGGACCGTTTACCCTCCTCTATCTAGTGTTCAAGCACACTCTGGGCCTTCTGTAGACCTAGCAATCTTTAGTCTTCATTTAGCAGGTGCTTCTTCTATTATGGGAGCAATCAATTTTATCACGACTATTTTAAACATGCGAACCCCAGGTATGACTATGCATCGTCTACCTCTTTTCGTATGGGCTGTTTTCATTACTGTAATACTTCTTCTTCTTTCTCTTCCTGTTCTAGCTGCAGCTATTACTATGCTTTTAACAGATCGTAACTTTAATACAACCTTCTTTGATCCTGCTGGAGGAGGAGACCCTGTGCTTTATCAGCACCTATTTTGGTTCTTTGGTCACCCTGAAGTGTATATTCTAATCCTTCCTGGATTCGGTATGGTAAGTCATATGGTATCTACCTTCTCTAAGAAGCCGGTCTTTGGATACCTTGGTATGGTTTATGCTATGGTATCAATTGGTATCTTAGGATTTATCGTATGGGCTCACCACATGTACACCGTAGGAATGGATGTAGATACACGAGCTTATTTCACTGCAGCTACTATGATTATTGCCGTACCTACTGGGATTAAGGTATTTTCATGGATTGCTACCATGTGGGGAGGTTCTATTCGAATGTCAACCCCTATGTTATGGGCAGTAGGTTTCATTTTCCTCTTTACTGTAGGGGGACTTACAGGAGTTATCTTATCTAACGCAGGAGTTGATATGGCTTTACATGACACTTACTACGTAGTAGCTCATTTCCATTATGTTCTTTCTATGGGAGCTGTTTTTGCTATTTTTGGTGGATTCTATTACTGGATCGGTAAAATCACAGGTCTTCGATATCCTGAAACACTGGGAGCTATCCACTTCTGGACTACTTTCATCGGTGTAAACTTAACTTTCTTCCCAATGCACTTCCTAGGATTAGCAGGAATGCCTCGACGTATCCCTGACTACCCAGATGCTTATTCTGGATGGAATGCGGTAGCAACCTTTGGTTCATATATCACGACAGTAAGCGCACTATTCTTCTTTTATGTTATCTATGTGACACTTACAGAAGGGGAAAAGATTACAGAGAACGATCCTTGGTACTAAAAAGAAATAACTTTTTTATAGGAGTACATTCGTTTCTCAACTCTAGCCTAGTAGGGGCCCATAACTCAGTAGGTTAGAGTGTACGCTTGATAAGTGTAAAGTCGATGGTTCAAATCTATCTGGGCCCATGTAGTTCCAGAGAGAGTGAATCCAATTGAGCATATTTTTAGCCCATAGGTTGGATACTTACATGGTAAGGAAGAGAACTCTATGAGAGGCAATTAGCTCAATTGGTAGAGCATCTCGTTTACACCGAGGAGGTTAGGGGTTCGATCCCCTTATTGCCTAAAGCTCTAATACGGATTTTTGAACAAAAATGACTCCCTATGGTCCTTGAGTAGGATAAGATACAACTTGGAAAAGAGCAATTTTATGCCATATGGCGAAAAGTTAGAGGATTGGTGTCTTTTTCTCACTTACCCTGACAATGGTCAAATCCCTTTTATCAATGATGAAATTCTTGATTTGAGTAAAGGTCGCAATATCCAAATTCATTTTCAAAAACTGGTACTTTTTGAAAGAGAAGGTATACACCACTTTTTCGGATGTATCGTAACCCGTGGAGTCACGAATAATAGTATGGCCTTCTTAGCCCAAGACATAGAGCGAGGGCTTTGGCCTTATGATCTCCAGGTTCAAGTGGTGCGCCATAAAAAAGGTGCCAAAATCTGGAACGACTTCATAAAAAAGGAAAATGTTTACTAGAGGGGGTTAGCTCAACTCCTCTTTTCCTACCCCCTTCACCTTTCTTTTTTTGGGCCCAGTAGGAGTCGAACCTACATCTTTACCGTTATGAGCGGTATGTTTTCAACCCTTAAACTATAGGCCCTAAGAAACAACTTTGGTAAGCAGAGGAAGTTTAGCAGCTCCTGCCTGAAGAGCTTGAAGAGCAACTTCTGAAGAAACACCTCCTATTTCATAAAGAATACGTCCTTGTCGAACAGGACAAACCCAATAGTCTACATTTCCTTTACCTTTACCCATACGTACTTCTACAGGTTTACTAGTAATAGGAGTTGAAGGGAAGATCCGAATCCATACACGACCTTTTCGTTTCATTTTACGGGTCATAGCTCTTCGAGTAGCCTCTATTTGCCGAGCACTAATCCGTCCAGACTCTAGGGCCTTTAGTCCAAAAGAACCTTTTCCTAAAGAAGGAGAAGATTCGCTTCCTCGAATCCTACCTTTTTTTTGTTTCCTGTATTTGACTTGTTTAGGTCGAAGCATAATCTATATTTTGTCTTGTGGTGTATCATAAACTACCCATACTTTGATCCCACAAACACCATAAGGAGTAAAAGCGGGGGCATAACCATAATCCACCTTTTGGTCTAAAGTCTGAAAAGCTACTTGACCATATTGAAACCATTGTATTTTGGAACGGTCTGACCCATTCAACCGACCTTTAAATTGAAATCGAAGTCCTTTAACCTCTGGTAGGTTGTCTACAAAAAGAGGAAGAGCCTTCTTAAGAAAGTCAATAAAAGGGTTATGACGAAAGTCCTTCTCGATTTGTTGAGCAAAGTACTTGGCAAGAAGAGAAGTATTTTGAGTAAGGAGACTAACCGTTATCAGATTAAGAGCATCTTGAAAGTAAGGACGTGATTGGTAAGTACTCAATGAAGGGGCTAGATGTTTCGAAAGGGCGATTCTTGATGACTTTTGGGTCTGAAGAAGATCGACCACCTTTAAATCAATTTTTCCCCCATTAATCTTGATCAAAGCCTTTTCCAAAAGAGATCCTTGAAGAAGAGTTTGCTTAACGTCCCCTTTAGGCTGGTAAAGATGAAGAAAGATATAAAGCTTTTTCCTTTGTCGTTGAAGAAGAATGCGCCCTACTAAAGCGTCTTCCTTTTCATGGACTCTAGTCAAAAAGCTGTGAGTAAGAAGATCTCTATGAAGAAGAGAACCATATTTTCTTCCTTCTATAAACCATTGAGCCTCCCAAGACCTATTTACACCTAGTCGAAGACTTATAGCGTTTGCTTTTTGTCCCATTTATTTATTTGGTCTTTCCTTTATGAAGGGTTCGTACCCGAGTAGGAACAAACTCTCCTAGTTTATGGCCAATCATATCTTCAGAAAGAAGAACAGGTACAAAGTTTTTCCCATTGTAGAGATTGATTCTCAAACCAAGAGCTTGAGGTATAATCACGGATCTACGAGACCAAGAGGTCCAGGCCTTTCGTTGATCTCTTTTTTTAGACTCTCCCGAAGGAACCGTCCTTTGAAGTTTCTTCAAGAGGTGGGGTTCCAAGAAAGGTCCTTTCCATATAGAACGTGGCATTTCCAAAGAAGTCTTTTTGGAGAAGGTACTTAGAAAAGGATCTTTTTCTTCTTTTTGGATCGTGTAGCTTGTCCTTTGGTAGGTCTTCCCCATGGAGTTACAGAAGGACGTCCTCCGGAAGACTTTCCTTCTCCTCCTCCATGAGGGTGATCAATAGGGTTCATAGCTACCCCTCGAACAGTGGGTCGACGACCCAACCATCGTGACCGACCTGCTTTTCCCAAGATTTGATTCTTGGCTTCTCGATTGGAAAGAGAACCTATTGTTCCTCGACAAGTCAAAGGAAGAAAGGGTTGATGTCCAGAAGGTAGACGTATTCGAGCGTAATTCTTTCCCTTGTGAACCAAGAGACCAGATGAACCAGCACTTCGAATGAGTTGACCTCCCTTTCCTGGATAAAGTTCAATATTATGAAGGGTGACACCTAAAGGGATTTCACCTAAGGGAAGACTATTTCCTACTTGAAGAGGAGCCTTTTCCTGAGAAGAAACCCAATCTCCAACCTCTAAATCTGCAGGAGCCAAAATATAGTAATCTTCTTCTCCCTGAATGCGGGCAATCCAAGAAGATCGATTAGGATCATGCTCCAAAGTAAGAACTCTTCCTTCTCGTGGAAGTCGTTTGAAATCAATAATCCGATATTTACGCTTATGACCTCCTCCCCGTTGACCAACAGTGACTCGACCCCGATTATTTCGTCCTCCCTTCTTGATCAGACCTCTCGTCTTTTGAGAGAGAGGTTTGACTTTGGAAAGAGGAGATCTATCAATCAAGGAAAGGTGACGTTGTCCTGGAGAGGTTGCCTTTCGTTTGGTGGTGAAAGTCATTCTTATCTCTGATCTACTTACACTGAAAAGAAGGAAGAGATCTCATCTTTTCTATCCTAACAAGACTCAAAAGAAAGGATGGCTTATGTCTTTAGTGTACACCTCCAAAAGAAAGATAGATTGGTTAAGACCCTGGCTCGAGTTCCTGGAATTGGAGATAGAAGGAGTCAAGCTCTTTGTTACCGTTTGTCCCTTCCTCTTTCCTTTCGGGTGAAAGACTTGAGTAAACGTCAGGCGGCACGTCTTAGTAACCTTATCAAAAGGAACCTTTACCTTGGTTCAGACTTACGGAAACAAAAAAGTGATTATATTCAACGGCTTATGGAAATAGGTTGCTATAGAGGGGTACGTCACCGGTTAGGTCTTCCCTTAAGAGGTCAACGTACTTCTACCAATGCAAAGAGTCAACGAGCTCTAGCTTCCAAACATAGACGAGGAGGATAAAGAAAGATGAAAAGACACAAGAAAAAAGAAGAGATAAAGGTAGAAGGAAAGGTTTATGCTCATCTCTCTTACAATAATGCGATTTTGACCTTCACTTCTCTCTCTGGAAAAACTCTTTTCTCTATCTCAGCAGGAGAAGCTGGTTTCAAAGGATCTCGTCGATCTACTGCTCATGCAGGTCAACAAGTAGGTCTCAAAATAGGTTTGAGAGCCCGAAAAGAGGGTCTTCGTAAGGTGGATCTTTTCCTTCGAGGGATGGGAAAAGGCCGCTTTACAGTAGCCAAAGGGTTAAAAGCAGGAGGATTGAAAATAGGAACCATTTATGAAGAGACAGCTTTCTCTCATAATGGATGTCGTCCTCCTAAAAAACGACGTCTTTAGGTCCAAAAGAGGATGGGTGATCGAGTGGTTTAAGGTACCAGTCTTGAAAACTGGCGTGCTTCTTTGCACCGTGGGTTCGAATCCCACTCCGTCCGTGAATTTCCTTCCTTGGGAAGGTGGCTGAGCGGCTTAAAGCGTTGGTTTGCTAAATCAAAGTGGACCTCATTGGCTTCCACCATGGGTTCGAATCCCATTCTTCCCGTAGATCCAAAACCTTTGAAGATCTATGAGATCCGTAGAAGAAGGGTGTATAGCTCAGAGGTAGAGCAGTGGCCTTTTAAGCCAATGGCCCTTGGTTCAAATCCAAGTACACCCAGGTAAATAATCTTTCTATAAAGCGAATCCTTTCTCCTTGAAACTCTTGTTACACAAGTACTTCTTCTCCACGGCTATCTTATACTACATAGGTATAATACTGTCAACGAATTCGTTCTTGGGGTATACTGTGTTTACCTTAATTTTTCATCTGTGATTATATTTCCACCTTAAAACAAGGTTTTATTAGAAAGACGCTTTTATATAAAGCTTTCTTAACTAAATATTAGAAAAAAAGGGGGATCTGTAAAAAGTTCCCCCCCTTTTACAATCAGTCTTATTTATCAGTCACAAAAGGAAAAGGAAAAGAAGTAAGAAGAGCTTGTCCTTCCTCTTTAGTCTTTGCACTAGTCACTAAAGTGATATCTATAGACGGTAATTGAGGAAAGAGTGCATAATGTCTCTCTAATTCTAAAAAATCTAGTGCTTTAGGGAGACGAAAGGATAAATTACCTTGATGATTGATATCCTTTTTAGAAAAACCTCTCCACTGTTTCAATCGTGGAAAAAGAAGAAGATTCAATCGAGTAAGGAAAATATAAAGAGACGCTCCTCTTAAAGTAACCTTGGTTCCTAAAAGAGTTCCCTTACGAATCTTTAGGTTTGCTACCATCTTTCTTGATTTGGTAGTTACGGTTCTTTGTCCTGTAATGGCTTCTAAAGCTAATAGGGGAATAAGAATTCTTTTCTTATCTTGGAGAAGATCTTTCATTCCTATGTTTAGGACCACCTTTTCTACTTTGGGCACTTGATGAGGGTTTTTATATTCCCCTCTTAAAAGAAGATCTTGTTGAAAAAGAGTTATATAGCTTTTGTGGAAAGGATTCATCTTATCTTTTTATCTCTTACCCTAAAGAAGGCCTTTTGTTAGATTTTATACAAAGCAAGGTTAGATCTAAATCTCTATTTACAAGAACCCTTCTTCAGAAACATACACTATCTTCAAGAAGAATAACAATAAAGGGGTCAGGTCTTGGAGTATATGTTCTTTTATCTTTGTGCTTGTGTCAACATAGAGAAATACTCTTTTGTTGAAAAAAGGTGAAATAACGTATTTTTCACCTTTTTCTTTGAGATTATTTAAGAAGAGTAGAAATAACTACTCGCTGAGCACGAAGACTTGCAATCAGCTGAAGGAATGTTCCATTTGATCCAGCCAGCTCGGTCTTTTCTTTAGAAGGTACAAGAGTAGCCGACCAATCTTCTCCTCCTTGAAGAGAGGAAGTTAAAGTCTGTCGGGACTGCCCGGAGAAACCAGTCAATACAGCTTCGTAACCATTTGATGTAGTCTCCCGCTCACCTTGAAAAGAAGAACCTTGAAGAGAAGCAATCTCTAGCTTCTTTCGACGTACCTTCAGGATTCGAGTTAGACCTGGAAGGTAACTATGAAGAAGAAGAATATAGAAGACATAAAAGATTACGGTTAAGTAGAAAAGCTGGTTGAAAAATGCTGCTGTGTCAAACTGAGGCATGACTTATCCTTCTAAAAGGAGAAGATTAATGACTTTTTTTATATCCTCCCTCTGAAGAACTCCTATTTTTAAAAGGGATTATCTATGTTTTTCTAATACCATTAAGAGTAAACTTCTCCGCTTCTTAAGGCCCTTGAAAGTGCTTTTAGCTGTTTATTATTACCTGAAAGGATATACATACTTCAGAAAGAACTTTGTTTTTCTATTTTATCTTTAAGTTTTTACTATTAGTTAACTCCTGGGTATCTTTCGGGAAAAGTCCGTATCTACCTTTCCTTTATCTATTCTATTAGAAATAGACAAGGCAATGATTTTTCTTCAAACACGTCTGAAAGTGGCGGACAATTCTGGAGCAAAAGTAGCTCAGTGTATTAAGATTTTAGGAGGTTCCGGTCGAAAGGTAGCTCGAATAGGAGATATCATTGTTATCTCCATCAAGTCCCTTCGTTCGGGTGGTACCTCTAGATCACGTGCCCGTGTGACAAAAGGAACAGTTCATCGAGCTATTGTTCTTCGTACAAGGAAAGAGCATCGTCGACGTGATGGCGCATTTCTTCGTTTTGGGGAGAATTCGGTAGCTATTCTCAACCCTAAGGGTCAATCTTTGGGGACACGTCTTTTTGGTCCTCTTTTGGAGGATTTGAGAAAAAAGAAAGATATGAAGGTGGTCTCTTTGGCATCTTCTTTGGTATAAGGAGTAAAGTGCACCTGTAGCTCAATTGGATAGAGCGATGGACTTCGGATCCATCGGTTCTAGGTTCGAGTCCTAGCAGGTGTATTGTAGTAGATCAGGAAGCGAGGTAGAGCAGTTGGAAGCTTGTCAGGCTCATGTCTTGAAGGTCGGAGGTTCGATCCCTCCCCTCGTTATGGAAGGCAATCAAAGATCGTACTGATTAAAAGCAGGAACTAATCACTCCATTTCAATAAAATACTCATGTCAATATGACTCGGAAAAACATATATTTCCTTATAGGAGGATTTTTTATAGGTGTCCTCACTTTTGCCCTACTGTGTTTCTATTCGTTTACAGTGTTGGATACGTCTCCCTTTCTGCTCCACTTAGAGAAGGTCATCTCCGTTGTAAAAGCTTTTCTAAATTTGATCTATCTAGATGGACCGATCGATCCTATTTTTTTGAAAGGTCTGGAAAAAGACCTAGCTCGATTAGAAACCTACCTTCCTTTATTGGAAGAGCTAATAATCCATAGAAAATAAAGATGCAGTTACTAATCTTAAAGCATCATAAGGAAATCTTATTTTTCATAGGGTTGACTTTTTCCTTTCTGTTAGGAGGGGATCTTCTTGAAGGGGACACTTGTTGCATGTGGAAAACCTCCACTGAACGAGCTTTGGAGGCTGGAAGGGAAGAGACTCAAAAATCCTTCGAAAGTTGCACACAAAGTGCTCTTTCGCTCCCTCCAGACGAGCAGAAGGCTGCGATACTCGAGTGCAGAAGAGTGATGAATGTATTCCTCGATTCCATGTATGCGGGTCGATCACAAGGTGATACGGTCTTCATAAAGCGTTAAAATCTGATTATAGGGGTTGCCTTCCTTTATTTATTATTTTAGTGAAGATTCTTTTCAAAAAAAGAGAAAGAAGGATCCATTTTCTATCCTTGTAGAATAAGTGGCGTAGAAGAATAAGGT
>Ga0129327_10001296_pt1 | contig 14858 bp, 9 predicted proteins | sample CPBDNA_6_FD_111799 | JGI IMG/M metagenome (GOLD analysis project Ga0129327, IMG submission 111799) | Freshwater to marine salinity gradient microbial communities from Chesapeake Bay, USA - CPBay_Spr_31_0.8_DNA | ecosystem: Environmental > Aquatic > Marine > Coastal | place: USA: Chesapeake Bay... | reverse complement strand
GGCGTGGCAGGCTATCGCCTTACCGAGGCTTGACTGTTGCACTGAACTGACGTCAAAAGCATCAGGCTTGACTGCTAGTCTATCGGTTGTCTATGCGAAGATCACTTCAGGCAATGTAGTTTAGAATATGTCTAGTTGGGTGCTTGAATGCTTTAGCCGTAGCTTGAACATTCAGTTGGCATATTCACAAACATTTAATATGCCGGCGTTCAATATCATCACGATGATTCACTTATCCCTCACCGGCCCCAATGCCCCACTCAAACAGACAAGCGGGATGTAGGGAAAGCAGCGGCATCGTGCCTGAGACCGCGGTTGGATGCATCATCACAAGAGGGGACACCAGGCATTTGCGCATCGCAATTGTCAAGATGCAGGGAAGCCTCAGAGACATAAGAGAAGCACATTCGAAGTGCGTTTGTGAAAGTGACTTCGGTTTGAGAGAGCCAGATTGGTTGAGACCCACAGAGGAAAAAATGACAATATAGGAGCACGTCGTTTGATGAAATTCGCCTTGTTAGGTCGTTTGTCGTGTTCCGTCGTTAAGAGAGAACCTTTGCCTGTATGACGCACAAATCTGTGTCATGCACACTCACATCGGCATGATCGGTGTATTTATCAGTAACCTAAATGTTTTAACATAAGAAAAGCGCATATATATATATATATATACGAGTACGATGAGGTGTCGACCGCGGGTCCCGCCTAGGAAGCGACGAAGCCAAGCACCAAAGCAACACGCCGGCTTGGCATGTAACTTCCGTGACGGAGAAAGCTGGACTAGTAGCCAGTAGCTTGGAGCAATTTAAAAATTGTTCGTTAAAGAGCCCTCCTTCGCAGGAACGAAATTTGATCGTAGATTGAACGCCGGGGTTCCTCAACCCTAATTATTTAAAACAAAAACAAAAAAACAATAAAAAGTACACCAGCTTTAGGACGGACAACTGCAATAGCATAAAGATCACGGATAGTTTCCTCCCTCCAGTGAAAATACATATGCTAATGTAGAGATGGATCTGCTACTCCAAAACCGCTCACAACTGGATCGACTGGGTGTGATATACATGCAGGTGGATGTTAAAAAAGTCACTGTTAGCACTTCATTGTTAGAAGCTAGGGAGCAACTCCGCATTAGCGTTTGTACTCCCCTTAGCAATTCAACAGACGGCTCGTATATTTGAATTTAAGGGAAAAGTTATGCCGTGCGTTAAATGGCCTAATGATCAAGTTTTTTTCGATTGCTCCATACAGAGACATCTGTACAAAAAACTTGGCAGTCGGGGTCGATTGAGGGAAAGCCCTACTAGGCAGTACTGTTATTGCTGCTGTTACTACCACCACCACTACTACAGGTACTGCAGCACCACTTTTCTGCCTCTGCGGTTGGGAACACTTCGTCAGGGATGCATTCCTTGTGGTACCACCCGTTTTTGACGGCTTTGCAGCCGCCTTCGTCAAGTCCCGTGCATTCGATCCAGTCTCCAATTTTATCTTCATCGCCGCAGATGCAGGTCATTTCTTTGTCGTTTTGGGAGCTTGCCTGGTGACCTGCATTTGGCATGGTTTACTTAACTGAGTCAGTCTTTTGCAGTTTCCGAACTATTACAGCTTTAGGAGCGCAATCATCCCACCTACCAGTTTCAGCGAGCCCCTCTCCAAGGAGCGGCAAGTCGGGGCAAAGGTCGATAGCACTCTTGAGGTTCTTCGCCGCCATCGCGAGGCAAGTTCGGTGTCCACCTTTCGTGCCATCTGCTAACTTGATGTCGACGGATACACATCCGATGGTCATGTTATTGCCGCCAAGAACGAGCTGGTAGCCCTCCGTGGGAGCTGAGGTATCTATCAGAGAAAGAGCTTCGTAGGTGCTGGTGGCCATGTTCTTTAAGGTGCTGCTGCCCATGCTTGACCCATGCTTGACGCTGCTTGACCGCGCCACCGCCGTGTTTGCCAGCGTGTCACGCACAAGTACAGCATGCGCGTAAGGATCCAAATCCACGATACTCGACGAGTACACTCGGATGAGAAGGAGAATGCGGTCGTTCGTTGAATCGTGGTAGGCGCTGATTTTGATTTCATTGTCGGTCCATGTGTTGAGATGCCTGAGCTTGGCTCCACCCTCCACCCAAGCTTCGTAGATGTCCACTGCTTCCGGCGTCCGATCGCCCTCCGGTTGATCCCTGATGATGGCGAGCTCTGCAGCCACTTCTTCGCTGGTGATGGTTTCCGATTCTAAGCTGGCACTGGGCCGCCTAAAGAGACGGGTGGCCTTGGCGCTAACGGCAGAATTAGAGCTGAACGCTGTTGTGGCTAGCGAATGCCGTATTGCCAAGGTCCTGTCGCTGAACTGCGTTTTGGCAATGGGGCGCTGCCGGACTTGCCTCTACAGAAACAAATCATCAGTGGGATCGATTTGTTTTTGTTATTCTACTACCGGGAGTTCACTTCCATTTCCTAGATAACGATCAGTTTGTGACTGATTGAGTGACAGGCTGGCTAACTGACTGGCTGGCTGACTTTTAATGATCAACTACGACCGATAATACTCAATTTGGCCCAGCACTTCAAAATCAAAGCTTTGATATTCCTCGGTGGTGGATTTGATATTTAGTAGTATACTTCCCCTCCATATTTGACCGAGCACTCAAATGTTTGGACTAAAAGGCCAGTTTTACTAATTTCGCAACTTTAACCAATTGCACCCATAAATCTCGGGTATTAACGGAATATATAAACTCAGTCTTTTGTTCCCCAACCAGTCAATAATACAAGAACTCCGGAAAACGGTTTTAATCTAGTAAACGGTTTCACCCTAGTGAACAGTACAAAAGCACATTTTTTTAGACGCAGTATATTGGTTCAAAAAACAGCATTAACCAGCACCAATTAGAATCTGAAAAAAGAGCACGAACCAGAATCGAAAAATAATAATTTTGTACTGTTTACTGGGGTGAAACCGCCTTCTGGAGTGAAACCAATTCTGGAGTTCAGAACTAAACTGGCCAGCCTGTTTTTTTTTTTAAACTGTCCAGAAACGCCTTTCTTAATTGATTTTATGAGAAAATGATGCCAATTTGGAAAACCCGCACATCCACTTTTTGAATTTCTATTTTTTTTTGCAAAAATTCAAACATGCGGTTCTCAGTCAATTTTTTGATTCAGAAGAAAACGCAAACAGATCCTGAAAGCCGCACTCTCTCTTAATACAGCTAAATAAGCATTGAAAACAGGTGATGATAAATTGCGGTACTTTTAGGCTCCCAGACATTTGAGTGCTCTTTTAAATGGAGGGGGGGTATTCAGCCGGCAATAGGGCCTCTCGACGCTTATATACATATCAGACAGAATGCCATCATATTACTCAAAGACATGTGATTTTTGTATCTAAAAACTGCATCCTTTGTCAACATCAGCTCGCGGGACTTGGATTGCGCTTGGAAGTCAAGAGAAAATACGAAATAAAGTTTTTTTGACCTCCTCTGTAGCCCAGATAGACATGTATATGAAATCTGAACATGAAAGAAGACGCTTCGATTACGCCTTGCTTTCTGTAAAAATTATAGAAGTGACTTCATGTCAATATAAAGTGGCTTGGTATAATACACCAGCCACAATAGGAGGGCCTGGGCCATACTTGGGTACCTAAACATCATGGTGTACTTGGATATTCGGTTCTGACAAGCACTAGCCTAAAGTTACTATTTCTAGGCGTCACGTTGCTCAAAACAGTTGGGCATAAATTCTCAGGTTAATGCACAACTAAAAAATCGAAAATATGACGTCATAACTACCTGGCTGGTGGCTCCCTTGCTTCCACCGTCATCCACGGTTTGAGCCGCGACAAGGTCTTCGTACACCTCGTTCGCTAAGGGACCATCGCAGTCTCTGTGATCTTTCCCATTTGAGGTGAGGTCACCATTGAACTCGATCTTCACCTTCCTCTTGCAGCCCGCGCAGGTTGCTGTTATGTTCTCCGCGACCATGCCACGTGTTAGGCGTGCTGGTTCACTAAGACGCATCGCAGCATCCCTGTGTATGTCGGCGAGTACCTCCATCGAGTGCTCTATCACCCATACGATCCACCACCACTTCTCGTCCTCGTCCTCGTAGTCGGGCTGGTTTAGGCACCACTGCCGAACTCCTAAATAGTGGCGAAAATGACGGCAGCACAGACTCATTATCTTTCGATCCAATGTCTCCTGTTGCTGCTCGGACATCGTACTGCTCTCGAAAATAGCTGCTTCTGTATGGCTAGCTTCAGCCTCGGCACGATTCCGCGCCATGGCGTCGCAGTTGTAGGTGGGAGGCCACGGGGATATCGGCGGGCAGTTGATTTCTTTGCAAGAGACGAGGTAGGCAGCTAATCCCTCGAACATGCTTACGATGGACACCTGCTTTGCCACGAATAGAAATATGGTGCTCGATGTAGACACGCCCGTCCACGGCGTGTGCTTGTCGACGCTGACGCCGATGCCCAGGGGTGTCTCCCCGAAGGTCGGAGGGCTCACCATACAAATGCACCCCAGCCCCTCGTCTGCCTTCAACACCACCTTGTTGTTGTCGCCTTCTCCTAGCAGCTTCACTGCATCATCTCCGGTGGCGCAGAAGAAGTTGCCCAAGGACATGGACTGGATTACCACGGTTTTGACTGGCCTGTTTCCCCCCTTCTTTCCTTGGTTTCCTTGCGAGGTCGGCCTGCGACTGAGGATGAACTTCGCACTCCGTGACAGATAGTACAATGTAAGTACTTGCTTGCCACCATCCGAAGGTGGTTTCTGGGGGGAAAGGGATAGCATACGAGGTCGTGTCAGATTTTGATTGAATGGGGGTGAGTAAACAGGCAGGAAGAAGGAACAGCGCTCTCATCCCCCGAACCACTCAACCGCACTGGCAATTTTTCAATAATAACGCATGTTTAACGATGGAAACATAAAGCACGCTGTGGTGATGGTTTGTAGTTGTGGAATCGAAAATTCGAGCACGACGTTACGTCCAGTTTCGTGATAGAACCTGCCAAAATGGTTTGTATCCATAAGGCAGAAATGGTAAAGCCCATACGCCGGAAAAAATGAGGTTCAGGAACAAGATTATGCGAGTAACCCTAAAACACGCGTTGCTAACGCCCTAAAATGGAACTGTGGTCATACTTCACGTAAAAAGGACCTAGCATCAAGACAAACAAAACATTCGTCTAAATTTACCATTTCTGGGCATTAATTTGAAAATGACCAGAAACGCACTTTTCTCGTGATTCTGGAGGGCCCTGATTGAGGGCTTTAGCCAAAATATTGTATCTCTATTCAAAGGAAACAATTGCCATATAACCAATCATCACTTATGGGGTTTGGTTTGCTATAAACCAACCTTGCGTTGTCCTGGCCATTGGAGTAAAAATGCACTTTTTACGTGTTTTTCCGTAATTTTGGCTTGGCTTGAGTGCGGGTGTGGGGAGGGGGGTAATGGACCCCATGATTCAAACAGTAAGAAAAAAACATTTTCACTAGAAAAAAAAATTGACCGATTGTCAGAAAACCATTCACAGATTTTTAAGCTAATTTGTCGCACGGTTACGTGGCTCTTGTTCAAAGGGTTCTCTTTTTGGGTCTGGTGAATCAAAACACTGATGGAGGTCAATCAATAAAAAAAGGCCTAAATATAGAACTACTAATGCACCTGCGACTAGTGGAAACTTCTCATGGAAATCGGTTCCACTTTTCATGTACGCCCACCCCCTCCCCCCACTGACCCAAATGGAGTCTGGCAGTGACCCCCTCCAACTAATTCAAAACACTTCTTAATTCTGAACGCGCTAATGGACGCATGTTTGAAGTTTTATCAAACTAACGAGGGGGGGATTTGGGTTGTAGATATCAAGTTTTGACTTCAGCAGTGCATCTCATCACGAATTTGACTATCTAAAAGCCGAAAATGACGTCACAGTGGCGGTCAGAAGCCGATTTTCAATTTTTTTTGTCCAAAAACTAGTTACTTTGATGTTGGAGATGAGTTCGGCAAAGTATGAAGTGATTCTAAAAAGTAGATCCCGAGTTTCATTCCCAGGCTCTACAAGGGTATACTACTATTTTTTTCCCTCAGGCGCAATTTGAGTCAAAAATGAAACCGTCATATCTCACGATCCAGCAGGTCAACATGGTAATTTTTTGGCTTTTTTTTATAAATTTTTTTGATACTTACCCTAATCCGACCCCCTTCGTTAGTTTGACTCGTTGGTTGAATTATTTTGTATGCATATAGACTACTGTCTGTTTGACCTCAATCGAAGTGACGACCTTCCGTCGCACTTTTCTTGATGACGGATTGGTTTAAAAAAATTCCGATATGACTACTGCATAAGGAATTGCAGCCAACTCGGAATTTTTAAATGACCAATTCGTCGTCGAGAAAAGTGCGACGGAAGGTCAAAGGGGCTTGAACCACGACTCTAAAAAACTTAAATTGGCACGGGCATAATAACTCCCGGCAATATTTCGAGTTAGGGACCCTCTTTAAAGGTACACAGCCCTCTTACACATATCTAGGGGCCCACATAAGGAGGGTCCCCAACTCGTAGATACAAGAAAAAACTATTTTTCGAAGGTCAAACGGACAGCAAGGCTCTTCTTATGGGACATTATATTATTTTCTGGAAAGCCCAGCTCGCTTACCAAGCTGCTTCCAGTGCCGAATCCGGCTAAGATCACATCCATCATAACCGGCGGTGGTGGTGCCTTGAGACTACTGCCTCCGAAAAGCCTATGAGATGAGCGCAGAGTTGTGCTTAACTACCAGTGGTAGAGTGAGACCGACTAATCTGGAGATTGTTGTGGACTTACGAGTAGAGCCCATCGACTGTCCCGTCGTCTTCTTCCTCAGCAGCATCCCCGTCCGTCTTGTCGTTCCCGCCACCATCAGGGTTCTTGAGCTGGCCACGGTCAGACCCAACGTCCATCTCGTCGTCATCGCCGTCCTCGTCTTCGTCAGCATCATCGTCGTCAATGTCTTCCTCGTCCTCATCGTCGTCCTCGTCAGCCCCGGTCAAGCCGAAGTGGTCGACTGAGTCATTGTTCTCGTGAGCGCCTAGGGAAAGCTCCTCGGTGATGTCATTGGCAGCTACCGTACGAGACATCCGGGATATTGCTTCGGTGTTGATCCACAAGCCATAGGGCCCGGGCACGACCCGATCTGAAGGTATAGAAGCCTGACGCCCCGCCACTGGTATTAAGTTTCCCGAAGCTGCGAGAGCGGCGTCGAGACGCGCCTGCCTACGGCGCATAGCTTTCTTTGCTTCAACGGCACAGTTCATGTTTTCCGTCTCCTCCATGACGCAGAACATGCCATAGTACCGGCAGGCTGCCTCGACAAGCGCCCCACCCGCTTTGTCTAAGCCGCTGAAGGCAAAATAGGAGAGCGCCCCCTTAATCTGGGGGTGCATGTTTTCCATGGATATGCCGTTCATGTACTCCACCAAGCAACTTCCCTCATCGACGAGCTCGTCTACCTCACGGGGCCACGCTACAAGAAAGTTAGAAGTAGAGCATGTACCGCCTTCAAGGAAGAAAGCGCCTGAGAACTCCTCCACCCCCATGATTTAACCCGCACGATGCAACGGAGGCGCTTTGTCTCCTGTGAAACAAATAAGCAGACAGCGAAACAGATACATGCCAGGTCAGGAACCATATCGAATGAATGACTTCTATGCGATCAGATTGTTCTGACCTGTGTAACTTAGATATTTTCACGAAAAAAATGGTTTTGTGCACGCCTTTCAAAAAATTATCAAAAATGTAATTTTGCTACTATATAAACGCCATGTCAGAATCTGAATTTTAAAAAATATTCTGGAATCTTAATGTGTTCATAGTTCATCTCAAACATATCCAAAGATTGCTTAATGAAACGCATTTTTGCATAAGTTATGTTGTTACTAAACTGCCTTCCCGCCGCTTCCCTACCCGCTTTCATTTTTGGGCTCGGTCCTCCTTAGACTACTGAACAAAAAGCGCGGATCTTAAATTCCTATTCACTTCAAAAACGCTGATCAATGTTTTTGTCGAAACTTTTAAAATATTGATCAAAACATGCGGCGCACCTCATTAAATTTAAGTTAGTGGGTCGAAGTTAGTTTCGAGAAACTATAGTTTTTGTCCATGAGGTGCGTACTAGGCTCTACTAAAAATATTTTTATAATCTACGAATCACACCAAATTACAGGGAAATACGAACTTTGATTTTTTAGATACAGCCCCATTGCTATTTTCTGACTGCCCAGTAGGCAGACAGTGAAACAGGTAAACACAACCTTCGCTGTGGCGTGCCATGCCAGCCGCGACAGCCCCAGTAGCCTGACGAACTCTCCTGCTCGACGAACAGTAGTAGCCCATAGCGGGTGCGAGCTCGACTCAGGATTTAGGATACCAGGGCCGCCCGTTTCGAAGTTTGACCAGCCTTTAGCAAGCAGGTCGAAAAGTAAACCACCCTTGAGCGAGAGCGCTTCTTTGCCATTTTTTGGGTAGGTCGACACTGGGATCTCCAGCACCTCCCGCCAATACGCCAGTGTCTTCGTGAGTGCACCCCCCTCGACGATGGGCACGTAGAGAACTCGCAGCAAGTAAACGGCCATGAGGGTGGCGAACTTGTGTAACCACTCATGGATAATTCGATTGTGGTCGAAGCCTAGGGTACTCCTGAGGCTGGACTTTCCGAAAGTGTCCTTGATCTCTTTCTGGGTCATGCTTTTTTTGCGCGCCTCGTCCTCCTGGGAATTTTTCGTCACATGCGGGGGGACGATGTTAAGCAAGGAACCGGTGACTGGGTCTTTCATCGTGATGATGATCTGGCTAACGAGGTTGTTTGAGGCAATGTTCTTCCTATGCTTGATGCTCATGGCCAAGTTCTCCAACATGAACTTGTAGTCGGCAGCCAGATGCCGGACATTCGGGAGGTATGCGCGACGCAAGGCATCAAGCAGAGCGTACGCGAAACCACGCCGCTCAGATCTGCTCAGGGCTTCTGCTTCGCAGTCACCCTCGACCCTGACCCCACCACTTGCCGGCGGTCCTGTCAGTCCAATCGTCACTGACGTGAGTTTGACGTCTATCTGGATTGATTGAAACCAATCACATTTTCGTTTGATTTTGATAACGCCACAGTAACGAAGAACATGGCCACAGAAGGCACTTGGGTTACATCAGTATTTTCGGCTAAATATTAACTCCACTTGGGTCAGATCTGATTGGTAATTGAAATTTTGAATAGCAAAATAAAGTGAAACGAAACGCAGACAAATATTTTACCCTTACCTGATATAATGACGATAAGTGACCCTTACCTGCTATAATGACGATAAGTGACCCTTAACCTGATTTAATGATGATGATGAGCCACCCTTACCTGACAATATGATGATGACTGACCCTTACGTGGTATAATCATAGATAAATGAACGGTCATTCTTAAAGGCTAGTGTAAACTGACTAGTTGCTTAAATATTAAATATATCAAATTGCGAGAGCTACGTTTTAATATCTAAGAAAATTTTCTTAAATATTTAAGAAAAAAATATTAAATTATCGCTGAAGCTGCTACATCCAACAAGGTAGATGTATAAAAATAATGCTAGTGATATCACCTTTTAAGTTTTTCGTATGCACCTTATTGGATGTATGTGTCTTAGCGATCATTTAATATTTAAGAAAGTTTCTTAAATATTTAAGAAATACCTCTTAGATATTGAAACATAGCACCCTACAGTAAAGGTAGTTTTGATACATTTAATATTTAAGCAACTAGTCAGGGTGTAAGTTGCGGAACCGGTTTGATTGTTAACTTTCCCTCCGTTGTTTACCTATGTTCAAACCCAGTCCAGTCGCTATCTGATATGATTTTAACGTCATCTATAGACGATGCCATTTAGTAGTTCACCCAACATGAAAAAATAAAAATGGTGCTACTTACCGTTGACATCAGCCTGACCATTCGCCTCGCCTGCGCAAAGCGCATCATACACCTGGTTGCAAGCAACATGCCAAGCCACTGTCATATTAAGTGACGTGTCAAGCTACTCCCCCCAACTTACTTAACCGGGAACTCGAATGTTCCAGGGCCTAAATTTAGAGCAAGTCTCTATTACCTGTTTGTAATGCTTATTTAGCTGTGTAAAGGAAGAGTGGGGCTTTCAGGATATATTAGGGGTTTCTTCTAGATAAAAAAATTGACTGAGAACCGCCTGTCTGAAGTTAGGGAAAAAAGGAAATGACGTAAAAAAATGCGTTCCTGGACGTATTTAAGCAAAGTGAAGCCCGGAAATGTTAAATCTAGGTCAGTGTTTGTCTTCGAAAAGAGTTCCCCAGAAGAAAAAAAATGAGGTCCAGTAGCGAATGTATGGGTGCGACCCTCATATTTTGGCTCGGTATGCTAACTCTACACTCGGCCATATCATCATAAACTCACGTAAAAAGTGCGTTTCCGGTCGGTTTATAGCAAAATAAAGCCCGGAATCGGTAATTTTAGGCAAGTGTTTAGCTCAGAGGCACATTCGTGGAAAAAAAATAAGGTTCAGGAACCAAAGCGTGGGTAAATCCTCATATATGGGTCTGTCATACTTCCATTCCCACCAGCCCAGATTGAGGTAAAACATGAAAAAAAAATAAAATGATGGTTATTTTTTCGTCTAATGCTCAGCGTCTAGGAAAACATTTGCCTAAAATTACCGATTCTGGGCTTTATTCTGCTAAAAACCGACCTGAAACGCACTTTATACGTGATTTTATGATATTATGGCTGAGTGTAGAGTTAGCATGCCGAGCCAATATATGAGGGCCTCACCCATACTTTCGCTCCCCGAGTCCTGTTTTCAAAGTAAGTGATGCAACTTGTTGATGATTACTATCAAGTCCTGTTTTCAGAGTTTGTGATGCAAACTGCTGATGATTACTATACATGGAGTTCAGTATGAAACCAATCATTAGCCTAGATTTCCAATTTCCGCCATTTACTTCGCTTGAAAACGGTCAGACATGCATTTTTTACGTCGTTTATGGGTTTTATGAGGGTCTAAACCAAATTTTTGAACCTGACCATCAAACTTTACTTACTTGGATACTCCGCCTGTATGGCAAAGATTGCCATAAAATCATCATCCGTGGGCTTTATTTTGCCATTCACCGAGCAGAAATTGACTTTATACGTGTTTTTGCGTGAATTTGGCTATGGTTTAGTGCGGGTGTGGGGAGGGGGTTGCTGGATTCCATGATTTTGCAACTTGAAAAAATAAAACTCCTCTCTAGATTTGATCTCATTTTTTCAATAATACTCCGATTGTCAATTTTTTTTTACAGATTTCTTCACAAGGAGCAAGCGCAAATAATGCTAGATCCTTAGGTTATTTTTCGCACGGCATCACTGTGAGGGCTCGGTTAAGCAGCTGAGGGGAGATTATATGATATTAATCTAACAACCTTGACTGGGGATAGAAATCCAGGGTCCGCATGAGCATCAGCTATGCAGGTTCGCAGATTTCCAAGAGCCTGCCCGCTCAGGACACTCCGCACTCTAATAGTCTGCTGAGTCGTCGTTCGCAGTTCCGCAATAGATGGCTGATCAGAATTCATGCCTGAGGACTCGATCATGTCCCCAACTTTCAATCCAGAGCCGTCCTCAATGACGATCAGGCGCCGGCCGATGTTGGTGACCTCCTTCTCCACGACGAGCAGCGAGGTGCCGTCGATCACGATGGTCCTCAGTAGAGTACAGTCGCCGCCACCTTGGAGCCCCGGAATAAGTGCGTGCAATACAAGGGGCTCAACCATCTGAATGTACGCCTCAATAGCGGTGGCCATGATCGCTTGTAGTACTACGGGTGTGATGCAGTTGCCTCCATCGATCATGAGCGACATTGCGGCCGGATCCCATGGGACCTCGTTTTCGTCCACAGGAGCAGCCTTTATTCCCCCAGCACGGCGGGGACCATGCCAACGTATGCGCAGTGCACGTCCTAGCACCAGACGCAATGGACGATCGTTCCGCTGCAGAGCCATAGCAATCTTGGGGGAGAGTGGCTCGCCCCCATCGGGCTTGACCCAGTTGCCTCGAATGAAACCGTTCGTTCGCAGGTTGTTGATTGAGGCGTAAACAGTCCACCCTCGTACCTCCCTCTCGGGGGTTGAGCCGGGAAAGGCGCCTTTGAAAGATACGTCGATATGGCGCACTTTCAGATCCCCACCGACTGTTTTGCCCGTATCACGAATCCAGGCACTCGTCTCGCCACCATGGGCCTCAATCTGGTCTCGTTGGTCAATCGTGTTTGTGACCAGGAGGAGAATGCAATCCATGACTCGAGGCACACCAGCCATGTTGAGCATATCCAACTGCAAAGAAGTCATGTTGTGGCTTTGTTTCCTGATCTTACGGTTCAGATGGTTGGAGTCACCACTAAGCCCGGCATCAGGCCTCGACGCGCGAAAGCCTGGTGCTGCTGTCTGCTTCTTGAGTTTGAGGCCATCCTCGATCGATTTCCAGTAGTGGGGATAACCTGCTTTCAACCCCAAGCAATATGCAGCATCCATCGACAAAGATGAGGTATGGTCATCTATGTTGCGTACCGCCGTCGCATTGTTCGAGAAGAGAGCCACCATGTCATTGAAGTAGCGGTTTGACTCGCTGGAGCGTGGAATGACTTTAACTTTCAGGGCATTGTTGACGAAGCTGGCGATGAGATTCCAAACCTTCGCTTTCACCATGCTGAGAGCCTTGAGCTTGGAGAAGAGGACGATAATACTGGGCGCTATTTTTTCGAGTTCCCGCACCGACGCCTCTGGGTCTTTCCCCGCTGCCGTTGCGCCCAAAGCGCACTCCAAGGGCATAGCTAGCGCAATTCCTTCGTGGATTTTCACCAGGTCGCGGTCAGCAGCCACAAAGGGGGGGAAAGCCTCGGGAGGGCCGTCTAGGGTAGCGATGTGAGGGCCTAATATCAAGACGACAATAGACTATCAGGCTATTAGATGGACGACTCGAATGCGGGTTGATTCTGCCAGTAGTCATGCGCTTGTCTCAAAGATTAAGCCAGCTAATAGCTGCGCAGAAATAGAGGGAACATGACAAGTCCTCTTTCTCGTCATTTCCGGGTCATTAAATTCAGCGCTGCCATGCGGTTTATAATTGCATACATTACGGCATTCATCATTTAAATCCATCAAAGGTACTTCCATTTCGGCTTTACGGCTCGTAAACAGCATCAGGCGGCTTCATTCATAATCAGTGCATCAAGCAGTTTCATAATGAGACCCCTGTCTCGTTTAAATGCCAGCCAGTCAGGATTACTCGTTGGATCATTTTTCAAAAATTAGTTTATCAGAAACGACGTTGTTTGCTTGAATCATTTTGATGAACAGGGTCAACTACTTTACCTAGAGTACTCGCCGCCGACCGCTTGCGATTGCACACTTGAGGGCTCGTGAGAGACCCCCGAGACGAGGGGGTATTGACCAGAAGACGCCCCCTCTCGATGGAGTTTGATGCAGCGCGGAGTGAAATAGCAACCTGCCGTCCCAAAGATTTCCCGAGATGCTTCCCAATCTGACCGGAGGTCTCGATACAAGGGGGTGCATAGCTGGACCTCTTTTCGTCGCACTCTCGTTGTGAGCCCGCCACGATGTTGAGAAAATTTCCGGCCAGTTCCACCCTCTTCTTCAGCTCATGGGGCTAGGGAATGAAAACGAATTACACCATTGAACACATCCGTTTCACACATAAACAACCTAAAGAATCCACTTTGCATATGTGGGCACTTCCCCCTCAGCTCTTAAATGTCCCGTTAGTGTCCAATCTGTGCATTATCTGCTTAAGTAGTCGCGTTCAAAATAGTTGTGGCTTTTAGGATCTGTTTGGGGTTTCTTCGGAATGAAATAATTGACTGAGAACCATCTGATTGAAGTCCGGCAGAAAAACAAAATCCACTCAGAGTGCCATCGTATTGCTATAAATTCACGTAAAAGACTGTGCTTCTGGTCGTTTTCAAGCAAAGTAAAGCCCGGAAATGGTAAATTTAGACCATTTATTGCCTTTTGATTATTCGAAATAATTGAGGTTCAAGAACGAAAGTTTGGGTGAGACTTTGATATTTGGACTGGCTGCTAACTCTAACTCATGTAAAAACTGGATGCATGATGAATGGTCACCAAGAGCCAAAGTAACAAAGGGGGGTCTGGTTAGTAAAAACATCCAAAAAATTGTGAACAAACCATGTCATTCCATTTGTTAGGTATATTAGAAGTGATGAAAGCCAAAAAATGATCATGTTGCCTATCTGGAACTTGAGATACATAGCGGTTGTACTTTCGTCAACATTGCTCCCCTATCACGGTTAATATAATATCAAGGGACCATTATGCTTCGAGCCAAACTGATGAAGGCGGTCAGTGCAACCTTAAAAAAGAAGGCAGACTAAAGAATAAACTATTCCAATGCATTGGTTGGGTTCGTTACACAAAAATAGTGCCATAGTACGACTATTTGCTCGTCTGAATCGTGAGATAAAGCATTTTACGAAAGTAACCAGACTTGCTTTTTTCGTTGTATAAGGGGCCATTCAATATATGTGATTGGTCCTTTTTGTTGTAATAAAACGAAAAGTGCTGGTCTCTTATGTCAAAATTATTTTATCTTGGCCTGGTCTCTTATGTCGTAATTACTTTATCTTGGCCTGGTCTCTTATGTCATGATTACTTTATCTTGGCCTAGTCTCTTATGTCATGATTACTTTATCTTGGCCTGGTCTCTTTTGTCATGATTACTTTATCTTGGCCTGGTCTCTTATGTCATAATTACTTTATCTTGGCCTGGTCTCTTATGTCATAACTATTTAT
>Ga0129327_10001290_pt1 | contig 14878 bp, 8 predicted proteins | sample CPBDNA_6_FD_111799 | JGI IMG/M metagenome (GOLD analysis project Ga0129327, IMG submission 111799) | Freshwater to marine salinity gradient microbial communities from Chesapeake Bay, USA - CPBay_Spr_31_0.8_DNA | ecosystem: Environmental > Aquatic > Marine > Coastal | place: USA: Chesapeake Bay... | reverse complement strand
TTATTTTTAAGCGCACCTAAATCAATTCCATACTGCTTTGCTAGCGCTTCTTGCTGACTAGCAGGTAGCTGCTTAAACATTTCAATTTGAGCAGAGCTGGGCGCTTGACCAGAGCTGAGCGCTTGCGCCCAGCTGGCATTACCATAAACAAATATAACTGCCGCCATAACAGCACTAATAAAATGTTTTTTATTCATTGATTTAAGCCCGAGACTTTTCATAATTAGCATTTAGTACCATAAAATTCATATTCGTTTTAATATTTTCAATTAAGCATTATGCTAATGCTATTGACTATAATAACTTAGCTCAGCTATTAACTGGCTTTTTTAACCGCTTTTTTCAATACCTATAATCTAAAGTCAGCGATGCATTACTGCCAAGCTCCTCATTATTAAAAATTATTTTTTCTGTCATATACTGCAAGCCTAATGACGCCTGCCATTTCTTACCCAACGGAAAATGGTAATTAACTTTTACAATATCGGTATCAGCGCCACGGCCAAACACGCTGCCGCTAGGCGCCTTCACATTCTTTCGATCAGCATTAATTTTAGCGCGTGATAGCGACCATGATAGTTGTTGGCCATTCACTAAATAATGATCCATACCTATGGTCACATACTGACTGTCATTGTCTATGCTAGCCCCAATAGGGCGCTGCTTATATCGGTAACCCGTTTTATAAATACCATGCTCATAAGCGTAATTAAAGCGTTTCTCGCTATAGGCTTCAGAGCGGGTATCAGTCGCTTCAAGAATTAGATGGTGCTGTATATCACGATACAAAAACCGACTTTCTATGCCCAGCTGCACAATACCGCGTGACGGCATACCGCTCGCCTCATCTTCGCCGGTAAACTGAAAATAAATCGCATTGGCGGCCTGCGCTAAAGAGAAGTGATAACGCATATCAATACTGCCTTGCTGATTCCCAGGCTCATTACTGGCATCCAGCGCCACATCACCACTGCCTCGATTATCATCACCCAGAATCAAGCCCTTTAATGAGCTCCAATCTTGCGGTCGTCCTTCACCACCCCACTGAGCCGTTCGACTTAATGCAATTTCTAAATTGGCTGCTGGCTTAAAATTAACACGTGCCGCTATAAAATAAGCATCTGGGACATGACGATTGGATTCTAGCTGACCCACCATGGTAACAAACTGCCAAGGGCCAAGCCAAGAGAGCCCGCGTAATTTAAAGGCATCAGAATTTCTTCGCTGCAAACTTAAAGCAGGAATAGGACGCGCATTATTTGATAGTGTTAATGTAGAGTGCCAACCCGGTCCCCACCAGCGATCAATTGCACCCGCTGTTAAAGCCCAGTTACCCAATCGATAACTGATAAAAGAGCCGTCGGCCCTCAAAGTATTGCCATCTAATGCATTGTCAGCATGAGTGGCTGCGAGCTGAAAAGCGAGGCGCTCTCCCTGCCAATCGATACTGGCTTTACTTTCTATTTTTTCACGACGATTATCAGAAAAGCCTCTTAACGCATTAACCTCATTTCCTAACGCTAGGCTTGCATTGAGACGAATATCTTCTGCACTCTGCCGATCAAAGGCATGATTGACATAGCGCAAGGACCAGAATGATTGCTCATCTAACTGAGTAGGCTTGACCGCGCTCACATCACGAATAATATCACTCCACATTAAAGGCCATGTGGTAATCGGCGCAGTGATAATGTTTTTATCTGCTAACAATTGAATATGATGACGCAAGCGATGATCACCGCTATCTAACCACGGGCTTGCCTGACCAACACTGGATAACAAGCTGAATATCACTATATAAAACAGTGATTTCATATTTGAGAAATGAGTAAGCATATCGTCCTTGATGCAAGTGATTAGTCTATATATATTTAGCATTTCAAAGACTAGCATGAGATAACCACACTCAAAAAAATCTATTATTGCCTGATAAACACCAGCTTAATGGTGCTTCTCGCCATAGCCGCACTTTATACGACAATGGTGCCTCCAAGTCCAGATTTTCTCCGGTAACACTGCCTAAATACAACAATTTCCATTATTTATTCATTAATGTTTTTCTATTTTTTACTCAGTCAAATTCAGACTCAATTAGATCAACATTCACCTGTTATTTTGACTTTTGGCCTCCACAATCGAGTGCTTTTCGACCGGCAATGTTCCTGTAAGCCGAGTCTTATTGATCGTTAAACTTAACCTTCAACCGCCAAAACCAAAAAAGCTTGATCCGAATAACCATGCCGCAGCCGGTACAGGAACCGCCGCTGCTTCACCAAATTCCACTGAAATGTTATCTACGGAATAGTCAGATACACAACCGGCAGTTGCACCACGATTGATAAGTTCGGTAATCGTAGCTTGCGATGACGCCGCTGCTAATAGTAACGCTCCAAACGCTACTATCGATGCTGTTAGTTTTTATTATCATTCTTATCGAAGCCGGGGTGACTTCTTTTTTTAACACTTAAATAAAACATAACTTTTGCTATATTTAAGCTTTTATTGCCTGCTAAATGTATCATATTTATACAGTTTTAGTCCGCCGCTTGGACGCTAAACGACCAAGCGAACTATGGCTGAGACAAATACCCACCTTAATTTAATCGGCATATTAGCCCTAAACGCTACCAAATCGGCCTGCCGCCTTGCTTGCCAGCCTTATTTAACGGCCTTATTGATAAGATAAAGGCTTATACCAACCGATAATTGCAGCTAACACTATAAGCATGCCAGCTGCACTGCCCGCACAATCGGTGTTAAACGATTGCCGCGTGTCGTTACAAGGAGTTCAAAAAGGCCAGTACTGCGTCTCTTTGTGACTGCGATAATGCTTCATACGCTTGCTTAGACGATTCTGCTTCACCGCCGTGCCAACGAATCGCCTCGTCGATAGTGCGTGCTCGTCCGTCATGAAGATAACCCACACGGTTAGGATCATTCACTGGGTCGCGCGCTAATGATACAGAGTCATTCGCTTTGGCATCACCTAGCTGCACATTACGCGAAAGACCCAAGCCCCATAATGGTGCGGTACGCCATTCGGCACCCGTTGCATTACCTTCACCGAGATTATCCGCTAAGCCAGGACCCATATCGTGTAACAACAGGTCGGTATACGGATGAATCGTTTGACTACGTAACTCTGTTAATGGATGGTAATCACTGGTCGTTAACGTGGCTTTATGACAGCTTGCACATTCAGCATCGTTGAACAATGTCTCACCTGTCGTATTCGCATAATCACGTCGTGCACCTACACCCAGAAGACTCACGTACTTAACAAGGTCACTTAGCTGATTATCTGGTAACTCTTGCCCCGATGGACCACAGGTGGTTTGCGCACTGCCGCAATCGGGTGATGGGAACAAGCTGGTCATTACGCCTATGTCGGTATTAAACGCCGAAGCCGATTGATGCTCAACACTGTAAGTAGCTGCTTTATAGCCAAAACGGCCTAGGCGCATAGCGCCGGTTATTGGATCTGTCGTTAATGCTGCGCGACCAGAGATACCATCGTTATTGGCATCATCAGGATCGGCCAATGCCAGAATGGTTGATTCTTCTACCGCTTCTAATAAACCTAGACCCACCAGCTGAGGCGCAATTCGAGCTGAGAAACGCGTCGGTGTGCCATTACTGAATACATAGTTCGGTGAACGTAAACCATTAGGCAATTCAGTCCATGAGCCCAAGGTTACAGAACCTTCTCCTGCACCTGATATTTGACTCGTTTGTAATACTCTGCCGATGAATGGATCTGGATTACCATTGGCATCGCCTACTTTAAAGACCCACTTGTCGAGACTGTCGCCTACGTCCGCAACCAACGCACGGCCATTTCGAACGTGGCATTTTGCGCATGATTCATTAACGTAGTGATTACCCGCTTTGCCTGCTTGCTGGCTCCATACTGGGTTGTCATTTCGCTCATCATGTATACCCGTGACAAAGCTTGTATGGTGGACACGACGGCCACGTACAAACGGTTGCGCATTCACATGACTCAAGTTGGTGGCCATTTGCATAAAGCGACCCGCAGGCTCTTCACTGTAGTTGTAGCCTAATGTGGTATCACCACCCGACAATCCTGCCGCCGGAATAGGTGTGCCATCGTTAACACTGTTATTGTTATTGAATCCTCGCTGCCATTCAAAGGGCGCTAGACCAGGTGTACCGATCACATAAAGGAATCCAGTACCGTAATAATTTTTACGATTACCCGCCGGTGGATTAATAAGGAACTGACTTATTTCAAATTCCATATTAGCGCCAACGCTTAAAGGGATATTGAAAGTGGCTACGTTCTTCCATTGTGTGGTGATATCGATAACGTACTTGTACTGATTACCCGAAGAGCTGGTTTTGACAAAATCATTATTAAAAGTACCGCTATCAACTTGAACGGCTGTTGGATTCCAATGGAACTCACCGGTAGTGGTGATACCAGAGAACCAAACACGGAATTCTTTCGCGCCAAGTTGACTTTCGGTGATGTAAGTTGCCTTAATAAGACTTTGGCCATTAGGGACATGATCTTCAAACTGAACACGCGCTGTTCGATATTCCCAATAATGCGCTAACCAATGATCATAATGATCAGAGTTGTAGATATTATTAGGGTCGTAATAACCAATATCTTTGGCGTGACGATCACGTCCGCGATCACCAAAACGAGTAACCACAACACCATCGGCTCTCACAAAAGAAGTGACTTCTTCTAAGGCTGTGGCGGAATTGTATAAAGACTCAATGGCCTCAACGCCACTCAACGCTACCGTATGCCAAATGCCATTGAAGCCATTGCCGCTATCATCACCGACATTGGTATCATCAATATAGTAGTAAAGTGGTCGGCCGTTATAAACAACTTGCTGCCCCTCAGAGCGGCTAATTGAAGCTAAATTCCTGACACCCGATGCAACACCATCGGTAACCATTAATGGCGGCCAACTATTGGCGCAGCCACCCGTACAGTCACTGCTGCCTGGTGCTGTTAAATCATCATCCAAGACGTAAAGTACAAAACCCGGCTTAGATGACGCGGGGCCACCTACGAGTAAACCGTTAGCTGAGGAAACCTCAATACCGTCAAGTACCACGGTGCAGCCATCAGGGCCGACAATATCGCCAGAAGGTGTATTGGCGCACTGGTCTAGGCCGTCTAGCACGCCGTCGTTATCGGCATCACTAATCGCACAGCCATTGGCATTTACATTACTGCCCGTAGGCGTATTAGGACAAGTATCTTCACTATCGATAACACCATCATTGTCGGTATCGACCGGTACACAACCGTTAGCATCAACTGAGGCGCCTGGGGAGGTTCCTGGACATTGATCATTACTATCATCAACGCCATCATTATCGGAGTCGGCAGCTGGCAAGCCAAAGACTCTCATTTCAAAAATTGAATAGCCATAAGTGGTAGTACGTTTTTCGCCTTGCATACGTAAATAGCGATAACTACCCGATAGAGCAATGGTATCTTGACGCGCACCAGAACTGCCGCTCGATTCATTCGCAATTGGTGTCCAGGTACTATTATCGGCAGAGCCCTGTATTTCATATTGCGAAGCATTAGCATCTTCCCAATCAATAATGACTTCAGACAATACATGAGTAAAACCAAAATCTAATGTTAACCAAGCGTTGTTTGTGAACACCGAACCCCAGCGCGTATCTGGATTACCATCAATGGCATAAGCAGAACTACAGCAATTCGTTTGCCCCGATTCTATAGGGCTTGACGTTGCAGATGCCGATAACACTTGCGGCGAAGGTGGTGGAACAGCGATATGCGCAATTAGTTGAATACGTGTGGCATTACCAGCTAAAACGCTGAATGAAAGGATGATAGCCACGGCTGCAGCTATGCTACGAATATAACGATTATCCATCTTTATGCCTAAATTATTCTTTTTATGTACTGTTTAGTACGCTGATATGAGCGAATTCGATTTATTATTCTATTATTAGTCTAGCTGAAAGAGCTCTACTTTGTATAAATGACAGCCACCAAAACGATAAAGCGGACTAAAAATGACTTTAAATAGAACTTAGAGATACGATGAACGTTAACTTTTTGTTAGGTCAAAAGCCGATTTGATGATTTTGCTAATAACGGTTAATAATTTCCCAAAAAAAGTCTACGGTAAGCTGATCAACCAGAAATCATCATACCCAATAGATGAAGTCGCCAGCCACTCTCTAAATCAGCAATTAATTTATATTCGATAAAAAAGCGCTGCATTGTCATGCAATACCGCACTCGCTTGGGCATCACCTACACTATCGATAAGCCTTGTAATATCACTCTGCAAAAAAGGACGAGGCGCTCGAGTTGAAGGTAAGTCAGATCCAAACATTAACGCCGCAGGATTAGCCGAATGGAGATTACGAAGGGCAATGGCAATATCAAAATCAACTCGGCCAAACCCTGTTGCTTTAATGCGAACACCCTGCTCCGCCAACTTCAACAATATGGGCAGCCCCGCTTTTGATAAACCCAGATGATCAATACTCACCGCTGGCAAGTTAACTAAGGTAGAAAAGAGGGGCGCTAATTCGGCAGTATCGGCATATAACTCACAGTGCCAGCCAGCAATGTCATAAACTTTTCTCGCCAAACGATCAAGATCGCTTAACTGCGCCGAGCCACCCCGTTGCAAATTAAATCGCAACGCTCGCACGCCCACTTTATTCAGCGTCATTATTTCATTATCAGAAACGGATGCGGGCAACTGCGTGACTCCGACAAATGAAGGCCCGAGCTTCTTTAGAGCGGCGATTAAATAGCTTTGATCAAACGCTTGAAATGATCCTGAGACAACAGCGCCGCCAAGTAGATGATAGGGACGCATTTTTTCAAGATACTGCTGCACTGAAAAAAAATTAGGCGTAAACCCTGCATTAGCAATTAATGGAAAACCTGGTTCAATAATATGAAGATGTGAATCAAAAACTTTATAGGGCAATTGACGGAGAAGTGGATAGGGAGATATCTGCATCGTTTACTCATCATTAAAATAATATCGACTAAGCGCTCATAAGATAGGACATGGCAAATGTAAAAAGTTTTACGTTCTTAGATAAAAAACTTATTGGCATTCCCTTATAACATTGGCCTTATAACATTGACCGCATTAAAACAGAATAGATTTTCCATTCCAAGACCTAATCATAACCGCATCGAAAACATTAATATCCGTTCTATTAAATATTTTTTTTATAGGCTTTAAAAATAATTTAAAATTAAAGCGCGAAATAAATAACAAAACGCTTTTAATCGCTTGAGCTTATTCTTTAATGGTGTATATGATGCACAGCCTCCGAATAAGGCTATTCGGAAAATGGAAAAACCTTCGTTGCTTTTTTTCGTTTTAATAAACGAGTGCGATAAATTACATTGTGCAAGGATCGCATTACCTACAAGGAACACAAACCATGAATGTTTGTAAGATCTGTGATCGCCATACCCTTCGGTCTTTTATTCGACGCTTTATTAAATTAGCCATTGCCGCTGCACTTCTGTTAGTACTTATACTTGCCATAGGTAAAGCTTATCAAATCAGTGATCGCGATCCTGAGCGTGGCGCTATACCTATTGATAACGGCGCAATGAATGAAAACTATAAAACGCCGGTTTATTTATCACAGGGCTGGGACAATGCTGGCAGCTTATGGTTTTACAATACCACGCAGGGTTCTGATTTAATTCCCTATGATTTTTTTATGGTGCTAGAAAAAATTGATAGCGTGTGCCCGTCACCCGCTATTATTGATATGGCGAGTAACATTAGCCACTGTTTATTTAGAGCTAATGATAATATCGATCAATATCGTTACCTACCGCAAGATGCTACTCGCTTTAACCCTGACAGCTTACCGGTTGGCTTTGTAAAAGACAGCTATGACGGCATGGATTACGTGGGCTATACCTGTGCAGCCTGCCATACCGGTCAAGTTAATTATCAACAAAAAGCCATTCGTATTGATGGTGGTCCCGCGATGGCGGACATGGTTAGCTTTTTAACAGATTTAGAAGTAACGTTGCGAGCCACGCTTAATGATAAAGAAAAACGCAATCGTTTTATTCAAAATGTACTGCATCGACATGATAAAGACACCTTTACCAGTGCTGGCGGTAACTACGATTCGGCAGAAGCGATTAAGCAAGATCTTGAAATGTGGACCAATCGCATAGCGCTATACAATACGATTAATCATACGACTACCAAGTATGGTTATGCGCGACTCGATGCCTTTGGTCGTATTTATAATCGTGTACTTGAGCACATTATTAATAAAGAGCAAGCCATTACACAAATGGCCATGGTGAAAAAGCCAGGAACAAACGAAAGCCTACTGAGTATTGAACAAATTGATAAAGTGGTTGAAGGCCTTAACGATATCGTTTTAGGTGAAGCCGGTTTTGAAAAAATTATTGCTCGCTTACAAAGTCACCAACCAGGTTATCCTGGGCTTTCTAAAGAGGAACTATTACTAGTAAGAGAGCGTATTTTTAATGAACCCAATGCACCAGTAAGTTATCCCTTTTTATGGGATATCGCGCAATCGGACTATGTGCAGTGGAATGGCCTTGCTGCCAATGCTGGTATTGGTCCATTAGGACGCAATACTGGCGAAGTAATTGGTGTATTTGGAAAATTAGATTGGGCCGAAGAAAAACCTAGCCTTGCTAACTTTTTTCACCTTAATTTAGCCGCTTCTATTAGTGGCCAAAAAAGTAAGCGACATTATATTAATTTTAAATCGTCAATTGATAAAGTGAATCTAAAACGCTTGGAATCTCACTTAATGGAGCTGCAATCACCTATGTGGCCCGATGGCTGTAATAATTTAGATTCTGTCGAGCCGCCTTTTGATTGCTATGCCACGCCGAAAGGCCAGCGTAATGTTCAAATGGATGACGATAAAAGGCCCAAAGATATTCTACCCGATATTAATTTGGCCGAAGCCAAACAAGGACGGTTTATTTATGCCGAGTACTGTCAATCGTGCCATGAAATTATCGATCGCAGTGATTGGGATAGAAAAGTCATTGGTAAAATGATGAAAATAGAAGCGGTGCAAACCGATCCTGCCATGGCTGTTAATGGCGCAACGTATAAAGGTAGCGCCGGTAACTTTACGCATATTTATCAAGACACGGATGCAGGGCCGGTTATTCTTGAAGAAAACGCACCGGTAGTACAGATTTTAACGGCGGCAACACGCGGTGTTATTGCTACTCGCGACTACGATAAAATGTTTTTGCGCCGCTGGGGTGATTGGCTTTATGCGCTGGTTGGTTCTATTTTGGATAACAATATAAAACCTAGCGTTAAAGTCGGCGATTACAGTCCTGATACTACGGCCCAACCTTACTCATCTCTCGTCGCTTATAAAGCTCGCTCACTCAATGGCATTTGGGCTACCGGTCCTTATTTGCATAATGGTTCGGTGCCAACGCTTTATGATTTATTGTTACCGCATAAAAAAGCTGATGATCCAACCCTTGATGCCGAGGGCAACGCTATTGAATATCGCCCTACTGAGTTTTTAATTGGTGCTCGTGAATTAGATCCTATTCGTGTAGGTTTTAAATCATCGGGCTACAGTGGCTTTAATTATTCAACCGCGATTGCTGGTAATACAAACACGGGGCACGAATATGCCGCTGGACGCACACCCCAGCTAGGGCAGACAAAACCATTGCCTGCACTTAACAAAACACAGCGCATGCAACTTCTCGAGTTTATTAAAACCTTATAAGCAATTTACCCTTGGGTTTGTATTGGCGATATCAACCCAAGGAATTTTGAATATTAGCCCTTTTCTATTTTCTATTTTATTTTATTTTAAAGAGACATTTTATATTCCCACACACTTATGCAGGAAGCCCATAAAATGACGACTCAAACTGCTCAAGAAAGCACTTTTGATTACCTAGCCGCATTTGATGCCGCAGCGACCAAGAATCAGTATCCACTGGTTCAGCTGTGGATGAAGAAAGAACCTCTCGCTTTTTTTAAACAGCTACGCGAACAACGGCCTATTTTAGTGACGCCAGAATGTACACTGGTAACACGCTTCGATGATGTAAGGGATTTATTGCAGATGCCTTCGATTTTTACCGTCGATCTTTATAAACCAAAAATGGGGGTAACCGATACTGACGTGGGCTATTTAATGGCACACGATGATGATTCACTTCACTATCGTGAAAAATCATTGATGCAAGGTATGCTGAATCGCGATGATATTCCGCGCGTGCGTGATTTAGTTGAAAAGTCTGCAAAGCAAATACTCGATAACAGTAACGGCTCAATAGAAATTGTTAATCAATACTGCCGTACGGTGCCAGCAATATTAGTACAAGAGTATTTTGGGCTTGATGGCATTGAGAAAGAGCGCTTAATTGAATGGTCCTATTGGAATCAATACGATGCCTTTCATAACCAGCCTTTTGATTTAAATACCAAAGAAAAATTTGATTATATTGTTGCCCAGCATGACAAGGTGTCAACTGAGTTGGTCAGCTATATTGCTAAGCTTATCGGTAAAAAATTTATTGTCGTGAAAGCAGAAGAAACCAAAAATCGCATATTGATGGGCTGGTACCTTCTCAAAAAACTGTTTTGCAAACTCTTTGCTATTGAGCAGACCGTATCGAAAGACGATATTGTTTATCGCATGCTGCGCTCTAGCTTTGCCGAACAAGTAGATTTTTCATTAGTACGTGTAGGTGTGAACGCCGGCGGATTATTAATTGGTGCTATCGAAACCACTTCGCAGGCCGTATCGCAAAGCATTGAATTTTTTCTTGACCGACCGGATTTACTGCAACGCGCTAAGCAAGCGGCGAATGAAAATGACACTAACCACTTCGACAATATGGTTTGGGAATCATTGCGGTTTGTACCTATAAGCCCTTATATGTTCAGGCAAACATCTCAGAGCTACACGCTAGCAAAAAATACCGATAGAGAAACGACTATTCCAGCTAAAACAAATGTGCTGGCCATTACGCAATCAGCCATGTTCGACGACTATGCTTACGATAAACCTGATCAGTTTATGCCCGACAGAAACGCCTATCACCACTTTAACTTTGGCTTTGCTTCTCATGATTGCCTAGGAAAATATATCGGCATGGTCATGATTCCAGAAATGGTTAAGCAGGTATTAATAAGAAAAGAGATTAGCAGCACTGAAAAAATTAATTATAAAGGTGGCCCTTTCCCAGAGTCTTACCCACTAAAATGGAAGTAAAAGGGTAACAATAAAAAGGTTTAATAAAAAAATCTGCTATTAATAAGAAAAATCGCTTATAAAAAAACGGGCCAAGTTATAAGAATAACTGGCCCGCTTTTTAATTACATCAACGCTCTACTTTCAGCACTCTTTTGACAAAGCGCCTCTTTAGATTGCGCATTTTTAGATTGCGTCTGAAATTAACTCATTAAGTACGATCGTTTCATTACGATCTGGGCCAGTCGATACGATATCGACGCGCGTCTCAATTAACACTTCTAAGCGCTTAATATAGTTTTTAGCTTCTATCGGCAAATCATCAAATGATTGCGCGCCGACCGTTGACGCCGACCAACCTGGCATTTCTTCATAAACAGGTATTAGCTTTTCAAAGTAGTCGCTGTCAATCTCTAGGGGCAAAGGATTACCTTGCGCATCTTGATAGCCAATACAAATTTTAACGACTTCCAAACCATCGAGTACATCAAGCTTAGTTAAACAAATACCTGAGACACTATTGATTTGCACAGCGCGTCTTACGGCCATGGCATCAAACCAACCGCAGCGACGTGAACGTCCTGTCGTGGCGCCAATCTCATTACCCTTAATACCTAAATGCTCGCCTACATCATCATGCAGCTCGGTAGGAAAAGGACCAGAACCTACACGTGTGGTATAGGCCTTGGTAATACCTAATACATAATCTAAATACAGCGGGCCTACGCCGCTACCCGAAGGTGCGCCACCAGCCGTAGTATTTGAAGACGTCACATAAGGGTAAGTACCGTGATCAATATCTAACAACGAACCTTGTGCGCCTTCAAACAATACAGATTTACCTGCACGACGATACTCATGTAAAACCTCAACTACGTCAGCCATCATCGGCGTGAGTATAGGTATTAGCGCTAGGGCATCATCAATCGTTTTTTGTACATCGACGGCATCAACTTTATAGTATTGCGTAAGCGTAAAGTTATGCAGGTCCATGACTTCGCGTACTTTTTCGGCAAACTTTTCTGGGTTGCGTAAATCACCTAAGCGAATACCACGACGCGCTACTTTATCTTCATACGCTGGGCCAATACCGCGACCCGTAGTACCAATTTTTGCATTACCGCGGGCAATTTCTCGCGCCTGGTCTAAGGCAATATGGTAAGGAAGAATTAACGGGCAAGAGGTGCTAAGTAATAATTTTTCGGCTACGTTTACGCCTTCGGCTTTTAATTCACCCATTTCTTTGAGCAACGCTTCTGGACTTAACACCACACCATTACCAATTAAACAGGTAACTCCATCATGCAAAATACCTGATGGAATTAAATGCAGTACGGTTTTTTTACCATTGATGACTAAGGTATGACCGGCGTTATGGCCGCCTTGAAAGCGCACCACGGCATCTGCTTTTGTAGTGAGTAAATCAACGATTTTCCCTTTACCTTCATCGCCCCATTGTGTGCCGAGGACAACAATATTCTTATTCATACTCAAATTCTCAATGACTGTATTTATCTTTAAACTGTCTAAGCTTTCGGCTACTGACAATCACTTAATCTTTTCAACAACCCAATTACCGGCTTTTTGTACCAGCAAGCTTGTCGGTGTTTCGGTTCCAGCTTCGCCGTTAAAAATAACGATTTCGCCTGCGCTTCTTAATTGACTAACGGCATTCCATAGTGAGGTTTCATCACTGTTGGGCGCTGCAATAATTTCACGCTCTGCATTAATCGGCTGGACAGCTAATGTTGCGCGGCTACCAAGAAAATCAATTAATGCTTTTATATCTGTATTGAATCCTGTCGCCGACCGCTCAGAGCCAAAGACTTTACCTATATTGTCATAGCGACCACCATTGGCCAGTGCCAAACCGTGACCATCAGCATAGGCGGCGAATACTAAACCGGTATGGTATTCGTAGCCACGAATTTCTGCCAAATCAAAATAAACCTCAACCGCTGTAAAACGCTGCGATATTATTTCTGCTACTTGGGTTAGTTGATCAATAGCATCAACCACACCTTGACCCAATGAGCCTAGCAAAGCTTTCGCTTTAACCAACACATTGGCACCACCACATAAACTCGGCAGTTGGTACAGCGTTTCGGTAATTGCATGACCTGCCAACAACCGAGGTAATAAACATTTTAAATCAGGCAGTGACTTGCGCTGAATGGCATCAAAAATTAAAGCTAAATCATCTTGCTCTAGTTCAGGCGCCGCTGTTTTAATCGCATCACGCACTGCGTTATAAATAGAGACATGCCCTAAATCTAAGGTTAACTTACAAAGCCCTTTACTCGCATTGCCATGAGCCGAAGTAAATTCACTTTCAATAAGGTGTAAGGTTTCAAGCAGCAATGATATCACTTCGATATCAGCAGATATTGAAGCATCTCCGTAGAGCTCTGCGCCAATTTGCATGGGGCAGCGTGAGGCCATTAATGTTTTAGGTCGGGTATGCAATACACTACCGGCATAGCAAAGACGACGAATCCCTTCTGCTTTTAGACTGTGTGCATCAATACGCGCGGTTTGCGGCGTAATGTCAGCACGCACGGCCATGCTCTTACCGCTTATTTGATCGGTTAGACGAAAGCTCTGCGTTTCAATATCTTTACCCATGCCAATTAATAATGAGTCCGTAAACTCGATTAATGGCGGAACAACTAACTGATATCCCCAGCTTTTCAGCAAATCCAGAATATTACGGCGCAGCTGCTCGGCAACCGCTGCCCGCTCGGGTAGCAATTCATCCACACCTTCAGGCAGCATCCAACGATCGACACTAGTCATGTGTAACACCTAATTTGATAAACATTTTAATCAACACACTAATTAACACATTAATTAACTACATAGAGCAAGACAACACCCGTTATCATGCTCGCTAAACCTATACGACGAATTGTACTATCACTTAACGTTAACATGTTAGCCAACATCGCTCGCCATTTATGCGGTGCAATAAAAGGCAGCATGCCTTCGATGACTAACACTAAACAGCCTGCCACTAACAATTCCTGCCACATCAATTAATACCTATTCGGCTTTTAATCACTGAATTGATTACCGTATTAGTCACTGGATCTTTAAACGTAAAAAAGCCGGGTAGGCAATAAATGCCATCCCGGCTTACCGGTAAAGTCTTTAACCGGTTTATTTACCGTCCACACTGTTCAAGTAGCGGAAGTAATCGCTGTCTGGATCGACTAACAATACATCACCCTTACTATTGAATGATGCCTCGTAAGCTTTAAGGCGACGCGAGAAAGCATAGAACTCTTTGTCTTTATTATAAGCATCTGCGTAAATCGCCGCTGCTTTTGCATCACCTTCACCGCGGGTATGCTCAGCTTGACGATAAGCGTCAGCTTCGATAACCACTTTTTCTCTATCGGCATCAGCACGAATTTTTTCAGCTAATTCCAAACCTTCTGAACGGTATTGCTGTGCTTCTTTTTCACGATCGGCACGCATACGATTAAATACCGCTGAGCTCACCTCTTGTGGAAAATCAATTCGCTTAACGCGCACATCAATAATTTCGATACCGAAATCAACGATTGTCGCTTCATGCAAACCTTTAGTGAGTTTAGCCATCATCTGATCGCGCTCACCGGCA
>Ga0129327_10001287_pt1 | contig 14885 bp, 8 predicted proteins | sample CPBDNA_6_FD_111799 | JGI IMG/M metagenome (GOLD analysis project Ga0129327, IMG submission 111799) | Freshwater to marine salinity gradient microbial communities from Chesapeake Bay, USA - CPBay_Spr_31_0.8_DNA | ecosystem: Environmental > Aquatic > Marine > Coastal | place: USA: Chesapeake Bay... | reverse complement strand
TTCCTCTTCTTCCTCTTCTGCGCTCCAGATAACTGCTTCCCCATTCTTTATGTGTGCGTGTATCGGTCGGGGTCAACAGTGACGACCGTGGTGTTTTTTTCTCCCACGAATGAAATCGAGGCGTTTTTTGTGAGTGAGTAAAGAGACGTATCATTTGTGGAAAAGAAGCATTTCTGTACCAAAGTCAGAGCAGTTGCCTTGCGTATGTTTAAGTGCATACGTCACAAATTTTCGAACTCTAATCCGCTCGACACACGCGCACACGCAAACAAATGCAAATCAGAGCAACGGCGAACGCGTTAAAAGTCTCCTCTTCTGCGAGACACACCGGGAAAACGTTCGTTTCTTCTTTATTCTCCAGGAGTAAAGCGTCGTCGACATCAGCGACAACATCAACGCAGAGAAAACTCATCCGCACTAACGTGGGAACGACGCGAAGGCAAATGCTGATGTCGTCCGCAACGGGGATGATTGTGATGAAAGCATCGTCGTCGCAAGGCAACAACGTCTCCGCGTCCTCGGTAGTCGCGACGGACGAATCAAAGAAAAGTTTGGAACAGTTGAAATCGCTGAAAGCTGGGGATTTACTCGCCAACGGCGCGTTCCGAGTGGAAAAAGTCGAACCGGTGCCGGATTACCAAGTCGTCTCGGTGTCTTTGAAACACGTGAAAACGGGCGCGCATTGGCTGCACATCGGGGCGGATGATTCGAACAACGCGTTTAACGTTGGCTTTAAAACGGTACCGATGGATGACACCGGAGTGGCGCATATTTTGGAGCACACGACCTTGTGCGGGTCGAACAAGTACCCGATTCGAGACCCGTTTTTTAACATGTTGCGAAGGTCGCTGTCGACGTTTATGAACGCGATGACGAGCGCGGATTTTACGTGTTATCCGTTCGCGACGATGAACAGAGTTGATTACGATAACTTGTTGAGCGTGTATTTAGACGCAGTTTTCTTCCCAAAACTCGAAGAACAGGACTTTAAACAGGAAGGGCACAGGTTTGAATTCGCCAAGACCGAAGACGCGAGTTCCGGATTGAAGTATAAAGGGGTCGTGTTTAACGAAATGAAAGGCGCGATGGGGTCGCAAAATGCGAGGTTTATGCGAGCGCTCGGGGCGAATTTGTTCCCCACGTCCACGTTTCATTACAATTCCGGCGGTGACCCGACTGCGATTCCAGATCTGACGTACGAACAGTTGAAAGCGTTTCACGCTTTGCACTATCACCCGTCCAACGCTCGGTTTTACACCTACGGCGATTTCCCGTTGGAAGAGACGTTGATAAACGCGGAAACGATGGCGTTGAACCAGTTCGAAGCGATCGACGTGTCCAAGTTGGATATCGCGGACGAGAGTAGATACACGTCGCCGGTCGTGGCGGAAGTTTCCGTCCCGAGAGACTCCGTGGTGAACGATCCGAAGAAAACCGCCATAACGTCCACCGCGTGGTTGATGTTGAACAACGTCAAGGACGACGCGAACGCGAAATTGGATAACTTTGCGTTATCGATCGCGTCGGATTTGTTGCTTTCCGGTCCGCAATCGTATTTCCACGAGGCGCTTTTAGAGCCCGGGTACGGGAGCGGCTTGGCGCCGGGCAGCGGCTACGGCAACTCGAGAAGAGAAACCTCCTTCTCGGTTGGCGTGAAAGGCGTCGGGGAAGAGGAGATTCCAATCGTCGAACAAAAGATTCAAGAAACGTTGGAAAGTGTCGCGAAATCCGGGTTTCCGAGAAACCGGGTCGACTCGACGTTGCACCAAATCGAATTAGACGCCGCAGCTGTGAAGCCAAACTTTGGTTTAATGGTTGGCATCGGGACCATGTCCACGTGGGTGCACGACGGCGACGCTTTGAGACCGCTGAGAACACTCTCGCTCGCGAGGCAATTGCAAGAGAAATTGGATTCCGATCCTCAGTATTGGCAAAACTTAATCTCGAAGTACTTTTTGAATAACCAACACAAAGTTATCGTTCGTGCGCGATCGGACGAAAAGTACGACGCCAAATTGGAAGAAGCCGAGAACGCGTTGTTGAAAGAATTAGAATCTAAACTTTCCGAAGACGAAAAGAAGAAAATTGTCGAGGACGGCGTTAAATTGAAAGCCGCGCAAGACGGCGAACAAAACGCCGAGCTGTTGCCGACGTTAAAAGTCGCTGAAGCGGTGGACCGATCGATCAAAAAGTGGGGATCGAAAGAGGAAAAGTTACGATTGAACTCGAACAACATCGACTTGAAGTTACAAGTGGACGAGCAACCGACGAATGGGGTGGTCTACGTCGGCGCCATGTTTGATTGCTCTCAATTACCGGACAGATTGACGCCGTACTTGGACTATTTCGCGGATTACGTGGACCAAATCGGCACATCGAAAGTTGGGTACAAAGACTTCGCGGAGAAAATCAAAGGCGTCAGCGGTGGCGTATCCATCGATGTTCTCAGTAACAATGACACGAATATGCCGTTGAAATGGACCGAGAACGGCGAAGTTGCCATGAACATCGGATCTCACTGTTTAGCGCGTAACGCCGACGCTATGGGCGACATCTTGTTGGACGTCTGCACGGATGCGAAATGGTTCGGCGACGACGAACGATTGAAGTTCTTGATCAAACGTCGGTCCGCGCAGTTAGGCGCGTCCGTCGCGCAAAACGGCATGGGGTACGGTAAAGCCGTGTGCGCGTCCAAAATGTCCGCCGCGGGAGAACTCGAAAACCGCACCGGCGGTCTTCCACAGGTTGCATTGGCGCAACGCTTAGCGAAAGCCGAACAAGCAGGCGTGGAAGAAGTCAAAGCCGCGTGCTCTGAAATTCAAAGTTTACTCTTGACGCCAGAGAACGTGAAGAGATGCCGCGTCGCGTCTCAAGCGCAAGACGTGGAAGCTGGCAAAGCGCAGTTGGCGAAATGGTTGTCGGCGTTGCCGTCCACGGGAAGTAAACCTTCTTCCTCGGATGGATCGTCGTTGAACGCGAAATTGGCCGCGTTTACCCCGCAATCCGCGTCGAAAACCTACGTCGCCATCAAAGGTCAAACCAACTACTGCACCGGCGCGATCGAAACCGTCGGGTACGAACATCCGGACGCCCCGGCGCTCTTCCTCCTCTCGCAAGCCATGAGCACGGAATTCCTCCACCGAGAGATTCGCGAGAAAGGCGGCGCTTACGGCGGCGGTTCCTCGTTCGTCCCGTCTGCCGGCATCTTCTACTTTTCCTCCTACCGCGACCCGAACACGCTCGAAACTATCGAAACGTTCCAAAAAGCCTGCGAATGGGCCGCTCAACCGAGCTCAATCACGAAAACCATGGTCGAAGAGGCGCATTTGCGCGCGTTCAAATCCATCGACTCGCCGATCGCCCCAGCCTCTCGCGGCCAATCCTTATACGCGCAGAGAATGACCGACGCCCAACGTCAAAACTTCCGCACGCGTCTGCTCGATTGCACAGCGGAAGACATGACCAGAGTCGCGCAGGAGTACCTCCTGAACAAACCGATGACGGTGTGTATCGTCGGCAGCGAAGACAAAGTCCCCGTCGACGACAAGGCGTACGAGTGCGTCGACGCCGAAGGTTTGCCGTTTCAAAACGCACCCACCGCGTGAGGAGATAACGTTGTGATGCATAAAACGACAGACACGTCTCGTCCGCGCGCGAAAGCGCATATATATCTCAACACACATTTGAAATCTCACAAATTTTTTCACGTAAATTGCCAGCTGCAGTCCAAAAACGTCAAAATTCTTTGAAATATTCTTCCTCTCGTGTTGATTACAGAGGAGAAGGAGACGTTCTCTTTGTCTTCTTTGTCTTCTTTGCGAGAGAACGACCCCGACGAAAAGGATACATCGAGGGAGAATTTTCGGGAGAAACTTTGCCGAGTGTTTTTGTTCGTGAAGAACGAAAACCGTTCGCGATTTGGGATCGTCATCATCGTCTCGGGACGAGGTCAACAGAAATCGAACGCATTTCGGAGGAAAGATATACACACACACACACGCGCGCGTAAACGAAGCGCGCTTTGGTTTTAGAGTTTGATATCTGATACTAAGAATGAGCAGCGGTGATGCAGAGAAAGCGAGAGATAAAACGACGCAAACGACGACGGATGTCGACCCGGCAAATGCGTTGGAATCGAGACCGTCGGTCTCGTCGTCTTCGTCGAATTCGAAGCTGCAAAAAAGGAACAAATCCTTGACGAAATCACCTTCGGTTCTCGAACGAGCGACGTCGATGTTTAAAAAAGAACAGGAAAAACCGATATCGCGGGTGTTTTCAATCAGCTCTGACCGAGAGACGAACGCGCCGTTAAAGTTCAAGAGCAACTCGATATCGACGTCGAAGTATAACGTGGTGACGTTTCTTCCCAAAGGTTTATACGAACAGTTTCGGAGAGTCGCGAACTTGTACTTTTTATCCGTGGCGACGATTTCGTGTTTCGAGAGCATTTCGCCGATTAAGCCGTACACGATGTGGGTGCCGCTGACGTTTATCATCACGTTGAGCATGACGAAAGAAGCCGTGGAGGATTATAAGAGGCACAAGCAAGATAACGAGCAAAATCGAACGCCGATTGAACGGTTTAACGGAGAGTGCATGGAGAATAAGGAGTGGCGAGATTTGGTGTGTGGCGACGTCGTGAGGGTGGTACGAGATGCGTTTTTTCCGTGCGATTTGATCATGATTGGATCGAGCAACGAGGAGAGAACGTGTTACGTGGAAACGAAGAATTTAGACGGCGAGACGAACTTGAAGTTGAAAAGGAGCGTAGATATGGGCGATGGGGTCAAGGTGATTTCAAACGCAAAGCTGGCGAATTTGTGTCGCAACTCTCAACGAGACGACGTGATGGCGAATGCAGAGGATCACTTGAGTGGCAATTTATGCACGGTCGAGTGCGAACACCCGAATAACTCTTTATACACGTTCAGCGGGAACTTGGAGTTGAAACCGCCTTTTGTGTCGGAAAAAAAGAAAATAGCCGTGACGCCGACGAACGTTTTGTTGAGAGGGTCGCAGTTAAGAAACACGGAATACGTTTACGGTATTGTCATTTACACCGGACACGATTCAAAAGTTATGATGAACGCATCGGAAACGCCATCGAAACGGTCGCACGTGGAGAAACAGATGGATTATGTCGTTTTAGGTATGCTCATTTTGTTGCTCTCCATGTCCACGATTTCCGCAATTTATTGTTCCTGGTGGGTGAAAAACGAAAGTCCAAAGCATTGGTACTTGGATACCGCGAATTCGGACGAACCCTTCGACGTGAATAAAACCGACATTGTCGGTGTGTTTGCATTCTTTACCTCCTACGTGTTGTACGGATATTTGATTCCTATTTCTTTATACGTCTCGTTGGAATTCGTGAAAGTTTTCCAAGCGATGGTTTTGTTAAATCGGGACCGAAAGATGTATCACGAAGAAACGGACACGCCGATGAGCGCACGAACGAGTAACTTGAACGAGGAACTCGGGATGGTACACACCGTTTTATCCGATAAAACCGGGACGTTAACCTGTAACGCGATGGAGTTTTTCAAATTGTCCGTCAACGGCGTCTCGTACGGCGAAGGTATTACCGAAATCGAACACGCTTTGATCAAAAGGCAAGGTGGGAATCCACCCGCGCGATCGTCCAAAGCCATCGAGCCGTCGTTTAACTTCATCGATAGCCGCTTAACGGACGGTCAATGGCGAACGTCGCCCGATCGCGAACAGTTGCGTTCGTTCTTTCGAATTTTAGCCGTCTGTCAAACCGTCATCCCGGAAGGCGAACGAACTCCCGAGCAAGTCGTTTACCAAGCGGAATCGCCGGATGAACTCGCGTTTGTCGTCGCCGCCAAAAGGTTTGGATTTTTCTTCAACAACCGAACGAGCACGACGGTGGAAGTTCTCGAACAATCCGTGAATAAGAGCGAAAAAGACTCCGTGAGAACGTACGAGGTTTTGAACTTGTTGGAATTCAATTCGACGAGGAAACGCATGTCCGTCGTCGTTCGCTCGAAAGACGATAATAAAATCATTTTGATGACTAAAGGTGCGGATTCAGTCATTTACGAGCGGTTAGCGGTCGGTAACAAAGGTGGTAACGCAGCTAAAGAGTCCACGCAACAACACATCGACGATTACGCCGCCTGCGGTTTGAGAACCTTGTGTTTAGCGCAGAGAGAAATTTCTTCCAGCGAGTACGAAGCGTGGAACAAGAAATTCATCAAAGCTTCCCAAGCGATGAAGAAGCGCGACGAAGAGTTGGACGCCGTCGCGGAACTCATAGAAAAAGACTTGGAATTAGTTGGCGCGACGGCGATTGAGGATAAGCTCCAAATGGGCGTGCCGCGCTGTATTGAGCAATTAATGCGCGCCGGTATCGCTGTTTGGGTACTCACCGGCGATAAACAAGACACGGCTATCAACATCGGCTCCGCGTGTTCTTTAATCACCCCACAAATGAGTTTAAAAGTAATCAACGTCGAAGAATTGGTCAAGCTCGAATCCGAAGGCGAAATTTCCAAGGAAGAAATGAAAACCCAAGGATTAGAAGCTGTTTCGAAGCAAATTGACGACGGTTTGGAAATCGCGAAACAGTGCGCGGAAGTGGACGCGGAGATGGGTTTAGTCATCGACGGGCGATCGTTATCGTTCGCGTTATCTGCAGAGTTGAAGGATAACTTTTTGAAATTGGGGACGTCTTGCGCGGCGGTGATTTGCTGTCGCGTCTCGCCGTTACAAAAAGCGTTGGTGACAAAACTCGTGAAAGATTCCGGTAAAATCACGTTAGCCATTGGCGACGGCGCCAACGACGTCGGGATGATTCAAGCCGCGCACATCGGTGTCGGCATTTCCGGACAGGAAGGCATGCAAGCCGTCATGGCGTCTGATTTCGCCTTTGCTCAGTTTCGATTTCTCGAACGTCTGTTGCTTTTGCACGGTCGGTACTCTTATAAAAGAATCGCCCGAATGGTGTGCTACTTCTTCTATAAGAACTTGGCGTTTGGTCTGACCATATTCATTTACAACTTACACGCCGCCGCGAGTGGCCAAGTCATCTACAACGATTGGTTGATGTCCTCGTTTAACATCTTCTTCGTGTGTTATCCGGTGATCATTCTCGGCCTCTTCGACCAAGACGTTCGACCGGATTCGAGTTTGAAGCACCCAGAGTTGTACTCCGAAACGCAATGGAACAAAAATTTCAACAAGAAATCTCAAGCCGTGTGGGCGTTGAACGCCATCTGGGTCGCTATCGTCACCTATTGGTCCATCATGAAAGCCGTGCACTCGGGCGAAGCCGATCACGAGGACGGCCACGTTTTTGGTTTGTGGGAAGTTGGCACGACCATGTATACCTCCTTAGTGTTCACGTTGAACTTACAAATCGGTTTGTTCATAAATTACTGGACGTGGATCCATCATTTAACCATTTGGGGATCCTTCGCGTTGTGGTGGATCTTAAACGTCGTCTTGAGTCACACGGACGTGTATTACTCCACGTACTCGTACAAAATCTTCACCGAATCGACCGTGTTGACCCCGAAATATTGGCTCGGCTTTTGGGCGGTGACGTTTTTATGCTTGTTACCGTACATCATCGTGAGCTCGTTAAAACGCTTATTCAAACCAAGCCTTTACGAACTCGTCCAAAACGAAGAGAGTTTAGAACGCGGTGCGTGCAAGCAGTGCTTAGGCGTGACCACCGAAGTCGACGGAGGCGCCGGAGGTCAAAAATTCAAAAAACGAGCAACGTCTTCGAAATCGCACGACGATAGCATGACATCCAACGATAGCTATAGTGACGTCTCCGTGGTGGGCACGACCACGCCGAGACGCCAAGGTACTCTGAGAAAGAACATTTCAATCCCCGGGTCCGCCACCTCGCAGCGCACGACGCCGCTCGGATCGATGGAAATCTTACCGGACGTGAGCGCGTTTCCGCAACCGGGGACGCCGACGAGATTACCCCCGAGAACACCGCCTAAACAATAATGATAATAAAACGAGACGAGAGAAAGAGAGAGAGAGAGAGAGAGAGAGTTTAGCGATCCTCCGGCAGGGGGTGAATTTTTAATGTGAATAATTTTTGTTTTCATGAAACGAGAGACTTCAGTGCGTCACTTTTTTTCTCATTTGCGCGCAAATGATGATGTTTTTCGTTCTCCTCTTCCTGCTCTCACACGCTGTCACCATCGCTGAAAGTCGCGCGATTCATTTGTCCTCCTCCTCTTCCTCCTCGACGATTCAGACGACGGCGACGGAACCACCATTAAAACGGCAACCAAAACCGAGCAGAGAACGACGACGACGACGACGACGAGGAATGCTTTTAACGAGATTTCATCAAGAAGAAGAAAACAAATACGTCTCGCGGTGCGAGGAGAGGTGGATTCAACAGCCGCTCTCGCACTTCTCTTGGAACAGCGAAGAGGAGGAGGAACGAGGAGGAGAAGGAGGAGGAGAGTTTAAGACGAGATATTTCGTGTGTTCTGAATTTTATCGAAAGGATTCGCCCATTTTCTTATACACTGGAAACGAGGCGAACGTGGAAAGTTACTTGGAAAATACGGGTTTGATGTGGGAAAACGCGGAACATTTTAACGCGTTGTTAGTGTTCGCGGAGCATCGATATTACGGGAAATCGTCACCAATGAGTGATGATGACGAGGAGGATACGAATAAGAATACGTTGAAACATTTGAACTCGATGGAAGCGTTGGCGGATTACGCTTCGTTGGTCAGAGAGTTGAGAGAAGAGTACGAGGACGCCGTGGCGGTGATTGCGTTTGGTGGGTCTTATGGCGGCATGTTAGCGTCGTGGATGAGGATGAAGTACCCGCACGTAGTGGACGGGGCGATTGCAGCATCAGCGCCTATTTATGCGTTCGACGGGGAAGATCCGCCGGTAGATCCGAACGCGTTCGCCAGAGGGTCGACGTATACCGCCATGGTGAGCGGACACGGCGCGGAGTGTCCAAAGAGAATACAAGACGCGTTTACTTTGTTGATAGACTCTGGAGATGAAAGCGATAAGATATATTTGGACGTTTTAAAACACACGTTTAGAGCGTGCGACGATATCGAGTCGCCGTACGAAGTCGCCGAGTGGGCGCAATCGGCGTTGGATTACATCGCGATGGGTGATTACCCAGTCGAGAGTGGGTACATGTTATCAGGGAAAGGAACGTTGCCCGCGTGGCCGATGAAAGTGGTGTGCAACGCGATGATGGTCGACGATCCGAACGCGTCAAACTCGACTTCGTTAGCGCTGTTAGAAAACCTGAGAGAGGCGGTCAGCATCTACTACAACGCCACGAAAACCGAGCAGTGCTTTACAATCGGCGACCCGTCACCGAACGACGACACCAAAGCCACCGAAGATCTCTGGGGATATCAGTACTGCTCGGAGATGTTCATGCCAATGGAAACGACCGGCGGAGAAAACGACATGTACTGGCTCTCTTCTTGGAACGAAACCAACGAGTTTCGCTACTGTCGCGACGCGTACGACGTCCAACCGAGACCGTATTTCGCCCAAGAAACTTACGGCGGTCGCAAAATGGTCGAGAACTTTGCCTCAAACATTGTCTTTTCAAACGGTATGTTAGACCCGTGGCACTTACTGGGCGTCTTGGAAACGTCCAATCCGCGCGTCGTTTTAGTGAAAATCGACGAAGGCGCGCATCACAACGATTTGATGTTTTCGAGCAAAAACGACCCAACGAGCGTGAAACGAGCGCGTTTGTTAGAAGTCAAAGAGATTCAAAGGTGGGTAGACGAAGCTCGCGCGATGAAAAAAGAGCGATTTCAGGCGGCGTTTGTTTCGGTCGCCAAATAGAGAAACAAATTTGTAAAAATGTAATCTAATGATAAATATATTCACATCATCTGTGCATGTACCCAATCTGCTGTTCGTAAAAGCTAAACCCATCCTTCGAGACAAACATCTCCTCGTTCGCACTCATCCACTGCTTAAATTTCTTAAACATTTCCGACGTCTGGTGCGGTTCCGCTAAATATTCTTTCTTCGAATACCGTTCGACGATGATAAATTTGCACTCATTTTCGTCGCTTCGTCCGATTTCGTACGAAAGTGTCTCCGGCTCGTTCGCTTCCACGTGTCTCGCTAACTCCGCAAATTTCAAAAGAAACTTGTCCACGAATTCTTTCTTCAACTCCAGAGCGATGTGTAAACACCACACGGGACCCGCTCCTTTCTTCGACATTCTTTCAAAACTCGTCCTCTCTCTCTCACTGCTGCTCCTACTAAAGTGCTTCTTCGCTCCAAAACTCCAGAAAACTTCAAAAAAAAAAGACAAGAGGAGGAAAGCAAAAACTGTTCATTTAGGGTTTTTTAAATCTCTTTAAATCTCGATGACGTGTCAAGTTCCTTCCGTGGCTCATTAGGAGGAAATATCTCTCTATCCATTCTCATCGAGAGAGAGTTTGTGTAATCACATCAATCAATCGCATCACAATAAACACTTTGACGACGCGCTTTCTTTTTACACACACAAAAGTTATCGCAAAAGTTATTATTATTTTACGCGTAGTATATATTTATTACTGCTCACACAAAGGAGTTCCTTTTCAAATATAAAATAAGACACACAAAGATGAGTTTTTCATTAAAATCTGCATCCATCACCCCCGGGGTGACGATGATGAAATCGAAATCTCCTCTCAAACGAGGAAGAGTTTCCTCCGCTTCGAAGAAGTCTTTCGCTGTTAAAGCTTCGGGAGACACCGTGGTCTCCATCGACGAACTCACGGAAACCACGCGAAAAGCGATCAAAACCTACGGGTACGACGAAAAAGCCACCGAATGCATTTTGGATATTTTGATGTACGCCCAACTGCGTGGGAACAACCAAGGGATTATCAAAGTGACGACGAACGGCATCGCGCGAGACCCGGAGGCGACGCCGATCAAAATCACCGAACCGGTGCCTTTATCGGCTGCAATCGATGGCGGTAACAACCACGGGATGATTGTTTTGGACAAAGCGGCGGAGATTGCGATCGAGAAGTGCAAGCAACACGGGGTCGGGGTCGTCGGGACGAACCACACGTTTACGAGTACCGGGGCGTTGGGGTACTACGCGAAGAAGATTGGCGAGCAAGGCATGGTTGGGATTGTCTTGGCGCAATCGCCGGAGTTTGTGGCGCCGGCTGGGGCGAAGCAAGCGATTTTTGGGACCAACCCAATCGGATGCTCGATCCCGAGGAAAGGCGGCGAGCCGATGACTTTGGACATGGCGACTTCGGCGTACGCCTTCTTCGGGTTGTTGGAAGCCAAGACGAGTGGTAAACCGTTACCGCCGAACGTTGCACAAGACAAGGACGGGAACATGACCACGGATGCGAACGCCGCGTTGGATGGTGGGGCGATCATGACCTTTGATTGCGGGTACAAGTCTAGCAACTTGTCCTTGTGCATCGAGTTGTTAGCCGGTCCGTTGGTCGGCGCCGCGTACAACGATAAGAAGGCGGCGAAGAACTGGGGTAACTTGGTGTTCGCCATTGACCCGAAGATCTTGGGTAACGACGATTTCTTAGAGCAAAGCGCGTTCGTGATGGAGCGCGTGAAGAACGCGGAGAGGAAGGAAGGCGTGAGTTCGATCAACTTGCCGGGCGAAAGAGGCGACGCGTTGGCCGCCGAAAACAAGAAGAAAGGGACGATCGGCGTCGAGCCGAACTTGTGGAAGGGGTTGCAAGAATACGCGGCGAAGTACGACCCGAAAGCGGAAGTGTTCCCGATCGAGTGGGCGTAAATGTTTATTAACATGATGCAACGACGACGAGCTTTATTCTAATAATCATTCTCATAATATAATAAAAAACCACAACATATTCATCATCTCGTCGCCTCGTTAACCGTCGTGGTTCTTGTTATACGCCCAACTTTGCGAAGTGTTTCGATAAAACCGTTCCTCGTTATTCGCGACTGGAAAGTCAATCATTTGAATCATAAACCCGCGCATGTTGAAATAGAATCCGCCTGGGGCTAAATCCAGATCCTCGGTGGTGCATTGAAACGTGTATATAGACCCGTCGCGTTCGTCCACTCGCGGGCACAAATACCGATGAAATTGACCGCCGACCAAGTACGTGGTGATTTTATGGATGAGCATGACGCCGACCCAAATGAAGACGTAAAACGCATACGGCGGCTGCTCGAGAAACCTTCGAACGCCCCCAAACCATTGCTGTTGTTTCTTCGTATTTCCTTCTTTAACACTCCTTCTTTTGTTATTGTTGTTTATATCGTTGTTCTTCTTCTTCTTCTTGATTTTCGGAAACATGCTCTTATGTCGCATGCCGTGAAAACGTTGTTGGACGTACACGGTCAAAAAGGACAACGCGATTTCAATCGCAATCAAATTGACCGCTTGAATCGCGTAACTTTTAAAAGAAACGATAGACTCGTTCCCAACTTTAGCCATTCGAAATATGTACAAGTAAATAGAGATGACGATGATAGCCGCTATCTCCGCAAACGCGGAAATGATGGAGTTCATCGCTAAAATATCGTGTTGCTTTTGCGTCGTCAACAACGCCTCGGCGGTTTGTTTGCCTAAAAACGCGCGGGCTAAATACTTGTCGCGATCTTTCGTCGTCAGTGCAATCATGAGTTCGTGCAAGGAAAGAATCGTTTGTACGGTAGCCATCGATTTCACCGTCCCGTCTGCGGCTAAGAGGAACATCACGTACCTCGAAAAAAACGCCTGTTGCAACGCGAAGGAGAGGTAATACGGAATTTGCAAACACGGCCCAGGCGATGGATTCAAACGCGCGAAATGCCTTTCCGCTCCTCTCACGAGCTCCCAGAAAATCGGGTCTAAACCAAACCGAATGAACAGTTTCATCATCGGTGATACCGATTGGTCGCTCATGACGATTAAGAAAAATTCAACCACGTTCTTTCCTATAATTGCCATCAAATAAATATACACGAACCCGTAGGAAATGCCTTTGGTGGACCAAAAATCAAACGCCGATAACCCACTCCACATGAGAATGCCAAAGAGATAATAACACGCGTATTGCGTGTATTGATGATAAAATCCAAGAATAGCTATCGTTCCGAAGTACGTCAAATTATATAAACCGAACGAGTACACGCACGTCTTCGTTCGCCAATTTCGAAACCTCGAGACGTGCCATCCGACCATCTGGTGAAACACAACCTCGCCGAATTGCGAAAGCATGCACAAGCGAACGAACAGCACCGCGAAATCGTCCCATTTCCACGGCTTGTACGCGTTTCCAACTTCCCTGGCGTACGTGCACGTCAACCACGTCTTCACCAATTCCTCTCGCCCTTTCTCTTTTTGTAACTCTGAGGTGATGTTTCTCGTGCACCTCGTCCACGCGGCTAAAGAGAGATAGATAAAGAATACAGTCACCACGACGAGCGCGACCGAGGCAAACGTGGCGATGTATTTCCAATCCGAAAAGGACTGGTATAAACGAGCGCTCGGTAACGCGGACGCATCTATCATCGTTTTTTTCCTTCTTTTACTTCTCCCGTTGTGAGTCGTACTTCTCGTCGGGGAAAACGGTTTCTGTTTCTGTCGTTGTCGTTCGAGCATCAAATTCGAGCTGCTTTTCGAGGACGACGATTGGTTCGTGTCCTTCGCATCTTCTTCTCCGCGAGCTCCTTCTGCCATGAGTGCGCTCTTTTCTCTCTCGCTTTCGCGCTCAGTTAGTGTGCGGTCAAACTTGTTTGGTGGTTATTTTTGCTCTTTTTCTCCTCCTCCCGCGTATTTTTAAAAAATAAATTAATTAGCCATCGAGGAAAAAAAAACAACCAAAAGCTTCTCTCGTATCTCAACGGTTTTTGGCGGCATACTAACACAAATAAAACAAGCTTTTCGCGAGAAAGGAGCGAGAGCGAACGCGCATTCACATGTGCACGCGCGCGCGCATCTTCTCCTCCTTTTCCTCCTCGCGAAACGGCGCTTTTTTGAAACGTTATTGGTATTACTATTATTATTCTTATCGCCCGCGCATCAGAGAAACAACAACGAGTGTGAGAGGTGATTTTCCCCGGAACGAAATGATGATGTCTTCCTCTTCTTCTACCAACGAAACGTTCATAAACGACTCGAACGTGCGATCGATGGATTTTCGAGATTGGTTATCCGTGGAACGGTTTTTACTCCAAATCGTGAGAGAGGAAAAGAACTTGTCAGACGTACACGTCGCCGACGCGGAACCGGATTTGCCTTGGAATTTTTCTGTGCAAAAGACGTTAGAAGAGGCGAAGGATGCGAAACAAAGGAGCCATCGAACGCAGACGGAAAGGTAAAATTTTGCGGATGTTGATAATGTTTTGAACTGACCTTTCTTCTTTTAACAAACACAGCAAACGCGCGAAATATTGCGTCAGATTGAAGTATTTCGGCAACGCGTTCGCGTCGTTCGCGTGGGATAAAAACGTGGACGATACGAGTAAACATTCCAGCGAGAGATTTTACGGCGATAACTGGCAACCTGGAAATGCGAGCGTTGTGGCAACGATACGGGAAAGTTTAGGCGAGCACTGCGCGGGATTCGATAAGGAGAAGCATCCCGTCGTGTACCAAAGCGGACGGACGGATCGAAACGTTTCCGGCGCGGGGCAGATTGTGCAAATATTTAGAGACGCGAAAAATCACTTGGAGCGGAGGTACGTGGACGAAACAGAGGAGGAGAGGAAGTGCGAGTTGATTCGAAGAGCGATTAATGAGTCCACGGAGGTTGGGAAGCGCGGGTATTTAAAAGCGGTGGAGTGTTTTAGAGTCAACGCGGAATGGCACGCGACGTTTTCGGCGACGTGGAGAAGGTACGTGTACATAATACCGAAAAAAACGTTAGACGTCGACGAAGTGAAGGAAGAGCTG
>Ga0129327_10001286_pt1 | contig 14910 bp, 14 predicted proteins | sample CPBDNA_6_FD_111799 | JGI IMG/M metagenome (GOLD analysis project Ga0129327, IMG submission 111799) | Freshwater to marine salinity gradient microbial communities from Chesapeake Bay, USA - CPBay_Spr_31_0.8_DNA | ecosystem: Environmental > Aquatic > Marine > Coastal | place: USA: Chesapeake Bay... | reverse complement strand
GCAATGGCCTGCAGACCATTGGCCATGCCAGTGTTGTAAATAAAGAGACCGCCGACGACCAACAAAACTAACGAAAAAACAATGGCGCAAGCAAGCGCTATTTTTTTTCTGGGATTTAGCCGAAAGACAATGGTTCGAGTATCATTCATAAATAATTTCACAGGCCTAAGGCATTAACGCAATATCGCGCAAGCCCAGAGTCTCCTCCCATTGATACATTATATTCATGGCCTGTACCGCCTGACCCGCCGCGCCTTTTAAGAGATTATCTTCAATCACGAGAATAACTAACATTTCGGAACCAGCAACAGGCTGCACGCTAATACGGCAATGATTAGTGCCTTTAACGCTGCGTGTTTCTGGGTACACCCCGGCAGGTAGCACATCAACAAATGGCTCATCGGCAAATCGCTGCTCAAATAGTGTTTGAAAATCAACACTCATATCTTTGGGCTTACAGTAGAGTGTCGAATGAATACCGCGAATAATCGGTAACAAATGAGGCACAAAGGTTAATGTGACTTCGGTACCGGCCGCAGCATTCAAACCTTGCTCAATTTCAGGCAAGTGTCTATGCCCCGATACTGCATAAGCCTTATAGTTATCGCTCATTTCAGAAAAGAGATTCGCGACTTTTGCTTGTCTTCCTGCGCCACTCACCCCCGAAGCTGAATTCGCAATTAAGCTATCGGTGTGAATTAAATTATTTTCTAATAAGGGCAAAAAGCCTAACTGTACCGATGTGGGGTAGCAGCCAGGGCAAGCCAGTAATTTAGCATCACGAATATTGTCACGATTCACTTCTGGCAAACCGTAAACCGCTTGTTCAACTAATTCGGGACAGGCATGCTTTTCGCCATACCATGCTTCCCATTGTGGAATATCCTGTAATCTAAAATCAGCTGACAAATCGATAACTCTAACTTCCATTGCCATTAGCTCTCGCATCATATGCATTGAGACAGCATGCGGCGTGGCAAAGAAAACCAAGTCACAAGCGGCAGTTAGCTCGCTGGCACTGGGGGCTGTAAAAGAAAGATCACACTCACCGCGCAAATTAGGCCAATAATCAGACAATGCTACCCCCGCCTCCGATCGAGACGTCACTACCGTTAATTCTACTTGGGGATGACGCAGCAGTAATCGCAGCAACTCCGAACCGGTATATCCGGTAGCGCCAATAACACCTACTCTTATCGAATCGTTATTACTCATTGCCAATACTCTTCCGCTCACTCGTTGTTCTTTCTATTTTGTTTAACCAATCTATTGGCTTAAAACGCCTATACTTTTGATCCCTAGCCACCACATCTGACTAGCGTCTATATATAGAAGGTATATCACCCTCTTAGATATTCGGCATCTATTATAGAGTGATGATAAGATTCTACAGACTAAAACAAAAGTGCATTCTTTCCATTACCATGACAAGATAGCCCTAATACCAAAAACCACCGCTCAGCGAAGCCTTTTTAGCTGTGCACACAATCGACAATGCGAGTTAACGCAATGCTCTGGATAAAAGCCTTTCATATTATTTTTGTTATTTGCTGGTTTGCGGGTATTTTTTACCTGCCCAGACTCTTTGTTTATCACGCTATGAGCGAACATAAGCAAACGCGTGAACATCTCTTAGTAATGGAGCAAAAACTGTATCGCTTTGTTACGCCATTTGCTTATTTGTCTATCGGTTTTGGCGTCTGGCTTACAAGCTTTAATGTCGACTACTATTTTAGCCAACTCTGGTTTTGGTGCAAAATTGTTTTAGTCGCTGCTTTATTGGTTTACCACATTCAATGCGGTCGCTACATTAAACGCTTTGTCGCTGGCGAAGAGCCTCGCTCACATACTTTTTATCGCTGGTTTAATGAAGTGCCCGTATTTGCTTTATTTGCTATCGTTATTCTTGTTGTCGTTAAACCGTTAACGAATTGAGTAATCGATTATGAGTACCTCACGTAATTCAAGCCCTACTATGATTTCAACAACGGCATTAGCCAAGCATTTTGATCTGCCTGCTAAAACCCTATTTACCTTTCTAACCGAAAAATCATGGATTGATCGTGTAGACAATCATTGGCGCTTAACAGGAAAAGGGGAATTTGAAGGCGGCGAATATATTCAAAGTAAAAAATACGGCGAGTATATTGGCTGGCCACAAAGCCTTGTTGATCACAGTATTTTTCAAGAAATGCTCGACCTGCCCATGTCGGTATCTGCATTAGGAGCACGCTTCAATATTAGCTCACACCGCTTTAATGCCTTGTTAGCTGAGCTTGGTTGGCAACGACGTTTTCATAAAGGCTGGACCATTACGCTTAGCGGCAAAAAACATGGCGGCATAGAAAAAGAAGATAATGAATCTGGTGTGCCTTATACCGTGTGGGCGCGCAGCATACTGACCGATAACAGCCTACAAAGCGCACTGGAACAAATTACGCTAATGCCAGCCGCCGAGCAAGTGGCTCCCACAAAAACCAATGCGCCACAAAGCTCCTTAGATTTTTCGAAAATCAGTTTACCCACGCACAGTCGAGATGGTCATCATCCTGATACCAAAGAACATCATGATGTTTGTAACTGGTTGTATTTAATGAATGTGGTGTATGCTTATCGCTGGTCATTAGCAGAGACTAAATTGGGACGCTGTGATTTCTATTTGCCCGCTGCGCATTTGCACCTTGAATGCTGGCAAGAAAAAGAAGACGCTAAAGCCATGAGTGAGAAGTTAGCGCGTATTGAATATTATCAGCAAGAAAACTTAGCTTATATAGAATTAAAAAGTGAACAGTTGAATGCGCTAGATGCTGCGCTGCCGAAATTATTATTAAAATACGGTATTACGGTTTATTAGCCGTTTTACATTTATTTTGGCTGTGCGCCTATCATGCATACATTCAGTCTCGATACCCGTGTTCCTCTCGATTTTTTTCTTTTAAACGCTCACTTTTTCTTAATAGCACATAGACTGCACCGGTTCCGCCATGCTTTTTTTGTGCGCTGTGATAAGCCATAACATCAGGCACTTCTTTTAACCATTTAGCGACATAACTTTTTAACTTAGCGGGCTGCTCAATATTACGCTCGCCTTTGCCATGTAAGATCATCACCGTGCGAAGATCATAGCTCATGGCCTCTCGAATAAAACTGAATACTTCAGTGCGCGCTTCAACAACGGTTTTTCGATGTAAATCTAAATGCCCTTCAATAGTATATTTCCCTAAGCGAAATTTACGAAAAACACCGTCTTGTATACCTGCGCGTTTAAAACTTAAAATATCGAGGGGGCGAACCATTTCAACGTAATCATCTGAAACAGAAGTGAAGTCTTGAGAGAAATTATCAGCACCGGTATTAGACACCGCCGCCTGACGTAAATATGTTTTTTGATCAGCATCAACCAATGGTTTTTTTACTACGTTGCGGTCAACTTTTTTTAAAGGAACCACACCATCGATTTGTCGTCGAAATAAATCGTCATCATCTTTCATTACACTGAGCCTGTCTGCATATCATTCTTATAGTAATACTTACAGCGATTATAGAAAGTCTAGAAAGGTTTGAGAAGGAAAATACTGTATTTTTTAGTTAACGAAGCAGATCTCAAATAATTTAAAAAATCTCGTCTGGCCGTATATCAAAGCGCGGTGTTAACTTAACATCTAAATCTTGATATAACAGCGGATTACCTTCTTTAAGATTATTCAGTTCAGTACGTAAATCGGTATCAAGGCCTTGGCTAACCACAATTTCAACACGACGATTCAAGGCGCGATTATCTTTACTATCATTTTCGACCAAGGGTCGTGTATCACTGTATCCACTTACCGTTAAGCGCTGCGGATTCAATACCCGCTCAGTTAATAACTCATGCGCCACACTCACGGCTCTCGCTGTTGATAACTCCCAATTAGAACGGAAGCGCGATGTTGAGATGGCGATATTATCAGTATGACCTTGCACTAATATATCACCCGTTTTTTCTGACAAGACATCACGGACATCATGTAATACGCCTTTAAAGCCCGACCGCAATTGTGCAGAGCCCGATGCAAATGATCCCTGCTCTTTAATCCTAACCGTAATATCTCTGCCGCGGGTTTCTATTTCTACTTCGCCTTTTTTAATTTGCGTCGACAAAGCATTCGCTAAATCAACGGCATCACGGCGCGTCGCTTCTATCATTTCGGCTAACTGATTAACTAAGGCTTTATCTTGCGCTGACGATTGCTTTTGAGAAAGCGTCACTTCATCGGTTAGCTGATCAGGCGTGCACTGCACTTGCAAATTACGCTGGTCTTCTTCTGAGGTGCGCTGTTTAATCTCATTTATAGGTGTGGGCTCTGGGCGACCAGGACTAAACTCCTGTGCAATAATACTTGTCCCCATGGGTATTTCGTTAGCATCTACCACGCGCTGCACACCAAAGGCGGTACGCATAGAACCGGCTAAACGCTTAAATTTAAGCACGTCCATTTCAGCAAACGATAAGAGTAAAACAAAAAAGCACATTAACAGCGCCATTAAATCGGCAAAGGTTGCCATGTACGCAGGTACACCGACGGGGGGACATTGACAATCGTGCTCGTCAGCTGACATGATTTTTATTTACCTTGAGCGCGAACGAGCACTTAAACATAAAGACAACGCTCCGATAAAGTACGTATTGAATCTTATGATAAACAGACAAAATTATGCCGTCCCTTCCATTACACGCTTACTCGACGGTAAATAGTTGCGAAGCATAGAGTCAATCACGCGAGGATTTTGTCCTGCCTGTATTCCCATTAATGCATCGATCACCATATTTTTAATACGGCTTTCTTCGTTTCTTCGCAGTGCGACTTTATCGGATATTGGCAATGCCACCATATTGCCCAGCATCGCACCATATAATGTGGTTAACAGCGCAACTGCCATCGCTGGACCAATTGAAGCGGGGTCCGACATATTTGCCAGCATCGCAACAAGACCAATTAAAGTACCCACCATCCCCATAGCTGGGGCGGTATCACCCATTTGTTTCCAAATCGCTGAACCCACTTCATGCCGCTTAAGTGTCTCGCTCATATCCTTATACAACAAACTGCGTACCACTTCAGGATCATGACCATCGACCAATAACTGAATGCCCGACTGTAAAAAAGCATCGCTCACTTCTTTATCTTCTAACGACAGTAAACCATTTTTGCGTGCATCATCGGCTAGCTCAACAACTTCGTCGATTAAATCAACAGGATCAACTAATTTGAATATAAATGCCTTACCGGCAACTTTAAAACAGCCAAGAAATTGTGAGAGATTAAACTTCATGAGAACAACAAAGAATGTGCCTACCAATACGATAAGCACCGATGGAATATCGACAAAGATACCAATGCCGCCACTCATCGTCATTGCACCGCCGATAATACCGAACGCGCCCAGTATTCCAAGTAATGTTGCTAAATCCACTGATGACCCCTCAACTGCTTCTATTATTTATTAGCTAACTTATTCCAAGCCTCTGACTAAGCACAAGCGTCTATTATCAGCGCCTACTTTTAGCTCCCTGCCCCGAATCCTAACTGCTGTGAATCTATTGTTATTAGTTTAGCTTTAAATCGGCAGATAACACGATAACTCAAGGTCTTTTCCGCCGAAGGTGGCAATAGTATTGAGAAACCATAAGGAATACGGATTGCTGAGCCAGCAAGACTGTAAATTGAGCAAAAAATTGATAAGATCCCTGCTGGAAACGAACAACTATAACCAATGACTAAAACGCATTAACAGGCAGTACGATTTATGGCCAAAAGTAAAAAAACGCCGGACTTTGAGCAATCGCTTGAGCAACTCGAAAATCTCGTTGAAGCGCTAGAAGCTGGTGATCTAACACTTGAACAATCGCTCAAACAATTTGAAGAAGGTATTGCCCTTACCCGCGCCTGCCAAACCGCCCTTGGCGAAGCCGAGCAAACAGTAAAAATACTGACTGAAAAAAGTGGCCAGCCAGCGCTTGAAGATTTGGATATTGAAGCCGCTGATGACTGATCATTTCGCTCACTTTTTAAGCAGTCACAAAGCCAGATTTGAAGACTACCTTGCCTCCAGACTCGCACATTACAGTCAAGATATTGGTCAAAAGCCTCAAGCCCTGCCATTTATAGATGCGCTGGCTTATAGTTCATTGGCTGGCGGTAAGCGTATTCGTGCCATGCTGGTCTATATGGCTGCGAACGCCTGCCGTGCTGATAACGCACCCGCTGCTGCCATGACAGATACTGCCGCGGCGGCGATTGAATTAGTGCACTGTTATTCGCTTATTCATGATGATCTTCCCGCTATGGACGATGACGATTTACGTCGTGGCAAACCCAGTTGTCATATCCAATTTGGTGAAGCCAACGCTATTTTAGCGGGTGATGCACTGCAAACAATGGCTTTTGAGCTGTTAGCGAATGAAGGCGATGGCAACGCCGAGTTACGTATTGGGCTTATCCGCGAATTGAGCCGCGCTTCGGGTGCTAATGGCATGGTTGGTGGTCAAGCTATCGACTTAGCCGTGGTTAATCAGAATATTTCGTATGATGAACTGGTTAATATGCATGCTTTAAAAACCGGTGCATTAATTGATGCTGCCACCCATATGGGGTGCCTGTGTGCTGGCGGGAATAGTGAGCAAGCTAAAGCCTTACGCCATTATGCTCAAGCCATAGGCCTGGCTTTTCAAGTGCAAGACGATATTCTCGATATAGAAGGCAGTTCAGCACAAACAGGAAAGCCGCAAGGCACTGATATTGCAGCTAATAAACCGACATATCCGGCGATTATGGGTTTAGCCGAAGCAAAAGCTAAGGCGCAATCATTATGTGATGAAGCCTTAGCAGCACTTACTGACTTTGATGCGAATGCCGACCCTCTTCGCTCTTTGGCTACTTATATTATTCAACGATCGGTATAAACATTGTCTGCCAGCCTCAGCAAAACAACGCTGAATTGTGTTTTGATAATGGATCATACTTTTAATACCAAAAGGTCTCTGTAATAGACAAGTATTAGACCTCCTTCTGAGGTAAAATTTACCTCACGCTTATTTAAAGAGATAAGCTCATCTTTCACCAACCGTAAGTGTTAAAAGCCAGATGACTAAGCCACGCCAATACGACCGCTTTCCTGAACAGCGACCTGAAACACCGCTGCTTGATCAAGCACCTGTCCCTGAGCTACTTCGCCAGTTAAGCGAAGCTCAACTTCCCCAATTGGCCGATGAACTTCGTGAACACTTACTTTACTGCGTTGGACAATCGGGCGGGCACTTTGGCGCCGGACTCGGAGTAGTTGAATTAACTGTCGCCTTACATTACTTACTAAACACTCCGCACGATAAACTCGTCTGGGATGTAGGCCACCAAACTTACCCGCACAAAATATTAACCGGTCGACGTGATGCCATGCATACTATGCGTCAGGCCGACGGCTTATCGGGTTTTCCAAAACGCAAAGAAAGCGAATACGATACCTTTGGTGTTGGCCATTCAAGCACCAGCATTAGTGCTGCATTAGGTATGGCGCTGGCACATGAAGGCGAAGAACCTCCGCGTCAATCGGTAGCCGTTATTGGTGATGGTGCAATGACAGCGGGCATGGTGTTTGAAGCGCTTAATCATGCCGCCGACACTGAAGCTAATATGCTGGTTATTCTTAATGATAATCAAATGTCGATTTCAAAAAACACGGGTGGCCTTGCAACCTACTTTGCAAAAATTTGGGCCAGCAGAACCTATACGCATTTACGCGAAGGTTCTAAAAAAGTGTTATCAAAAATTCCGCCGGCTTGGGAATTAGCAGCGCGCACTGAAGAACATATGAAAGGCATGGTTGCGCCAGGCACATTGTTTGAAGAGTTGGGCTTTAATTATATTGGTCCTATTGATGGTAACGATTTATCGTCTTTAATACCGACCCTTCGCAATATGCTATTGATGAAAGGCCCTCGCTTATTACACCTCAGCACGATTAAGGGTAAAGGCTTTGCACCTGCAGAAGCTGATCCTGTTGGCTATCATGCGGTGAATAAAATAGAAAAGCCCGATACGAATAAAGCCAGCAATCCAGATGCCGTTAAAGCACCGAAAAAACCTAAATATCAAGATGTGTTTGGCCAATGGCTTTGTGATATGGCCGCGCAAGATGAAGACTTAATCGCGATTACACCAGCCATGTGCGAAGGATCTGGCATGGTAAATTTTGCTGAACAATATCCTGAGCGCTATCACGATGTGGCTATTGCTGAACAGCATGCCGTGACCGTCGCTGGCGGACTTGCCTGCGAAGGTAAAAAACCCGTTGTCGCTATTTATTCTACTTTTTTACAGCGTGCTTATGATCAGCTGATTCATGATGTCGCCTTACAAGACCTTGATGTTACCTTTGGTATTGACCGCGCAGGCTTAGTGGGTGAAGACGGCCCCACGCATGCTGGCAGTTTTGACTTATCCTTTTTACGCTGCATACCCAATATGATTGTAATGGCACCGTCGGATGAAAATGAAACGCGACAGCTGTTATATACCGGTTATCAATTTAAAGGCCCTGCGGCAATTCGCTATCCGCGCGGTACTGGCCCTGGCGCTACTATCGAAGAAGACATGCAAGCATTGCCCATAGGCAAAGGTATTTTAAAACGCAGCGGCAGCCGCGTTGCATTGCTAAACTTCGGTACCTTACTGCCTGCTGCTTTACGCGCCGCTGAAAAACTGGATTTCAGTGTTGCCGATATGCGTTTTGTAAAACCGATTGATGAAGCATTAATTGATTCGCTCGCCTCAAACCATGATTTATTAGTGACGCTAGAAGAGAACAGTATTCAAGGCGGCGCCGGTAGCGCAGTGACCGAATATTTAAATCAATCAGGCCAAGTGATACCTGTATTGCAATTGGGCCTACCCGATATTTTTGTTGAACACGGCAAGCACAGCGAGTTATTAGCGGCCTGCGGTCTCGATCAAGAGGGTATCGAACTGGCTATAAGCCAGCGGTTAGAAATACTAACCACCAAGGCATAGTGATAAAAAAAGCCACAGCTTAGCCACGCTAATGAATAATGAGATATCGCAACAGGCGAAGAAAAAAAGGAATAAAAATAAGAAGGAAGCAGAATGCAGTCGAAGGCTCGACTGCAGGCATTAATCGTCAGACAGTAGGTGGCCTAACTTACCCGCTTTTGTCGCAAGGTATTTTTCATTATGTGCATTCCGGCCCGTCGTAATCGCCAAGCGCTCAACCACGTCTAAACCCAAAGCCTCAAGCCCAGCCACCTTAACCGGATTGTTAGTCATTAAGCGTAATTGGCTAATGCCCAAATGTTCAAAAATAAACCGGCAAACTGAATAGTCTCGTAAATCGGCGTCAAAGCCTAAATGCGCATTGGCCTCAACTGTATCGGCACCGGCATCCTGTAATTTATAAGCTTTTACTTTATTAAGCAGGCCTATGCCTCGGCCTTCTTGCTTAAGATATAACAATACGCCACGACCTTCTTTAGCAATAGCCTCTAAACCCTGCTGCAACTGGGCGCCACAATCACAGCGCAAACTGAATAAGGCATCGCCGGTTAGGCATTCAGAGTGAACGCGACCTAAAACTGGCATATCGGAGTCTACATTACCCATGGTTAAGGCAATGTGCTCTTTCTCGGTTTCTGTATCTTGAAAACCATGCATCTCAAACTCGCCCCAACGTGTGGGGAGTTTACAAGATTCAATGAATTTAACGGTCAATACAGGGCTCCTAACAACCTAAAACTGCGTTTATCTGGCATTTAACTATCGTATAACGAACAGTTACCACCTATTAAAGAAAACCCTCTCTAATAAATAGTCGCTCATCTTAAAGAAGGCCGGCGATTCTACCATGCTGGCAAAAATATGCGACTCAGTAAAAACCTTAACAATCGGTTATTCATTCGGTTTAGTGTAGGTGATACGGTATATTCTGCCGCCCAGATCATCGGTGATATAAAACTGGCCCGCGCTATTTTCAACGATGCTGACTGGTCGACCAATAATGCCCTTATCGCCCAAGAAGCCCGTCATAAAATCACGGCTTTCAATACTGCCATCAAGCTTCCAGTGCAGTGATAGTATTTTATAGCCATCCAGTTCAGAGCGATTCCAAGAACCATGCAGCGCAACCAATGCCGTTTTAGAATACGCTTTAGGTAAATTGTCAGTCGATTTTATAAAGTGAATACCGAGTGGCGCATTATGGGCACGAAATTTAAATGACGGTAATCGCGCAGTAGAGAGAATATCGGGTCTTTTATCAAGAAAAGCAGACTCACCAAATTCAGCACCAAATTCAGGGTCAGGCACATTATCGCCATGCAAATAAGGCCAGCCATAAAAGCCCCCTTTAACAATAAGATTTAGCTCATCCGGCGGAAAATCATCACCGAGCATATCGCGACCGTTATCTGTTGCATAAAGCTCACCCGACCAAGGCGCCCAATCAAAGCCCACACTATTGCGCAAGCCGCTGGCATAAATTTCTACATTAGCTCCGTCGAGGTCTACCCGTAAAATAGAGGAATAACGAGGATCATCAGGGATGCAAACATTACAGGGAGAACCTACCGTAATATATAATTTTCGCTCGGCAGATATACCAATGGTTTTCGCATTATGTGAGCGATGTGGATGACCAAAAGGCAGGCCATCAATTACTGTTTCTGCTTCACCAATCGTCACTGCATTATCATGATCGTATCGAATGCGCATAACACGATGGCGCTCCGCAACATAAAGCCAATCGCCGTCAAAAGCTAAACCTTGTGGGTTGGCAAGCCCTTGAAGCAAAATAGTTTGACTCTCAGCCTGCCCATCATTATCGAGATCTCTTAATAGAATTACCTCTCCATTATCGACAAGGCTGACAATAATATCTTCCGATTGCGTAACGACCATGACTCGCGGCACATCGAGACCGTCGGCAAACACCTCTGCGGTAAAGCCCTCGGGTAAATACAGATTCGATTGCGCAACATCTGATGAAGTTTCTTCTTGGTTTAGACCCGCCACCGTTGATAGCATTAGCCAGAAACCTGAGACGCCGCCGGGGCTTTTAACAGCAACAACGGCGACTGATAATATAAACAGGAACAAGAGACTAAAAGTAATTTTTCTTATCATTACAACGCCTTGGCTTTGTAGCACTGTTTATAAATAGCTATTAAAGCCTATGACTTTTAAAATCGCTAACGACTAATAGCGCTCTAATGCTTTAAGCTAGCCGGTAACGTTAGAATATACGCTTTAATTTCATCACGCACGCGCCGATAAGGGATCATCGCCTCTTCATCCGTTGGCGCATTCGCCGCTAACTTAGGCGGATCATCAAAGCCCTTGTGCACACGCTGAGTTTTAGTGGCCAACACGGGGCAAGTTTCATCGGCATGGCCGCAAACTGTCACAATATAATCCAGATTATCTGAATCTAACTCAGCCAAGGTATTACTGGTATGCCCAGTAATATCAATACCGATTTCAGCCATTGCTTTAATGGCAAAAGGATTTAAGCCATGTTTTTCTATTCCTGCAGAAAAGAACTCAATAGTATCACCACAAAAATGGCGACCCAGCCCTTCTGCCATTTGGCTACGGCAGGAATTGCCAGTACAAAGAAAAAGTAATTGTATTTTACTGCCCATAATTTATTTCCATTTACTGAATATTTTTATACGTAAACTCATTTCGCCATGATCTATCAGTCGTCATTATTTCGCAACAATGAATACTGGCCAATCGACTTTTAGCTCAGTAGAATATGCACTCATCCTGAGGGGTGGCTTTTTATAAAGCCTGAGATGCCGTGATTTTTTTCACATTGGCGAACCCTTGAACCTGATCCGGTTAGTACCGGCGTAGGAATAGGAGTTTCACTAGGGTAGCTATATGTAGATATAGCACTCGACCTTTCCCTCGTTCCACTACCGGGTTTTCAATTTTTTGGAGACTCGAATGTTTTTAACAAGACAACTCATAAAATTAGTACCGAACACTGCCATTACCACCGCAACCCTTGCATTGATGATATCTAGTGGCGCATTAAGCAGCCAAACTATTGAAGAAGTGTTTGTCACTTCCGATTTCCACAATCCAGAAGTCAATACGCTCGCCAATAGCGTAACCGTTTTCAATGACACTTTAATTAAAAAAACGGGCGCGCTGCATTTAGAAAACTTGCTTGGCCGCGCCCCTAATGTCAATTACTCCAGCGGCGCATCACGAGGTCGCTTCTTTCAAGTCCGCGGTATTGGTGAGCGCAGCCAATTTATTAGTCCCATAAACCCCTCGGTCGGCTTAATTGTCGACGGCATCGATTTTACAGGCTTAGGCCTAAGTGCAACCACACTGGACATCCAACAAATTGAAATTTTGCGCGGCCCACAAGGTACCTTATATGGCGCAAATGCATTAGGCGGACTCATCGCCCTTAATAGCAATGCACCAAGTGACAAATACAGCGGTAGCCTAAGCACGCAACTTAGCGACTACAATGGCCGCAGTCTGGATGCTGTCGTCAGTGGGCCAATCAGTAATACCACAGGCTATAGACTGGCCGGCCGTATCAACCAGCAAGATGGCTATATCGACAACCATTTTTTAAATCGTGACGATACTAACAATATTGATGAAACCCTAATTAAAGGTGCCATCCATACAGATATCAACGACCAACTGACTATCAAATTGAATACGTTATTCGTGGATGTAGACAATGGTTATGATGCTTTTTCTTTAAATAATAACCGCACAACAACGTCTGACCAACCAGGTAAAGATACTCAAGAAAGCATCGCAGCTTCGATTACCGCTCTTTGGAACACTAATCACAGCTTTGATCTTGAAGCCGTCATCAGTGCCGCTGACACCGACACTCTTTATCACTTCGATGAAGACTGGAGCTTCGTCGACGAGTTCGATGCAGGCACTTTTCCATATAGCTCCGCCGATCGTTATGAGCGTGACCGTAATAATCAAAGTATTGATATTCGCTTAGTCTCTAAACCAGAACAAAAAATCATGAATGATCGTACGAACTGGGTTATTGGCATTTACCAACGCTCAGAAGAAGAAACGCTTAATCGCAGTCGCTCAGAGTTTTTGCTGCCAGAAGTTGGCGGTGACTTTAGTAGCCAATTTGATACCGAAAACTATGCTCTATATGGCCAGCTCACCACTGCGCTCAATGACCAATGGAACTTAATTACCGGTTTGCGTGTAGAGCATCGTGGCTTTGAATACAGTGACAGTGCCGATATCAGTCGTGACCAAAGTGATAATTATTTTGGCGGTCGTCTAGCTATCGAATATCAACTCAACGACGATAACTTACTGTACGGGCTAATCTCTCGCGGTTATAAAGGCGACGGTGTTAACGCACAAATAATTTCTGCTGGGGAGATTAACCCTGATATACCTGAAAGCATTCATTTCTTTGATGCAGAAACCTTGGTCAATTATGAGTTAGGCGCAAAAATGCGTTTACTTGAAAACACTTTGCAAATTCAAGCAGCCGTTTTTTATCAAGACCGCAAAAATGCGCAAGCCAAACAATCTTTTTATGACCCAGATGAGTTTTCATTTGATGACTATCTCGATAACGCCAAAGCGAACAGTATGGGGATTGAAGTCGAAGCACTGTATCTAGTGACAGAGCAGCTGAGCTTATATGGTAGCTTAGGTATTTTAGACGCAGAGTTTGATGATTTTTCAAGCCTTTCACATGTCGATGCCCGCACGCTTGACGATGGCACTACTACCAACTTAGACGGACGCGATGTCGCTCACTCACCTAATTATCAATTCACACTAGGTGCTGATTACCAATTATCGTCAAACTGGTCAGTAAACGTAGATATCGAAGGCAAAGATGAATTTTATTTTTCTAACAGCCATAATGAAAAATCTGAAAGTTATGAGTTACTTCATGCACGCGTAAGTTATACCGTTGATCAATGGTCACTTAGTCTTTGGGGACGCAACCTCACCAATGAAGATGTTGAAACTCGCGGCTTCTTTTTTAGCAACGAGGGCGGCAACAACCCGGGCAATGGCTATGCACCCGAGACCTACACTCAACTTGGAGAGCCACGCTTAATCGGCGTTAGCGCGAGCTACGACTGGTAAGTTAAATACACCTTTTTGCCAGCTGTGAGTAAAGCCCATCGTGGCAGTACGCGCAGTTGGCTTATTCTTACAGCCAGCCAGGAAACGACTATGAATATCACAGCCGAATTAAGCCTTTACCCACTCATGGGCGATTATGTTCCTACTATTCAAACCTATATTGACGAACTCAATGCTATCGATAGTTTAGAGGTTCGCACCAACGCATTAAGCACCGAAGTGTTTGGTGAATACACTCTCGTAATGCAAAGCATTCAAGCATTAACCTATACCGTTTTTTGCGCAGAACCCGCTGCCGTATTAGTGGCAAAATATGTTAATCGAGATCGTCGCGACGAAAGCCAAACTTAACATTGTAGCTAGAACGACTGATACAGAGTAAACAGACTAACAAAGAGGCAGGAAGGATTTTATGCTACTGAATATTTGGGCAGAGCTTAGCGTTTACTCAATACCTGAAATTATCGCCGTATTGGCATCACTCGCCTACGTTATTTTAGCGTCGAGAGAACATTCAGGTTGCTGGCCAGCAGGCATACTAGGCTCCAGTATTTATGTCATAGTCTTCTTTCAATACAAACTCTACATGGATTCTGCTTTAAATATATTCTATGTGGTGATGGCCGTTTATGGCTGGTTAATGTGGAAAACCCGCCAACCCAAAGTAGGCTTTGTCGCGGCTACAACCGAAAGAAAAACTAACATCAAAAAATGGGATAGCATTAAACATATAAATGCT
>Ga0129327_10001283_pt1 | contig 14924 bp, 10 predicted proteins | sample CPBDNA_6_FD_111799 | JGI IMG/M metagenome (GOLD analysis project Ga0129327, IMG submission 111799) | Freshwater to marine salinity gradient microbial communities from Chesapeake Bay, USA - CPBay_Spr_31_0.8_DNA | ecosystem: Environmental > Aquatic > Marine > Coastal | place: USA: Chesapeake Bay... | reverse complement strand
TGAATCGACGAAAGTTGGGTATTGCGGCGGCGAGACGGAAAATCCGACGTATACCTCCGTCTGCAGTGGAGATGGACACACGGAAGCGATAAAGTTGGATTTTGTTAAAAATGAAACGAATTTCGAGAAAATTTTAGAGGTTTTCTTCAATGAACATTCGCCGCAATGGAAGGCGAAAGCGCAGTATAAGAGCGCGATTTGGTGCCAAAACGAAGCGCAGCATGCAGTGGCGATAAAAATGATTGAAAATTTGGAAAGGGATGGAAAAGGTCCGATTAAAACGGACGTGTATTCACCTTCGGAGAGTTCCGTGACGATTTGGTACGACGCGGAGGAATATCACCAAGATTTTTACGCGAAACAAAGCGCGAGAAGTTGGATTTAAAGAGCATCTCTCTCTGCATGTCCTCTCGTTTTTCTCGAATTTGTGCGCTGTTTTTCATACATGTGACGAGCGCGTCGATAAGTGTGATCATTTTCACATTTGACGCGCTTCGATAATAAACAGCCGCTTGCTTACGCGAGAAGAAACGAAGTGAATACGCATGGACCTCCGCAATGGAGGACGATCCAAATATATGCACATGTTGTACATTATATATATTAGTATTACAACGCAATCTTATATTCTAAAGCCTCTACGTTTTCCAATCCTTCTTCGTACGGGAACAGACGACTCTCAAAACTCCTCCCGAAACCTTTCATCAAAACACTCGTTTCGTTCACCTCGACGACACAAAACGGTCCCGGATGCCCTTTATCTTCGTCGCTGGCTAACATTGGCGACTCCAAAACGACAAAGTGCGTGCCAAGCTCGTCCACGTGAACGCCGCCTTCGTGTTGGTGCCCGCTGAAGACGCATTTGACGCACCCGTCGCCGACTTTTTGTATCACTTCTAAAACTTCGTCGTAATTCCACAACAACGTTCTCCCGGTTCCGCTGGTCGTTTTCGGGTGCACGAGTAAGTGGCAAAAAATCAACACTTTCTCTTCGTTCTCTTTCGACCTTTTCAATTCTGCTCTCAACCATTCCAGCTGCGTCGCTCCGACGCCGCCGTTAAACGGCACCCACCTCCCATTCAACCCCTCTAAGTCCTTAAAATACGGAAACGTCCCGCTCATCCTCTCTGTTTGCACGACGTCTGGATTCTCGTCGCACCACTTATCCGCGTTCGGGTTGTGTTTTCTCAACAACGACAAAGCCTCCTCGTCCAACCCTTGCTCTCGTCCTTTGCTATAAATCGACACGTCGTACGGGTTCAATATAATCACCTTCCATTTCTCGTGTGGTTTCTTCGCGTAATACAAATCCCCATCCTCAGAAGCGCACTTAAACGTTAATCCATCTTTCGAATACGACTCGATTCCTTCTTTCTTCAAATCCACGCCGTCGATTAACTCTCTTCGCGTAAAATTATACAACTCGTGGTTCCCGATGGTAAATATCCACTCGCGGCACGCGCTCCGATCTAAAATCTCCATCACGTCCGCCAATTGCCGGCGGCCTTCCGATATCGGTTTAAACGAATCCGTTTGGAAATCAAACGCGCACTGGTGGTCGATGATGTCCCCGTTGTGGACGATGAAATCAATGCCCCGCGTCTTGGCGGATCTCGCGCCGCCAGTCGTCGTGTTGTTTAGGGTGGTGGTATCCTCCTCGAGTTCACGGTGGTGCAAATTGAAGTGCTCCACCGCGTTCCTGGCGACGTTCAGAGCGTTTCGGTACCTCCGAACTTGCGAGCCGCTGAAATTCGTCCGGTCGTCCGTGTCGCAGTACTGAATGTCCGCCAGTAATCCGAATTTAAACAACGGAGGAGGATGAAGAGAAGACGAAGGATTTTTCCCGGAAGTGGATGCTTTATCTGTTTTGTTGTCCGACGACGAACATCGCGCCGGTGCTTTCAGATGATGATGATGAGTGCGACGATCCATGGCAAAACGTCGTCGTCGTGAGAAAGTGTGTGTTCTTCTTTTGCTGCTCGTATTTGAGAGCAGGTGAATGCGTTTTACGGTCGATGATGTTATCTGGGTGGTTGTTTCCCACGACGTTGCGAAGGATTTCGCAGAAAATGCAAATCGCATGCTTTTTTGTGAGGGAGATGAGAAAAAAAGGAAAATGGTATTAAACGCTTCAATCTCTCTCTCTCTCTCTACCTACCTACCTACTAACCTGCGAATGATGATAATAATAATACTCCTCGTCGGATGAAGAATCGTCTTTTTTTTTCGTGTCGTCCTCGTCCGAGGAGTCGTGGAAGACGTACCTGTCCCAAGTTTGCATCACCGGCGCGAGGCCCGGTAACTCGTCGAAAATCTCCGCGTATCCGCTCAAGATTTTGTGGCCGTCGACGATTTGAATGACTTCTTCTTCTTCCTCCTCCTCTTCTTCGTACTCTTTCGCTGCGTCGTTTTCGTTCGCGTCTCTGGAGACGAATCGTAAGGCGTCTTGTTCGAACTCGAAGGTGTATTTGTCTTCAAAATTCCACGCGTCGTACTCTTCTTGCTCCTCCGGAAGATGGAAAAGCGGCTCGTCGATGATGCGCGTGCGCATGATGCCGCACATCGGACACTCTTGGCAGAGCACGTCTTCGAGCTTTTCCACCGCGGATTCCGCGGTGTGACCAGTGGCCGTTTTTGGAGGCGGCCCCCACAGTTTTACTTTCGGCTTCAAACGAATCGGGAGTGGGATTTTGAGACATTTCATCAACGAGAGGCACTGATTGCGTTCGTCGTCGAGCATTAACGGCAACGCCTCGCGGAGCAAGCAGGCGCAATGAAACGCGTGCGTACACGGAAATGCGTAGAACGGGGCCAATTTAGCACAATCCGAGGAATCCGGGACCTTACCGTTACGCAGGACTGGTTTTTTGCACGTCGCGCACGGCTCCTCTGCGTCGATTTCTAAATCTTTCGATTGAATTTGACGCACTTGTTCGCGCACGAGTGCGGTGATTTCACTGTCTCGTTCGATGTCTTTCTTCATCGTTTCGATGGCATTTTGGTACTTGTGCAACGCTTCGAGAACGGCGTCGCGAACGGCGTCGATTTTCGTGAAATCAGGGAGTAACGGGAGGATGTCTTCCACGCCGAGAATTCTAGTGGCGTTGTCCTTCTCCGCTCCTTGTCCTCCCGATTGTTGTTCGCGAACGTTGTTGTCTTTGGTCGTCTCCTTGAGAAATTTCAAAGCTACTTTGACTTTTTGCTCGACGAGCGATTCTTGGTTGACATTCTCTTTCGAATCAGGAGGTGCGCAATTATCGATGACGTGCTTCGCGATCTCCAACCAAAGCGTCTTGCGTCTCAAATGCGCGGTTTCTTCGCGCTCGATTTCAGAGTCGCTCTCTCCCTCGTCGCTCGTATCCTCGTCCTCATCCTCATCCTCGCTGCTCTCGTCTTCATCGCTTTCGTGTCTAATCGCCAGTTTCTTTTGCATCTCCTTCAATAACAAAGACGTTTTACTCTTCTTATTGCCAACACCACCGCTACCACCAAAATATGCGTGGTTGATGCCACCGTCGAAATCGTACGAGTTTGAGACTGGCGCGTCGGCGATGGTCTTCGCCAACTCGACGTCGTTCCCGTGCTCCAACGCAGCTCGTATGGCTTCTTCGTACTCTTTCAACAAACAGTGCAGAAATGCGACGCATTTATACGCGACTTTTTTATCCATGCGCGACTCGAGTAACGTCAACGCGTATCGCGGGTCGTAATACGCGAACTGATTCCTCTTGGCGTTGTTCCCGGTGGCGTTCGCCACGGCAACTTCGAAAAAGTTTTCCTCTCTCGTGCCGAACGATTCCACTTCTTCCGATCTAACCGCTTCTCTCAAATAACTTTCCAACTCTTGAAACAATTCCTCTCGAAACCCGTTCGCTAAAGATTCCACGTACAACGTCGTCAATAAGTTGTGACTGGCTAAATCTCTCGCGGCTGACGAGGAGACGTTCGGTTCCGCGCACGCTCTTCGCAAGTATCGAATCGCGTTTTCCACCGCATTTTCATCTTTCGACCCGACGAATGGCGTGAAGGCATACAGAACGCGCTTTGGTTCCACCCTCCTCGTGCCTTGCCGGATTAAGAAATCCGTCGTTTTCTCCGGATTCAATTCGAAACACTTTTCGATCGAATCGCAAATTAACTCCGACGGCACCTCGACGTTCGCCAACGCGTCCAAAGTCAAATCGATGTCTCGCTTTTCGTCGAGGAAGTAAGCGATGACTTTTTCATGTTCGCCTTGCGCGGACGCGAAAGAAACTTCGAGATCGCGATCGCTAGTTTTCTCTATTTTTCTCTTCGTCAGCTGCGTGTCGATATCTCGCTTAAATTGGCGAAGGAAAGCGGCAAATTTTAAGCGCGTTTCCAAGACGTGTTTGCCTTTCTCTTCGGCTCTTTGAATAGCGCTCAGATGTAAATCGACCAGGAAGTTTGCAAGCATCGAGCGTTTCGCAGCATCTTCGTCAACGGCAGATTTTTGTTGAGCATTCTTGTTGTCTTTGCCTCCTCCATCGACATTTATGTTACTACCGCTTTTCTTCGCGGCGCCTTTACCGCCGCTCGTCTCGGATTTGCCGCTCGCGATACCGGAAACCAAAACACCGCCGCCCGGGAGAAGCGCGACTTTATTCAGCTTTTCATACCTTCCGACGCAATACGCGATTAAACCATGTAATGACCCGACGTCTTTAAATTTCTTAGCGATGCGTTCAAACGGTACCATCTCTTCGCATTGCGCCCACGCTTGACCGGCGAGTTCGTACTCGCGATCTTTGAACGCTTTTTCCGCTTTGGTTTTAAAAATTTCAAATCGTCGTCTCGCGTCCATACCGACGCATTGTAACGCGCGCTTAAACTCGTTGCGTTCGCAGTAGTATCTCCACGCATCTCTCGCTTCGTCTCTGGAAGCGATTTCGGATAGATCGCCGTTATCGGTGCACAAATACGAAACGCCCGTGATATCGTCCGTGGCGCAAAAGACGACTTTAGAGGCGATTAAGCTTTCTCGGGTAACTATACCGTCCGCGGTTTCATCCAAACGTAAGAGCTGAGCTAATTCACCGGTGAGTCTGGATATGCACGCAATTCTATCCGCATACGTCAACACCGCGTGGTGATCGGTAAGTGCCAAACCTATTGGAGAAGAATCTTCTTTTTTACGCAAAGCGTTCTTCGTGGGAAACGGCAGCAACGAGTGATCTCGGAGTAACTTTGCCTGGTTGTCCGTTTCCTTCGCCGACGCGTCTGCGGATCCAGCGTACACTCCCGCTCCAGTGAGCCACGCAAACACGATCTCTTCAGTGGACGCGTTTCGTTTCGTCGCTAAAGATGAAGTCGACGCTCGCACGGGCATGCGCACCACCGGTTCGAGAAGCGCTTGGTTTTCGCTCTTTTTCAACTCATCAAAGAAGTGTTCGATCGACCGCGCTTCTTTCTTCACGAAAAATAACCTCGACGGCGTCGCCACCATTAACGAATAAAATTTGGTTTTGCCCTTCTTCTTCTTCTGCCCATCGTCTACGTTATTGCTTTTTCCGCTCGACAAGAGTTTTGATAAAGCAGGCTTTTGTGGCTCTCGCGACAACGTCAAACTCGTCGTTTTCGTCGAATACAATTTCACGCCAACAATCGGTTCACTCAACCCACTTTCCTTTGGAATATCTAGAACTGGAACGCACTTCATCTCTCGCATTCGTTTCCAATCCTCTTTGTCTTCTTCTAATTCTAAATACACGATGGACCCGGTGGACGTCCCGAGGAGCAACTCGCGCTTCACTTTCGTCTTCTTCTCTCCCTTCAGATTTTTCTTCGCTGCTTTCGGTTTCTTCGCGTTGTTATTGTTTCGAGGCGCATTCGTGCCGTCGTCGTCATCCATATCGTAATCCTTCTCGTAGCTGCTTCTCGTCGTCGTCTTTCCTTCGTCCTCGGAATCGCTCGATGATTCCTCCTCTCCCTCCTCGCCACCAACACCCCTACCCCTACCGTCGCTACCATCGCAAGAAGAAGACGAAGACGCCCAGCACCCGCAGCTCACGCTCACCCCTCTCAACTTCCCGATTGCTTTCGACCGCTCCCAGTCTTGTCCACCTAAATAATGCGTCTCTACCACCTTCCCGGTCTTTCCGTCCTTGGCGGTAAACGCGCACGCGTCCCCTCTCGCGCACACGACCTTTCCAATCTCGTTCTGATTCGCGTTTATTCCCAACGGGTTCCGCGCGAGTAATAAATTTGCCAGTCCTTTCCTTTTCGCCGTTTTATTTTCACCAACACTCCCCGTCGTTCCTTCTTTTAAATCCTCTTTCTTTTCTTCTTCTTCGTTATCATTGAATGCTCCTCCTCTTAACATCATCTCCTCGTCTTCTTCGCTCACAACTTTCAAGGTGTTGTTAAACCCTAAAACATCCGTCCTTCCTTCCACGAAATTCACCCGCAGGAGATTCCCTCGGTTGGTACCGACAAACACGCGATCGTCCGCGCTCATCCCGCACGTCGGTTGGCCGTACTTTTTTATGAAGGTGTTGTTGTTTTCACCGTCGTCTGTGTTGTGTTTCTTGAGAGGTTGGAGCGTAAATATCGGCAACATATTCGCTTTCTTTTCATCCTCCTCGTTCGTCGCATTCTTAGTAGTGATGGTGTTGTTCGTGGTGTTCGAACTCGCATTCACAAAAGAAACTTCGTCCAACGCGTACGAGTTCACCGGAACGAGAGGGAAAACAAAGAACTTCTTCGTCTTCTCTCCTCCTTCTTCGCGCTCGGAAAGCGTTTTCGACGTCGTCGTCATCTCTCAATAATGTTTAAAAGTTGGCGTTGTGTTGTGTATTCCAGAAAAGACTGAAACTTGTGTTCCTTCGAATTGCATTGCCGTGTGTTTTAGGGTTTCACAAAAAACCCTAAAAAAAGCAACAGACAAAATCCCCTAATAAAGACGAGACATTTCTTTCACAAATGTTGCGCACGCGCTGCGCCTCTTACTCTTCTTTGACGACGACGACGACGTTTTTATCGTCGGTGTTTAAGAGGACGAAGAAGAACAGCTTTGGTATCATCGTGACGAGCACCACCGGGAGAAATTCTTCTTCTTTTATTTCTTCTTCTTCTTCTTCTTCGTTTGAGAGAAGAGAACAAAGAAGCGCCAAAGGTGGTTTTGGTGTTGGTGTTGGCAAGAAGAAGACGACGAATAAGGCCCCGGCGTTTTCTGTCGTTGCCGCTGCTGCGACCGAAGAAACGACGACCGAAACTGCTGCTTCGAAAAGGAAAGCTTTCCCGACGATGATGAAAACTATGAACACGTTTTTAGGGGTGACGAACGAATTAGGAGCCTCCTTACTCGCACTCGTCGCGTTACTGTGTAACTGCGCGTACTTCAGCGCGAATACAACGACAAGTGGTGCAAGTGGTTTCGCAATAGTGGTAATCATTCTGATGAACAAAATAGCGTTAAGTGCGCTTCTCGTGAAAACACTCGCGGCTTTCGCGTTACCGGTGGATATCCAATCGTATCTGGCGTACGCGACGTTCCCGTGGCGCCCGAGGGAGGCGTTTGCGAACAAGAAGGTTTTAATCACCGGCGCTTCGCAAGGGTTGGGGGAAGCGATTGCCTATTACGTGAGCTCGTTTGGAGCGAACGTCGTATTGGCGAGTAGAAACGTGAAGAATTTAGAAGGAGTTGGGAAGAAGTGTTTGGAAAATGGGGCGAAAGCGGTCGAGGTTGTCGCTTTCGACGCGTTGAAACCAGAGAGCGCGGAGATGTTGGCCAAGGCGGCGAGCGAGGCTTTTAATGATGGTGATGATGAAAAAGAAGATGGAGATAGCAATAATAATAAGTCGTACTGTTGCGATTACGCGTTTTTATGCGCCGGAGCATCGCAATCGGCGTCGGCATTTGATGTGACGGAAAGCGCGGAGAGAGAGTTGTTCAATTTGAACGCTCTGTCGACGATTCAAGTTTTGAAAAACATCTTGCCTTCGATGATTGCAAGGAATCGAGGTCACGTGTGCGTGATAAGCTCCATGGCGGCGATATGTCCAGCCCCTGGTCAGAGTTCCTACGCGGCTTCCAAAGCGGCGTTATCAAAATACGTTGACTCCTTGCGAGCGGAAATTGGTCACACGGCGAAAAACGTCACGTTGACCAATTGCTACCCGGGCCCAATCGCGACTGGATTTAACGGCAAAAAGCGCGTCGTCTTCAACGCGACCGGAGTCAACGAAAACCACCCAAAAGGTCTCGCCAAAGGTCGTCTACCAGTCGAAACCGTCGCTAAAATGGCCGTCAAATTGACCAGTTTCGGTCAATACTCCATACATCTCGCGCCGAAACTGGTCATGTTCCTTTCGCGGTGCGTCCATTTTTGCCCCACCGTCGCTTACGCGGTCATGGATAAACTCGGTCCCAAAAGAGCGCAAGCCGCGAAAAAAGGTGAAAGTCTCTACGAGTTGAAGGTTAAAGATGCGTAGTAAGAGTAGATTAATAGCGTGCGTTTACTTCTATTTTGTGTGTATTTTGTCTGTCAAAACACTTCAATTTTCTTCACAACAACCAACCGAAAAGGAACATCTCTCTCAAATCATCATGTGCACACCAGTTTGTGCCGCGCTCGGGTACCTCCCGCAAAACGAATTCGACGAAGAAGTCGCCAGAAAAGACGCCGAGGTATACTATTGATTATGTTTTTGTTGTTGTTTTCGTGAAGTGCATCTTCTGTGGTGCATCTTTATATCGTTTTTACGCGCTTTTCTGGCGACTTCTTTCCCCGGATTGGATCCCCGCGCTCTCGTCGTCATCATCATCTTCATGATCGTCATCATCATCGAACGCGTTTAAAACGCGCGCGTTCTTTTTAAAAGCACACGTGCACGACTAGGACTACTACTCCTACGCGCGATCTGTGATTTGGCGGCTTTTGTGCTCTCTCGGAGGAGGAGGAGGAATATTCTTTGACTCTTCGGAGACGCTTTGTGTCCTCTCTGAGATCGAAAGCGAGAGGAAAATACGCGCTTTGCGCGCTTTTGCGCCGTCTCGCATATATGTAATAACTTCTTTAACTCTCTCTCTCTCGTGTTCTCGATGATGATGTATGTCTCTGTATTCAAATTGAACGAACGAAAAAACAACGCAAAACAGATTGCAGTCTTGAAACAAGAAATCGACGGACTCGGGGCGACGAACCAGGCGAAACAGCTCGCGAAGCAAGCCGCGGAGAAAAATGCCATGGTGAACAAACTCATCTCGACGGTTCGAGGCAAAGCGTTGCAAAGCAGAACAGAACGCTTGAATTCGACGAAGGGGAAATTGACGAAAGCGGAGGATACTTTGGAGGCGAAGGAAGAGCAGATTGCGGAGAACGAAGAGCAGATTGCGTCTTTGAAGAGTGAGGTGCAAGACATGGCGCAAGAAATCGAAACGCTGGTGAAGGAGATGGAGAAGTTGAATAAATTGAGGGTGGAGGAGATTCAAAAGACGTACGACTCGTACATCGGGTACTTGAACACGGAGAAGAAATCGAGAGAGCAAGAAGTGAAGGAGGCGCAAGTGGCGTTGGATAAGGAGATGCAAGCGTTGGAACAAACGACGAGAAAGTTGGAACAAACGGTGGCGGATAAGTCCAAGCATCAGGCTTTGGATAACGGAGAGGATGTTTCCGTTTCAGATGCAGGAGAATTCCAAGCGCCGGGAGAAGAAGATGAGGAATTGGACGAATAAAAAATGAGGATGCGCGTGTTGAACGAGAAAGAGAGTAGTAGTTCTCGCGGTATGAAAAGAAAGGAATACTAATGTTACATAGATATGTTTTAAACGAATGAAAGAGCCATCTGCTCGTATTTATATATTATACAAAGTGCTCTTCGGGTATCTGGGTATCGTCTGTTGCGCCCGCCTTTGACTCTCTGATTGAGGCGGTTGCGCGGAGAAACTGTTGTTTTTGGGTGCGTTTGTTTGTTCCCGCACTCCACAACATCTGTCGCGCGCATATAATAAACACACACATAATACACATAATGCGCCCGCGTTTTCTGGGCGACCAACCTCCCACCGCGCAGTTCCTAAACGACATCACCCAAGTCTTATCGCTGAAACTCACGTGCGTTCGCGTGTTGCTTTTAACCAAAGTAGTTTGCGCGCGAATCGTCTCGTCGTCGTTAGGGGAAGATGCACGCGAGGAGAAGGAGAACGCGGATGCACCACCACCAAAACCACCACCGCTCACGCTAACAGATTTGACGGATGAAACGACCAGTCGAGAAACGATCGAAATTTGTACGAGTTTAATCGAAACGATCGTTCGAGGTGCCGTTCGGTACGAGTTAGATGCGAACGAATTGAGGAACGAATTGGAGCAGTTGGGTTTGCCAAAGGTGAGCTTTACTTTACATCGCGTATTTAAACGTATTAATGACATTTTTTTATAGGAACACACGGACGCGATCGCAATCCCGTACGGGGAGAATAAAGATAAGTTGAGGGAATGTATGTTGAAGAAAGTGATTCGAATCGGACGAGATGAAGAAGGAAATGATTATGGAAAAGTAGGATGTTCGTGGGAGATTGTCGCGAGAGCGGTGGATACAACGAGGACGAAAAAGGAGGAGGGAGAAGACCTCACTGCGCCTGATTTGAGAGTGAAGGTGAGTATTGGTGGGTGTGCGTTCACCGCGGACGAGATAGATTTGAGGGTGTGCATAAACGAGATGAAGAGCGCGAGAGCGGCCATGAACGAGTAGTAACATAGTTTGATATAGTAGTTTTAATAATACTGGGTAGTTTTAGCAGTAGTACTTTGAATTATGTATTTTTCACAACAATCAAGTTTTAGGCGCCGGACAGAACATCAACAAGGGATGGTCTGGGTTTAGCTCACGTAAAGCTGCTTCTAAAGCCTTTATTCTCGCTGCATCTGCTTTCGATTGATAGGAAATGCCTTTTTGCTCGCTCAGGGGAACCTCGTCGTTTCCATCGCCTCCCATCCAATCGAGAAAGCTCATGACGCCGGGGCCGTCTTTTTTCGCAGACGCCAGTTCGTTATTGTTCTCGATGATCTGAAAGTTACTCTTTTTTACCAGCGGCGAGGAGGCGTTTGCCGGCATTCTCACCGGCTCGTCGTTCGACACGTCAAATCTTTTTTGTTGATTGCTCTTCTTCTCCTTCTCCTCTTTCTTCTTTGCCTTTGCTTTTTCTTTCAACTTTGCGTAAATTCTTTCTCTCATCGGCGCATATCTCAGCGCTATACTTTCAGCGCGTTCTAAGCACATTGCTCTGAATGCATTCGAAATGTTTGCCTGCGCACGTTTACACGTCGCTATATCTCTATCATTAATATTATTAATGCTCAATCTCTCTATCCTCGCTACGTCCTCTTCATCCGACGACAAAGAATCGCTATCCTCCGACCCCGACGCAAACAATCCGCCACCTTCATTCTTGTTCTTGTTCTTCCCGTTCTCCTTCTTCTCCTCTCCCTCCTGAATGTATGTCGCATTCGCTCCTTTCTCTTCATCCTCCAAAACTATCCCACCTTCCAAGCAAAACACAAACTCTTCCTCTTCGCTCCTTTTCGCAGAAAACGCCATCGCGCCCGAATACAACTCCGCGCGTATCTCCCGCGCTTTCTCTTCCGTTCCACAGTTTTCTATAATCAAAAACGCGTTCGATTTCCTCGCTTTCTCGATGAACTCGATCGCATCCGTCATCCACTTTTCTTCCTCTTCTTCTTCTGATGATGATGATGATGAAAATCGATCGAAGACGCGTATCCGCAGCGCCGCGGCGGCGGTCGCAGCAACATTTTTCTTCACCTCCACTCCACCCGGGAAACACCCACCTAAGAACTTTTCAGCGAATGTGTTCCTCTTCTTCCTCTCGCTTAGTGAAGACGATGACGATACAGCGTCCTCCTCCTCCTCCTCGTCTCCGTGGTAATAAAAGGACAGTTCCACGTCCTCTTTTTCGCTTCGCATCTCTCCCGCGAGTTGTTCAATCTCTTTCCTCGCGCGGTCGATGTCTTTATCATCGTCTTTGATTCCATCCTCATCGAATTCGTCGAGAAACTTCTTCGTCTCTGCGAGGACGCGTTTTGCGTTCTCCGCGAGTGCCCGGAGCGGCGTCATTTTCATCATCATCTCGTTGTTGTTCTTCGGCCACGAACGCTCCAGTTCGTCTCGTATTCTCGTCGTCATTTCTCGGTGGTGTTGTCAGGTCGTTCTCGGTTTAAACGAAATTATATTCACGCTTTTGCTGCGCTTAAGCTTTTCGTCATTTCTCTTTTAAAAGTAGTGTTACTCTGCTGTGTATGCGCGCGTGCGGAAGTAAAGTGACGAGACTTTTCCAATTCAGAATTTGAAATCTTTCCCGAAACTCCATTTGTTGTTGTACTCGTACGCGCTCGAAGACAAAGACAAAGGAGACAAAGAAGAAGAGAGAATGACGACGACGACTTCTTTTTTGAGCGGTGGTAATTTTGGTGTCGGTCCTGAAGACTATTCCTTGCTGAATGATGCTTCTGCGGGGGGTGAAACTGTCGGTGAATTTCCAAAGTTCGCTTCTCTGTCGGACGTAAACGACGACGTAAACGTAAACGAAGACGACGATGAAACGAACCTCATGCTCCTCGCCTCTCGAGAAATCGAAAGATTACGCGAAGAGAACGCAGAAATAAAACGTTCCGCGCGAGAAATCGCGAGCAAATGCGCGAGAAATCTCGAGGAAATGCGAGAAAGGTTGACACGAATAACACAAAGAGACAAACAGGAGCGAGAGGACGAGATGACGCGAATGCGAACGCAGATGGAAAAGATGGAATTGAAATGCGAGCAGTTACGAGAAGAGGTGAGGAAACACGAGCTGGAAAATGCGTTGGAGAAGCAACGTACGGAACAAAACGAGGAGGTATTGCGAGAGATGAAGAAGCGGGAAGCGAGCGTCGCGTTGGATTGCGAGAGGGCGAAGATGTTGGTGAAGAAAGAGAAGGAGAGGAGGAGGAGGAGGAAAGAAAAGGCTTCCGACGGCGAATCGTTATCGGAGAGCGAGGAGAGTAGAAAGAGCGAGTGGTAGAGAGATGCGGGTGGTGTTGTAGCTTTTTAGATTATTAATAGAGTAAAATAAAAATGAACGCGTATATGTTCGGCAGCGGCGCTCTCGTCGTCGTCGTCAATCACTTCTTTTTATTACCCAAAGGTTCAGACGCCGCGGATGGCTGCCACGTCACAAAGCTCGGTTCGAATCGCAAATTACTTCTGTTCGTCGTCGTCGTCTTTGAAAACGATTGCAAGTGCGTTTCGACAATTTTTGGCGTCGCGGAGACTATGTGTTGTCCTTTCCAATATTTTAACAAGTTTAAGCTTTGCAACGCGGAAGTCACGTCGCTTTCTCGAAACATAGTTTTCATGGACAAATCGCGGACGGTCAACCCGTTCATGTTCTTGTGCCCTCTCATGGCTTCGAGAATGTGTTTGGACCAATACGACCGGTAACTGACTCGACCGAGATCGGATAACGGTCGTTCCGGAGTCCCGAATTTGCCCTCTCGTTTCGAGAGTTCGTAACTCATGGAGATGAGAAAAGAACCGTAGCCTCTTCGTTGGTGCGAAGGCAAGGTGAGAATGCACGCCAAGTTGTACTCTTCCGCGGATTGTTTTTCTTTTGAAAAGTAACCGACCGGGACGTGCACTCGATTATCCTTCTTTTTCATCGTATCCTTCTCGTTGCTATTTCTATGCGTATCGCTACTACTACTTTTACACTCCGTCATGACGTAAAAATTGAACGGCTCGACGTCGTAATACAACGTCTTGTGATCCAAAAACAGTTTCGCCACCAAGCAAAGGTTCTGGCAATACGTTTTGGCTTCTTTCCCGTCGATTTCCCAGAAGCAAATCGTGGTTTGTTCGTCGTTTGCGTTTTCGTGTTCGTAAATCTTCTTCCCCGGCGGGTGCGTGATCGTGCACTCTTTCTGGTGCTTTTGCATCGTTTTCGGTTTGCGCATGTACTTCATACAGTACGGGCAGACGTACAGCATGTCGCATTGGCCGGTAATTTCCGGGTACGGGCTGTAGTACCACGCGTCCATTTCGTACTTTCCAAACTGAACGCACTGAATATTTTTCATTTTTGTCTTCTCTTCGTGCTCTTTTTCCGCCAACTGGTCGATTCGAGGTAAATCTTCCACCGAGACGCCGTCGACGTTGTGAATTTCGTTGTATCTTCTTTTCATGGTTCGCGTCAATTTCCGAGTGGTCGTTCCTTCGCTGTGGGAGTTTTTGTTGTTTGACGATAACAATGGGTTCGTCGCCGAATGCGGCGTGGATTCTCCGTTCGTATTCACCGCTCCGTTGGTCTGCGTCGTCATCATTTTATTCGCGCTCCCAGCGACGCCTCCATTTTGCGCCTCGCTCTCGTCGAATAACCCGTCGCCCGCCGCGGTGTAGTCGTGCACATTCTCTGCGCTCACCCACTCGTCCAATCTCTTATCAAACTTATCGTAGTGAATGTAATACTTTTCAATCTCTCCTTCGCCGTCGTCAAAGTCTTTCTTTTTCGTTGAATTTCTTCGTTGAATTTCAACCACCGTCGCCGGGTGCAAGTGACCGTCGAAGGACGCCTTCGCGCTCACTTTCGATTTGATTGGAAACTCTTTATTCTTTTTATTCTTCTCTTCTTCTTCTTGGTGATGACAATTCGTTTTCTGATCATCATTGTCATCATCATCATCATCGTCATCCTTATTATTACCTTGTTGTTGTTGTTGTTGTTGTTGTTGTTGTTCTGGTTGTGACGATGATGGTTCCACGTTATTGCTATTAATAGTATTATTATATACCAGAGGAGGCGTCGGCGCCGGCGTCTTCTCTTCTCCCGTTAAAGCTTGCGGTCCTTCTGAAATCAATTCCACCGTCTTCTTCGCTCCGTCATCGTCATCGTCAAAATCATCATCATC
>Ga0129327_10001271_pt1 | contig 15012 bp, 12 predicted proteins | sample CPBDNA_6_FD_111799 | JGI IMG/M metagenome (GOLD analysis project Ga0129327, IMG submission 111799) | Freshwater to marine salinity gradient microbial communities from Chesapeake Bay, USA - CPBay_Spr_31_0.8_DNA | ecosystem: Environmental > Aquatic > Marine > Coastal | place: USA: Chesapeake Bay... | reverse complement strand
TTCAATAAGTTTCTTGAAATTTTAAATTGTTGCTGGTTGCTAGTTGCTGGTTTCTTTTTAGGCAGAACTAGCAACCAGTAACTAGCAACGGGATGTTTTAAAACACCCACTTATTTATTGAACAATGTATTTAGTACACTGTAGAATAAGTTTGTTCCTATTTTAGATAACCACACTTGCGCCCGCATACGGGCTATTTGAAGGGATGGAAACAATTTATTTTCAATGAAAATAAATTGTTTCCATCCCTTCAAATTCCCATAAAGAGCAGCATTGCTGCGTTCGAGGGGTTATTAATAAATATAAAGTAATTCATTTTACACGGTATTTAGTGTAATCTCAATTTTACTAATATTTTAATACATCAATCGGATTTTTATCAATCGTTTTACGAGATTGAATAGACACTACGAATACAACCAAAATTAGTGAAATGCCCCCTGAAAGCAAGATAATCAATGGGTTAACAGTAATACTGTAGGCAAAACCAGTCAGCCATTGTTTGGTTAAATAAATAGCAAACGGAGCAGCAATCAATATGGCAATCAACATTAAAAGGACAAAATCTTTATTCATCACCCATAAAATATCTCTCGTCGAAGCACCAAATACTTTCCGAATACCAATTTCTTTTTGACGATTGAAAGCAATGTAAGATACAATACCAGCCAAGCCCATTAGTGCCAGAATAATAGCGACTAAGCTTAAACCAGCCATAAAATAACTAGCTTGTTTTTCTGCTACATATAAAGTCTCTATATGCTTATCTAAAAATCGAATAGCGAATGGTGTGTCTTTTTCTACCGCTTTATAAGCATTTTCTATTTTAGCGATGGTTTTTTGCCAATTATCAGTCTTTGCTTTGATTAATACCTCGCTCGTCCAATTGGGGCGTTGGATAACGTGCATAAACAGCGTTTGGGTAGGGTATTTTAAACTAAAGTATTTATAATCATCTACAATGCCCGCAATGGTATAAGGATAACCAAATCCATTTTCTTCATTTTCGGATTCAGGTTCTAAAACAATCGTTTGTCCAATTAATGCTTCGGGAGTTGTATTAATAGACTTCGCTAATTTTTCTGCTCCCGTTCGATTAATTACAAAAATCCTTTTTTTCCCTTCTTTTAGTGCTTGACAGGCAGGGCAGTCAATACCCAAAGCGGTGAACGCATCTGCATCGGGATAAACCGTACTCCCATCATTTAAGGTAAGGTCGCTCCCTTTCATTTTATAAGTCAATTGGTTATACATTTCTGCACCGGGTCTTATGCCCGTTCCAATCGCTTCAAATTCAGGAAATTTAGCTAATTCATTTTTTAATTGTTGGTATTTTTCGCCACCAGACATATTAAAAAATACGACCCCTTCTTTTTGAAAACCAAGGTCTTTATTATTAATATAGTCCATTTGCTGATGAATAAACCAAGTAACACTTAGCAAGCCAATCAGCAAAGTGAATTGTATCGTCACTAAGGAATTTCTAAAATTGAATAGTTTTTTACCAGGCTTTCCAGTTAAAGTCGCACCGAATAATTTGACCATTGATTTTTGTCCATATACCAAGGCAGGATAAAGCCCACTAAATAGACCTGTTAAACCTAAAATACCCAATAATATCAGAAAAGTCTGAAAACTATATAGTATATCCATATTGATTTCCCAACCTAATAATTCATTGATTCGGGGAACACCTATTTGTAAAAAAATCCAAACGATTGGCAAACATAATAAGGTTAGTAAAATGGCTTCAATTAATAATTGAAAAGAAATATCCTGTCCTCTAGCTCCCATCACTTTTCGCATCCCCAATTCCTTCTGACGGTCGGCGTACATAGCAATAGAAAGGTTGGTATAATTCGTCCATATAATTAATAAAATAACCAAAGCCATAATACTAAAAATTTTTAGATACGCTTTATTCGCAGTGGGCTTTAGTTCATATAAATGATCATTGGTAAAATGAATATCTGTTAACGCTAAGCTCCTGAAACCTTTCCATAATTTATTTTCAGATAAACTTGGCAAAAAGACAGCTATTTCCTTATTCAACTGTTCATTAATAGCCAAAATATCGGTATTTGCTATAGTTTTCAGATAAGTATACCCCCCCCAGCCTGGCACTTTTGGCATATAAACGAGTACATTAAAGTCATAATGAACATTACTCGGTGGGTCTTTGACAACACCAACAATTTCATAATTTAAGCTATCATAAATAAAAGGGGTACCTAAAATAGGTTCATTTGCCCATTGTTTACCAAAATAACGTGCCGCCATACTTTCTGTAAGTAGGACTTGATTAAAATCGGTAAAAGCAGCTGCTGAATTGCCTAATAAAAATTGTTGTGGAAAAATGTCTAATACCTCTTTACCTGTATTTGTAAAACAGAATTTTTCTTGTATAAACTTTTTATTATTCACCTGTACATAAGCCCGTTGCATACCATTGACCCCCGAATCTGAAGGAACAATATGTGCTGCGCTTTCCACTCCATCTTGTTGTTCCAAAAAATTAACTAGCCTAAGTTGTTCTATTCCACTAGTTTGTTGATAGTTTTCAAATGAAATAGGTGCATATAATTGGTCTCGGAGGTGCATACTCAACCGATAAATTTGTGCTTGGTCAGGCGTTGCCTGATCATAAGACCATTCGTTTTGCAAATACATCCCAATTAAAAGTACTGCGGAAATACCAATGGACAAGCCCAATAAATTAATAGCCGTAAATTGTTTGCGGTGTAGGATATTGCGAAAAGCAATTTTAAAATAATTAGTAAACATAGGTAGGAATTGTTTAGTATCAGAATATTTTTCAAAAGCATAAGGGCGGAAAAAACGAAAAACATCTTCCACAAATTTCCAACGAGCTTTTGATAAACCCTCCGTTTTAATACGGTGATAATAAGCTTCGTGCAAATCGCCTTGTATTTCCTCTAATAACTTTTCATCGACAAACCATTGTAAAAAATGGTCTGCCCATTTAGGTGGTTTTGGTAATTGCTTCATGATAAAAAAGAAATTTGGTCCCACAATTTCTGGCGAGCTGCTTTTAGTTCAGCGACTATTTCTTTGCCCTGATTAGTGGAGTTAAAAATTCGTTTGCGTCGTCCACCTCGTTGTTCTGTTGCCCCCGTCATTTCAGATTCAATCAAGCCTTTCGTTTCCATTCTTGATAAGACCGTATGAATGGCACTAATAGAAATAGATTTCCCTGTATGTTTTTTATAAGCTTCACTTACCGTAAAGCCATAAGCTTCTTCTTCCATAACGAGAATGAGTAATAAGACGGTTTCTTCTAAATAACCTAATTGCGCCATTTATTTAATATTTGTAGCTTAAGAATTTATAATTAAGAAGATATTTCTTCAATATTTGTAGAAGTAATAAACGAGAACAAGAATTTATTTGTTCAATATTTGTAGAACTTATATCAAATGTAAGCCTGTTTTGCTGAAACATGCAAGTTTTTCTACCCTAAAATAAAAAATTATGGTGATTTTAGTTTTTTCCGAAAGGAATAAAGAAGTGATTTTATCGCCCTACTTTAAAATGATTATCCTCCAATGAAATGAGTAAAAACTAATAATTCAAAGGGGAAATATCATCTTAGGAATGTCTTCTTTAGTTATACATTTGACCTTTTAATAGTCATCAATATTTTAGTCAATGAAAAAGCAGAAATCCCTGTCCAAATACCTTCCAGCACCATAAAAGGAACAAAATCAATTAAATAAGAAGAATAAAAAGCCATACCAGACCCAACCACATTCATCAACATATACCAAGGACTATTAGCTGCTAATTTTCCATTTAAATTCATTAAGTAGCCGATTAATAAAATGGTAACACCAATAGCGCCGATGATTTCTGAAAAGGTCATGGTTATCTTTTTTTATTTTTCTATAATAGATTTATTTAGAGGTATCTCAAATTATCGCACCCATATTCTTTAACCGTAGCTTGGGTATTCTTGCCCGAGCAAAGTATAGAAGCGACATTACTCGGGCAAGAATATCCAAGCTACGGACGACAATTTGAGAGGTACTCCTTTATTCCGTTTTTTGTACTTTCGAGAAATCAATCTGTTTCCAATCGCCCTTAAAATCATCATTTTTTTGAGGATTTCCAATGGTACTCCTTCCATTTTGAATATAATCTGTTAGCAACGTTGTCAATTCCTCTACTTTTTCTGATGCTGTAGCTTGCAAATTAATCACTTCTTCTGGGTCATCTTTCAGATTATACAATTGAATCGGAGGCAACGTATCTATCGCCTTTACTTGTCTTGGATTCGGAAAACTCCATCCTGCTGAACCTGCATCCATAATCAATTTCCAATCGCCTACACGAATAGCAAAACTGCCATTTATGGAATGATGAATGCCATCTTTTCTGATTGTTGGAGTGGGTTTATTTTCAAAAAAAGGTAGTAAACTATAACTATCTTCTCCCTCATTATCCGCTAAGTCATAGTCAATAATAGTTGCACAAGTTGCCATTAAATCCGTACTAATAATTAACTGGTCAGTTACTCCATTTTTGGCAATTACTTTTGGCCATCTGGCAATAAATGGTACTCGATGCCCACCTTCATAAATATCTGCTTTATGCCCTCTAAAAATATAGCTGGGGTCATGTCCTTGTTCCCCTAAAATAGTAAAATCTGCTTCGGGGGAACAACCATTATCGCTCGTAAAAATAACTAACGTATTTTCCGTCAGTCCTTTTTCGTCTAAAGTAGCCATCAATTTCCCCATGTAATCATCAATCATCAGCATAAAATCTGCATAATAATTAAGTTGGCTTTTTCCTTGCCATTCTGGGGTAGGTAAAATCGGCGTATGTGGAGAAGGTAGGGCTAAATACAAGAAAAAAGGCTCGTCTTTAGGGCACTGTTCTACATAGTCAATAGCTCGATTAAAGAAATTCGGCGTGACTTGTTCATGTACAAAATCTGCCCCCGTTGGCCCTTCTCTCCACCAAGTATATTTGGCAGTATCCCTAGTAATTCTATCTGGTTCAGCAGTGATTTTGCCATTTTCTACATAGACATAAGGCGCCATATCCAAAGAACCTGAATGCCCATAAGCATAATCAAAACCTAAATCATTAGGCGTATTTTTAACGGGTTTCGTAAAATCTAAATTGTCAAAATCGGTAGCATTCCAACCCTTTCCCCCCAACGTATCTGTCGTCAATCCCCAATCCCAACCCAAATGCCATTTACCAATAAAAGCAGTCTGATAGCCATTCTCTTGCAACATTTTAGCCACCGTTTTTCGAGTATTTGGAATTAATGCTTTGGATTTTCCCGTTAATACGCCTGATTTCAACCTACTTCGCCAAGCGTAACGCCCTGTCATAATACTATATCTGGTAGGCGTACAAACAGCAGATGCACTATGGGCATCGGTAAATTTCATGCCAGCAGCAGCTATTTTATCAATGTTTGCCGTGTTGATTTTACTATTTTCGTTGAAAGCAGAAATGTCTCCATACCCTAAATCGTCTGCCAAGATGTAGATGATATTTGGAGGGGTATTTTTTTCTTCTTTTTCACTTTGGCAAGCTAAAAGAAAAAAAACTAGAATCGTGATTAGGTAAAAGGTAGTTCGCTTCATTTTTCGTTTTGTTTGATGCTAAAAATAGGTTTTGATAAAGACATATTTAATGCTCAATATACGCCATTTCTAAGAACAGAGCGATATAATCAGCTAGATTTTGTACTTTTGAAAGAAATACCAAACATGAGATTATTCACTAATTTATACTTGTTTTTTGCCTGTTGTCTATTCCTTCTTTCTTGTAAAGAGACGACGACAACCCTACCTAAAACAGTTCCTAAATCTACTATAAATAATAAGCCGACGACTCCGCTAAAAATTTCTAAAGCATTATTAAAAGATAAAGTCTTAGGCATGTTAGTCGGTTCAGCGATTGGCGATGCCATGGGGGCGCCAACAGAAATGTGGCAAAGAGAAAATATTCAAACTGAATATGGGTTTGTCCAAAAATTGGATAAAATGGTCCGTGCGCCATCACCAGAAGGTACTTGGCAGATGAATTTACCTGCAGGCGGTACGACCGATGATACGCGCTGGAAAGGATTATTAACGGATTTTATCATCGAAGAAGGCAGCGATTTTTACCAACAAAAAGGGAGCAACCCTTACCATTTTGCCGAATTTATCACCAAGGCTTATGAAGCAAAAATAAAAGCTTTAAAACAAGTAGATAGTTTTGCACCTACCCCTTATGAGGCCGCTTTAATGGAAATGTCCTGGTTACAAGAATGGGCAGTTGTTGCAAAGCCGTTTAGGGAGAAAGATATAGAAGGCTATACTTATGCATTAAATCATTTTTATGGTGGAGAACCAACTTGTGCAGGGATGTTATATGCGCCTATGATTGGTTTAGTCCATCCGAATGAAGCCACTAATGCCTATCAATCAGCTTACCGTTTAGGCATTTTTGACCTTGGTTATGCCAGAGATATTACAGGTTTAACAGCAGCAATGACGGCAGCAGCCATGTCTCCCGCTGCTAGTCCCGAAAGTATTCTAGCTACTCTAAGAGATATTGACCCTAATGGTTATTTTAATAGTCGCTTAGTTGGTCGGTCTGCGCATCGCTTTTATAAAGATGCTTTGTATAGTGTGACGGCTGCCAAAAAAATGACGAGAGCCGATATTGATGTAGATAAAATCAAATTGCCTTATCAAGGGCAAGACACCCTCTATTTTGCCCAGCTGCAAAAATTATTTGATGACTTGGATGCGAAGAATGAAGACATGGCTTTCCACCCTGGAGAAATTCATCAAATCAATTTAACCGCCTTATTATTTACGGGTTTTGACTTTCAACAATCTATGGAATTTGTTACCAATTATGGGCGAGATAATGATACGGTAGCAGCAATTACTGGCGCTATTTTGGGCGCTTTGCATGGTTACTCGAATTTGCCAAAGGAATCGGCAACGTTGGTTTTAGCGGTTAATAAAGAACAATTAGGAATTGACCTTGAAAAGATGTCAGAACAGTTGGTAGCATTTATGATTGCGGAACAAAAAGTAATAATAAAAGAAGCCTTATGAAAATTAATTTAAGTAGAATGATGACTTTATTTTGTATGTTTCCATTGATTACCTATATTTCCAACAATCGATTAATTCACATTTGAAACGACATTATGCTTTTGTTTCTTAATTGCTTTTGTTAAATTTATACTTTAATTATTTCTAATTATTCAGAATCGAGTGTAGAGAAAAGAGATTTGAAATGGTATAATCACCCTTTTGTGGTATCAAAATTTGTTCAAATTAGTATATTCTTAGATTTTATCTCTATTCTCTCAATGAAATGGTCTCTACTCTCTAATCTACTATTATTTTAACCATAAGCCTATTTCGCATGTCTAACGAAGAAGCGTACAATAAAATTCAAAAGAGAGTCAAACAGAAAAAAGGGTTTTATCTTCATTTTGGTGTATATGTTATCATCATTATTTTTTTAGCATTAATCAATTGGCTAACCTCAGGCGGCGTGAATTACAGGCATATAGATTGGTGGGTCGCTTTTCCTGCTGTTTGTTGGGGTACGGCTGTTGCTATTCACGGTTTAGCTGTATTTATTTTTTCAGCAGATGGACTATTAGGAGAAGAATGGGAAAACAAAAAGATAGCAGCAGAAATGGAAAAAAGAGGCTATTCGATAGATCAATCAATACCTTCTAGGGAGGAATTAGACATCAATCAGCATTTAGATTTAAAAGAAGTTCAGAAACAAATCAATTATGATGAACAAGATTTAGTCTAAAACCTATATTTAAAACTTTCCTCCAATTTCGTAAAAGTAGCGCTTCTCCAAACAAGTATATTTTATGCTATTATGTTACAAAACATAATTTGTTAATGAAAAAAGTTTTTAATTTAAAATTATTGCTTACATTAGCGTGACAAATAAATTTTAGCAAACAAAACAAAACGAAAGATGGAGTCAATTCTTCCTTTAATTATTAATGCTGTTCTTGGTGGCGGTGGCGGTTTTCTTGGCAATATGATTAAGAAAAACGGCATGAGCCTTATTGCAAATTTACTGTCTGGTGCAGTTGGTGGTAGTATTTTACCTCAATTGGCTGGTATGGCTGGCATGTTAGGCGGCGCAGCTGAAGCTGGCGGCGGTATGGACATTGCTAGTATGGTTACTGCCCTTGTTGGCGGTGGTGCTGGTTCTATGATAGGCGGCTTATTAGGCGGTAATAAAGGCGGCGATGCTAGCTAATTATAGCAACTTTGTAAACAGTTGGTACCTCAACATTACCAACTGTTTACTATCTTTTGCAACTTCAATTTTAACTTCAACCTCAACTTCAAAATTAGATGTACCTCTTAATATTGAAGTTTCTATTGAGCACTTGTGACTTATTCTTTATAAATCTTCCCCTCTTTCATCACAAATTTCACATTTCTAAGTACGGTAATATCTTTTGTCGGATTTCCTTCTACTACAATTAAATCTGCTATTCCTCCTTTCTTTATAATTCCTACATCTTTTAAATCCAATAAGTTGGCATTTCCAGCCGTAACTGTTTTTAAAACTGCCAATTCAGACATTCCATACTCCACCATTAACTCTAGTTCCGATACATTTTCCCCATGGGTAAAAACACCGACATCTCCACCTGCGACAATCGGTACACCTGCTGCTAATGCCATTTTCATACTCTTTCTTTTATTTTGAATCCTAGCTGGTTCTGGGTCAACACCTTTATTCCAACCTCGATATTGCGAAATAGCATCACCTGCGGCAATGGTTGGACATAAAGCCACGCCTTTTGCTGCCATTAACTCAAAGACTTCTTTAGTCCCTCCATCGCCATGTTCTATGGTTTGTACGCCCGCCAACGTTGCTCTTTTCATTCCTTCTGCCGTTGCTGCATGTGCCACTACAGGGCGACCACTACTATTCGCTATTTTTACCATTAATTCTAATTCTTCTTGGGTAAAAGTTGGCATTGCTTGTCCATAAGGTCCCCAACGATAATCGGCGTATACTTTTATCACATCTGCCCCTTTTCCAATTTGGTCTCGAACCACTTTAATTAAATTATCATGCCCGTCCGCTACTTCTGCCCCCAATGGTATTTTAACATGGGGCGCAAATCCTTTGGGGCCGTAACTGCCTGTTGCGACAATAGCTTTACCTGCTACAATCATTCGAGGACCAGGAATAATGCCTTTTTCTATAGATTTCTTAATACCCACATCGGCATATTCTGCCCCTTCTGAGCCTAAATCTCTAATAGTCGTAAAACCTGCCATCAAAGTATTTTTAGCATGAACGGTTGCCCGGACCACTCTTTCCGTCAATGACTCTACTAAAACTTGGTCATTCCAACCTGTCTCATTATAAGGGTGGAGCAGAATATGTGAATGGCCTTCTATCATACCAGGCATTAATGTTCCTTCCAATTCGATAACTTTGGCATCGCTTGGAATAACAATATCTTTTGCTAATCCAGTCGCTTTAATACGTTCATCTTCCACGACTACTATCCAGTTTTGCTTTAATTGTTCGCCATCAAAAACTTGGTCGGCTTTTAAGACCGTAACTTGAGCAGATAAATATATCCCTAAAAAAAGGAAGCAGCTACTAATAAATAATCGTTGTATCATCATTTTAAATTTTCTCTAAATTATTTAGAATAGAGAGCAGAGAGTAGAGAAAAGAGATTTAAACGAGCGTTGTTCTCCGAATACTGAACACAATTGGCTATTTTTTCTAATCCCTGCCTACCAGCAGGCAGATCTATTCTCTCAATGAAATGGTCTCTACTCTCTCTTCTTGTAAGTCGTTATTTTTTCTTTAAATTCAGAAGGGGCAACGCCTTCCAATTTCTTAAATGCCTTATAAAATACAGAACGAGAGTTAAATCCCGCTAATTTACCGATTTCTTCCAACTTATAATGGGTATATTTTTCTGCCTTCAATAAATCTTTAGCAGCAGACACCCGATATTCCGCTATCCATTCATAATACGTTTTATGCAATTGCTCATTTAAAATTTGAGAAAGATGATGCGGACTAACTTTAATCCTTTCTGCCAACGTTTTTAAGGTTAATTTAGGATTTAAATAAGGTTGCTGTTCCTGCATTTCTGTGGTTAATTTCCGCAAGATACTTTCCATCTGTGTTTGACTCAAAGCAGATTTTTGATATTTTTTTTCTGGTCGATTTTCTTTTTGTAATAAACCATCTTTTAAAATAAAAAAATTAAGCGCATAGATGGTAAACGTATCAAAAGCCGCCCCAATATTATCCCAAGCATCTCCAACATCTAATACCACTTTAAACAACCAAAGTGTCGTAGCTAGTAATTTTAAAAAAAGAAACGCAAAGCACCAGCGGTAAATCGGGTTCAAAATGGTTTTCCAAAAATCTTTTTGCTGTTTAAAAAAATTGACTAGTAATTGATAAATCGGCCAAGCATAAAGCATAGATTGTAAAACACCTAATTCATTCACATATTTTTTAATACCCCAAGGGTCTGCATGAAACGATTGATGATTGGGTAATTCTGGTAAATAATCGTGATAAGCATTCCGAAAAGCATTTAACTTAAATACTTCGTCTTGCAAAAAGAAATTGAAATGGTATAAAAAGTAAAATCCAAAGGGCAAAAAATGCCAGTACCAGTTTTTAGGATGTTTGCCTATTAAAGAAGCGACCATCAAATAAATAGCAGCGGGTATAAAAAAATTAAAAGGCTCGGATAAATCTACGAAGTGCGGAATATGGACAATCACCCCGCTGTAACACAGAAAAATTTCCGTCATTACCAAAGCAGCCGCAAATAATATTGCTCCGAGATATTGATACGTTCTATTTTTTCCTAACAAAAAGAATATTGTCAAAAAAAAGCCCTGTACCATTCCCAACAAAATGAAAATAGTAAAAAAGTCAATGCGATAACCAAGGATGTCGGGCCAATATTCCATTTAAGAAAGTCAAAATTTAAAATGTAAAATTAGAAATTTAAAAGTAAGTAACAGATAAAACATAAGTTGGATATTTTGTATTTAATTCCCCACGGATTTATTAACCCTACGGATTATAGTTGTTTAAGTTATTTTTCAATATTACTAAGGCTATAATTATAGCTAAAAATGGTGTTTTCCGATTGGGAAACTCAAGAAGTCCACATTTTTATTGATTTCCATAGTGGTTAGTGCTTAGATTTGGAATCATTATTTATAAATCACCAGTAACTATTCACACCCATCCCTAGCCCTTCCCTCCAGAAGGAAGGGAACTAATTTTTCGGTAATAGCTAAGGTTTTCTGCCGAAAATTTCCCTTTTATCGACTCCCCTCCATTTGAAGGGAGGGGCTGGGGGTGGGTTGCTAAATGGTTATCACCAAACTAAAAAAATGAATCACCCGACTGACATCAATAAAATCTATTGGTATATTTTAGGAGTACTTGCCGCTATTAAAATGAGCATCCATTTATTTACAAATACAATTACTCGGTACGGCTTGCACCGAGATGAGTACCTCTATATATCTGAAAGCGACCACTTAGCTTGGGGGTATATGGAAGTACCGCCCATGATTTCGATTATTGGTAAAATCGCTAAATTATTATTTGGGAATACGGAATTTGCAGTGCGTTTTTTTCCTGCTTTGATTGGCGCCATTTCTATTATTTTAATTGGCATCATGGTACGAGATTTAGGCGGAAAAAAATATGCTCAGTTATTGGGTGGATTTGGTTTCTTGATTTCACCCGCTTTTTTAGGGAGTAATAATTTATTTCAACCAGTTAGTTTTAATCAGTTTATGTGGTTGTTATCCGCTTCTGTGATGGTGCGAATTGTCCGAGAATTAGAATTACTAAATTTTAAAAATTTAGCAAATCTTCCTACTAAAAACTGGTATTGGCTAGGCATCATCGCAGGCTTGGGTTTCCTCACCAAATATTCCATCGTCTTCTTTTTTACTGCCATGATTGGCGGCTTATTATTAACACACCACCGCAAAATATTTTTAACTAAATATCCTTATATCAGTTTGGGTATTGCCCTAATCATTGCTGCTCCTAATTTATGGTGGCAAGTAGCACATGATTTTCCGATTGTCCGCCACATGGAAATATTAGCGTCCACCCAATTAGTGAATGTTAGTACGTCTAGCTTTTTATTTTCCCAATTTTTAGACAATTTTGGAGCTACGATTATCTGGTTAGCGGGCTTAATTTTTGTTTTCACGAATGAAAAAATCAAACCCTATCGTTTTTTAGGCTGGACTTATTTATTAGTCATTTTACTCTTATTAATAACTAGCGGTAAAGATTATTACGCTTTTGGTGCTTATGCGATGCTTTTTGCTTTAGGCGGCGTGGCATTAGAATATTGGTTAGGGCAAAAATCACTATTATTAATTCCAATCATTACGCTTTTAAACTTACCTGCCATTCCATTAGCTTTACCCATTTTACCTATTGAAAAAATGGAAGCTTATAGTTTATATATTAGAGATGACATCGGCATGGAAGGTCTATTTCGTTGGGAAGATGGTATCGTCCGAAATCTAAGACAGGATTATGCAGACATGCATGGTTGGGAGGAAATTCCTAGAAAAGTGGCTAAAATCTATCATAATTTACCTCCCGAACAGCAACGGACTTGCCTCTTATTTGCGGGACATTACGGACAAGCAGGTGTCATGAATTTTTATCGAGAAAAATATAATTTACCAGAAACTTATAGTTTTAATGCCAGTTTTGTTGCGTGGGTAAATCCTGATATGGACATCACTTGCCAGATTGATATTGATGATAATAAACAGGGCGAATCGGAATCATTCTTCTCTTCGGTTTTGGTAGATAGTATTGAAAATAAGTACGCTCGAGATCCTGGGTATATTTATTTTAAGTCAGCGCCTAGACAGGAGTTAAGACCTGTTTGGAGGGAATTGGTAAAATCACGACGGGCGGCAGCCGGGTATTAATAATGTTTAAGTAGTCTAACAGAATTAAGAAAAGATTGTGAAATTGAATGATTGGGTACGTCACGTAAACAATCATTCAATCTCACAATCAGAACTACTTTTGTCCGACGAATTAGCTTAAAAAGTATTAACTCCTTTTGGAGCATCAAAAGCCTCTAAAACTGGTCGTCCAACCCAGAAATTTGGGATTTTAATATTAAAAAGGTATAAAACAGTAGCCGCTGTATTATAGGTATCGATGGGTGCTTCAATTCTATGGTTACTCCGAACATCTGGACCACAAATAATCCACGGAATCTCCATTTCTTCCATTGAATTTCCACCATGTCCATATCCTTTTCCACCATGATCAGAAGTAATTAGCAAATGCGTATCCTCATATAAATTACTGGCTTTCAATTTCTTCACCAAATCACCAATTAAACTATCTGCTTTTTCCACAGATTGATAATATGCTGGAGAACCATGTTGATGTGCATGTCCAGCATGGTCGACATGATCGAGATGTATAAAGGTTAAGGTAGGCTTTTGGTTAATAATGAATTTAATAGCTTCCTGCATGGTCGTATCTGGGCCATGAGTATCCATAATTACATCGAGGGATTTATTATTAAAAAAATGATTTAAGGCAGACCAATCGTGAAATAAGCCAATTGTTGCTTTAGGCAGCTCTTTTCGTATCAAATCAAACATAGAAGGAAAATAACCATCTGCATCCTTTACAGTAGCTTCAATTGTAAAACTATCCACTCTCCAAGCATTAGAAGTGATGCCATGTTGCTCTGGTCCAGCACCTAAAATCATTGACCCCCAATTCGGACCACTACTGCTAGGCATTACCGCTCTTGCTTTTAAAGAACTTGCTCCTTCTTCCATTAAAGCATCCATTACAGGTGTTTTTGCCATTTTTATACCATCAGGACTCATCCCGTCCACCCCTATTACAATTACCTGTTTAGCTACTACTACTTTATCTTGTTGGCAGGAAATGAAAAAAAAGGCGATTAGTAGTGCTATTAGGAAAGGTTTAATTGGTTGGTTCATTTTGTATATCTTTTAAATGAAAAGCAAATTGTAAAATAAACAAAAATTTCAATTTTCTATAGAAGAGGCGACTACTGGGTGTAGGAAAAAAAAATTGAAACCAAACTGTTAACAACTTACCTCGCCAACACCATCCGCTTCGTCTCCATCACCTGTCCATCCAAAACCAGCGAATAAAAATAAGTGCCCGCAGGATAGCTTTTGGATTGGATGGTCACTTGGCCTTTTCCCATTTTCGTAATATCGACTTTTCCAATGACTTTCCCATCAAAAGTCGTCACTTGAATATGCGCTTGCTTAACGGTCGCTGGAATAAAGTAGTCAACTAAAGTATTTTCATTGAATGGATTCGGTTGATTTTGAGCAAGTAGCGCTTTTTGTTCTAGCGGGAGCACGTAGCTGGTACTTTTTGGGGTTTCCGCATTTTGTATAAGGAGTTTTTCGACTAGGAATTTTAATTCAGTTATTTGTTGTTGCTGGGCGTCCATCTTTTCTTCTAAATCCGCTATCATTTCATTTTGGGTCTCGTTTGATTTTTTTAAGCGACCATTTTCTTTTTTCTGTTCTTCTAGTAAATCTTCCGTATTTTGACTTGTCCCTATTCTAGCAGCAGTTGATGACCGATATAAATTTCCACTAGCATCTATTCTGACAAAGTCGCCTGTACCAGTAGGGACATTTCTAATTCTTACTGTTCCATTTACATCTAGTTTCCTAGTTGGTTGCCCAGTCCCTATTCCAATATCACCAGAACCCTTTTCAACGAAAATTCTTGAGGTTCCTCCATCATTATCAAAAATTACATAATGACTATTGATAATTCCAGCAAAGTAATGGCAATCGCACGAATACTATGTTAGAAAGATTTCCAATAAGAAATCATCGTCCCACCCTGCTTTTTTTCTTTTAGTTTTAATTCCTCTTTTTACAGAGGAGTCCTTTTTGAGTTTGTTTA
>Ga0129327_10001269_pt1 | contig 15027 bp, 9 predicted proteins | sample CPBDNA_6_FD_111799 | JGI IMG/M metagenome (GOLD analysis project Ga0129327, IMG submission 111799) | Freshwater to marine salinity gradient microbial communities from Chesapeake Bay, USA - CPBay_Spr_31_0.8_DNA | ecosystem: Environmental > Aquatic > Marine > Coastal | place: USA: Chesapeake Bay... | reverse complement strand
GGAAGAGGATGACGCTTTTATGGACTTTCTGTAAACGCCGCCGCCGCGTACAAACGAAGGAGAGAGAGAAAGAAAGAGAGAGAATATATACACACGTAGCAATTATTTAATTTAAGCTTAATGGAACAAGAACCGGGAGGATTGGAGTACTTTATACGTTTTAGTCCAACGTGACAACAGCCATTCTTCGTTTTACACGGCATCTATCGAGATCTCGTTTTCGATGACGTTTCGTTGAGTACGTACTATGTGAAAGTTGTTCTTGAGAAATTCTTCGTCAGTCTCTCGCGCGCAACTACGACTGCGTTAACTACTCAATAAAAATCACAAGGATTAAAAGAAGAGGAAGGAAAAGAAATGGGCTCATTCCTCTCTTCAATCTTTTCGTCGGCGAAAACGAAGCGAGAGCGGGAGAAAATCTCCTCCCAATGTGCGACAAGAACATCCGCTTTAAAAGCGTGCGTTTCTGCGTATCCGAAAAACAAAGAAGCGTGCGAGAAACTCTCGGAGGACTTGGCGTTGTGCAAAGCGAGATTGGTGGACAAATGCACCGCCAAAGCTGAAAAGTTTGAGGAGATGTGCGTTAAACTGATGGTGGTCAGAGAGCAATCGAACGAGGAGAAACGGAAGTGCGCGAAAGCGGCTAAGAATATGCAAAAGTGTGTAAAGCGCTTTTGAACACGAGGATATCGGTTGGATGATAGTAGTATGATAGTAATAAACTAGTAAGTAGTTTGATTTGAAATAATAGAGCTTTTAGGGCGCATCGTGTCGCGTCATCTTTGTCATCTTCGTCTCGATTGTTATATTTAAAGGATGACTTATTAGTAACTCTTGTTTATTCTCTCTCTCTCGCTCTCTCCCTCTTCTAAAAATCAACGCTCTCTTCTTTTATATTTCACCGTAGTCGATAACCACGCGTTCGTTCGTCGTCGCATCTAAGTCTGTGTACGGCCCTCTCCCTCCACCACGTCCGCGTCTACCACCTCGGCCACCTCTTCCACCGCCTCGGCCGCCACCGCTACCGCCTCTTTTGATCCCTCGCAACGTCGGTTTGTTTCCTTTCGCCTCTTCCGCTCGCAAATACTCGAACACGTTCTCTTTATACTTTTCGTCAATCAAACGATTGCGTTCTTTCTCAATAGCTTCGGTTTGTTTCGTTTTAATATGTTTCAAGACAAACTCCTCCGCGATGAAGAGTTTGGAGGATAACGTGGACCCGAATCGACTTTCGTCGAAGACGACCACTTGCGCTTTAATCCACTCTTCGATTTTATTTTCCAAATCCGCTTCGTCCACTAATCGTAAAACAACCGGATCGCTCAAGCAAGTCAAACGTTCCGACCAGGTGGAATCTACGCGCTTTGACCATTTTGTTGCGATTTCGTTCGCTTCGATCGGCTCGATCGGTGCGTCCGCCGGAACGGCGTGTTCGCCTCCGCCCAACGCAAACGTCGACAACGGTTTGCGAAACGAACATTTCGCTCTCACGTTCCTCCCTTCCGCGATTTCAATGTAATCGTGAGGATTCGTTTCTCTCCCGCCGTAATAGTCTATCCCGTGCACGTTCCAAAGATACACAACGCACGTGTCGATCGCTTTCGCGATATCCTCCGCGGAACTCTTGGCATTTATGGAGACGTTGTTTTGCAACGCGTTGGCGAGCTCGGGAGAATTCGGAATCTCCTTCTCGCTGTTTAACTTTTCGATTAAACTTCTCGCGACGGTTAAATCGTGCTTTAACCGGTCCATGTGCCACGCCTCTCTCGGGACGAACCCACCGATTCTTCTCGCTCTTTTCGCCTTTTTCTCCGGATCTTCTGTTTCCATGTTTTCTTCGCCTCCGTCCGCCGCCGCTTCCGTCGTCGCCTCGCTGTAATCTGGCAACCCTTCCACCGACCCAATCTCCGCGAACCCTTTTGCAAACTTTTCCGACTGTTCCTTCGCCAACTCCAAGCGTTTTCCTTGGTTCGATTCTAACAGTCTCGGATCGAACGTTCTTTGCATCCACGGGTCGTTCTTTTGTCGCATAAAATACTGCTCGTGAAACAAGTGCGCGTTTTCGATTTTATATTGCTCGTACTTCTCCTCGGCTTCTTGCGGCGTCGCGTCGTTCGGTAAGTGTTTAAACGCGAATTGGCGGAAGGTCAACGCCCCGGACGGGTCTTCCATTTGGTGATGATACTCGTCATCTCCTCTTCCTCCTTCTCTCTGTCGATCGTACGGCTTGCTACCTCTACCTCCTCTGCCTCCGCCGCCTCTCCCGCCTCGGCCTCCTCTGCGATGATCGTACCCTCCTCCTCCACCACCACCACCTCTGGAATAGTCGTCGTACCCTCCTCCTCCTCCTCCTCCTGAATACGGGTCGTCTCTTCGTTGGCCTCCACGTCTCGCTCGAGAGGCGCCGTACGCCTGTTGGTCTCCGTAATTATCTACGTCCATCTTTTACGTGTGTGTGTGAATTATTATTATACGATATAAAAGAGTTTTTTAAAGTCTCTCTCTCTCTCTTTCTTCGTCGCGTTGTGAAGATACTAAAACTCTACCAGAAAAGATCGAAGCGAACAACAACCAGAGCTGCGAAGAGATGCGACGCGTTCTTTCGTTCTTATTATTATTATTATAATTACACTTGATTTTGAGAGACAAAATGTGTTGTTGTGTGGAATTATGAACGAAGTTTTGTCCTTTCAAACTTGACGAAATTTTGCGAAACCAAAAAAACAAAAACGAAAAAGAGATGAGCTCGAGAAAACAGAGCAGAGCCTTGCTTGCCATCAAATCTTCCTCTCCTCTCTCTCCTCTCTCCTCTCTCTCAAAACGTGGTCGAAATTCGTACCACGTCACGTTTTTCACCGCAACAAGTAGGGAGTGCGTCTTCATTTGATCTTCAGATATATATATATACCACAACATATATATTCGTCGCATATCATCTTTCAGCAGAGTTTACTAATCTCGCGCGCATTTATCTTCCGTGAGTACGCGCACACAAACAGACGCAAAGATGGCCACGACGATCAGCAACAGCAGCGCGGCGATGACGACGACGACGATGAAAAAAAATCATCATCGCACGTCTTATCGATTTGGAGGAAGATCTTCTGTTTCCAATGCGAACAACGGGTTGAGAGCAGCAGCGGCGAACAAAAGAACGAACAGAGTAAATATCATAACGAGAGCATCCGGAGCAGAAGATATCATCATCGTCGACGACGCGTCGTTCGAGAAAGAAGTGTTGCAATCGGAGACTCCGGTCTTAATCGATTTCTGGGCCACGTGGTGTGGGCCGTGCAAGTTAATCAGCAAAGTGGTGGAGAAAGCGGCGCCGGAGTTTAAAGGGAATTTGAAGATTGTGAAAATAGAAACGGATCCAAACCCAATTTTAGTGGAGAAGTACGAGGTGTACGGGTTGCCGACGTTGATGGTGTTTAAAGATGGTCAGCCGGTGAAAGGGAGTAAACGAGAAGGCGCCATCAACCTCGCCAAGTTGAAAGACTATTTGCAGTCGCACGGCATCTCGCCGGCGTAAAAGATTAAGAAAAGGCAGCGGAAGGGTATGTAATATGTATACGACTACACACCGTGAAATAAAAACGATAACTATACAAAACAATCCAATATTAACATTACAAATTCATCCTAGCTGGAACTTACTACTTCTATTATAATACACCGCAGGTCATCAACCGCGCTAAAAAATATTAACTTGAACGATGACTCTCTCTCTCTCTCTTTCTCATCGTTCGTTCATTCGCTCGTTCGTTACCAAAGCTTCTTCGGTAACTCCCATCTCTGAAAATTTCGATTCCCTAACCTTCCATCTTCTTTCCCGAAGAACAAAAACTTCTCTCTCGTGTACAGCGCCTCCGCCGCTTCTTTCGCCTCGGTCGATAAAACCTTCTCCGAATCGTACACATCCTCCGCGTATCCGACATAAATACAAATCATCGCGACTACGGCTATGGATAAAATGGACAAAAACGCTCTCAACGGCGACCAACTGCCTTGAGCGCGCGTCATTTTGGCGAGTTTCAAGTCCGATTCCACGGAGAAGAGGCGCGTCGATTCGTTCGGTATTTCTCTTTTATTCGCATCTTCGTTTTCATCATTTCTTCGTCGTTTGTCTTCTTCTTCGTGATAATACGTAGGGTTCTTCCTGCTCGTCGTCGCGTGGAATCTCGAGGTAAACGACGAAGCCTTCCTCGGCGAGAAGGGCATGACGATGATCACGCAAAGTGTGTGTTTCCCTTCTGTATATACGGTCCAAACAAAGCGCGCGAAATAATGATTCTTTGGACGCGCCCCTTCTTTTCAAGCGATTGAAGAAGAAAAAAAAATGTGAAAAAGATTCATAAAACTCCCTCGTTCTCGTTCTCGAGAGAAGACTTTTGTGTGTGTGTGTGTTCTCTCTCTATTACTACTACTACAGGAGTACATGCAAATTATTACTACTACAACATTCTATCTAAGACGTCTCTGTAATACCCTTTCCTGAGCGGGTCCAAGAGGAGGAGTTTTTCGTACAGCTCTTTCGCTTTGATCGAGTGCTTCAAAATCACATCCGCGCGCCGCTCGAAATCGTCGTCGAGTTTCATTTCCTTCGCCAGGAGTTTGTGCAAGCGAGCGCAGACGAGCGCGGGCCATTTACACGTCGGTTCCATTTCAGAAACTTCGGTAATTCTATCCAATTCTCGCTGAAGCGTTTGTATTTTGTACGCATTTTTGGACGAGGAGGAAGAGGAGGAGGAATACGCATCGAGCTGTGAAAGTAACCATCTATGGTACATCCACGCGCTTTGGTCCTCCGGCTCTGTGAAGAATGCTTGAGAGACGAGTTCGAATTCCGCGTCCAGCACGGCTTGGAATCGCGTCGGTGATGATGACGACGACGTTTCTGTCGTTACTGCTGCTTGGTTTTTATCATCATCCAACTGTTCGAAGTGCACGGACCGATGGTGCCAGGCGGAATAATTGGAAAAGTTTTTTGAAATCTTTTCGCGAGCGTACTTCGCCTCTTCCTCTCTCGTCCTGTTCTCTATAACGTCATCAGCTACTTCTTCCTCGTTCATCCTATCGTGCTCGCCATTAAAATAATACCGAGTAATCTTATCCACTACAAACCTCCGGTAATTCCACGCGTGAAAATTTCTATCGTCCGCGTTTAACAGCGTCTCTAACATCTCTCGCTCGCGAAGGACGACATCTTTCATAAAAGGAAGAAGCGACGAGTCTTCGTTTCCTCTTTCCGACGACGACGACGACGACGAACTAAGGATTCGATCGTACAACCGAGCAATTACCCACCTCCTGTGTTCCCAGGCGCAATAACTTTTTGGGTTCCTCCTCAACCCTTGTTCCGATACGTGTAATTCTTCTTTCGCGACATTTTTTAGTCTTTCCTCCTCCTCTTCCTCGTTTTTTTGTTGTCGAACAACAACGTAAAGACAAAAACGTGCTTTCCTTTTGTTCCAACACGTGATCATTTCCGGTTGAATCTCGACCAGTTTTTGCGTCAAAGTGAGCATTAACGATTCCATCTTCTTCTGAGTTTTCGTATCGTGGTCGTCGTCGTCGTCGTCGCCGCCGCCGCCATCCTTTCCTTTCTCGTTATCGTCGGCGTTTTGTAAGTGCACGATTTCTTTGTGCAATTTTTGCAACAGTTTTACTTTCGGCAAGGATTTCGCCCTTCGCTCGAGACGACTGGCAGTGCTTTCCCGCTTGCGTCCGTGCATCGTATCGATTGAAACCCTGCTCTGCGTTTCTCTCTTTCTCTCTTTTTCTCTCCGCTCCGCCGAGAGGAAGGAAGGAGAGAACTTTCGAGTGAGAGGAAGAGTGAGGTGTGTGAGCTACAGTTCATTTTTTTTCTACAAAACTACTTCATCTACGAACATTCAAAAAAAACTAAAACTACTAACTCCTTTTATGCGTGCTAAGAACCAGCGGCGGATCTCTTACCTCCGACGAATTTCTTTAAACTTCTCTTAAAGTTCCTCACGTGTTGCATCGTCGCTTCGCTGGTGATGTCGTCGATGAAGCCGGATTTGAATTTTTGCGTCGCGGACGGACGAGGAAAGCCATCGTTTTCGTCGCCGAGCGCGACGCAAAGCGCTTCTCGAAAGATAGCGGGACCAACGGATTTGAGGATTGCAAAACAGGTCGCGGCGATGTCGGTGAGGAGTTGCGCGGGAAAGTATTCGTTAGCTGCTTCCAACAAACCACGGAGAAGAAGTGGGAGAGTCATTTGAGGCAAGTGAATGCTTTTTGGATTGTTAAACGTCCAATTCGGGAGAACCAATTTCACGTTGCTCACGTTGTTATTTACGAGACTTCCATGGACGACGCCGACGACTTTATTTCCACCAAACGATGCGGACGCTTTTTTTGGATCAAAGCTGTCAATTGAACGGCACGCGATATCTCCAGCTAAGGCGAGGACGGAAATCGCGTTTTCATCTGAACACCCCGTGCGTAAACTCATCGAAACTGCTCGGAGAAGAAGCTCCAGGCGTTCGTTACTGAGAACGTACCCGCAATCCGATCGGACGAGAGCTTGCGCCAACCCATACACCGATGGAAATCGATCCGGGTCGTCCGCGAAATTCGCGTTGGTATCTCTGAGATTCATATCTAGTACTTTCGCGACGACATCATTCAACGTCGTTCCGGAAAAAACGCCCACGATATCCTCGTAAGAAATTCCCATTCGTTGGAACAGTTCTGAGTTCATCGCAATCGATTCGTGCAACGCGGTATTCGATAAAGATGAATGCGTGATATTCTTCACATACGTCAATCGTACCGTATCTATGAGTTCGTTTCCGAGGTAACTCGATCCGTTGCTGTAAATGGAAAGATACGTTCGCATAATCATAAAAAGGACCGGCGCCAGAAAGACAGCCTCGTTGTCGTTCGTCGCGAAGACATGAAGCAACAAGCGAAGCTCTTTCAAAGGCACGACGGAACTTTGCGCCGGAGATAAAGCGTGAGATAATATTTCTAACGCCATCTTTTTTGTGTCGACATCGTGCGTTGCTTTCTGCGATTGAAGCGCAATGGAAACGTCCACTAAGGCGTGCCCGACTTGAATACCGTGATGATGATGAATAGCGCTCAAGGCGTTTTCTGATGTTTTCCGGAACAAACGACCCAGCGACTCCGCGGACGTACAATTCGCGCGTACCGCTGCACGTAGAACTACAGTAATTGTTGGCTCTTGACCGTCTCGCAAATCGTGAAGGGCAGTCGGTGTTACTAAATTTTCCACGTACGCGCGTTCAAGCATCTGACCGAGATAGTTTGAAATCTCCGGGTCCAAAAAGAGCGATTCCTTCGAGCAATCGCATAATCGCATAATCGCCGTCGCCGCGCCGCGAGAGTGCACAGGATCGTTCGTTGAACACAAAACTTCACTCAGCGCTCGCAAACAGTACTTCGTAAGCTTTCTAGAGATGGCGATATCCTTCGCCAATCCGACGAATGACCAACACACCGCTTCGCGAGCGTCGCTGAAGTGCACTAGAGCGTCCACCACCGCTTGTATCGCGATGTTGAAAAGATTGCTACTTCCGTCGTTACTTTCGCCGGTATTATCTCCTTCGTCACCACCACCAAACGTATTCTTCATTCTGTAGGATAAAATTTGAAACACGAACACGTACCCCAACCCTCTTTCTGTTTGTAATCCTTGAACGAGAATCGGTAAAATTGGATTCGTCCCGACTGCATTGATAATCTCGCGACACGAGTCGCCAATCTCGTCTCGAATGGCTTCCATTTCTGAAGGATTCCGTCTATAGTTTTCCAAAAGGAACGTTGCCAAGGCATTTACAACAACAACCACGTTTGGTACGTATTTCTGCGTCGTTTCTTTATCGAGATCAAACGCCGATGCGGAGGAAGAGGAAATTTTCACCCACGCGTCAAAACACGATGCCGGCGACTCGGGACTCGCGAGGAGCACATTCGCGCACGCGTCTAGACAAAACGACACGATTTCAGTGTCGTCTCTTTTCAGCGCTCCGTTAACTGTCGCCAAAATAATCTCTAGCGCGCGATTTTGCGCGGATTTGCACGCCTCTTGCGACGTCGCTACTTGCGACACGAAACTCAAACACTGTGCGAGCGCTTCTCTATTCGCGCCTTCTTGTTGCACGATAGCCTCGAGCAAAGTCGAAGCGAACGACATGGCGCTTGATTGTACTTTGGATTCCCCCGAAGCACACGCGATTTGCACGGCGCGCTCTAAAATTATACTTCGCTTTGGAAAGAATAACTCGATCGAGGCGCTCGAATTGACCTCGTTCAACCAAATCGCTAAGCAATCAAATATTAAAGCTACTAAAGTCACATCTTCTTCTCTTCCCTCCGCGTTCGTCGCGATAGAAATAGATTTGTACATCTCCTCCAAAGCGCGACACACGAAGACGCACGCTCTCGACGCCGCCTCGGCGATTAACTTCCGTCTTTCCGGACGAATCGCACCTACGTTTTTATCGTGCACGCTCTCCCCGAACGCTTTCAAATAATGCACAAACGCGTGCGCCGAGTTTTGTCGAAAGTGCATCGCCGACGATTCCACCAACGTCTCCACGTCCTCTTCGCTTCGCACCATTTTCATGGACGCCACCGCCGCTCCGAGCGCAGCAAATTCGCAGACGCTGTTGATTTCCTTCCCTCGTAAACTCAACAGATCGTTCGAGACGATCGATTGAAACAAAATCCGTAGTAACAGATTGTTGTTGTCGTTCGTACTGTGACTACTTTTATCTGTCTCCATCTTTGCTCGTCTCAGGTACTGCAAAACACATTTGCTGACAAACACCGAGACTTCGATTGATTCTTCCTCCTCCGAAGAACTCCCACCACCATTAACACCGTTCTTCCCAACGCCTTTCAAAATATCCAACACTAACTCGTAATTCTCCTCGAACTTCTCCCGGAACGTCTGGTCTAAAAACCGCTCGCACTCTTTTCTTCTCTCGTTCGAGGACTGCGGCGAACAGACCACCCGCATCGTCTCTCGCACTTGCTGTTTTTTTTCTTCCATCAGTGACAACAACAACGACGAGACGATGATTTGTTGGACGTCGTTTATTCTTCTTCTTCTTCGATACTACAGATGTTCTTGTTCGTATTATTATTACGACGACGACGATGATGACGACGATTGCAACGAGAGCTTCTTTCTCGTCGTCGTGAACAACACACACACCATATTGGCGCGTGTGTAATAAAAAGAGGAGGAGGGGAAGTGTGTGTTTTTCTGTTGTTTTTGTTTGGGAAAAGAACAAACAAGAAAAGTGTCCAAAAGTTTAATCAAGGGTGCCTACTTTTTTCGAAGGAAGAGGAAGACCATTTTTTTGAATCTTTCTTGGATCCACAAATCTCTTTTGCGCGCATACTATAAACACACACACACAGAGAGAGAGAGAGAGAGAGACGTAATAAAGAAGAAGAAACAGTATGGAATCAATGTTCTTTGGTGGCGGACGCGGGGGGTATTATTCCGACGATGGCGACGACGAAGAAGAAGAACAAGATCTAGAAGAAAAAATTCGGAATCATCATCATCATTTTCAAGCCGGAGAAAGAGCATCCGGAGGAGGAGGAGGACAAAGAGAAAACCACCACGCAGGCGATCCGAAAACGACGACGACGACGGAACAAGAGGAAGTGAACGAAACGTTGACGAACGTGTTTCAAGGGTACGAGACGAAATCGTTACCGTTCGAGACGATACCACATCCGTGTAAAGTGGTCGAGTCGTCCTCTTTAAACGCCGTGGCGTTGCCGAAACTCACCTATCCTCTCGTTTCCGAGTTGATTGAGAATCGAAAACTGTCCGGCTTGCAACTCGAAGGCGTCGCGTACGCGTGTCAAAAACACCAAGAGTATTTAGAAGATGGCAGACGACGAGCGGGGTTTTTTATCGGCGACGGTGCGGGTATTGGTAAAGGGAGGCAAATTGCCGGCGTCATTTTCGATAATTATTGCAGAGGAAGAAGAAGACACGTTTGGGTGTCCACGTCGATCGATTTGGCGCGAGACGCGATGAGAGATTTAACCGACTTGGGGTGCCACGCGAAGATCATAAGAAACGTTCAAGAGCTGGATAACCAGACCAAAGCGACTGGGTTGAGTCGCGACTTTCAGGAAGGTATTTTGTTTACCACATATTCGACGCTCGTGAGCGCTACCGGGAAGTACGACAGGTTCCAACAGATTATCGATTGGTTCGGCGAAGGCGAGGACGGGAACGGCTGTTTGGTTTTCGACGAATGTCATAAAGCCAAGAATTCGGGGCACACCGCGGGCGCGGGAAAAAAGTCGAGCAGCGATAATGGGAGTCAAACGGCAAAGGCTGTCAGAGAGATGCAAGAGATGTGTCCGGAAGCCAGAGTTTTGTACTGCTCGGCGACGGGCGTTTCGGAGATTGGAAACATGGCGTACATGGAACGTATGGGCTTTTGGGGTCCGTCGACGCCCTTCAAAGATGCCGAGACCTTCATCAAGAAATTGCAAGACAGAGGCGTAGGTTTTCTTGAGATGCTCGCGATTGAGATGAAAGCCGGTGGAAAGTATGTCGCGAGAGCGCTTTCCTTCGAAGAAGCGGAATTTCGCACGGAAACTGTGAAAATTACCGCTCAACAGAGGGCGATGTACGACTCGGCGTGCCAAATTTGGCAAGACGTTCGCGTAGAGTACGAGGATTTAGCGCATAAACGAGGCGAGAAGAGCGGGATGTTCATGAAATTGTACTGGAGCGCGCATCAAAGATTCTTCAAGTTGTTATGCGTGAGCTTCAAAATCCCGTTCGTCGTCAAGGAGGTTGAGGAAGCTTTAGAAAGAGGCGAGTGCGCTTTAATCGGTCTCCAAACAACTGGCGAAGCGCAAGATACGCGTTTGAACTTACAATACGGATTCGAAAGCGATGTCCCAACCTCCACGACGCAAGAAATTTTGAGACAGTTCATTATGGAACACTTCAAGACGGACGTCAATGGCAAATCGAACGGAACCGCTGAGGAGCAAGAAGCGGTGAAACTCTTACCCGTCGCCGATCTTCCGGATGGTTGGAAACAAAGAGCAGACGGAACTATCACCGGTCCTCGAACGCACGAGGAAGCGTACAAGGTCAAAGAAGCGCTCTTAAAGCGCGTAGAAGAGCTGGATTTACCCCCTAATTTCCTCGACGACTTAATCGATAAACTCGGCGGCGTCGAGAAAGTAGCCGAGATGACAGGCAGGCGTGCCAGAATGGTGCGACACTCGATTGGTGAAGAATCTGCACTGACGTACGAACCAAGATTTGCGGTGCCACCAGTCTCGGACGACGGGCGGCATTTACTCGCATCGGCGAGTAATAACAACAAGGACAAGTTCGCATCGGAAATGGATAGCATCAATATTCGAGAAGCCAAGTGGTTTATGGAGGGGAGTAAATTGGTTGCCATCATTTCAGATGCAGCTTCGACGGGAATCTCACTGCACGCGAGCAAGAAAGTGCCGAACCAGAGGCGTCGCGTGCACATCACCGTTGAATTACCCTGGGCTGCGGATAAAGCAATCCAGCAACTTGGACGGTCGCATCGCTCGAATCAAGCACAGGGCCCGTTATATGTTATGGTCTCAACTGATATTGGGGGTGAACGGCGCTTTGTATCTGCTGTCGCGAGACGTTTGCAAAGTCTCGGCGCGCTCACCCGCGGCGATCGACGCGCGGCGACTGGTGTCGATTTGAGCGATGGTAACGTGGACTCTTTCCTCGGGAAACGATCTTTGCAAATTATGTTTGATGCGCTCAACGCGCAGGTCGACAACGATACTTTCGATTTCAAATTACCGACGGGCGTTTCCTTGCAAAGTGTTTGGAAACACGCCGGGTTGAGTGACGACGAATACCAACGTAAGATTTCTGAAGAAACAATTGAGAGCGGTAAATCGCTGAGAGATATTTACGTGGAACTTTCACGCGCTGTTCTCGAGCTCGGCGAGAAAGGTGGTGAGAAATCTTTGATTACTGTTAGTGCGGTCAACGTGCGCAGATTCTTAAATAGGTTACTCGGCGTCCCGGTACTTCGTCAAAATATTCTGTTTGGATTGTTCGGAGATACGCTCCACGCCGTGATAAATGCCGCGAAACTTGAAGGTAGTTATACCGAGGGAGTGAATCAACTCGGCGGTCAACATGTCGCGCTCGATGGCAAAGCCAACCAAGTTGTTCTCACAGAACCGTTTCACGGTGCTCGCCTACTTAAGTCCAACTTTGTCTCCGATCGTGGGTTATCTTGGGATCAAGCCTTTGAGATGTACAAAACGAGCGGTTCGCGATACCCCCGCGATGGATTTTATTTCAGAAAGAAAAAGTGGTATGGCAGGCGCGAAATTATGTTAGTGTTCACAGCCCCTGGTACGGATGAACTCGAAGTAGAAATTTACAGACCGAATATGGGGAGAGTTCAACCCAACCATAATCGCTTCGATTTCATGGCAGACAACACTCGAATCGAAGACAAAGACCCCGGGTGGTGGATTGAATCTAAAGCCAAAGAAGAGTGGGATTTTATGTACGACAAGACCGAATTCGGCTGCAAACATTACGGGAAGTGCCAAAACGCCCAAAGCGGTATACATTGCGATTTCGGAAGTCGAGCTGAGCGATGCTGCATCGTCAACGGTGCCGTCGTGACCATGTGGAAAGAGCTCGAAACAGTTTTGCGACGACATCAGTCGAGTGTTCTTTTCCGTGACCGACACATGCGCGTCGTACGCGTGGAAACTAACCTTAAGAAGCGACAAGAAGAGGCGCAGACGACGGCCGTCGCGGCGTTACTCCCCGATTCAAACGGAAGCGATCAACAAGAACAAAACCCCGAGGACTTTTCGTTAAACGAAACGAACAACGGAACTGACGAAATGTTCGAGATAGTTGGTATTCGATATCCCGAAAAATTACTCCCGCTGGTCGTCGCTGCCGCCGAGAAAAATTGGGAGGAAAAAAAGAAAAAAGGCGCGGAAATTAAAGGTCGCATGTCGTTGAAAAAAGACGACGTGACGCCTATTGATCCATTCTCGTACAAGAAAGCGACGACGCAGCAAAAAACCATGAAGAACTTTTTCAAATCCTCCGGGAATAAAAAAACAACCAGTTTCTTGAACTGGGACGATTTTGAAGACGAGGAGAACGCGCCCGAGAAGAACAAAAAGACCGCACCTTTGTTGACTGCGGCCGCATCTAATGCAGCTGCCGCCGACGATGCTTCGAAAAAGTCAAATGTCCGCGATAAAAGCGTCTCGTCTTCTGCGCGCATCCAAGACTTTTTCAAAAGGTTACCCGCCGAAGTGGCGGATTTGGAAAACTTGGTGAAGAAACAGAAAACGAGCGAAGAGGCGCGGGAGCGAAAACGTTTATTAGCTAAATCTCCAACGCCAATTCCTTTGAAAGAAAGCATCGAAAGGGACGGCAGAACGAACGCATCAATACCACCACCACCACAAGTTGAGTACATAGAAATTGATTGATTGATTGATTGATTGATTGAGAAATCATCTTCCTGTAATACATTTGCACGCTTTACGAAACAGACACAAACTACACTTTCAAACTCTCTCTCTCTCTCTACTCACCTTCTACGTTTGGATACAAAAACATCCCTTTCACGCCGTCGGCATCGGTCACAAACCCTAACCGTTCATAAAACTCCACCACATCTTTATCCGCGAACAACGTCACGTTCGCCACATCTCTCGCCAACAGCGCGCGTATCGAGTGCGACACAATCGCCTTCCCTAACCCTTGACCTTGATACTCTGGATCGACAATTATATCCCACAAACACGCGTTGAACGCGTGGTCAGACGTCGCTCTGCACGTCGCTATTAATTTTTCTTCTTCCTCTTCTTCTTTATTATTATTATTACTATTGTTACTACTACTACAAACGTACATCTGCGCGACTAAAAACGAATTCTCCAGAGCGATTTTCAGCTTCTCCTCCGGTCGTTTCGGCCACCCAACTTTATCGCACAAATCAGAAACCTCTTGGACGTTTATTTCTCTCGTCGTGGAATACATTATTCTTTTGTTCTTCGATTGGACGATGAGGACGTCTGGTTCAGACGAAGCGTCGTCGTAAAACTCTTTCTTCTTCAACGAGGAAGACGAAGGCGAAGACGACGACGCGCCGCGAGGGGCAATCGACGATGATTTTTTTATCCCCATTTTTAACCGACGATTCCGATGAGGATGAGGATGAAGTTGACTTCCAATGTTTTTACTCAAAGTAATAACACTATTTCCTTCGCTCCTCATCATCATCATCCTCGTAATCGTCGTGCTCTTCTTCTTCTTCTTTGTCTTCTTTGAAACCTTTTGTTGTCTGTTTGTGTGTGTGTGTAGCTCAATAAAACTACTAAGAATACTACTACTAATACTTTAAGAGAAATTAGTAGAGAGTAGGTGATGTAAATGCAAATGCATTCACACACTCGCCTTCCCTCTTTGTACATACGTTTAGGGTTTTAATTTTTCCAAAAAAAAGAGTTCACTTCTTCTTTGGCTTCTTGGCTTCTTCTTCATCGAAGAGTCGTCGTGCGAAAAACGAGAGAGCAGTCGCTCTCTTTCTCTCTCCTTCTCTCGAAACAAGAACGCGCTCGCGAAAGAACGAACACTCGTTTTCGCTCTTTGCTCTTTTCTGCGCTGCTTCTTCTTCTGTGTTTAAGAAAAAGAAGAGAGATGAGCGCATTTCAACACCAACAAGAAGGAGGCACCTCTTCTTCTTCTTCTTGGAGTAATCAACAACAAAAACAAAAGCAACAACCAAAAACTTCGACGACGGAAGAATTACTGAACCACATGCAACTCGCGTTAATCGGTGGCGATAATGATGGTGGTAATGGTCACGGTGGTAATGGTGCAATGTCCGCGACGCTTTCCAAGCAAGCGGAAAGCGTCGATTTCAACGATTTCTTCTCATTGAGACGACCGAAAGATGCCGCGAGCGGCTTAAACTCTGGTTTGAAATC
>Ga0129327_10001265_pt1 | contig 15040 bp, 14 predicted proteins | sample CPBDNA_6_FD_111799 | JGI IMG/M metagenome (GOLD analysis project Ga0129327, IMG submission 111799) | Freshwater to marine salinity gradient microbial communities from Chesapeake Bay, USA - CPBay_Spr_31_0.8_DNA | ecosystem: Environmental > Aquatic > Marine > Coastal | place: USA: Chesapeake Bay... | reverse complement strand
GAGAGTCCGGTCGGAGAGGTCGAATCAGAGGAAGCAGAGGAAGCAGAGGAAGCAGAGGAAGCAGAGGAAGCAGAGGAAGCAGAGGAAGCAGAGGAAGCAGAGGAAGTAGAGGAAGTAGAGGAAGTAGAGGAAGTAGAGGAAGTAGAGGAAGTAGAGGAAGTCAAAGAGGCGGAGGTCATGCCGATGGCTAATCCTTTCCTTGCAGGTGATGACGATCAACCGCACACCGTTACACAAGAAGATCATGACCGAATTGAAGATCTGCTGAAACAGTTTCGCGATCGTTACGGACGGGAATAGATCTATATATCGAACATTTATCCGAATATCGCTCTAGGGATGTATTTTTTTTCGCTCTATGAGGATTTGCGCTTGTCATTGCGCAGCGGCATCTATTTATTCACTTATGGCGCAGATCTCACTTGGACTATCGTTTGATGATGTATTGCTCACCCCTCGGCATAGCGGGGTTTTACCCGGTGACGCAGATTTAAAAACCAGTTTGGCATCTGATATATGCCTCAATATACCGGTTGTATCCGCGGCAATGGATACGGTCTCGGAGACGGAGCTGGCCATCGCGCTAGCACAAGAAGGAGGCATTGGAGTTATTCATCGCAATAACACCATTGAGGAACAAGCAGCCATGGTTCTTAAGGTGAAGCGCTCGGAGAGTGCTGTCATACATAAGCCTTACACGGTCTCAAAAAACCAAACGGTTGGCCAACTCCGCATGATCATGGATGAGCAGGGGTTTTCAGGATTTCCGGTGGTTGACGCAGAAGGAAAGCTTGAGGGAATGGTAACAGGTCGTGATGTTCGTCACATGGCTGACAATGCGGCAACCATTTCAGAGGTGATGACACCACTGAAACGCCTGGTGACCTCCCACGAAAATACAGGACTGCGCGAGGCGCGCGCTATTCTCTATGAAAATAGGATTGAGAAGCTGCCGCTGATGAATAAGGAAGGCGTACTCACGGGCCTGATCACTGGCGCCGATATTGAAAAACGCATTACTTTCACTGATGCTGCCAAGGATCCAAACGGCCAGCTGCGCTGTGGTGCGGCGGTAGGCGTTGGTCCAGATTGCATTGAGCGGGGCAAGGCCCTGATTGAAGCTGGCGCAGACGCTTTGTTTATTGATGCTGCCACGGGTCATACAACTCGTGTGATCGAGGTGATCGGCAAGCTGCGTGAGCTCGGTGACGTGCCGGTGGTTGCAGGTAATGTGGTTACGGCAGAGGGTGCTCGGGATTTGGTGGAGGCGGGTGCATCTGCGCTTAAAGTCGGTGTTGGTCCAGGTTCTATATGCACAACCAGGGTGATATCAGGTGTCGGCATGCCTCAGTTTACGGCGATTCAAAATGTGTCATCCTATTGTAGGGACAAGGGCATTCCCGTGATTGCAGACGGTGGTATTCGTTATTCAGGAGATATCGCCAAGGCGCTCGCGGCTGGAGCTGACCTGGTGATGCTTGGTTCCATTCTTGCTGGAACGCGTGAAAGCCCCGGAGCAACGGTTCATTACCAAGGGCGTAGATTTAAATCATACCGTGGCATGGGATCACTTGGCGCCATGCGCAAGGGCTCTGGTGACCGTTATGGGCAAAATAGCTCAGGCAAACTGGTAGCAGAAGGTGTTGAAGGCCGAGTTCCTTATAAAGGGCCTCTCTCAGAAGTTGTTTTTCAGCTCATGGGTGGTCTCAAATCAGGCATGGGTTATGTTGGCGCATCTAATCTTAATGAGCTGCGTGAACGGGCTCAATTCACACAAATTACCTCTGGAGGTCTAAAGGAAAGTCATGTGCATGACATCACTATTACGGAAGAGCCTGTCAATTACCAGCCGTCCGCCTAAGGAACCGTCACAACTGTTTGTTATTCCTGACTTCATCTTAAATGATTGAGTCAATTCACTGAAATATTTTATGATAGAAAAAAATCACGTAGCCGTTTTTGATTTTGGTTCACAATATACCCAACTCATTGTGAGGAGAGTTCGTGAGCTAGGCTTTTTTGCTAAGCTCTATGAGCCGGAGGAAATCTCATCTATTAGTCAACCGGGTGCCGTCATTCTCTCAGGTGGCCCTAAAAGCACCAGTGATGACGACGCGCCAGATATCGATTTTGATGCGTTACAAGCCTTTGGCGTTCCCGTATTGGGTGTCTGTTATGGCATGCAACTGCTCAACATCAAATTTGGTGGTTCCGTCAAATCAAGTGATCGTCGTGAATACGGCCCAGCAGAATTAAAGCCCATGGCGAGTGAAGGTCTCTATGAAGGCATTTCTCATGAGTCTCAGGTATGGATGAGCCACTCGGATACTGTGAGTGATTTGCCAGATAATTGCCAGGTGCTAGCGGCCAACAAAGAGGGTACGCCAGTTTCCTTGAAGTGGGGCGAGCGCTACTACGGCATTCAGTTTCACCCGGAGGTGACTCACAGTCACGAAGGTCTTCGTATCCTGCATAATTTTTTACTACAGGCAGGCGAGTTGGAGGCATTCCGGATTGAGGACTTTAAACGTGAATTGATCGCCGGCATTCGTGACAGGGTCGGAGAGAAGCAGGTTGTTTGTGGCGTTAGTGGTGGTGTCGATAGCACGGTACTCGCAGTTCTCTTGAAGGAGTCTGGGGTGAATACGCGAGCTATCTTTGTCGATCACGGTTTGATGCGCATGGATGAAGGTGATGAAGTGCGTAACAACTTTCACCGCATGGGTGTAGAGATTGAGACTGTGGAATGTTCCGAGCTCTTTTTGGGGCAGTTGGCCGATGTTTCTGATCCGGAAGAAAAACGCAAAATTATCGGCAATTTGTTCATTGATGTTTTTTGGGACACCGTGGGAGATGCTGAGATGCTCGCACAGGGGACCCTTTACCCTGATGTGATTGAATCTGCCTCTAATGCCAAATCAAAAGCGTCCAAGATCAAAACACACCACAATCGTGTGCCTCGTATTTTAGAGCTTCAGGAGCAGGGGAAGGTTTTGGAACCTCTTGCTGAGCTTTTCAAGGATGAGGTCCGCGAGCTTGGAGCATCCTTGGGGATACCCCATGATATCCTTCAGCGTCATCCATTTCCTGGTCCCGGTCTTGCGGTCAGGTGCCCGGGTGATATCACCGATAAGAAGCTGCGCATCATCAGAGAGTGCGATGCTATTTTCATCAGCCGACTCAAGGATCATGGCTGGTATGACAAGGTGTGGCAGGCTTATGCCGGTCTCATTCCTGTTAAAACCGTTGGGGTCAAAGGGGACGAACGAAGTTACGAGTGGGCAATAAGTCTGCGTGCTGTGATAAGTGAAGACGCCATGACAGCCGACTGGGTAGAGCTGCCAGCGACATTATTGAGAGAAACCAGTAATCGTATTCTTAATGAGGTTGATGGCATCAATCGTGTCTTGTATGATATTTCGACAAAACCACCTGCAAGTATTGAGTGGGAATAACAAATAGTGACGTTTTGTCAGCAGCGTTGAGATGAGGTGCCCACGATGTGTCCAAACAATTCACCGCAGTGCGGCGCAGTGCCCTCACTGTGGCTTTGTTCTGTCCGACCTCGATGATCTCTATGGCTCAGGTGAGGTTCGATTGAGGCGCTTGAGTGATATGGCAGGGGCATTGCGCCTCAAGGAGAGACAAAAGCTGGAGCGTTTGCTCGATGAGTTTCAGACCAGTTTTCCGCAGTTGTTTTTTAGCGTCTATTATGGTGCGCTTGAGGATAGGGCCAATATACGCCAATTTGGTCTGTGGTTACTCAATCATGCAGCTTACGAGGATTTAGATATTGGTCGCCCTAATGATGGAGGGATTCTGTTGCTGGTGGATCTAAATACGAAAGTAGCATCCATTTCGTTTGGCTATATGTTGGATTCTTTTCTGACCGAGGAGAATACATTTAATATCTTGGCGAAAGCTCACCCTCATTTATTGCAAGGCAATCACTTGAAGGCAGCCAGTGTGATTGTGAAGCAGCTCTCACGTGTTTTAAGGAGAAAATCGAGACGCGCAATTCTCCAGCAGAAAGCATTTGGCCCCCCGTCAAACCAAAGTAGTGGCTCAGCAAATGCTTTGGAAAGGATCCGATCCAATCGATCAGATAAAGAGCAAGCGAAATCAAAAAGCGATCAAACCACTAGAGCTAAAAGCGAGGAGATAGAACCGTGAAGTTGAGCCTTTTTCGGTGGCTGTTGTTACTGCTGCTCGTATCTGATTCTGCTCGTGCTGAGTCCTTACCGCAATTGACGGACGAAGATAGGGCTCGGCTACAGCAATTGTTATCCAAACAAGAACATTCCGATCGATCGGGCTTCCTAGAATATCACGCTGAGGGCTCAGAGCTCAAAATCAGGATGTATCTGTTTGATTCGAAAGAGAATTTAGCCGACACTTATACGATCGAAAAATTTTGTGAAAATCAAAACGCTGATGAGCCTCTCACGGCGATTGTTTTTTGCTTTTTGGGTAATCCGGAAAGAAGTCAGCTAGCATTCGCGGGTCAGGGGGCAGCAGAGGTGTTAGCATTAGATCGGCGGAAAATGCTCAAGTCTGCCATAATTAAGGCGATGGAGAAATCTGATCATGTCATGCAGTTAGAGGCATTCATTGTTGAGCTATCCATTTCTCTTTTTTGGCTAGAGTCAAAAAGAGCTGAAACTCTGGCAGCCCAAGCAGCAGAGGGGAGCCGAGAGCTCGCAGGTAAGGCATGGGCCTCGGGTAATGGTGTTGAAAAAGTCGAAGTGGTCACGGCAATAGACGCTAGCGGGTTTTCTGTTTTAAAGTCTCACTTGCACTGGATCATTTTGGGCTTTTTGAGTTTGCTGTGCCTGATAACTGGGTGTGTTTTTGGATGGCTTATATGGACGCGATCACGCCGCTATCATTTTCCAGTGGTTGAGACGCCCGAGAGACTCGGGGCTAGTTATGCAGCAGGGGTTGGGGCAGTAATAGCATTCCATAAAAAGTTGGGCTCACCATCAAGCCAGCGCAATCAGGTGCCCGACTACCTCAAACGGGCTTAAAACACTTCATTTTATCTCGTGAACCACCAGAAAAAATGAAAAGGTGACTTAAATCCCTGTTTAGAAAATAAATTACTTTACGAAGCTCGATCTGCTGATAATTGTGCTTCTGTTCCCTCAAAGGAGCAGACAGTCCGATTAGTATTGGATCATACAGGTTAGGGGGTTTCCTGGTGATTTAGCTAATCGGACTGTTCTCTTTACTCTCGTTTTTCGCTTATTTGTTAGGCCCTAAAACCACCTTGAGTTGGTGCTGTTTATAGAGTAAATTACCCTTTCATGCATCAGCGCTGTTACTTACCCTTGCTATATCTGTGCCGTCAATCATGGCGCGTTTTATGCTGCCAGTTTATTGTTATTGGCAGTGTGCTTGTGGCTAGCAGTCTTTATGCTGGGGCATTCATGTTTAATCAGCAGGAAGTGCCGAAAACCAAGGCAGACTTGGTTGCGATACAGAATGCCCTTGTTGAAAATCTTGAGGCTTGCCGCATGGCAACGGTAAGTATTCGTATTGGCGAAGGATTTGGTAGTGGTGTGATTGTGTCTCCTGAGGGTTTAATTCTCAGCGCAGCTCATGTGACCGCGGCAGTGAATGAGGAAATGACGGTTATTCTTAATGATGGCACTGAACACAAGGCTATCTCCATGGGCTTACACTCTGAGAGTGATGCCGCCATGATGCGTATCATCGATGAAGGAGAGTATCCTTATGTGGAAATTAATAAGAGCAATGATTACCGATTGGGGCACTGGGTATTTGCACTAGGACATTCAGGTGGATTTGATCTTGAACGCGGAGCCGTAGTAAGACTCGGCCGAATTGTGATGGAAAATGATTCGACCTTGCACACTGATTGCAAGGTGATTGGAGGTGATTCTGGTGGTCCATTGTTTGACATGGGTGGCGAGTTGATTGGTATACATAGTAGAGTCTCCGCCAGCTTAGAGCAGAACATGCACGTGCCGATGCGAGAGTATCTCAAGCATTGGGATGCGCTGAAGGGTAATGAGTTTTTGGGCGATGGTCCATTTGCTGAGCGTCCGGTTAAGGGTTCGGGCTTTCTTGGTTTCGCTTCAACGGACACGGATGGTGGCTTACTCATTGGCGAAGTGCTCGAGGATGGTCCAGCGGCCAATGCAGGCATCGAGACAGGTGATATTATCTTAGAGTTCGAGGGCGAAGAGCTTACTGATAAGAAACATTTTCAATCCATACTCAAAGAGAAAACACGTGGAGAGGAAGTGGAGTTACTCATCATGAGGAATGGTGAGCAGAAAAAAATGACCGTAAAACTCGGCGAGAAGTAAGCTGATGAATACCGACGATGAAAAAATATCTACAGCTTGGAATATGAGATTTCCTCCAGTGACATTCATTTCTATGCTCGTTCTCAGCGTGAGCCTATTTGTAGTTTCTGCGCAGCTTAGCTCAGCTCAAGGTGGGCTGCCTGCAGATCAGCGCATCAATGGAAAACGTGTTTGGGCTGCTTTTGAGACACATCGAGAAATTCTACAAAGAAGCAGCGCGGTCATTTACACGGATGAGAGAGCGAGGGTTAAATCCCTCTATGGCACGGTCGTCAGTGAAGATGGTTACATCCTCACGAAGGCGAGCGAGGTTGAGGGCAAGTCACATCTCAGTCTCCGCATTGGTAGTGAACTTTATACAGAGGTTGAGCTCTTAGGGGTCGATAATCAATGGGACGTCGCTTTACTTAAGATAACCCCCGAGCAGCCATTGACTCCTGTTGAACTGTGCAGTGGCGATGATGTCGCGCAGGGGCATTGGGTGGTCTCGAATGGATCGACCACGCGCGCTCAGAGACGAGTGCGTCTTGGGGTTGTCAGCGCTGAAACACGCAAAATATCAGCCACTAAAAGTCATGTGGTTTTGGGCGTTGAATTCGATAAAGATAAAGAGACTCAATGGAAAGTTGCCAGCGTCAGTAAAGACAAGGGAGCTCAGAAAGCGGGCATAAAAGTAGGCGACATCATCATCTCGGCTGATGGGGTCAAGCTGACCGAGAGAGAAGATCTCATCGAAGTGTTGAAAAAGAAGCAGCCAGGAGACAAGGTTGTTATCGAGCTTACGCGAGACAAAAAGAAGCTTCGCTTGGATGTTGAGCTCTCTGCAAGGCAAGACGTGATGACTCGAAATGACCAGATGAGTGGTGGTGAGAATCAACTCTCAGCGCGACGCTCAGAATTCCCCAGGGTCATTGATCATGACACTCCACTGACGAAGGTATCGGTGGGAGGGCCTTTGCTCAATCTAGACGGGGTTTGCATAGGCATGAATATCGCCCGTGCAAGTAGGGTGGCTACCTTTGCCATCCCCGCACGCGAATTGAGCGAGCTTATTAAGCGAATGACCAAGTGATGTTGTTTGTCTTCCTCCCTTTAAAGGGCTGAGATATCGGTCTCCCAATAGGTGATATTTTTCTTGTGCACCCATATGGCTTGCTGTCAGTGTCCACGATATTCCTGCTATGATGAAATTATCCAACCTACTAAGAACCTCACGTTTAGGCAAGCTACTTCGCCTGCTTTGTCTTTTTCCTATTGTTTCGCTGATGACGATCACCGCTTATGCGGAGTCGGGCTCTGAGGGGACTGCGGAGGGAATTGATAAAAACATCAACTCGTTTTTAACCCCCATCTCTGACTGGGCAGGAAAGATTGTTTTTTATGCGGTTCCGATTGCTGGTCAGAACGTGCCCATTGTTCTGATCCTGCTTGCAGGCACGGCTATTTTCCTGACGCTTTATTTTAAATTCATCAACGTCAGGTCGTTTGGCACCGCATTAAAAACGGTCAAAGGCCGCTACACGAGTGCAGACGCCCCAGGGCAGATTACGCACTTTCAGGCACTGAGTGCAGCGCTTTCAGCAACGGTTGGTCTTGGTAACATCGCGGGTGTCGCAGTTGCCATTGGTCTCGGTGGCCCGGGAGCGACGTTCTGGATGATCTTGATGGGTCTCTTCGGGATGACGACCAAGTTCTGCGAGTGTACTTTAGGTGTAAAATACCGTAAGATAGACAGGGAGGGCAAGGTGCACGGGGGAGCAATGTATTATCTTCGGCAGGGTTTTAGTGATAGAGGGTTTCCCACCATCGGCAAGATCTTGGCTGTATTTTTCGCCTTGATGTGTATTGGCGGCGCCTTCGGGGCGGGCAATATGTTTCAGGTAAACCAGGCGCATGATCAGTTTGCGCGCACTTTTGACATTCTTCATGAAGGGTGGCAATTCGGTCTCGTGCTTGGCATCATGGTGGGCTTGGTCATTATCGGGGGTATCGTTTGGATCGCCCGGGTGACCTCGTTTCTTGTACCCTTCATGTGCGTTAGTTACATTATCGCAGCTCTGGTGATCATCATTGGCAATATCGAAGCGCTACCCGGTGCCTTTGCCATTATCATCAAGGGTGCGTTCTCACCAGAGGCTGTCGGTGGAGGTACAGTAGGAGGTATCATCGTGGTGATGATCCAGGGTGTGAAACGGGCCGCATTCTCCAACGAAGCTGGTCTGGGCTCGGCGCCGATTGCACACGCGGCCGTCAAGACAGACCACCCAGCGAGCGAAGGCATGGTTGCGCTGCTCGAACCGTTCGTTGACACAGTGGTGGTATGCACCATGACTGCTCTGGTAATCATCATCACAGGAGTGTGGAATGTGAATGGGGATGTTGAAAACAACGCCGCGTCACTCGTAGCTCAACCCAATGCCGAAGCACTGGTTGTGAGTACGCTCGAACCAGGTTCAATGATTCACATCGTCTCACGCCAGCCGGCCGATTCTCCAGAGTGGTATGAGGTTACCGTGAAGGATTCCGAGCAAAAAGGCTGGGTTGCAGCAGACTCAATTACACTGAGAGAAGGCTGGGGTGGCGGTATCTGGCTGACATCAATGGCTTTCAAATCGGTAATCAGCTGGTTCCCCATTGTCTTGGCGGCAGCAGTATTCCTGTTTGCGTTCTCAACGATGATTTCCTGGTCCTATTACGGGCAGCAGGCAGTTGTTTATCTATTTGGGGCGGAACACAAAGTAGCGATTGGTATTTACAAGGTGGTTTTCTGTCTCGTCGCCGTTCTCGGGGGTGCAGCATCGCTGGAAAGCGTGCTTAATCTTTCTGATGCTATGGTCTTTGCGATGGTTCTTCCCAATTTGATTGGAGTCTATTTCCTTCTGCCTGTGATTAAAAAAGAGCTCGCCATTTTCCGTAAGCACGTAGCTGATACAGAAGGGAAGTAGGCCTGTGCAGCTCTGAGGATGCAAGGGCATGACTTGGCTCGTTTTTTTCGATTAGTTTACTTAGCCTTAAACCATTGCGGAATAATACTTCCGAGCTCTTTTGCTCTGCTGGGGGGCTAGTTGTGGTGAAAAACCGCTGGTCAAAACCCTTGTTTTGATACAAGCTATGCCCGTCCATGGCAATGAGTTCACCTTTAGAAAAACCAGACCAATTTCTCGTTGGTGGTGGTGTGCCTGAGTGTCTGAAGCCAGGCTATGTCAATCGTCGCAAGTTTCTTGGCGCAGCCGGCCTGACTGCTGCGGGGGTTATGATTGGCGCCCCAAAAAGTGAGGCTGCATTCTTTGGTCTCATGGGGGACAAGCCCGTTCCTGGCATCCCGCATGCTTGGATACAAGCAAAGGGTTCGGATGTTACTCGTTATGCTCGTTACATTCAGAGTCTCAATCTACGCAATATTACACCTCGTATGGTGTTGACGCCGCATTTCAAGTCGTCAGGAGGTGTGCCAAACTGCCTGCCGCCTAAGGCCTATTGGCAGAAGATGGGCCCTACTCTTAAGATGATTGACGCCATTGTTAGCCGTATTGGCTCCCCGCTTAGAGAGATCATATCTGCCTACCGGAGCCCAAGCTATAATCGTGCAGTGGGAGGGCGAACAAAATCTTATCACATGCAAAATATGGCATGCGACATCAAGTTTCATGGCGTTTCTACCTACCATGTAGCCGCCGCAGCTAAAGAACTGCGCAATCAGGGTTTATACAGAGGCGGGGTGGGGCGTTATTCGGCCTTTGTCCATGTCGATACCCGCGGCATTAATGTTGATTGGTAGGGTTAGCCGACGGCTAAGCCGGCAGCGTTTATCGTGTTAAGCTCTGGTTTTGAGCTATGATTTAGTATCTCATCAGTGGTGCTATTGATTGTTTTAGGCTCAGAAATTGAGGCCTAAAAAAAAGGCATCCCGCAGTGCAGGATGCCCTTAATAATAGAGTTGAAATACTACAACCTAGATCTCGACCGAGTTGATGGTCTGGATGATGCGGCCAGCGATCTTGTAGGGGTCACCCTGTGAGTTCGGACGGCGGTCCTCGAGGTAACCTCTGTAAGCATCGTCTTTGACGAAGCTGTGTGGCACGCGGACAGATGCACCACGGTCAGCAACACCCCAAGAGAACTTGTCGATTGACTGAGTCTCGTGAAGGCCGGTGAGGCGCTTGTCGTTGTCAGGACCGTAAACAGCAATGTGCTCTTCGGTGAATTCTTCAAATGCGTCCATGAGCTTGAGGAAGTATTCCTTGCCGCCGACTTCACGGAGGTGCTCGGTGGAGAAGTTGGCGTGCATGCCTGAGCCGTTCCAGTCGCCAGTGATTGGCTTACAGTGCCACTCAACGTCTACTTCGAACTCTTCGCAGAGACGCAGCAGGAGGAAACGAGCTACCCAGATATCGTCAGCAGCTTTCTTGGAGCCCTTGGCAAACACCTGAAATTCCCATTGGCCTTTGGCAACCTCGGCGTTAATGCCTTCGTGGTTGATGCCTGCGTATTGGCAGAGATCGAGGTGGGTATCAGTGATTTCGCGGGCGATTCCACCAACATTGGCAAAACCAACACCACAGTAGTATTCACCCTGAGGTCCTGGGTATCCACCTTTGGGGAAGCCGAGAGGCACACCTTCTTGCATGAGGAAGTATTCTTGTTCAAAACCGAACCAAGTTCCTTCGTCGTCAGGGATGGTGGCACGACCGTTGGATGGGTGAGCACTGCCGTCTGGATGCATGACCTCGCACATGACGAGGATGCCGTCTTCACGGGTGCCGTCAGGGTAAAGCGCTACGGGCTTAAGCACGCAGTCGGAGTCACCGCCTTCGGCCTGTTGGGTGGATGAACCATCGAAGCCCCAGTCAGGAAGCTGGTCGAGGGTAGGGAACTCGTCAAAGTCCCTGAGCATGCACTTGGTGCGGAGATTCTGGACAGGCGTGTAACCGTCTAGCCAGATGTAATCGAGTCTGTATTTAGCCATATTCTTTGTTTATGATGGATTTTTGTCTGAAGTGCCACTGTCTGATAAGCCGTGGTAAGCATTGAACGATTCAATTTCGAGCAAATGATGTGCCAACTTCCGAAGAACAAGGCTATTATTAGCTGTTTTCTTCAAGGTCATGCACTTCAAGTGATATCAGTGTTGTGTCGTCTGTGCCGTCATTGCTGACAGCGCGGGACATCAGAGCCTCAGTAAGCTCGCTTGTCGAGCCCGAGTTTTTTAAAAATGTGGCATGTATATTCTTTTCCCATAGCCCGTCGATGAGACCATCACTGCAAAGCAGGAAACGATCGCCTGATTGGTAAGGGAATGTCGCCAGATAAGGGTTCACCGTGCGGTGCCCTCCGCCGACCACTTCGTAAAGGGCAGATCTCTTCGGGTGAGTCCGGAACTGCCTCTCATTGATTTCACCTCGGTTAAGCTTTTTCCAAACGAAAGTATGATCCTCGGTGAGCAGAGTGGTTTTGTTTTCCTCTCCTTGGGCGCGGTGAACGTAAAGCCGGCTATCACCTACATTGCAAAAGTAGAGGTTTTCCGGGGTGAACCATGCCAGAGCGAGGGTTGCGGCCATGCCTTGTTTGTTGTCATCATGGGCCGCATCCGCATTGATGGCGAGGTGCACGGCATTGATGGCTTGCTGCATGTGGTGCAGGTAATCTGGGTGCATGCCCGAGGCTGCCGTTTTAAAGGTGCGCGGAATCATCTCGCTAAGATATTCAAGTAACAAACGGGAGGCTACATCGCCAGCGTTGCCGCCACCCATGCCATCGGATACAGCAAACACAAGGTCATGAGACTCCAGTGAGTGACGTCCGTCTTGCCCCAATAATGAGGCGCCGTTGATGTCCGAGGCGAATGCCAGCCAGGCATCGTCATTGATAGGTTTCTTGGTGCCCGAAACTGAATTTGCGGACCAAGTAATGGCCCTAGGGCAGTCCTCCGCCTCCATGCGGCCAGCTCCGGGTAGAAATGGGTTTGGCGTCTCGCTCACGGCTCGGGGTCTGATGCGGTCTCGTCGCTTTTACCTGGGTCGTCGAGCAGGGTAGCGAGTTCAAAGTCGATCACGCAGAAGCGGCCCTCGTTGGGGTCATAGGTGATATTGCGAGAAAACGGATCATCGTGGCGGACTCCATATTTTTCCTCGAGATCTTGGAAGATTTTGTCGGTTTTTTTCTGCGAGATATCCGGTGCTGGAGAACCACAGTTACTGGTAACAAGATGGAGCTCGCTCTCATCGGAATCGATATAGCGGGGCACATGTTCACAGCCACGTTGTTCGAGGGCCTTGAGGATGCGGATTTCGTTGGCGAAACGCTTCTCCTTGTCGGTGCCGCGGAAGTATTTATGCACGTTGCCGTAAAAGTCGATTTTGACCAGTGAACGAATACCGTCTTTTAGATTTCTCATGGGTCTCTGGTAATTGAATAAGTCGAGGGCAAGTGAATGATTTAGCTGGCCAGCTTGAACCCCAGCCATACTGCAGCCAAACAGCCAATGACCGATGCTGCGATATTGATGATAGCTAGCAAAGGGCTAGATGAAAAGAGTTTCTGCGTATCAAGTGCAAAGGTCGAAAAGGTGGTGAAAGCCCCGAGGAAGCCAGTGACGGCAAAAGGGTGGAGCCATGCTGGGTGGCCCTCATAGCGCGAGGCGATATAGCCAAAAAGAGCGCCGATCAACAAGCTGCCAAGTAAGTTGCAGGCGAGGATGCCGACAGGAATGCGGTGCAGGCGAGTCTGTTCTGCGAGTGTCTGCACGGCTGATGAGAGAGCGAAGCGTGACACCGCGCCTAGGCCACCACCTATAAATATGTAGACGAAGTTCACGGGGTGCGGGAACGGGTTATCGATTCTATGAGTGCGGCCACTTTCTTGAAGTCCTTGATTCCTGGTGAGAGCTCGGCTCCAGAGGCAACATCGAGTGCTGCGGGGTGAACTTCCTCGATCGCCTGTGAAGCATTTTCCGGAGTGATGCCTCCGGCAAGTAATACGGGGATTTCAGGGTAGGCGCCGATGAACTCGACGGCGTGTGACCAGTCAAAAACTTCTCCGGTGCCGCCGTAAACGCCGGGTGCGGGAGTGTCGAGCAGGATGGCGCTGGCTCGATAGTCCGTGATGTTTTCCAGCGAGGCCTTGTTACTTACTCCGATCGCTTTGATGAAGGGCAGTGAGTCATCGGCAAAGGGCGCGCAGTATTCTGGTGATTCGTCACCGTGGAATTGGGCGATGTCGATGAGCCCGTCTTCGAGAAGCTGCCGCGGCACAGACGCCTCTGCGTTGACAAAGACACCTACACGTGTGATCCGGCCGCTCGCCTCCATGAGGAGAGATCTGGCAGCTTCAGGGCTTAGATAGCGTTTCGAATGAGGCCAGAAATTAATACCCATGGCATCGACCCCAAGAGAGATGAGCCTCTGTGCATCCTCAGCAAGGGTAACACCACAGATCTTGAGCGAAGTCTGGTTTGGATCGAGAAAAGACAAAGGAAGATAGTGGTCGTTGGTGGACGGTGAATGGTAATTATTCCACGTTCTGGATTTGTTCGCGGATTTTCTCGAGCTCGATTTTGGCATCGACGATGAGTTGCGCAAGATTGGCATTATTGGCCTTGGACCCGATGGTGTTGAACTCACGGTTGAGCTCTTGGCAGAGAAAGTCCAATGGTCGGCCGACAGGCTCATCGAGACCTAAGTACTGACGGAACTTTTCAAAGTGAGAAGCCAAGCGAGTGAGCTCTTCAGTGATATCAGAGCGGTCAGCATAAATGCAGAGCTCCTTGAGGATGCGCTCGTCATCGAGATCGATATCAAGCCCAGATTCCGTAAGTCTGCGGTGCAGGCTTTCCTTGTAATGGGTGAGTACAGCGGGAGCCTCGGTTTCTACTTGTTTGGTGATGGTTTCCAGAGAGGTGATGCGGGGTTCAACATCGTCATGGAGATGCTGGCCTTCATCAGCACGCATGGAGATCATCTGTTCCAAGGCGGTTTCGAGTGCCGGCGTAATGGCTTTGAGCGCATCTTCCGCATCTGTAGGGTCGTCATCAAACTCAAGGATTTCTGGGGTGCCTAGAAAGTCGCTTGCCGTGGCTTGCACCTGCCGGTCAATGGCTTTGGAGAGCTCGGTGAAGGCGTCCTCCAAGGCACGGGCGCGTGAGCTGTTAATGCGAATGGCGCTAGTCGCTCCCTGGGCTTTTTCCAGATGAATGCTGATGGACACTCGGCCACGTGAGAGTTTCTGCATGGCAGCTTTGCGGATACCTGCTTCCAGTTCGGCGTAAGGGCGGGGTAGCTTGACGACTACCTCGCCTTGTTTGCGGTTGACGGATGCCGCCTCTACTCGGGCGACGAACGTACTGGTGGCGTGCTCGGCACTGCCGAATCCTGTCATGGAATGCATGGGTAGAATAGTGAATTTAGAATAGTGAATAGTGAATGGGGTCCGCCTGCGGCAGTTTAAGATAGAAGATCAGTCTTTAGATTCTTTGTTCGAGTCGGAGTCAGAGTCAGAGTCGGGGCTGGAATCACCGGATGCTTGTTCATCGGTGAAGTCGAGAGCTAGCTCATCCTCGGGGAAGTCATAAGTGCCGGTGTCATCTTCCTCGCCCTCGTCACCGAGGTGCGGTTCGTCATGATCGCCTAACTCCTCATGGGGGTCATGGTCATGATGCTCGTCATAGGCATGATCTTGGTGACGATACGGGTCAGCGTGATCGTTGTGTT
>Ga0129327_10001264_pt1 | contig 15043 bp, 12 predicted proteins | sample CPBDNA_6_FD_111799 | JGI IMG/M metagenome (GOLD analysis project Ga0129327, IMG submission 111799) | Freshwater to marine salinity gradient microbial communities from Chesapeake Bay, USA - CPBay_Spr_31_0.8_DNA | ecosystem: Environmental > Aquatic > Marine > Coastal | place: USA: Chesapeake Bay... | reverse complement strand
TTAGAAAAATTGAAACTATGAGCTACACTTTATTATCAAGCTAAATAAATTGGTTAGATTGTATGGCTGCGATATGAGCGATTAGTTATTGAATTTAAATATTAGCGCTGATCGAATAACACTCAATTAAACAAAAAGGGTTTGAACTTGGACATAAAAACAATACTGCTATCAAAAGAGTCGCTTTTATTGTTATTAGCAATCTTAACTCTGGGCTGGGTAAGTTACGACGGACTTGAGTTAATGGTGGGCTGGTGGGAGCGAGATGAATATAGCCATGGTTATATGATCCCATTTGTTGCTATTTATTTGCTATGGCAAAAACGCTTCCTTTTAGCTGCGAATATTGAGAGTGGGTCTTATGCTGGTGTTGCCTTACTCTTTTTGGCGCTGTTTACATGGCTGCTTGGTGAGTTAAGTGCTATCTATACCATTATTCAGTATGCATTTTTCATTGGAGTATTCGCGATTGCCTTGCTATGGCTTGGTATCAAAGGTACCAAGATAGTTTGGGCGCCTATTTTTTACTTAGTGTTTATGATCCCGCTACCTAATTTCCTCTATTTTAACTTATCTCAAGAGCTTCAGTTAATTTCATCAATGATTGGTGTAGCAGTTATTCGTCTATTTGATATTAGTGTTTATCTAGAGGGTAATGTTATCGATCTGGGTGTTTATCAGTTGCAGGTTGTTGAAGCTTGTAGTGGTTTGCGTTATTTGTTTCCTTTAATGAGCTTTGGTTTCTTAATTTCTTATATTTACCGCGGTCCGGTGTGGCAAAAAGTCGTTATTTTCTTATCCACGATTCCTATTACTGTTGTAATGAATAGTTTCAGAATCGGCGTAATTGGCGTTTCAGTAGAGTATTTTGGTATTGCTGCTGCTGAAGGTTTTTTACATGATTTCGAGGGCTGGATTGTATTTATGGCTTGTCTCGGTGTATTGCTATTCGAGATCTGGTTATTCTATTTACTCTCTTCGCGTAAGACCAGTTTTGGCTCGTTATTTGATTTAGATTTCGGCGGCGGTGAGCAACCAGAAAACTTTACCGCGAAGCCTTTTCGTCTGGCGACCCCGGCTTGGATAGGAATGGCAATGCTAGTTGCCGCTATTCCAGCATCAATGTACTTCTCAGAACGACAAGATATTGTGCCAGATCGCATGGCATTTATTGAGTTTCCATTAGAGCAAAATGGCTGGATTGGTAAGCAAAATGCATTAACAGAAGATGTATTAGGCGAGCTGAAATTAACTGACTATTTTATGGGTAACTATAAAAAAATCGGGAGCTCCGATTCGGTTAATTTCTATACCGCTTGGTATCAGGAGCAGCGAAAAGGCGCGTCTATCCATTCACCTAAATCTTGCTTACCTGGCGGCGGTTGGATAATAGAAAGTCATACGATTGAAGTTATTGATGAAGTTACTCGTGATGATGAGCCGTTAAAAATCAACCGCGTTAATATGCAAATGGGAGAAAACAATCAGCTCGTTTATTACTGGTTCCAAGGACGGAATAGAAATATTACTAATGAGTATTTGGCGAAATGGTTTATTTTCTGGGATTCGCTGACTCGTCAAAGAACAGATGGCGCGCTCGTTAGGTTGGTAACATTTGTATCTGAGGGTGAAGATATCGCCGATGCAGATGCAAGGTTAGTGGAATTTATAGCCGCTATTGATGAGCAATTACCTAAGTTTATTCCTGAATAGCGAGTAATGATTATCCAAATATATATTCAGCTGAGTAAGGAGGGCTAAGACTATGGAAATTGCTATCAGTTTTGCCTTAGCACTCTTTCTTAGTACTGCCCTAGTGCCGGTGGCGATTCGCTATGCACCAATGTTAGGCCTGGTGGATGAGCCCGATGGTGATCGTAAAATCCATGCAAATCCTATTCCGCGTTGTGGCGGCTTAGCTATTATTTTTGCTGTATTTATTCCCACTATGTTTTGGTTAAGTGATGTTTCGTCACTGTCCGGCTTCTTTATTGGTGCGGTAATTATTGCTTTATTTGGTTTTTTTGATGATCGCTATGACTTAGATTACAAATGGAAATTTGCAGGTCAGATTATTGGTGTTTCTGTTTTTCTACTTGGTAATGTCGAAATCACTAAAACGCCTTTTTTAGGCTTGGGTGATTTAACCCCTTGGCTCAGCTATTCATTAATGGCGCTGTTTATTTTAGGCGTTACTAATGCGGTTAATTTAAGTGATGGTTTAGATGGTCTGGCTGCAGGTTCAAGTTTGTTGAGCTTAGGTTTTATTGGCTATCTCAGTTATGTGGCAGGCGAAATGTCTTTAGCGCTAGTCGCTGGCGCAACAATGGGTGGGCTGTTAGGTTTTCTTCGTTTTAACACCCACCCAGCTACAGTATTTATGGGCGATGCGGGAAGTCAGTTCTTAGGTTTTGTCGCTGCCTGTCTCGCTATTTTAGCTACGCAATCAGCAAGTTCTGCAGTGAGTCCTATCCTGGCAATAATGGTTGTGGGCTTACCTATTCTTGATACGGTTGCTGTCATGTTAATGCGAGTTCGTGATGGTCAGTCTCCTTTTCATCCAGATCAGCGACATATTCATCATCAATTTTTAATGCTGGGCTTATTGCATTATCAATCTGTTGCGGCACTTTATGTGCTTAATTTTTCATTGTTAGCTATTGCTTATTTTATGCGTTTTGAAGCCGATGTATGGGTGCTTATTTCGTATTTATTATTTTGCATAGTCACTTTAGGGGGAATAGCTTTTCTAAAGCATTCTTCTTTTGCTCAGCAGCGCCGCGAAATACGAGCCCAACAGACTGAGCGACGTAATCTTTGGTTAAGGCGTCTAGGCTGGATCCATTTACATGGCGCAATCGTAATTCAATATTTGCTAGCATCTATTTGGTTAAGCTTGGTGTTTTCGAGTGACTATAGCGATCAATCATTAACGTGGCTTGTCCTCACAATTGCAGTCCTGACTTTATTGAGCTGGAAGAAAGTGAAGAGTAGCCGTTTTTATATGCGTTTCCTTTTGTATTCTGCCAGCGTTATTTCAATGTTTAGCGCTACTTTTCAAAATAATTTATCGTTATTGGATTGGGGTGAAGGGAAATATTTTATTGATGTATTGATTATTACCTTGGTTGTTTTCTTGGTTTTATCTATTCGCATGACGCGGCGAGAATTATTTCGTCTTGATACGCAAGATATTTTGGTGCTGCTTATTCTAGGTGCCTCGTCAGTTTTAGTGGTCGGTTTTGATGGCGGCAATCAAATATTAAGCGCGATAATACGATTGGCTGTATTATTATATGCAGCTGAGTATGTAGTAGGTCGTGTCAAAAGTTTTACAACAGTAAAAGCACTTACAACGCTTACATTTTTGATGGTTGCTGTAACAGGTGTATTGTAGGCTGAGTTGTTTTTTTGAGCAGCCATAAGAATTTATTTTTTAACAGTTTTTTTAAAAAAAGAAAAGGGTTACTTAACATGCTAACGAAAAGCTTTGTTCATATTTTATCCGCGTTAATGTTGATGGGCTTATTAGCTGCCTGCAGCAGTGGCGAAGATAGGCAAGAAAAATATTTAGAGAGAGCGCAAGCTTATTACGATGAAGGGGATATTGATAAAGCCCGCATCGAAGCACGTAACGTATTGCAGATTAACCCAAAAAACGTAGCTGCTAGGCAATTGCTGGGTGAGATCAGTTATGACGATGGCGATATAAGAAAGGCCTACGGTATGTTTTTGTCAGTGCTTGATGAGAGCCCTGATAATATTGATGCGCATACTGCAATGGCAGAAATCTATATTGCAGTTAAAGATTATGCTAAGACGATCGAGCATGCTAATTCCGTCTTGGCTATTGATAGTAAAAATGCATTAGTTCTTGGCTATAAAGCACTCGCATTGGCAGGCCAGGGCGAAGTGGTTAAGGCTGAAGAGGTTGCGGCAGAGGCTTTGTTAATTGATCCAGGTTCGACAGAAGCGATTGGCGTAATGGTCCAAAAGTATTTTAACGAAGAGTCAAATGAAAAAGGCTTGGCACTCTTAGAGCGTGGGCAGTTAGCCAACCCAGATGAAGTTAGAATCATCTCTATGAAGATTTCACTATTAGAGAATATGGGTAATGCAGAAGCTGTCGAAGCAGAGTTAATCGGCTTAGCGAATAAGTTTCCTGAAGAAGCTCGTTACACTCAGACACTGGCGAAATACTATGTTCGTGAATCTAACTTGGATGCTGCAGAGGCTGCATTGAGAGTTTTTGCTGACACTAATGAAGATGATGTATCGGCAAAATTATCGATTATTTCTTTTTTACTTCAGCAGCGATCTAAAGAGCAAGCTATTCAACAAACTGAAGCCTATTTAGAGGAAGATAAAGATCAGAGTAAATTCTCTGCTGCGTTAGCGCAGTTGCATTTATTTACCGGTGATAAAGATTCTGCTGTAAGTGTGCTTGAAGCAGCCGTTGATAGAGACCCACGAAGTGTGGGTTCGATCGAAGCGAGAAATATATTAGTTGGTATTTATCTTCAAGAAGAAGAATCTTTTGAGCAAGCAAAAAAACTGTTGGCAGAAGTATTAGAGATTGAAGCAGAAAATGCAGATGCATTATTGACTCGAGCACGACTCAGTTTGAATGATGGTCAGATAAAAGACGGTATCTCGGATTTGCGAGTTATTCTGAAAAATGATCCAAGTTCGATTGTTGCTATGACTTTGTTAGCAAATGCTCAGGAGTTAGAAGGCAGTGAAGGTTTAGCTTTAGATAATTATAAAAAATTAATGACGCTTCAAGAACCTAATTTGTCTGTGCTGACAAGTGCTGCACGTTTAGCGATTTCTTCTGAGCAATACCAAGAGGCTGAAAGCTATATTCGTCAAGCGTTAGAGCTTGAAGGTGACAATGCCAGCTTAGTGACAAACCTGGTTAAGTTACTAGTGCTAAAAGAAGATTGGGAAGCGGCGCGATCTTTTGCTAATCGACTGGTTGCTTCTGAAAAATCAAATGCCTTGGGTTATTTCCTAATGGCGGGTCTTGATATTCGCTTAGATGATAATGTTTCTGCTATTAAAAATCTTAAGGCGTCACTTAAAGCTGAGCCCAAAGGTGTAGAGTCGTTAACGAGTTTATCTTCTCTTATTGCTCGGGAAAGCGGTTTAGAGGCAGCGGTAGATTTTATTGGCGAGCATTGTGAAAGTTATCCTGCTCAGGCTCATTGTCGGCATCTTCTTGGCAGCTTGCATGCACAATCGGGCAATTTCGACAGTGCGATTACCGAGCTTGAGGCTGCGTTATCGTTGAATGATAAATTATTAATTACTTATCGTCAGCTGGCTAAAGTCTATGGCTCTCAGCGAGATAAAGATGGCGTTATTTCTGTTTTACAGCGAGGCATCACTGCTACACAGGATCAAGGTCTTTCGTTTGATATGGCTAATTTTTATTATCAAGTGGGTGATTTTCAAGAGTCCAGTGAGATTTATGCATCGATGATTGATGCTGATGAAAATGCATTGCCTGCAAAAAATAATTTAGCGATGTTATATGCTGAGTTCTTAAATACACCTGAGAATATTAAGAAAGCGAATGCGTTAATAGCGGATTTGCAGGACTCGGAAAATCCTGCGTTTTTGGATACAGTGGGTTGGGTGCTTTACTTGACTGGCGAATACGATAGATCGGTCACTTATTTGCAAGCAGCTGTTGATAAAGTAGGTAGCTCAGGTTTATTGCAATACCATTTGGGTATGGCGTTTTCTAAATTAGGTGATTCTGTGAATGCTAAAGTCCATCTCGAGCTTGCGGTTAAGGACGGCTTAGAAGATCCAGCAAAACGCTTTTCAGGTTTTGATGTCGCATTAGCTACTTTAGAAAGTATTCAGTAGGTTTTTAGTAGAGGTTTTAGTAGAGTTTTCAAGTATGGCTTATAAAGTTTTAACCGTTTTTGGTACGCGTCCTGAGGCAATCAAAATGGCTCCTGTGGTATTGGCATTGCAAGCCAGTACCTCATTGGAGAGCCGCGTTTGTGTCACTGCCCAGCATCGCCAAATGTTAGATCAGGTATTGGGTTTGTTCGAGATTACGCCCGATTATGATTTAGATTTAATGCGACCGAATCAAGATTTATACGATATTACATCGAGAATCTTACTGGGTTTACGTGATGTGATTGAGGATTATCAGCCCGACCTTGTATTGGTGCATGGTGATACGACAACATGTTTTGCCGCTAGTCTTGCTGCATTTTATAAGCAAATTCCCATCGGTCATGTTGAGGCAGGATTACGTACTGGCGATATGCAAGCACCGTTTCCGGAAGAGGCGAATCGAAGCTTGGTTGGGCGCATAGCGCGTTTGAATTTTGCGCCAACAGAATCTTCGCAAGCTAATTTACAGCGTGAAAATATTGCCAGTGATTCTATTACGGTTACCGGCAATACTGTTATTGATGCTCTACTTTGGGTTAAATCGCGGCTGGCTAAATATGATGATGCGGTTTGGCGCGAGGCGGTAACGCCACATGTCTTCGAGCGTTTACAAGATGCCGATAGAAAGCTAATTTTGATTACAGGTCATCGCCGCGAGAATTTCGGCCAAGGTTTTGTTGATCTTTGTACCGCGATTAAATTGTTAGCTGAGGCGCACAGAGATTGGGAGTTTGTTTACCCAGTTCACCTTAACCCCAATGTACAAAAACCGGTTTTCGATATTTTATCGGGGCTGGATAATGTTTCATTAATAGATCCGCAAGACTATTTGCCCTTTACCTGGCTGATGAATCGCTCATCACTTATCTTAACCGACTCCGGTGGTATTCAAGAAGAGGCGCCATCATTGGGCAAGCCTGTATTGGTTATGCGCAGTGTAACTGAGCGTCCAGAGGCAGTAGATGCTGGCACTGTGAGATTGGTGGGTACTGATCAGCAAGCCATTGTTGAGCATGTTGAAGCGGTGATGATGGATGATGCCGTTTATCAATCGATGTCAAAAGCGCATAACCCCTATGGTGATGGGCAGGCGGCGGGTCGAATTGTCGAAGTCATTGAAGGCTTGCAATAATAGTTCAGCTGATCGCTGGTGATAATCACCAGCGATCATTTCCTACCTCCTTCTCTTTCATATCCGCTTTAATCTTAGCTCAGCCAAATGGCTAACGCAGTTACTAATCGCTTTTCGGTATAATGATGAGCTTACTGGTGATTTTAGTCACTCCTTTAACGCTTTGAGCAATCAGTAGCGCTCGCTCTTTTGCCGTCTGGCTAACGACATTGCCATGCAGCGTGATCTCCCCTTTGTAGCTGTCAACGTTTACATCCCATCCTGAAATGGTCCTATCACGCAGTAATTTCTGCTTAATATCAGCAACAATGCGCGCATCGCTAGCCACTTCAGTGGCGTTACGTTCATCTTTAGTTACCTCATAGCCTGCCACTGCAGCACCACCCAATAACGCCACATGGCAGCCGCCTAAGCTCAAGCTCATAATCGCGATTAATGCCATGCGGCTAAAAATATGATTGAGGCTGTATTTAACATGACGGCTTGATTGCAAGCTAACAGTTCGGTTTTGAGTCAGCTTTAATGGCGTGTGTAGCTTTTTCATGTGATTGTTTCCTGTGAATCTCGGAGTTGAGCGTTGCTTTAGTCAATGATGTCAGTTTAATAGCGATTAGTTTAACGAATTAATACTCTCGGGTCCTTAGCTAGTTGCGAAACCATCATACTGTGAGAGAATAGCCGATCAAATGTTTTAGGATAATGTCGTGAATATTGATCAATATATGCAAACGCTGGGCGAACGTGCACGCTCTGCAAGTCGGGCCATGTCATCGGCCTCTACTGGAGACAAAAATGCGGCCCTATTGGCAATTGCTCGCCATTTAGAAGCTTCTCGTTCAGCCTTAATTGAAGCGAATGCTACTGATCTTGCTGCCGCGCAGGCCAATGGCCTTGAAGCCGCGCTACTTGATCGTCTTGAGCTTACTGATGCTCGCATAGATGCCATGCTCGAAGGGTTAGAGCAGGTTGCAGCACTGGCCGATCCTATTGGTGGTCTCAGTGATATGTGTTCACGGCCATCAGGCATACAAGTCGGTAAAATGCGCGTGCCATTAGGCGTCATCGGCATTATTTATGAGTCGCGCCCTAATGTAACCGTCGAAGCGGCGAGCTTGTGTTTGAAGTCGGGTAATGCGGTGATACTGCGCGGCGGTTCTGAAGCGATACAGTCTAACCAAGCTATTTCAGCCTGTATTCAGGCTGGCCTCGCTGAAGTGGGTTTGCCACAAACGGCTGTGCAAGTGGTTGAAACGACCGATAGAGCAGCCGTAGGGCAGCTTATTACCATGCCCGAATACGTTGATGTGATTGTTCCGCGCGGCGGTAAAGGCTTAATAGAGCGAATCAGTCGTGATGCCCGCGTCCCCGTCATTAAGCACCTTGATGGTAATTGTCATGTCTATATTGATGACAGTGCCGATGAGGCAATGGCTATTAGTATTGCCGTGAATGCCAAAACACAGCGTTACGGTACCTGTAACACCGCCGAGTCTTTGTTAGTTGCTGAAGGTGTAGCTGAATTACTATTGCCTAAATTGGCTAAGGCTTTCCAGTCCCACGGTGTTGAATTACGCGCCTGTGAAGCCTCGTTGCGGATTATTACTGCCAGCGCATCGGCTGATCTTAACGTCGTTGCAGCAACCGAAGACGATTGGTATGAAGAGTATTTAGCGCCCATATTGGCCGTGAAAGTGGTTGCGGGGCTTGATGAAGCCATAGAGCATATTAATCATTACAGCTCTCAGCACAGTGAAACCATTGTGACCGAACACCATCCACGTGCCATGCGTTTTATTCGCGAGGTTGATTCTAGTTCGGTCATGATTAATGCTTCAACCCGTTTTGCTGACGGTTTTGAATACGGTTTAGGTGCTGAAATTGGCATATCTACCGATAAAATTCATGCGCGTGGCCCTGTTGGTTTAGAGGGCCTGACTTCACAGAAGTATGTTGTGCTGGGTAGCGGACAAATTCGTACTTAATATGATAATGAGCATCGTCTTTATATGACGCGGCGTATTGGTATCTTTGGTGGTACTTTTGATCCCGTCCATTACGGGCATATTGACTCGGCGAAATGTCTAGTCGCTAAGTTGTCACTGGATACGCTTTATTTTATGCCGTGTCAGCAGCATCCGTTTCATAAGCATCCGGGTGCTAGTCCGGCGCAACGTGCTGATATGTTAACCTTAGCCGTGGCTGATGAGGCGCGACTTGATATTGATATACGCGAGCTTAGGCGCGATGGAATATCGTATACTGTCGACAGCTTACAAGAGATTCGCAATGAGCACGGAGATGATACCGTTATCGTTTTTATTCTCGGTACTGATGCTTTTGCCTCGCTGCATCAATGGCAGCGTTGGCAGTCATTATTAAGCTTAGCAAATATGGCGGTTATTGAACGAGCGGGGCAGATCACCACCGCGCAAATTAATGAACCTCAATTAAAGGCGTTATTAGCGCAGTCAGTTACTGCCGTTAACGCCTCGTATGGAGAGCTTATTCAGTTAGTGTTAGAGCCTTATCCTATTTCGTCAACGGTACTTAGATCTGCATTAGAGTCTATTCACCGAGTGGATAAGCAGGTTGATAAGGCGCAGATGAAAGTGATTAATGAATTTATACCGGCTTCGGTTGTGCAATATATCGAAGCTCAGCAGTTATATCAGTCAAACCATTAAATGATTCAACTTATTAAAATTTATTCTTGTCAGGAGTTAGTGAAAGCCTAGTGAAAAATGCAAACGCGAAAAACGAAGAACTAAAAAACACCATCATTGCCGCATTAGAAGATTTAAAAGCGGTCGACATTACGGTGCTCTCTGTCGCCGATTCATCGAGTGTTACCGATTGGATGGTAATTGCCACTGGTACATCTAACCGTCATGTTAAGGCGCTAGCGAATAATGTCGAAGTCGATGGCAAAAAGCAGGGCTTTAAAACGATTGGTAGTGAAGGTAATGAAACAGCTGAATGGGTATTAGTCGATTTTGGTGATGTCATTGTTCATGTCATGTTGCCGACAACTCGTGCCTTCTATGATCTAGAAAGTCTATGGACACTCAAGCCCGCTTAAGCCATTAATAGATAAAGGCTGGCATTCGACTTTGTTATACAGAACTATGCTGAACTATGCAGATTAGTATTATCGCCATAGGCAATAAAATGCCCGCTTGGGTAGTCGAGAATTGTACCGACTACTTGCGCCGCATGCCGTCTGAGTTATCCGTTAATCTTGTCGAAGTGCCTGCTGAAAAGCGCAGTAAAAATCAATCGGTCGAGGCTATTCGCCGTCGTGAAACGCAGCGCTTATTACAAGCGGTGCCACTGGCTAATACTATTGTGGCGTTGGATGAACGGGGCCAATCGGTAACAACCGATGGCTTGGCAAAAAAAATGGATCATTGGCAGATGGAGGGGCGTGACGTCAGTTTTTTAATTGGCGGTCCTGATGGTCTCGACTTTTCCGTTGCCGCATTAGAAAAACCCAATTCCACAAAAACGCGTCATTGGCCAGATTGGCGTTGGTCACTCTCAGGTCTCACATTTACTCATCCCATGGTAAGAGTTATCTTGGCCGAACAGTTGTACCGCGCTTGGAGTATTAGCGTGGGCCATCCTTATCACCGAGATTAATTAATCATGCAGCGTTATGCGGCCATAAAAGATAGTCATAGCGAGCAGCGACTGTATCGCTCACGTCTTTTTTTATCGTTGACTATGGTGGTTATCTTTTTTTGCGTATTAGCCTATCGCTATGCCGATCTGCAAATTTTTCAATACGATTCTTTTGTCACTCAGTCCGAGCGTAACCGCGTTCACGTTCAACCTGTTGCGCCTAAGCGTGGTTTAATTTTTGATACTAACGGTGTCTTACTTGCTGACAATCAACCTAGCTATAGCTTAGTGTTAGTTAAAGAGCGGGTTGAGAATTTGGATTCTACGCTCGAAGATTTACAACAGCTATTTGATATTGACGTTAAAAGTGTTGAAAAATTTAAGCAGCGACTTAAGCGGCGTGCGCCTTATCAAGCAGTGCCATTAAAGTTTCGTTTAAGCGAAGATGAAATCAGCCGCTTTGCTGTTAATCGCTATCGTTTATCGGGCGTTGAAGTGAAAGCCCAGCTGGTTCGTAATTATCCTGAGTCTGCCAGTCTTACTCATGTTGTCGGTTACGTCGGTCGAATTAATACTTCCGATCAAGAAGATTTAGCACGCCTTAAAAGTAATAAAACCAATTATGCCGCTACAGATCATATCGGCAAAATTGGCCTAGAACGCTTTTACGAATCGATATTACATGGAGAGGTTGGTTCTCAGCATGTAGAAACCAACGCGCATGGCCGAGTGCTGCGTGTGCTGCAACAAGAAAAGCCGACGCCGGCGACGCCAGGTGTTGATTTAACGTTATATATTGATGCCGATATACAGAAAAAAACATTTAAACTGATGGATGGTAGGCGCGGCTCGGTGGTTGCGTTAGATCCTAGAACCGGTGGTGTCATAGCGATGGTGAGTACGCCATCGTATGATGCTAATCCTTTCGTGACAGGCATTAGTACAAAAGACTACGCTAAATTACGCGAGTCAATTGATTTACCTTTATTTAATCGATCGCTGCAAGGGCAGTATCCTCCTGGCTCAACGATTAAGCCGATTATTGGTTTAGCGGGTTTACATTATCGTGTAGTGAGTGCCACCAGTAATGTTGCTGATCCAGGTTGGTACCAGCTGCCAAACGATGATCGCTTATACCGTGATTGGAAAAAAGGCGGCCATGCTCACTTTATTAACTTGCATGATTCTATAGCGCAGAGCTGTGATGTGTATTTTTATGACTTAGCGTATAAATTAGGTGTCGATCGTATACATGATTTTTCTGCGCAGTTTGGTTTAGGAGCTAAAACAGGTATTGATTCTACCAATGAGCGCAGTGGTTTATTGCCCTCAAGAGAATGGAAAAGACAGCATAAAAATCAGCCATGGTTTCCTGGTGAAACATTGAATATTGGCATCGGACAGGGCTATATGCTGGCCACACCGTTACAGCTGGCTGTGGCAACGGCAACGATTGCGAACCGTGGCGAGCGCCCTGTGCCGCAATTGGTTAAGCAGGTACCTGAAGAAAAAGTAGTTCATGAAAATATTTTTTCGATTGACGAAAATTATTGGGATCAAATTATTGATGGTATGGAAGCGGTTGTGCATGATCGTGTGAATGGCACGGCTAGAGGTATCGGTCGTGGTATTGATTACCGCATAGCTGGAAAAAGTGGTACTGCGCAAGTGGTTGGTATCGCACAAGGCGCCGAATATGATGAAGATGCTATCGCTGAACGGCAGCGCGACCATGCATTATTTGTAGGCTTTGCGCCTATTGATAATCCACAGGTCGCTGTAGCAGTGATTATTGAAAATGCAGGGGGTGGTAGTACTCATGCTGCGCCTGTTGCACGTAAAGTATTTGATTGGGTGTTAGAAGCGAATGCTCAAAAGCAACAAGCGAGTGATAAATAATGAGAGGGCAGTCCGATTTTGTCAGAAGCTTACCAGGCGATCCCAGTGCGTTATCCATTCAAGCGGGACACTTTCGCCGCTGGCATATCGATTTACCTTTACTAGTCTTGCTTATTGCTGTTGCCTTTTTTGGCTTAGTTGTACTTTATAGCGCAAGCGGTAAAGATTTAGGGCGTGTACTGAGGCAATTGGTTTATTTGGGTATTTCCTTTACGGGGCTGTTTATCGTTGCGCAAATAAAAGTGAAAACGCTAAAAGCCTTAGCGCCATTAGGCTATGTGTTAGGTATATTTTTATTGCTTATGGTCGCATGGGTGGGTGAAGGCTCTAAAGGTGCGCAGCGCTGGCTCAATGTTTTTGGTCTTATCCGCTTTCAGCCCTCTGAGTTAATGAAAATTGCAGTACCGCTCACTGTTGCGTGGTATTTGTCAGATAAAATTCTGCCTCCCAAAGTGCAAACCTTATGCATTGGATTAATTGTCGCTGTTTTGCCATCGCTCTTGATTGTGATGCAGCCAGATTTAGGTACATCCATATTAATTGCTGCATCGGGTTTATTTGTTTTATGGCTAGGCGGTATTCGTTGGAGTTTCTTAATTGGTGGTGGTTTGCTCGCACTAGTATCGGCATGGCCAGCATGGCAGTTTTTATTGCATGGCTATCAACGCCAGCGCATTATGACCTTATTTAATCCTGAGGATGACCGCTTGGGTGCTGGTTGGAATATCATTCAATCAAAGACCGCAATTGGTTCTGGCGGCTGGGACGGTAAAGGATGGCTAAACGGTACACAGTCGCACTTAGACTTTTTACCTGAAAGTCATACTGATTTTATTATTGCTGTGCTGGCTGAAGAGTTTGGTTTTATGGGTGTTGTGTTTTTATTGTTTTTATACCTTCTGGTGATTATTCGTGGCGCGCAAATTAGCCTTGCCGCTAAAAACATCTTTGGCAGCTTAGCCGCCGGAAGTATAACACTTACTTTTTTTGTTTATGTATTGGTAAATATGGGCATGGTTTCCGGTATGCTACCGGTAGTTGGTGTACCTTTACCGCTAGTGAGTTATGGCGGCACCGCAATGGTCACAATGTTTGCTAGCTTTGGTGTATTAATGGCTATTAGCACTGAGGATACGCAGCGTTAGTCTGTTAATCATATTTGCCAAAATGGGTTCCAATTTTTTAAACACAAAATACAGAACATAGAAAAGAGTGAGAGACTATTTATGAGAATGGTAAAAAAGGGTTTAAATTTTTGTCTGCCCAAGCTGATTCTAATGGGTGCCTTAGGTCTATCGTCATTGGCTACTGCCGACTATAGCGAACATCCTTCAGCGCAGGCGTTAATTGCTACTCTCGTTAGCGAGCATAACTTTACCGTTGAACAAGTCAAAGCGGTGTTGGTAGAAGCCGATACCCAGCAGCGTATTCTCGATAGTATGACGAATGCGGCAGAAAAAACAAAAACCTGGACGGCCTATCGCCGCAGTTTTCTAAGCCCTATTCGGGTTACCCAAGGGGTTAAGTTTTTAGCCAAGCATGAACAGACTTTTGATCAGGTCGAAGCGCAATATGGCGTGCCTCGCGAAATTATCACCGCAATTTTAGGTGTTGAAACCAATTACGGTGGCTATACAGGTAAGGCCAGTGTCTTAGATGCTTTGGCCACGTTGGCTTTTGAACATCCGCGTCGCAGCCGATTTTTTACTTCTGAGTTAGCGGAGTTTATTGTTTTGTGTCGCGAGCAGCAGTGGTCGCCAGAGCAGCAGTTGGGCTCTTATGCAGGCGCAATGGGTATGAGTCAGTTTATGCCAAGCAATTATCGTCGCTTGGCTGTCGACGGCAATGGTGATGGACAAGTCGATCTCTTTGAGCCGGTTGATGCCATTCACAGCATTGCTAATTACTTTGTTCATCACGGCTGGGAGCAAGAAGGCCGTGTGACAAGCCGAGCGGCAGTGAGCGCCGAATTTGATACTAGCGTTATCGGGAAAGGCCTCAAGCCAAATCGTAGCGTTGAAGCTTTAGCTTTAGCGGGCTATCACCCACAAGATCAGGTGCCAGCAGAGCGTCAGGCGCGAGTGATTCGTTTTAATGATGCCGATGGTGATGAGTTTTGGTTGGGTTATCAGAATTTTTATGTCATTAGCCGTTACAACCCGCGTTCAAAATATGCCATGGCGGTTTATCAATTAAGCCAAACGATTCTTTCAGCTACTAGTGATGCGGGTTAGCGCTGCGTGTTGATAATAAGTCTGCTGATTAGATATAGCGTTGCATGCAAAGGTATAAAAAGGCAGTCAGCCGGTATAGTGTAAATGGTATCGGGTAAAAATAAGGTGCTTTCATTCGTATGATTAAAAAAATTGAGATCTTGATTTATCGCACAGCGATATTACTGTTTGTAATATCGCTATCGGGCTGTGGTTTTTTTAGTGGTTTAAGTAAGCCCGGTGGAAGCACTGATAGCGC
>Ga0129327_10001246_pt1 | contig 15133 bp, 19 predicted proteins | sample CPBDNA_6_FD_111799 | JGI IMG/M metagenome (GOLD analysis project Ga0129327, IMG submission 111799) | Freshwater to marine salinity gradient microbial communities from Chesapeake Bay, USA - CPBay_Spr_31_0.8_DNA | ecosystem: Environmental > Aquatic > Marine > Coastal | place: USA: Chesapeake Bay... | reverse complement strand
GTTTCTTGAAGCCCCCCCTGAGTGAGCATGTTCCTTGTAGGATTTCAATGAATTTCCGTAGGATGGAATTTGGTTCTTGGACGACATATACTAACATTTTTGTCACACGTCTAACGAAATACTAACAAAAATGTTAGTATATGTCGTCCAAGAACCAAATTCCATCCTACGGAAATTCATTGAAATCCTACAAGGAACATGCTCACTCAGGGGGGGCTTCAAGAAACATTAATCGGGGCTTGGTGAGAAACCATATATTCCAGAACTATGTAGCTTCTCGGCTATTCCTAAACGCTGAGGCTAGATCGAATTCAACTGATCAGAAGAAGATCACGTTAGCACGGAAGAGGCTTACACGACACAGAAGATGCTCACACAACACAGCAGGAAGCTCATGCAACACAGATGAAGCTTACAACACAGAAGATCCAAAGCCAACATACGTGTGGGCAGGGCAGTGGGCATGATGCTCAAGCACTGCTGCCTGAACCGGCGGTCAGAACCGCAGCGCCATGTCGGGTCGCCTCACATTGTCCACTGTGGATGATTGCGGTGTGCCAAGTACTCTTTCACAAGCAGAGTCGCTGCGTGCTTTCAAGCACCGGCGTAGTCTTGGGCAGGGCGGTATCCCAGAACATGTTGGTCCTTTTGTTCGGGCCCGAGACTTCGATGACATGATGTCTGGCAACGATTTGGACACCGGTGAGATTCCAGACCAGAGCCTGGCAGCCAGAAAACGCGAGTTTATAAAGATGGCTTCAAAACTTTGGAACCAAGCTGCTGAGCTGGGTCTCCTGGGCCATGCGTGCATGCCTTCGGAAGGCTTTGAAGTCTTCATTGCCACTGGCACCCTGTCTGGCCCGAGGATCGTGCTTGGCATTGAGAAGATGGCAGACTCTGAGTCCGACCCCGACCGCACAATCTACACGCAAGTTGAACTTGAACCTGTTGAGGACTTTGAGGAGGCTACACTGGCGGCTACAGTGCTTGCTTCGGGCATAAGTCCGGATCTCCAGGCCCGAATCATTGAGGCGTTCGAAGACGAGGTCCAAGAGGACGCTGCAGCCACAGCGGCTACAAGTGAAGAAGTACAGACTCCTTGCCGAGGGCCTAGACTGCAGACAGTGGTCCACAGCAATGAGGACGAGCTGCACCATGGGGGCGATCATCCCGGCGATGTCATGGTTGCCAAGGCAGCGAAGCGGCCCAAGGCTTGCCCCAAGCCTATCTTCGTGGACAGTGCTGATGAAGATTCTGTTTCCGTTCCAGGAGACTACGGAGATGAAGACACACGCTTGAGGAGACTACGGCGTCGCCGTTCACCCGCACCGACTCTGCCACCGAGTGCCACCGACTGTAGAAGAGAATGATTATTTTTCGGGTCATTCCGGGAATGATTTGCTGCGATCTCAGTGTTCAGCGTTGAAGTGGTCTGACATCATGTGCTGCCGGCAGTGCCGGGTGTCGGCTCGCCATTTGGCCCAACATCTTCCGCAGCTTGTGATGCGCAAAGGGAAGCCGTAGCCGTAGCCGCATTTTCATTCTCATTTTCATTTGAGAACACGTCACCTGGAGCAGACTCACATATTGTACCAAAAAAACAGACTTCCCCCTAGGCTTGGAAGATGCGCCCCCATGGAAGATGCGTACCCCCGTTCAAATTTGCGCTTCCGCGATGCCGCCGACCCCCCCTGCGCCTGCCAGCTGACTGGGGTTCAAACGGCATGCGTGGTTGACAATATGCCGTTTGAAAGTTCTGAATGTTTGTCAGCGTTGTGACCATTGTCACTGGGAGTAAATTTTCCATTAGCTCAAGTGCCCCCGTAGTCAGGATGAAATTGTGTTCGTCTTAGTGTCTTTGTGGTAGTTGCTCTCTGTATGATTGAATTTAGTGCAACGTTGCGAGTCGGTTTGCTTTGTGTCTCAGTTCTACCTGTTTGTCTCCTTTTCTCTTCCGTTTTCCGTGCCATGGAGCCGATGATGGAGGCTGCACCTGGACAGTACGACCCATTGGCATTGCTCCCTCCTACTCCCTCCAATTCCAAGGGACTAGTACGTACACGTACTTTCCCGAAAGGGCACTGGTATGGCATCAGCCCTTCCACATTCAATTACAGAGGTGCGCTGTCTTTCATTTTGTGCATATCAGTAGCATATGTTTTCGTGGTTGTAGGCAGACAGCTCAAGAAAATGCGGAGAGTTTGGCAGTTGCGCTACAAGAAGGCCTGGCCACTTGCGTCAGTGCTTGTGTCAAGTTGTGTGTCTCTTTGAGTCTTTGGCAGGCAGTGTTTGTTTTGTGTCTCTTGTGCAGGCAGTGCTGCTTGCTTGGATGCTGCTCCGCCGAGGCCATCATGAATCATGATTCAGTTGTTAAATTGAATAATTTGCATTATGTTTGTTTTAGCTTTTAGGCTACCGCCGTTGCTACGGGCCTGAAGGTGAGCCGAATCTTTCTTTTTTCTTGTATGGTGTGACTGCAGGTGTTCAATCAGTGCAATCCCGGTTTACGGAGGCACGTTTTGCCAACTGAGTTTTGTCAGTGCTTGTGTGTCAGATTTTGTTGAGTTTTGAGATTTTTCGATTTCAGGGTCTCAGTTTCCTCTTAAACACTGTCTTATTCACAGCTGATCCTGTTATTTTTCCAGCATACCTCCCGAGCTGAGCTTTGATTGAGCTGTGATGATGGAGTTCAGCGCAGCCTGTCCTGCTTCCAGGCCGATTCAAAGCTGAGTGAGTTTGGAAGATGTTTTGCGGCGCAGCTTCCCCTGGTCCCAGGCAGATTCGAAGCTGATCATGGTGTTTTCCCGCAACGTTTCCGAGCTCACGTGAATAGAAACAGCCCCGGGGAGAGAAAATATATGAACACCCAGACGTGCCGAGTCCACTGGCGACAACATGAAGGTCCGACACGGCCCCTAACAGTCCCAAACAACCGTCAACTAATTCAGAAAAATCCCCCAGGAGCTACCCATTAAATGGATCCCCAGATTTGCAAGTGGATAGCCCGGATATGCAGCTAAGCAGCCGTTTGGATCAAGCATCGTTCACTCGCCGCCATGCCAAAGCCGCCAAAGCGTTGAACATGGAGTCTGACAGCACCCTAGTTTCCCCAAGTCAGAGGAATTACATGCACTTTCACGAGTGAAGACTGTTGTGTTCAATGCATCATGCCCTCATGCAGACTCACGGGTGACACCTAATGTGCTCAATGCATCGCTTGTGCCACCTTGCTCGGTAGCGAGGATTTTGCTGATTTGCTGAACCCACGCCGGATTCCACGACTGCAGCGCGCACCCGATACAGCAGCAACAGGACTACTGCATTTTTTTCATTACTGATGTTTGGCCCAGCACATCGTTGCAATCCATTTGATTTGTTGGATCTGTGGTGTAGTCCAATCGAGGTTGAAGCAAGATCCCATCATCAGCATGATTTATGGAATGAATTGGGTTGCAGAATTCGTAGGAGCGGATTCAGCGGACCTTGGACTAGGCCTTCTTGGAGAGAGCTCGGACGCGGACATGCTGGCTACAGCGCAGGACGCGCAGCTTATCGAGGGTCGGCGCTCGAGCTTCCCTAAACGCACGTTCGTTGCTGCCGGACAGCCCAATCAGTCCATGCCGTACAGACGACAGTCTTGAGAACTTCCACCGTTCCACGTCCTTCTTTACGGGTGACGGAGCTGTATCCGTGTGTATCGCTTTCTATTGGAATCAGGTGGCGGGGCCTGCGGGGGCTGCGCGGACTCTGCGGACCAGACTGCGATCGTGGCTCCTTCGACTCGCCACGGAGGTCTCTCAGGCCGTGTCGCAAACAAGCTGATGAACAATAAGAGACGCATCAATTTCTTGGAGAAGAAGTGTGATAAGTCCCCTAGTTTAAATTTTGAAAGCGTTGATTCCTGCTGACCAGCACGCAATAGCATGTCGCGCTCCAACGTGATTAATTCGAAGCAACATCGGTTGTCCCTTGCTGTTCAGCAGAAAGATTCCGAGCTGCGTGAGACTGGCAAGGGGTCCCGACCAGTCAAAATGTTGAAGTCGTTCTTCGCTGTGGGCTCCCCCACCATTTCAGAATTGTCGCGACGAAACGATGCATCCAGGGCAGCTATCCGCTCTTGGAGCAGCAGCATCGCTCTTGAATGGCTCGAGGCTCAAGAGCGCATGCTGGTTGACCGAGCGGAGCAGATTGCAGAATTAGTCGAGAATGGGCAGCCTTTGCTGGCCACGTTTCACAAGGTGAAGCACGACAGTGCTCTCTTCCGCTGCACTTTGGACCATGTCATTAACGTTAAGGCTGGGACTTTGAGCGGAGTGCCTTGCTTGTCAGTGTGAGCGCGTCAGGGCGACATCGTCATCAGTGTGATGTAAGGTTGCTGCATTAAGCTGAGCATTGAGGCTGTCCAATCATCACCCAAATTGTCTCCAATGTTGTAAGGTTGTGTAGGACGGACATCTTGCATGAGTGTTCTGGGTACAGTCTCGAAAGACGTGGGATCTCGTCCGCCAACGCATCTTTGTTGGCTGGGTGATTGGAGATTGGAGCAACGTGACCATCATAGAATTGGTGGTGCCGCCAACAATAGCTTTGGGAAGCTTCACCACTGGAACACTCCATGATTCGTTGTATGGACAGCGATGGCACCGCGCCATCAACTTGTTCATTGGCAAGCTGCGCGCCATGGCTGTCGTGGCTTTCGGGGTGCGTGAGTCTGATGCCCACATCTGTTGTGCCAAACATGTGAGCGAGAATCGAAACCTTGGAAGAACCACGGACCACGGTCTGGAAAGCAACAAAAAGCATGCAAACGATAGGGGGCCTGTTGGAACGATAGGGTTGAACGATACTTCCTATTTGGGAGCAAGCTAACTGGGAGCTGTTGAAACGATAGGAATAAACGATAGGAGATCATGGGACTCATGGGAGTAAACGCGCCACACAAATCGACGTGAACGATAGCGTCGATACCCGGATAAGCATGAACTTACGCAAAAACAATGCAAACGATGGGGGGGGGCTGTTGAAAAGATACCCTCCCGGGGATGGCCGTGGGGCTGCATGGTTGCGCCAGGGGGGTTGCCAGGTTTGGGTTCTCGCTCATGTGGCTTACGAGCGGCAAGAGCTTCTGGAGAAAGATTATCCAGTGTTTGTTTGGTTTTGCAGTTTGCACGGACAGTGCAGGACATGGGCGGCTTTGGGATTCGACATTGTAAATTGACACGCGTTGACCATTTTGACGTAGAACACCAACCAACGTTAGATTTAAACATCTTTGCGTCTAGCCTGGTCGTAGTGTTGCATAATCAGTAATGCTTAATGTTTCATGGGCCTGCCGCTGCTAGGAACAGCAAAGATGTCGTGAAAACCATCAACGAGACCACCACGCATCCTGTGATGGTCGGCGTTGGTTGTCTATCGCGGTGGCTGGCAATGGGCAATTACTTCATAAGATGTGAGCGAGAACCAAAACCTCCGAAGAAGCAGCCTGAAGGCAGCGCACCTGGAAAGGAGAAAAACATGCAAACGATGGGGGGTTATTGGAACGTTAGGGTTGAACGACACCTCCTATTTGGAAGCAAACGATAGTGGGGGCTGTTGAAACGATAAGAATAAACGATATGCGTAAACACGCCGCACAAATGTAAACGATACGGGTAATTTATGACTAAAGCATGACATTGCGCAAAAACAATGCAAAGGATAGGGGGGGCTGTTGAAACGATACCCCACCCCCTGGGAATGTCCGTTGAGTTCTGGTTCTCGCTCATGTGTCCTTTGCTGCGATAGCCACACGGACAGAATGGTGCGAATCGTATTGAAGCCGCCTGAAGAAGAGAACATCGAAATGAGAGCCGCAATTGCCGACATGTCTGCATACGAGCCGGTGAGGTTGCGCAACAAAAAGAAGAAAGCTGCTGCCAAGAAAGCTGCTGCCAAGAAACGAGCTGCCGGCCACGCCATGTTCAATAAAGAGAATGATCAGTTCAATCGGGGCACTTCTTAGTATTCCCATGGTCCACGGTGACGCGAGTGCGGTAAGTACAGTACTGCGCTGCGCAGTGCTCACATTGATTTGCGTACAAAACACGACCCAACTTTCGCCAGCCCTTACGCCCAAAAGTGTGTTGCGGCTTGAGCTCGTAGAGTCACGATCAACACGATGTCTTAGATGAACATGAGACATTCAACAAGTAGTGTCAGCTGCCGCGGTCACGGTTCCGTTTGCCCCTGGGCCTTCAATCTTAATTGCCCCGGTCTAAGTTTCTGAGATCAGAATACAATGCTCTCCAGAATGGCTGCCCGCTCACTGAAAATTACGAGATTCATTACTGTTCAGGACCTTCAGGTGCTTGTGGATGCCTATCCCCCGAGCACACACGAATGCGCTTCAGAAGATTGAGACGCTCTTTTTATTTTGGCGCACGATGCAGACCGCCAAGCTTGGACGAATTTTCGGGATGTGGGCCTGCTTTGAGTTGGTGCGCTTTTGGTACTCTGTCCAATTTCTATTTGCAGGAGGTAGTGAGATCTGCACTTGCTGACAAACCCCTCAACGTCGATGATGAATCCGGCGTCGGCCGGTTGGCTTTGGCATCTGTGCCAGCGCATGACATCCAGAGCAATCCAAATACAGGTCGCCAGTAAATAGAGAAATGTTTTTAAGTTATCGGTCTCTTTGAGGGGAAGGGGCCCCTTAGGTGGACAAAAACAGTGCAGACGGTTAAACACACGTTCTGGCCGGTCACAAGTCCCTTGAGGTTTTGATGATGTTTGATTGCCCCCATCCCATGGATTGCGTTTTTCTTGCATCGTTTGAGCTGTCCGAAGTTTCTTAAGTAAAAGCATTGCAGCCACGTTTCAGCAGGCTGGATTTTTTATCCTGAGGTTTCGCAATTTGACAGCGACCTGCACTGAGGCTGAGGAAGCCTTGAAGGAATTGTGGTCACAAAGCAGCTGGAAGCGGCTGGCTGGCAGTCGAGCCAAAGTGTTGGAGAGGGACATCTTGAACGATCAGGCTTTTGCTTGCAAAGTCACGGTGGTTGGGTTTTGTATTCTGGTCAATGAGGCGGTCTCTAATTTCATACAAGCAGAACGAAATGGCGGCGAAGCATCTCTGTTGCAGGATTTGTCTTGGGAATCCAGATCTCCTTTCAAGATCGCGTCGCAATTTCTGAGTTCGGTGCTCTCTTCGAAGAGGTTCCGGTATTCTGTGCTTCTTCGCAAGGTGGAACTAGCCTACAAGGTTAAGGTGAAGCCACAGCTTCGTGTGGGCTCGATAGACCATACTATCAGAGTTGCTATTATGGCAACGCACGCTTGGCTTTATGTCCGTGGGGCAAGGCACACTACGGTGTTTCCCACAAAGTTGGCAATGCTTGGTGATGATCGGCGTGGCCGTGTTGACAAAGATAGCGTTTTGCGAGAATTTGTGGCGGCGCCATTGAGCCGTGAGCTGCTGAGCTCAGCTACATGTACGTTCGAGCATTGCCATGGCATTAGCGTCATCATGCCCTTGTGGGAGGCAGGGAGGGATGGAGGGGAGGGAGGGAGTGAGTGAGGGAGGAGGACAGACACTCGAATTTCACCGTGAACCGCAATCCTGGCGGGAGAGAGGAGAGAGAGGAAGGGAGGGAGGGAGGGAGGGAGAGAGGGAAAGAGACGGATTTTTTGTCAGCGCTCCACACCAGCCAATAAGCGCTTGGGCCCCGATCGTGCTGGGGGGAGTCCTCCGCCCCCAGTTTTGCAATGCTAGCAATTAGTCATCGGACATTCGCACTCCAGACTCGCTGCGTCACTCGCAGTCTGCTTTGCAGCCACGATGAATTCGACAGCTTAGGTCTAGACGATGACTTTGGGAAGCCGCTGCGGCACTACTTGAAAACCAACAAGTACTTGCCGTATGTTCCTGATTGCGGTGGCTTTGAGGATAAGCGCGCTTTCTTCCTGGAAGCATTCATGCGGATCGTTTCTTTTCTTGTGAGCGGACACACCCAGGATCGAACGCGTTGCTAATACTTGCTATTAGTCTGCAAGCCCATCGCGATTTTGTAGTTTCAGTCCACACTGACAATTCCATTGTTCCCAGGGGAGCTCTTCTGAAGGGGAGTAGCTCTTCTGAAGGTCCGAAAAGGCCGGCCCGGCAGCCGGCCAGCTGACAGAAGACACAAGCTCGCTCTGTAATTTTCACATTGTTAGTCAGGTTCTCGCAATGCCAGTCTTTGCCAGGATGTTGAGCGGCTACATGCGAGCTTGCAACAGATGGCCAAACGCTCTGGAAGTGGCGGCGATGCAATCACCTGGCACAACGTCTGCGCCAGGGCCATGTCCACTCAGATCATCAGAGCAGCGCTGGACTCCTTGGAGCTTGCAAGCCAGCGGCTCCCAACACTTGAGCAGTTGGTGCATGAGGCTCACGAGGCACTTGATTGCAATAATTCATGTTTATTACCCAAACAGATGATTGCCATCTTGGGGCCAAAACGGACCGGTGAATCTCTGCATTGATTAATGTTTTTTTTGGCGCGTCAAGAAAGGGCAACAGCGCAGCGCCGCAGCCACTGTCGCCCAGCATCGCACCGCTTTTGTCCATTTCATGATCACTCATTTTTGCAAGCCAGCGTCAGCCAGCCAGTGGCGGCCCAGCGCCAGCCCAACAGCGGTCCAGCGCCAGCCAGCCAGCGCCAGCCAGCTTAGTCCAGCCAGCCAGCCGGCCAGCCATCCAGCATCCAGTTCCTAGAATCCAGCATCCAGCAGCATCGATCCGATTTCAGCGTCCCGCGGCGCCCGCGCCCGGTGCTTGGAAACCAGCATTCATATAGATCCAGCTTCCAGAGCTCAGTTTCAGACGCAAGCATCCAGCATCCACTTCCCAACATCCCTCATGTCTTGGTTGTCCATCGTGCGGTGCATATCCAAATTTGTATGAAAGATACATGTTTGTGGTCATGCGTTAGGGATTGTCCGGATTGAGGCCATTTCATCTTTTCGAAACCTAATTCCTGGCAACGCGGACCCATTCACGTTCGTTGCAGCAACACGTCCATGATGGTTTGTGGCCGTGTCTGGTGGTAATCCGAATTGCGCCCTTCAATCTAGTTGTCGTTTCCACACGCCAGGATTTGATGAACTATGTATTTGCATGTTCTGTAGCTTTCATTTGTTCATTTGTTCAGTGACTTCAGTCACGTCGATTCACCGCTCGCGATGGAACACTTATTGCAATCACTATCAGCGAGTTCTCATCATCGGCGCAAATCTCGTAGTAAGGACGATCGCAAGGAAGTTAAATCAGCGATCGTGAAGTTTTTCAATCTATGTCGGACTCGCGATTCTTTGTTGGGCAAGAAGGGCCGCATCAGCAAGCTTTACGCCTCACTTGGGTCATCTCCAATTCATTAACCCAAACTTCCCTCCCCAGATTTATTCTGCCATGGATTTAATAACAACACGTCATAGGGCGCTTTTGGGCAGGCGCCCGGGTGGGGGGGGCAGGCCCGGGCAGTAGGCCAGCAGCCTGGCAGCAGGTTGCAGTTCCATAATATGGTGGAGCTGGCGGTTGGCCAATACGTAACGCAGATTCCCGCCAGTAGGTAGATCTCATAGCGCTCTCCCCCGTCCTCCTCCTCCTCCTCCTCGTCCTCCTCCCTCCTGAACCTCCTCCCTCACTCCCGCCCTCCGGGCCCCTCCCTCCCTCCCTCTCGCAGTCCCTCCCTCCGTCCCTCCCTCCCTCCCTCTTTCCCTTCCTCCTCCTGCTCTTCCCTGCTCTTCCTCCCTCTTCCCTCATCCCTCCTCCGAGTCCTCCCTCCCTCCCCTCCCTCCCTCCCTCCTGCTCCTCCTACTCCTCCTCCTCATCCTCCTCAGCAACGAGGGAATGGGTATTTAAGTGCGGATTGACCAGGTGGGGTTATTGGGCATTGGTCAAAAAAGAGTTTGAGGAACTACCCCAGGCCGAAGTGCTGAGTTTGGAGGACGTGGTTGCTCACAGCATGAAAGTCCATTTCGGTGACAAAAGCAAGAAGACTAACTCTTTGGCTGCCATGGCATTAACGGATGCGAACGACGCAGAGATGGCACCGCATCAAGTGGTACCGGTAGGTTCTTCTTCCCCTGGTGTTTCCGTGCTCAGCAAATTTGATGGCAACGACAAGCAGTTGTTGCTGGATTCCTTTTGGTACAACGGGAGCAACGGTCCTTATTTCAACCACTTCAAAGACGATACCATAGTGCCAATCGATCCTGGCGGATTATTTTCTTGTGCGCTGAAACAGTCACCGGTGAAGAGGGAAAAGATGTTCATCAAAATGGTCGAGGGATTTTCGCAAGATCGAGGAGCCATTCCCAAGGCTGTGGTTCGAAAACAGCCGTCGCGGCCATCCACAGCGTTGTCTAGACAATTGCTCGACACTTTTTCTGGATTGCTACGGGATGTTGGGGTCCCAGCTGGAACCAGGAAATCTCAAGCATTCACGAAGAAGGTCGCGATGTTGAAGTTCCTCATCCATGTGCGGCTGGAGATCCTTGACCAGCCAGACACGCACACTTTTATCATGCCAGTTTTGGACTTTGGAGCAAGAGTGGGATCAACTCTTGGGGCATCTCAGCTCGTGTGCCCAGCGTGCTGCGGTCATTATCAGGTCATAGCCTTTCATGCCAAATTGCGACCCCCCGGGCCCAGTTTTGGTTTTTGTCGGTATCTGTGTCCCATTGTTCGTTGCAAGCATCGTTTTAGAATGATGTCCGCTGTGTACATTTTGGACCTTGCGGAGACTGCGAAAGATTCAGCTTGCACCAGCGATGAGTGCAAATTGTCAACCATCGTGAATGCGAACGGTGGCAACGTTCATGGTTTGAAGCTACGCTTCAAATTGCTTCCACATGTCCCCATTTTACGTGATGATCAATCTCGTTTTCCGCGGGTCTTCGAAGAAGGGGCAGATTGTGGAGACTTTGATTTTGGCGATCTAGCTTCTGTCATGTACAAGTTTGCATCGCGTCTGAATGTTCTCCAAGTCATGGCTACGCAACTTTCGATTTATTTTCAGTGTTTAACCGGCTAAACTAGGAATGGTTACCACATCGGTTTCAATGTTCCCACAAAGGGAGTTGGTGTTATAAGTAGGCTGCCGCCTGATTCCGCCGACCCTGAGCGGGGCAGGCAGGGTGAGGCCCGCACTGTGCCGCACAGGATGCTGAGGTGACCAAAAAGACATCTGTTTCTCGCACAGTGTCCACATCTGAGGTGACGGACACGCTTGGACCAGGGTCGGCGGATTTAGAGGATGGTCATAGGTAGTCATAGGAAACATTGCTGTTGCATTCTGGCTGGGGTCTGTGTGGTTGCCAGGTCGGTTTTCGTCCAGTCCAATTTCATTGGGAAGACCTGGAAGATGTTGTTTGCGACGCTCTGTTATGGGATGTGGCAATCCTTGACATGCACGTCCCTGGTTTTGCAGAGAGGATTTGTAAGGCACCCCTGCCCGACGATGCTGCAGTGAGCAGCGAGAGCGAAGCGGATTTTGCAGCGACCTGGCAGCAGAAGAGACAGAAGCGCACAAGAGTTTCGCAGCCTCATGGTGCTTACTCTCTTGGTAGTGTTCAGGTGTCTGAGTGTCGTTTTGATGTTGTTCAAGTTGCTTTGGCGAAGCCTCCCCATCAGAGAGGTTTGCTACGCCGTTTGCATCAATGTCTGTGTTCGTTTAACTCCAGGACCCAATTGCTTGTTCTCCGACATCTTTGGTTAAGTGCCGGCATTTTTGTTCAACAGTGTCGAAGTTCTGCTCTAATTGGATTCAAGCTAGCGGTTGTGCATGTTTCGCAGCAAAGCTTATCTTGTTGTTTTGTGTAACGTTGCTGCATCGGTGCGAGAAGCAACGACAACGAAGAGGAGTCTGAAGAGGCGACCACAGGAGTGATGTTTTTAGAGCCAGCTGAGCACAGCCACGACGTACACGAGGACGACGATGTGTGTCTTGAGGGCTTGCTGCTAGATTTGATGGTTGAGGAAGAAGAGCAGAACGCGTTTCTGCCCAAATTGCTCAATGTTGAGATTGCAGTTGAGTTTGCCAGTCAATTTCTTAGTCATGGTTTGTGATTGTTAGGAATCGGTTGAGAGATTGGAGTTTTCTAGAGTCCTATACACATAGCGAGTGCCAGGGTACTGTGGTTGAGTGACATTGTAGTTGAGTGGTGCTGTAGACTGAGGTCGACTGCGGAAAAGGTTGAAGTGTTGGAGCATGTGCAAGAGCCCATGCGCAGGGCCAGGGCTGCCAGGACGAGTGCTGACAGGAGGCTGGACGCTCCTCCTGATCTTTCTGGTGCTCCGCTGCCGTCGGGTTGGCCCAGCGACGACAGCTTTGGGGAAGATCCCGAATCACCGGCTGCAAGCTGCGAGGAACATGTGGACCTCCAGTATGACGAGCCACCGCACCCACTGTGTGTTCTTCGGTCCTGCGTGAAATTCTTCAACCCTACGTGAGTATGTTTGTTTTCATTTCGAGTTTTGTTATTGTTGTGTTTTGGAGTTTCCCATCCATCTGTCCATATTGACTCCATATTTCTTTCCCTTGCCCACTTGCTCTTCTAACATAATGTTAGCAATGCCATGTTTTAATCAGTAATCATGTCCTCAAAAGCACTCCGTCACCGACTCGATAGAATGGCTGGGCGCATAAATGCAATTTGTGGTTTGCATGATGATCTCTTTGAACAGTGCGGACTGTGTGGCATTTAGTTGATGCATGATTAGTAGTCGACGAGCCGCTCGGTACAACCCAGATGTGTATACGGAAATGCCCAGTTTTTTGACAAGATCGATCGCCTTGAATTCGCTCCAAACGGATACGTGTTTCAGAGAGATGCTCGGGGCAAAAGATACCGGCTGCTTGGCACGGAGAAGCCGATTGGCTATGGGAGTTTAAAATGCGTGTGCAACCTACACACGGACCCATTGCTGCGGTTTGCATTGCAATAAGGTTGACCATGTAGAATGAAGTTGCATTGTGTTTAAAGTGTTCTGTCCGTGCACATTTGATGAGGAGGTATTGTTAGATGGCAATCATGGCATTGGGTAGAAGCTTTCCCACATCTGCTTTCGTGTGGCTGCGCCCAATCCATTTGTTGCTGCGATTGTGTGAGCCCATTGCCGCCAGGAGTGTTCCTTGCTGGTGTACTCCAGCGGCTTTCAGAAAGAGTCGCAGCAAGAGATCGAGAATTGGTTTGCCGCTGCTGCGTGCCTGAAGGTTACAGATGAAGCAGCGGAGCTCGTGTTGCGTGCGTACATGGCATGAGTCTTAGGTTGCTCTGTGACTCTGTCGTACAGACACGCTAATTTGATTGACAAGCTTAGCGTGTCAACCTCATTTGTTGCAAGTACAATTTAGGAGTCAGTTGTTGTAGTGGGTAAGCATTATTTGATATGCGTTTGACCACTTGCGAGTGTATTACGAGTTGTCCACAGTATGTGCAGAGTCACGTTGTTGAGCGCGATGTTGCCCCAGGATTTCCACAGAAGCATGGCCGTCCGAATCACCAATCGCATCAAGCGAAGACGCCGCGAAGCGACTGCGGCTAGGCGTGTGCCTCCGGTTGTCGCAGCTGCGACAGCAGGGCGGCCAGGGCCCAGCACTGCCAGCAGCTCCACTAGATCTGTTACAGTGTCATAGCTTCAGACACTGTTTGAGTGTTTTCCATCAGGGAAAACGGCCGCAGACCGTGTTTGAGTGTCATAGCTTCAGTGACACTTCAGTCACCTCCGCGGGGAGGAGGGCAGACGGCCACAGACCGTGTTTGAGTGTTTTCCATCAGGGGTCACACGCGTTCTCCGTCAGCATTTGAAACAATGCAGGGTGTTGTGCAGCCAGATGGCATTTGATTTGTCGTGCAGTTCACTTCAATCCTATCGCACGAGTCGCAAACATGTGCATTGACACAGCAGCACGTTGAGAGTCGAGACTCATCGATGTGCATCATTTGATCTGCGGGCCTCGGGCCGGGCGTCTAACTTCAGCTTTGGAACGAACCATGGTGTCATCCTAAGCTGACATTGACAATCTGAAATCAACGTTGTACAGCAAGAGCACAATGTCTACCGGTAGTAGTAGGTCCGGTACTAGGGCAAGCCGCAAGCATTCTAAACAACGATCCAATGAAAAGGCTCTGTTTCGTGTTTGCACACAGCTAGCGATTTAGGCAAAAAAGAATCAGGCACCGGCGATGGAGAGAGAAAACGCAGCGCCGCTGGCAGCGCCCAGGAAAGGTGACGGTGGCAGATCTGTCAAGGCGAAGAAAGCAGCATCATCAGCTACTCCCAAGGCCAAGGTTCACAGGGCGTCCAAGGCAAGTCCCAAAACACCCGCGAAGCAATGTCGGCTTACACAGCGTGCAAAGGATTTGTGGGATTTGGCAGGTGAGGATGCCCTGGATGATCTGACCGAAGGGGACTTGTTTGGCGAGTTAGAAGGCCAGCCACGTCTCCGTCGTCCCCGAATGGCCAAGGCACCAACCAAGGCCAAGGCCAAGTTGGGTGGCAAGGCCGCCGACAAGTCGGACAATGCTCCCAAGACTCCCAAGACGCCCACTCCCAAGCCCAAGTGCACCAAAAGATGTGAGGAGTCCCCCTCTGAAGCCGGAAGTGGTTTCTCTAAGTCATCCCTGGGCACTGACTGGTCAAAGCAAATGCTCATGAGCAAGATCGAGGAATTGCAAACACAGGCGGCCAAGGTGGCCGTTGTGCAGGTTTGGAGCTCAGCTGATAAGTTTGTGTGTCGTTGTGTGGCAAACCCCAGTTGGTCCACAAGTGGTCCACAAGACCACAGTGCGTCGGTGACTGGCGGTCCACGGTGAGTCCTTACCATGATGATCCCAGATTCCCATTAATTTATTGTGGGTTTTTCTATTTAGATGATGCAGCGACCGTGTCGAGGAGGAGCGACACCCCTCCCGAACCCATTTCAGGTTTCTAGGAACTCCGCCCGTCGAACCCGCCGGTATACGATTGGCGATCGGGAGGGGGGGGGGGCGGGCCCTCCCCCCCCCCCCCCCCCCCCCCCCCCCCCCCCAAGGCCATGGGGGGGAGGGGCCCCCCCCCAAAACCACCCCCCAGGGTCGTTTTACACACAAAACCCCCCCAAACCAC
>Ga0129327_10001245_pt1 | contig 15133 bp, 16 predicted proteins | sample CPBDNA_6_FD_111799 | JGI IMG/M metagenome (GOLD analysis project Ga0129327, IMG submission 111799) | Freshwater to marine salinity gradient microbial communities from Chesapeake Bay, USA - CPBay_Spr_31_0.8_DNA | ecosystem: Environmental > Aquatic > Marine > Coastal | place: USA: Chesapeake Bay... | reverse complement strand
CGAGTTATTTCGCCATGCCAATCCACCGGATAGCGAACGCACGCTGAACCTCATCGACAACATTCCTGTCGGGCGTATCGGTCAGCCGTCCGATATCGCCGCGGCAGCGGATTATTTTCTCTCGGACCAAGCGGGCTATGTCACCGGCCAAGCGCTGTTTGTGTGTGGCGGCATGTCGGTGGGCGACGCGGGGAACTAGAGCCATGTTCAGCATGATTAGCTATCGGGCTCAGACAGGTTCTCAGGGACATTGAAAGTGTTGTTTTGGTTGTTTGCCGCGCTGCCATTGCCATAGCGTGTTATCTCTCTTAAGCGCAATGCTGCCACTCTGGTCGGCTGCCGCGGCGACGACATCATCCAATATTTTTTCTGGATCAAGCCCAATATCACGCCCCCAGTGCCACAGTGAATCATCTTGGGCGATGGCCAAACTGTGACTGGACCCGGTCGCGATAGCTTTGGCATCTTTGAAAATTTCGCCCCACGAAACAGCTTTGTCACCAATCCCATGCTTGCCCAGTGGGCCATAAATATTGCCACCGGTACCCATGACGGTGCCGTCCTTTTTTAACAATACGGCATGACCTGTATGGGCTTTGATCGCGACAACATCATGTGCGACCGGAATGTAGCCGTCTGAAGGCTCCAAATCGCCGTTGCCGTACTGCCCCCGGTGCGCAAGCCCCTTAACGAAAGGGTCCCGCCGCTGTACACAAAATAATTGGCACTGTCCCCGATGCTCGCGGCAATGGCGGCGGTTGCGGTTTTATCTTGGCGGGTAACATCACCTTCACCAAGCCAACTTTTGGGTCGGGCCAAATACGTCAATGCCCCGTCTGAGCGACCCGCAAAAATGCCTGTGCGTCCCGCCGCAAACCACTCGACTTGATCAAGAATTTCTTTGTTATCAGTTGGCTCATCAATCCAGGCAAGTAGTTGGCCAGATGTTGTCAGGACATAGCTGGCATCACGGCCGACACCGACTTGTTTAATGTTTTCCGCGACGGGTTGCGGCAGGTTGGCACCGCTCCATTGATAGGCGGTCTCTCCGCATAACAACATTTTCCGCTCGTAATAAGCGGCCAAACGCGGCGATGTGCTGTCCGCGTAAGCTGTCCCAACAGAAAGGATACAGATCGCCGTACTTATTATCACGATGAGGCTGGAAATAAGTTTCGCCATGTTGAAGTTCCCTTGCGCCTAGCCAGCGAGCTTACGTTGCCGCGTCGACAAATTCCAACGCCTCGTGGTTATAGAGCGCGCACAACAGTTCGAGATGATCCAGCAGTTCGGGCGCACCCTGCGTGCTGACGGCGTCTTCTTTCATCAGGCTTAAGACGACGGACAGGGCATCATCATTGACCCCGAATGTTTGGCCATTCACACCAAGATGATAAGTGCCCCCAGAAGATGGCGCAGGCGATGGGATGAGGGCGAATTTCACATAGGCGGGTTTGGTCAGACCGCCCGCTACTTGCAGTTCTTTTGTGAAGGCGGTCAGGCTTAACGTGTCTTCGCGTTCGCTGTCATGGGCCATGTCTTCACTGGCGGGGTCGGTGAAAAACGCAGCCAGCCACTCAGAAAACGCGGGCGTGTTGAGCGACTGTTCAAGTTGATCGCGCAACGCCTGCACGGCATCGACGGCAACATTGAAACCCGCGCTGTCTGCGTTTAGTCCTTCGCCCACGTAGCGATGATCAAGCGCATCATTTTCACTGAGGTGTTGTGCATAGGCGATATAAAGTTCTGATAATTTCGGCCCCAGAAACCCCACGGAAAAGGTCAACGCATCGTCAATTGTGATGCCCTGGTGTGCAAAATGCGGTGGAATGTACAGAACGTCGCCCGAGGTTACCTCAACCGTTTCGCCATCAATCGGGTCTTTCAGAATTTTGAGATCAAGGCCCTCGATGTAGGATTCATCGAAGATCGGTTCATGGCCAACGGTCCAGCGGCGCGCGCCTTGGCCCTGGACTAAAAAAACGTGATAGCTATCGATGTGCCCGCCGATGGTGCCGTCCGCGGTTGAGTAACTGACCATGACGTCGTCCATCAACCAACGCGGCGCAAAATTGAACGCGCGCAACAAGGTGGCGGTGTCGGGGTGGAACTGTTCGACGTTTTGGACCAGCAAGCTCCATGGTGGATTTCCCTCGGTGTTGAAATCTTCTTCGGTGAAGGGCCCAAATTTACAGGCCCAATCTTCGCGCACGACCATGCGTGAACTCGCGGTCTCTTCCATGGATAGCCCCGCCAACTCATCCGGTGTGATCAGCCCGTTCATCACAGCTGAATCGATGGCACCACGGACAAGGAACGGTCGTTTGTTCCAGTAGTGCGCATAGAAATCCCCGATCAACGGCAGGGCGTCGAGAGTGGCAAGAGAAGAGGACATCACACGATCCAATCTATAAGAAGGCTGCTCCCGTTATGGCATGGTCAGTGGTTAGGGCCAAGCTTAGGCAATCAAGCCCCCCCCTTATTGATGCATGTGTCAAGATAGGGTTAACCCTATACCTAATAGGGGCATTCAAACCCTCTTCGATAAGCTATACTTTCAAAGCTGAAAGGGTTTTGGCCCCCGTCTTTACGACCAAAACCTCTCAGGATTGAAAATTAAAGAGCGATTCCTTCGGGCAATATTTTGATGATGACGAATTAGCAAACCTCTCGCTCGGGAAGTACCTGTCGTCAAATGACCTTCTTCAAGAATTTGTTGATATGGTTGTTCGCAAAACACAAAGCGAAGTTGGCTATCTTCATTTTTATGATGAAGAGAATGACGCGTTAAACCTCAAGGTTTGGTCAGGAACGGCGCTGACTCATGGGCCCGTGACGCATAATACCCATTATCATGCGACAGCATCAGAAATCTGGACGAGAAGTATTTTAAACCGTTCGCCAGATCTGGAAAATGAATCCGATAAAACCTGCCTGGTCAGCAGTACCAAAGTTGTAGATTTTGAAGTCAAAAATTATATCAGCTTCCCCATCTTAATTGATGATAAAATCGTCGCCGTTTTGGGGGTGGGAAATAAGCCAACTCCTTATGACCTATCAGATTTGGATAAGCTTGAAACTTATATAAAAGTTGGCTGGCCCATAATTACTGATCTTCTCCAGGACAGGGAAGAAGATAAATCTTTTCACACCGCCGAGTTTTTAAAACAATCCCAGGAGAGCGTCCTGATTGCCATGACGCAGGCGATTGGTAAGGCGCTTGAGCTTCGTGATGAATACACCACCCATCATCAGGAAAACGTCACTAAAATTTCGTCACTTATCGCAAAACAGCTTGGACTGTCAGAGGCAAGGCGCCTTGGTTTAAGGATTGGTTCAAACATTCACGATATCGGCAAACTCGTTATTCCGTCGCAAATGCTCAATAAGACCGGAAAGTTGCTACCGGCAGAACTAGAGATCATCAAATTACACGCAGATTACGGCAAACAAATGTTCGACCATCTGACTTTGCCTTGGCCCATTGCAGATATGATTGGACAACACCACGAACGAATGGATGGATCTGGATATCCAAACAAGTTAGTGGGAAATTCGATCTGTCTGGAAGCCCGAATTATTGCAGTCGCAGATACATATGACGCCATGTCTGGGGATAGACCTTATCGTCGTGCCCCTGGACATGATAAAGCCATGTCCGCACTCGCTGATGGTAGAATCACAAAATACGACCCCTATGTGGTCGACGCTTTTGTTGAAGTCCTTGATGGTAGCTCAGATATTCAGCAACTTTATGCATGATGCCAACAAAATCTGGTATCATCCGTTTGAAACGATATCCAAACATCATCAATTTTCTCATTTTATAAATTCTAAGCTCGACAAATAATTTAATTTTACAATTTACGAATGGACATAAAGTGGACGAAGAAGATCAGGCACCTATCCATTCCATCGATGATTTAGACAAGCGAATAGAAAGTGACCGCCGTGTCGCCGCCATCCTTTTTGAATCCTCTTATTCCGAACAAGTGATTGCCGGCATTAAGGCGATTAGCGAAATCAACCAGATCGCAAATGCCCGAATACAGACCGACACACGTGTCGCGGCAGCACGGATTGCATCACAAGCAGAAGTCACCTGTATAGAGCTACTCTCGACGGCAGAATTAACGGCACTAAAAATCTATCAACTAAAAGACGAAACCTCTAACGCCATCAAAATTGACAAGAAAAAAATCATCTCGGCCATTGGAAACGAAGCGCTATTAGAAATTGAAAAAGGGTGCAGCCAATCCATTGAAGACATCAAAAAATATGGCGATATAGCGCTCACCCAAATCTCAGAAAATATGGATTCAGCGACCGCCAAAATTCAAAGTCACGTTGCCGAAGTTAAGTCACAAGTAGAAAAAAACGAAGTCATCGCAAATGATAAACTTAAAAAATCAAAGACAGAAGAGCGCACCTACAAAACAGCCGAAAACGATGGCGAAAAAGCAAAAGTAAAATTCGCCGCCTTTGCCAAAGAGGCCGCAAACCAGCTTTTCAAAATGAGTTCATACGCCATTGCAGATATCAACAAGATGTCACAATCCGCTTTGGAAGAAATTTCCACGGTCGTTATGAAGGCCGAAACGAAAATTAAAAAGACGAAGGACTTCGCACTTTCACATCTACGTCATATTCTAGACTAAGCCTTAGATTGCTACCGTCTTGCCCACCTTGGGATAGAGGCTGCCTCAACGTTTTATGGGATAGCCATCACACATCATTAAGGAGAATAAAGGTGGCATTATTGTGGTAGATCAATACATCCCATGGTCCGATAAATATTCAGTCGGCATTAGAGTGATAGACAATGATCACCGGGATCTTTTTAGCATCGTTAATGAACTACATCAGGCGACCGAAAATAATTCCTCTGTCACAGTTATGAGCGAAATCATTAATCGCCTCATCAAATATGTTCAAGGGCACTTCGAGCGCGAAGAGCGCCTGATGGCTGAGTATAAATATCCAGGATTGTCAGATCATCGCATACGCCATCAAGATTTCGTGCGCTTGATTTTTGCAGCTCGCAGAATTCATATCGAACTGCCATCCCGTCTTGATCACAAGAAACTACTCTTGATGCTCGAGACATGGTTGAAGCTCCATATCCTCAAATCAGATCGTAAATACTTGCCTTTCTTACAAGGTGATTTTGGTCGGCGCCAATCGGATTTGGTGGACATTCCTGATGAGGGAGTCCAGTCACAAAAATCAGCGCTTGATCCCAATAACAACGTTACCCTAGCCGTGGAAGTGCCAGCGTCAGCGGTGGCTATTATTCTGCGCTGTGCTCGATTGCTTCGCGCGGGTGGTGATGGGGCCAAGACCCTCCAAGATATGGCTGAACCAATTGCATCCATAAGCTTGGAAGAGGCGCTGCTTGTTGCGAAGGATTTACTTAAAAATCAGCCGCCATCGACACCAGGCGCGCCATGATTCAAGCTTACTTATTGATCTTTGCGTATCTCTCGCGCTTCGACCAAATAACGGTCCTTAACCTCTGCATTCGGCGTAAATCCGATACCGTCGCCGGGGGGTAATTGGAAATAGCCGTCGCTAATATTGATCGGTGCGGACGCCAATGCCTCCCGCAACGGGTTGGGATTTATGTCCACTTCTAATAATCCATTGCCACCGACGGCCGCCAAAAGATGCACCGAGGCGAAAAGGCCAGGCGCAGCCCCCAAAAAATGCGGGCAATAGGTCAGTCCAGCCGCATTCACTTTTTGGCCTACAGACAGGCAGCCACTTATGCCGCCCCATTTGGCAACGTCGGGCTGCACAAAGCCGAGCGCACGCGTCGCGATAAGGGCATCGAATTGTTCATGGCCGAGCGCATTCTCGCCCGCCGCCAATGCAACATCCGTTGACCCTGCCAATGCCAACCAGTCATCGGGTGTGCTGTCGGCGGGCATCGGCTCTTCCAACCAGCGTGGTTTTAAATTGGGCAATGCACGACAAAACTCGACAGCCGCATCACGGGTCCATGCCTGGTTGGCATCCAGCATATACCCCTCGCCTTCGACAAGGATATCCGCAGCCTGCGCCACCACATCGATATCTTTGGCACGATCAAAACCAATTTTAATTTTGAAATCGCGATAGCCCGCAGCGCGTGCGATGGGGATCTGCTGGGCCACATCACCGGGATTGATCCCGCTCGCATAGGCACGGACCTTGTCTGTACTTTCACCGCCGAGATATAGATAAAGCGGTTCACCCTTTTTTCGTGCCGCCAAATCCCACATGGCTGTTTCGAGACCCGCGATGATTTGCGCATAAGGCCCCGGTTCGGCGCATTGTATGTTCAGGATATGGGTCACCCGCTCCAACGTGGGTCGAACATCTTTTGGTGCACCGTAATCGTTTGCCAAAAACATCGGCACGACGACTTCTGCTGCCAACTGCAGGCGCGCCCGTCCCGACACAGGCGGATGATTACACCAGATTTCGCCCCACCCGAATGCCCCATCGCCATCTTCGATGCGGACCAGCAACGCGGGTCGATGGCGCATGATCGCAAAGGACGTGCGGATCGGATTATCGATGGGCGCTTCCATCAGCAGCAGGTCTACTTTTTCAATATTCATCATCTATCCTGATCAACAAATCTCATCGCACACATCATAAAAATACGCACAGCCCTTAAATAGAGATGCCGCCAGTTTTGGTTTCGAGGTATTCCATGATCCCTTGCTTGCCGCCTTCACGACCCAGGCCGCTGTCTTTCATGCCGCCAAACGGGGCCGCTGCAGATGTGGGATTGATATCGTTGATGCCGATAATGCCAAAGCGCAGGCCTTCGAGCATGTGCATCGCGCGCGAGAGGTTCTGCGTGTAGACATACGCCGCCAGCCCATAGTTCGTGTCATTGGCCATCGCCAAGACGTCGTCATCATCGTGATATTTAATGATGGGCGCGACGGGGCCGAACGTTTCCTCGCGGTAGATCAACATGTCGGGCGTCACATCGCCCAGAACGGTGGGCGCGTAAAAATGACCGTTCGCCAGATTGGCTGCTGTCAGTTGCGCGCCCCCGGTGACCAGCTTGGCCCCCTTTGCCGTAGCGTCGGTGACTTGGGCGTCGACCTTGTCGATCGCGGCTTGATTGATCAACGGGCCGATATTCACCCCATCATCAAACCCCGACCCCGCCTGCATTTTCGCCACCCGTTCGCTCAGGGTATCAACAAAGGCATCATAAATAGACGCATGGACAAGGAACCGATTGGGGCTGATGCACGCTTGTCCGGTGTTCAAGAATTTGACCAGCGACGCCCCCTTGGCAGCGTGAACGGGATCAGCATCGGTACACACGATAAAAGGTGCGTGCCCGCCCAGTTCCAATGAAATCCGCTTCATATTGGCCCCGGCCTTGCCTGCCAGCATTTTGCCGACCGCGGTCGATCCGGTGAAGGTGATCTTTGCCACCGCAGGGTTGGTTGTAAATTCCTCGCCAATCGGTTTCGGATCGCTGGTCGTGACCAGATTGACCACCCCTTTTGGGATGCCCGCTTCTTCGAAAATTTTAAACATCTCAATCGCGCACAGCGGCGTGGCCTCGGCAGGTTTGAGCACGATGCAACACCCGGCGGCCAAGGCAGGTGCGACCTTTCGGGTGATCATTGAAATCGGGTAATTCCAGGGCGTCACCGCAGCGACCACCCCAACGGGCTGATGCAAGATGATAAAGCGCTGATCGGCACGGGCAGACGGCAACACCTCGCCATTGATGCGTTTGGCTTCCTCGGCATACCAAAGGAGGAAATCGGCAGCATACTGGACTTCGTTTCTGGCCGCCTTGATCGGTTTGCCCTGCTCAGTCGTCATGGTTTTCGCCAGCTCTTCCTTGCGCGACAGCATGATCTTGTGGGCATTTATCAGGAACGCCGCGCGCGCGTAGGCCGTTGATTTCGACCACATTGGAAATGCATCGCCTGCAGCGTCTATGGCGCGGCGCGCGTCATTAGCCGTGCCATCCGCAACAGCGTTGATCTTTTCGCCGCTTGCCGGATTAAAGACGTCAAACGTCGTGTTGGTTTCTGACGCACACCATGTTCCATCAATATACATCTTGCTGATCTTTCATCATATTGGCTTGCTGCATTGGAATTTGAATATAGATAAACCGCACATTATTTCACGCGATCCATTAAATCATCCAGGAAGCTGCAAAAGGCAATGTTGTCTTGAACCTGCATCGAATTAAAATATCTTTGACCGTATGCTGGGTTTAATGGAATTCGTTATTCACGCAATTTCATTTTAATATGGAACCAAACAGCATTTCATGCGTTTAAACGTTAACGGATAACTCGATAAAGCGTCTTTGGTCTTAATACCTAAAAGCTGATTTTTCCTTTTAGGTTTCGCCGTTTACAGTCTTATTTCCATGCCTGAGCACATATAGAACCGTTCAAAAATATTCGTTAGCGAAGTATTACTCCAACCAAAGGACCAAGTGTTTGTTCAGCACCCGCGCTTTCATCGAGAAAATCGCTCGTCATATCTGGATAAGCTATTGGTTTATTCCGGCGCTGATCTTGCTCATTTCGCTGTGTTTGGCCCCGCTTACCCTATCGCTGGACCATCTTTTGGCGGGAAATGTTCATGCTGATTTTGTGTTATTAAGCAAAACCCAACCTGCGAGCGCACAAGCGTTGTTGTCGACAATCGCCGGATCGATCATTGGCGTCGCCGGAGTTTCATTTTCAATTACGATGGTTGCCGTGTCTTTTGCCAGTGGATCTTTTGGTCCGCGGCTGATTGGGAATTTCATGCGCGACCGGGGCAATCAAACCAGCCTTGGCGTCTTTATTGGATCTTTTATCTATACGCTTTTAATTTTGAGAGAAGTCCGCAGTTCCGACAGCGTGAAATATACCGACACTTCAATTGCAGAATTTGTCCCGCAATTATCAATTTCATTCTCTCTGTTCCTCGCCATCGTTTGCATGTTTTTCCTGATCTATTTCATTCATCACGTGCCAGAGACAATTAATATCGAGCGTATCATCGCGCGATTAGGTGATGCCCTGAAGGATGGGGTTTCAAAACGGTTTCCAAAACAGGACAGTGAACCCAAAAAAATCTCGGCCATCGACCAGAATTGGATCGAAAAAGCTGATCCAAAAGACGCGATGGAAATAAAACACGTTTCTGAAGGATATATCCAAGCCATCGACATCAGCGCACTACAACGCATTGCCGACGAAAACGAATTACTGATCGATCTTGTGAAGCGGCCAGGCGCATTTGTGACAAATCATTCCACCGTCATGCACGTTTGGTCAGAAGGCGAATGCGATACCGCGTTGAAAAAAGCTCTGGGATCCTGCCTTGCCACGGGAGATTTGAGGACGATCAACCAGAATATTGAGTTCGTCGCTGATCAATTGATTGAAATCATCGCACGCGCATTGTCGCCTGGGGTGAACGACCCATTTACCGCCATTGCGTGCTTAAATTGGCTTCAAGTTGGTATTCTTGCATTCGCGGATGCAGATGCGGATGAAGACGACGCAAGTCACACTATTGGCAGGGTGCACTCGACACCTTTGCAGTTTGATGAATTCGTCTCGGCCATTTTTGTCAAAGCCGTTCCCTACATTCGTTCCGATCAGAATGTGATGCACCATACCCAAGAGATGTTGTCATTCATGGCCGAAAATTTAAAAGATGACGGCCATAAAAGCGCAATCAACAAGGCTACAGAAACATTGGGGAGCCGCGCTCATGTCGATTAAAAGACACCCTAATCGTCGTGAGGTTATGAAGAGATTCTTTTGGACTGGCCTTGCCGCAGGAACGGGTTTGATCGCGCCATCGCCATGGTCATTAGGTATTCAGGCCGCATCAAATCGCGTTCCACGTACTTTTAAATTTAACCTCTCCCTCGATGATGAAATTATCGGCACCCACAAGATCCATCTCAAACAAGACGATGCAACCGACGTATGGCGGCATGAGACAAACATCAATATTCGAGTGAGCTTGGGTATTTTCGGTGACATCACGTACGATCATCGGTGCATCGAAGAATGGGACCAAGGGCGTCTTTTAAAACTGTCGAGCAACACCGATGACGATGGTGAAAATTTCAAGTGTCGGGCCAGACAGATGGTGATGAGTTCGTCACAGTGGGCCCGAATGGACGATATCGCTCGCCTGGACGGTTGATGACCACAAACGGTCTTTGGACTGAAAGTTTCTGTAATCAAGAAGAAGTGATTGATGCCGTCACCGGTGGGGTCATCGGCGTGGTCATTGATCCGATCACCAATCGACGGCGTCGCCGTAAAGAAAACCAACGCCAATTGAATTCGTATGATGTTGTTTCAGCAAAAATCACCGGCGAGTTGCTATACGACAGTGCGGGGATCTGGTCTGGCGGCATACTGCAGAAAAGTGGCCAGGAAATTGAGTATGAACAGATTCAATAAAAATATTTTTATGCACCCAAGACTATCAGGTGTGATTTTTTCTGCCGCTTTATTCTTGTTCTATGGGGTTCCAGGTTTTGCATATGCACAATCTTTACCCGAACAGGACGAGATCAATAATTCGGCAGTATTTACCCTCGCGACTGGCCGCCCCGGCAGCACACATGCACAAGTCGGAGAGATCCTGTGCAACGTTTACAATCGACAACGCGACCCCAACAGTCCGCTTTGTAGAAGTATCTATAGTCCCGGCGGACACCAACAACTGGCCGATATGCTGTCCAACAAAGTCCACATGGCGATCATTCAATCCGATGTCGTCGCGGCCGCGTATATGGGCAAAAAGCAGTTCAAAACAAATGATCAACTGCGTGTCCTGTTACCCCTACATGATCAAGTCATGGCAGCCGTCATCAAAGACAGCGCGGCCAATAGCCGATTTGATATCACATCCATGCTGTCAAAACGGGTGACGATAACCGATTCAATCAGGGACGGGCGCTTCACCTTGCGACGTCTTTTCGCGACCATGGGTCCAAGTTACATCAACGAAAACAACATTGTTGAGATGACACCTGCAGACCAAGCCCAGGCGATATGCGATGATCGCTTTGACATTGGCTTTATGATTCTTGGGCATCCCAATGGGGCGATACAACAAGGCATCCATGATTGTGAATTAAAACTTGTGCCTTTCGATTTTCCAAAACTGAGGGCCGTTGTTGAATCCTCACGGTATTTAAACATGGGGAAAATTCCCAAAGACACATATACGGGACAAATGGCCATTATCAGCGCTCCATCTGTTGCCGCATTGCTGGTCACGACAGACCGCTTTAATCATGAAACGGGTTTGGCATTCATCAATATTCTTCGCGACAACCAATCTATCCTCCGACGCTTACATCGCTCGTTGGTGGATCTTGACCTCAATCGACGTCCAACATTGGTGCGTCACATGAAACTCTTTGGGCAGGACTAACGTTTTTAAGCTACGCAGGACGCAGAAAGGATTGCCATACCTTGGTCGCAATACCTGGAAGATCCACAAACGTATAAAAATAATATCTACATGTATTGGTTGATTATTTGATTATTTTAAATAATTAGAATCATTGTTTAAATTCCATAAAAGTATTATACTTCTAAATATTGGAATATTATTTCCAATTAAATGAAAGTTTATTTATCATGTATTTTGCAGATTTTTCTAAATCCAAAAGCGCAATAAAGAACGACAAAACTGCAGCAACCACAACCGACCCAAAAAATCAAGTGTTCGGCCCAGACGTTGAGAAACCCGCTGCAGAAAAGGCTCCGGCCAAATCCTAAGGTTTTGCTCTAAAACAGTTGTAAGTGCGAATACGCATTTTCTGTAAACCGACAATCCACTCGGAATAGTTTGTTCCGAATGCTGCGCTAGCGCGGCCCCACGGTGCTTTCGAGCTATCGAAAGCGCGCAGTTGGTGTCTGCGATGGAATCGATCCAGCGGCAAAACTCACTTTCAGTTAGGAATTCAACGCATGCCGCCAACAGACACGGGTCAAACGATGCCTGGAACGAGCCCCGAAGATATCGCCGAAATGACGAAGTTCGGAGTTAGCTGCACGCAGATCCAGCAATTTCACTTCGGTGAATATCGATACACCAATTTACGCGATGCCGTAGCGCAGGCAAAACGGGCTGCCAAAACACCATGAATTGCCAGTGTCTCGGTGGTGCATAACCCTAGGGCCAAACAAAAAAACAACCACATTCACTTACTCATATAATTATAAGGAATACCCATGAATTTACCTCAAAACACCACCCCCTTCATCGCTGGCGCGGCTATTGGCATCGCAGCCGTCGCCATTCTCAGCTTTTCCAATGGCTGGGTCGTGTCATCTTCGAAAATGGAAGTCGAAATGCGAAACGCCAATGTCACCACGCAGGCAGAAATCTGTGCGGCCGGAGTTAACACGTTCCTCACAGAAACCAACAGTACCGAAGACCTGACGGGCTATCAGGGCGACGCCAACGCAAGACGAACGGCTTTGGCCCGTACTCATACAACGGTCTTAGTGGATAACGACATCTCGACCGAGACGATCGTGAATGCCTGCGCCGGGATGCTGAACAAAACACGCAGCTAAGTCTGCTGGCTTCGCTATCCGTTTAAGATAGCCATCCAAAATTTAAAAGGCCCTCCTCGTGGGGGCCTTTTTCGTATCCGTTCCAAATAGTGTTCAATGATTCTATGGCCACTGAATAAGTGTTCATGCAACGCAGGCACCGACATCGCATAATGATTAGATGATGACAGGTTTTGGCGATTAACATGGCGTGGTTTGAATTCATAAGTGCGGGTGCGGTATTTTTGGTATCGCACCGGGTGCCGACCATACCCGCCGTGCGCATCCGGCTTGTCGATATCATTGGCGAGCGCGGCTTTCTGCTCTCCTATTCCGCCTTATCACTGGGCATGCTCAGTTGGTTGATCATAGCCGCCGGTCGCGCACCGTATATTGAAATCTGGCCGACCGCCCCGTGGCAGTATTGGGTGCCAAACCTGATCATGCCCGTAGTCTGTGTCATCATCGCTTTTTCAATCGGGGCATCGAACCCGTTGAGTTTTGGCGGCACACATCCCAATACCTTTAATCCTGATCGCCCTGGGTTCGCGGGCATCATGCGTCACGGATTATTGTGGGCGCTAGCATTGTGGTCGGGCACCCATGTCGTCCCCAACGGCAATCTGGCGCATATCATTTTGTTCGGTGGTTTCTTGGCATTTTCATTATATGGCATGCGGATCATCGACCGACGACGACAACGCCAGATGGGGATGGAACGCTGGCAACGCTTGGCCCGGGCGACATCGTTATGGCCGTTTCAATCGTTAATCACCAGATGCTGGCGACCGTCGGTTTCCGGCATTTGGACATCAACACTGATCCGACTGATCATCGGGGTATTGCTCTATCTAACGCTGTTGTTGGTACATGCAGATATCATCGGGGTTCGCCCGCTGCTGCCTCATCCTTGAAGGCCCCCATTACTTCAAATTTTATCTAACCTACGTAATCCCCCTCAGATTCTCGCGGATATCCACGGGATGTGCCATGCACTGTCCTGTGCGATTACTGGGATCAAGATGTTCTGGTCCATTACGATCCGGGCAAACGAATTTAAAAGGACTACGAATTCATGATTAATTACAAACCCGTTATCGCCATTGCATCAGCCGCTTTTGTTGCGTTGACCCTATCGTGGTCCGCAAGCGCTGACCCACAAACAGCGTCTGTCGATGTCGACGTTGAAAAATACATTGGCACCGATGTCGGTGATGTCGCACGCAGCCGCGGACAATTCGCTGCGTTGCAAAGTGGTGTCGCGCGTTCATTGTTTGAAGGCGGTGATATCAAGTTCTTGGACACCATCATCACCGGCGCAGACACACGTGCCGAGATTGAGTTTGTCGACAACACTTATTTAATGATCGGTGACAACAGCACGTTGACCATCGATGAAATGGTGTTCGAACCTGGTATTCGTTCCAAGGGCGTGATCACCCTGACCCAAGGTGTGTTCCGCATGGTATCTGGCAAGATCAACAAAGTTACTGGTGGCGAACTCACCATCAATTCCCCGGTCGCAACGATTGGCATCCGCGGCACCGATTTCTGGGGTCTGCAGGAAAAAGACAAACTGACGATGGCATTGATCGACAATGGCATTCTTGAAATTACCGGCGCCGATGGCAAAACCGTCGTCCTAGATACGCCACTTCAAGCTGTCGTAATTGAACGTGGCAAACCAACCCTGGATGCACCGTTCTCGTTAACGCCCGCGCAGCTTCAAGAAGCCGCAAAAACGGTCACCTATTAATAGATATACGTCACACTTTTAAACCAATAGGCTGGTTGGGAATTTATAAAAACACTTACCCCGTCGTTTAAATTCCTAATCATCATAAAAGGCCCTCGCGAGAGGGCTTTTTATGTGAGGTATTAAAACGTCTAATTATTTATAATGACGTCACCCCAAACTTGATTTGGGGTCTTTTTCTGGGCGAACTAATGGAATCATGTTCAGCACAGATCCCAAATCAAGTTTGGGGTGACAAAGAAGCACAGGTCGCCTCGCCCAACTCGGTCAGCTGATACACGCCGCGGGACACGCGCTCGAACCATCCATAATGATTTTTTTGTAAAATCGATGCAGCGCGGTCGACGCCAGCGATAGTTTTAATTTCGACAACTTTAAGCGCGTTGCCCCCCGCCAATACTTCAGCACATCGGATGGCATCCTGACGATAAGCTGTGATTATTTTCGTTTTCGTAATCCCACCCGTGTTCGGGTCGCCGACGCGTTCGATAAATTCTTTTTGCAGCCGTGTCTGTTTACCGGTGTTTTTGCACGGCTGATAGGGTGCGGGGTCCAGCAGCACGTTCACACCACGCGGCGATGTTGCGGCGATATCAACCAGCAATAATCCGACGCCTAAACGGCGGCATAGATTGACCAGCGCGCGCTGACGCTTGCGCCAGTTTTTTCGTTTGATTGGGGTATCGGGTTTGGGGACCGCCAGATACACATCATCACTGAGCTTTTGACGGTCAATCCCTTGCAGCACCAACTCGAGCGAAAACGTCGTCTTAAGCTCAACGATCACCGTCGGCGCATCGTCTTT